>WNGA01004947.1_pt1 | contig 21161 bp, 17 predicted proteins | sample 5400061 | NCBI WGS metagenome assembly WNGA01 (sample SAMN13153366, study PRJNA577476) | soil metagenome | isolation source: 100 cm soil or saprolite under grassland replicate 2 | place: USA:California | collected 2016-06-15
ATCATCCTGACGTTCCTGCCCGAGAAGCTCCGCGAGTTCTCCGACATCCGCTTCCTGGTGTTCGGGTTCGCGCTGGTGCTGATGATGCGCTTCCGGCCCGAGGGGCTGCTGCCGTCGGCCCGCCGGCGCCGGGAGCTGCGCGCCACCGACGAGGTGGCTGCTGCCGAGTCCCAGCAGCTCTTCGACGTCAGGAGCGGCGCATGACCAACCCCGACGCCGACGGCGCCCCCGTCCTGGAGGCCCGCAAGGTCACCCGCCGCTTCGGCGGGCTGCTGGCCGTGCGGGAGGTCGACTTCCAGGTCGGCCAACGGCAGATCATCGGTCTGATCGGCCCGAACGGTGCCGGCAAGACGACCTTCTTCAACTGCATCACCGGCATGTACGCCCCCAGCGAGGGCGACGTGCTGTTCGAGGGCCGGCGCATCAACGGGCTGCCGCCGGACAAGATCACCAAGCTCGGCATCGCCAGGACCTTCCAGAACCTGCGCCTGTTCGCCAACATGACGGCGCTGGAGAACGTCATGGTCGGCCGGCACTGCCGCACGCGCGAGGGGGTGGTCTCCTCGGTCCTGCGCACCCCCCGGTTCCGCAGGGAGGAGCAGGAGAGCCGGCAGCGTGGCGCGGAGCTGCTCGAGTTCGTCGGCCTGCGCGGCAAGGACCACGAGGCCGCCCGCAACCTGTCCTACGGCGACATGCGCCGGCTGGAGATCGCCCGCGCCCTGGCGACCGAGCCGAAGCTGGTGCTGCTCGACGAGCCCACCGCCGGGATGAACCCCCAGGAGACGGCCAGGGCGGCCGAGCTGGTCCAGCGCATCCGTTCGGAGGGCCTGGCGATCGTGGTCATCGAGCACGACATGAAATTCCTCATGGGCATCTCCGACCGGGTCACCGTGCTCGACCATGGCGAGAAGCTCGCCGAGGGCAGGCCGCAGGAGGTCCAGCGCGACCCGAAGGTGATCGAGGCCTACCTGGGGAAGGCGGCGTCGTAGATGGGCGAGGTGCTGCTCGACGTCAAGGACATCCACGTCTTCTACGGCAACATCGAGGCCGTCAAGGGGATGTCGTTCCACGTCGACCGGGGCGAGATCGTCTGCCTCATCGGCGCCAACGGCGCCGGCAAGACGACCACCCTGCGGACCGTCTCCGGCCTGCTGCGCCCGAAGGAGGGGGCGATCTTCTACGACGACCAGCGCATCGACCTGCTGCCGGCGCACGAGATCGTCGGCCTCGGGGTCGCGCAGTCACCGGAAGGCCGGCGCATCTTCCCGCGGATGAGCGTGCGGGAGAACCTCGACATGGGGGCCTTCACCCGCAAGGACGCCGAGCAACGCCAGGACATGGAGCGCATCCTCGAGCTCTTTCCGATCCTCAAGGAACGCGCCCGTCAGGCCGCCGGGACGCTGTCCGGCGGGGAGCAGCAGATGCTGGCCATCGGTCGGGCGCTGATGACCAAGCCCAAGCTGCTGCTGCTGGACGAGCCGTCGATGGGCTTGGCGCCGATCGTGGTCCAGCGCATCTTCCAGACCATCAGGGAGATCAGCGAGCAGGGCGTGACCATCCTGCTGGTCGAGCAGAACGCCGCCCAGGCGCTCGGCCTCGCCAACCGCGGCTACGTGATCGAGACCGGGAGGATCGTCCTGGAGGACGAGGCCAGGGCGCTGCTGGCCAACGAACGGGTGCGGAAGGCCTACCTCGGCGAAGAGTAGGGGCCGAAGAGTAGGGATTGTCCGGCGAGGGATCCGAGAGCCTTTGGCTCCGTTCGCGCACCTTCCCCGAGTGCGCGCGTTCTCTACTCGGTCCTCGGACCCCACACCGGACGGACCTCGGGGCCCCGGTGGGGGCCCCGATTGCAGGCAAGCTAACACAGCACGCCACGGCCGGGTCAACCGCCTGTATCCCTTGTGCCGCAACGGGTTCAGCATCGCCGCAGGTGCCACCTGCGACGATGGCCCCGCAGACGGCACGGCTTGCTCGCCGGGGTTGGCGGTTTGAGTGGGGGAGCGGCCTGGGTACCACTCTTGCATGGACGTGATCCTGCCACCGCTGCCGGGTTGCCTCCCCGACCTGCGGCGCGGCGCCGAACGGGAGCTGCGCGGCGTGGCCGGCGACGTCGCCGACGACGTGCTCCTCGCGCTGGACGAGGCGGTCGGCAACGCGATCCGCCACGGCTCCCGCGGCGGCCGGCCGGTGCTGGTCACCCTCGAGGTCGACCAGGACTGGGTCTACATGACCGTCCGCGACCACGGCCCCACCGCGGAGCTTCCCTGCCTGCCGGCCGGGCCGCCGCCGACCCTGGCCGACGGCGGGCGCGGCCTGTGGCTGATCAGCCAGCTCGTGGACGAGGTCCGGCTGGAGCGGGCGGGGCGGGGCGTGCTGCTGTCGCTGCGCCGCCGCGCGGAGTCCAGGGTCGCCGCCGGAACCTGAGGAGCGTGACCGGGCCGGTTGGTAGACTCGCGCCGTGGCCACCACCGCGTCCCCGTCGGGCACCGGCACCGCGACGGCACCGCTGCTCCTGCTGGACGGGCACAGCCTCGCCTACCGGGCCTTCTTCGCGCTGCCGAGTGACCTGCAGACCACCACCGGCCAGCTGACCAACGTCGTCTACGGCTTCACCACCATGCTGGTGAAGCTGTTCGGCGACTTCGCCCCCGACCGCATCGCGGTCTGCTTCGACCTCGGCCGGCCGGCCTACCGCCACGACGTCTACGACGGCTACAAGGCCAACCGCCGGTCCACCCCGGACGACTTCAGCGCGCAGATGCCGCTGGTCCGGGAGGTGCTGGCCGCCCTGCGCATCCCGGTCGTCGAGGTACAGGGGTACGAGGCCGACGACCTCATCGCCACCCTGGTCGGCGAGGCAAAGGCCGAGGGCCTGCCGGTGATGATCGTCACCGGCGACCGGGACAACCTGCAGCTCATCGACGACGCGGCCGACGTACGGGTGATGATGACCCGGCGGGGCATCACCGACACCGCCATCTACGACGAGGCCGCGGTCCAGGAGCGCTACGGGGTCCCTCCCGGCCGCTACCTGGACGTCGCCGCCCTCCGCGGCGACGCCTCCGACAACCTGCCCGGCGTGCCGGGGGTCGGCGACAAGACCGCCACCAAGCTCGTCCAGGCCTACGGCTCGGCCGAGGAGGTCGTCGCCCACGCCGGCGAGCAGCGTGGCAAGCTCCGCGAGAACCTGCTCGCGCACGCCGACGACGTGCTCCGCAACAAGGGCCTGATGACCCTGCGCAGCGACGTCCCGCTGGACGTCGGCGTGCGCGACCTGCGCATGGGCCCCTGGGACCGGACCGAGATCCACCGGCTGTTCGACACCCTCGAGTTCCACCCGCTGCGCGAGCGCCTGTTCGCCGCGACCGCCCAGGCCGGCCCCGTCGACACCGGCTTCGAGGTCGACGGTCGGGCGCTCGCCGGCGGCGAGCTGGCGGCCTGGCTGGCCGGGATGCCGGCGGGGGTGGCCGTGGCGCTGGCCGCGCGGCTGGCCACCGGACCGGGCCGGGCGGAGCTGACCGGGGTGGCCGTGTGGACGGAGAGGCCGGAGGGGTCCGGGGAACCCCAGGGGGGTGCCCCGGTGGATCGGCCGGAGGGGCCCGGCCGGGGGGGTCCGGGGGACCCCGAGGGGGGCCCCCGGTCGGTCGGGGCCCAGGGGGGTGCCCCGGTGGGACGCGGCGCCGCCTGGCTCGACCTGGACGACGCCAGCCCCGCGGACCTGGAGGCGCTGGCGGGGCTGCTCGCCGACCCGGCGCGGCCCAAGCTGGCCCACGACGCCAAGAACCTGTACCTGGCGGTCTGGGCGCGCGGCTGGGAGCTGGAGGGGCTGGCCATGGACACCGCCCTGGCCGCCTACCTGGTGCTGCCCGCCCAGCGGACCTACGACCTCGCCGACCTGGCGCTCCGCTACCTGCGCAAGGAGCTTCGCCCGGAGGGGACGGCGCCGGCGGGGTCGCTGTCGCCGGAGGGCACCCAGCTCGCCCTGGACACCGGCGAGGAGGAGACCTGGCCCGACTGGTGCCTGCGCGCCCAAGCGGTCGGCGAGCTGGCCGCCGCGCTCGGCAAGGAGATGGCCCCCATGGAGGTCGAGCGGCTGGCTCACGAGGTCGAGCTGCCGCTGGTGCCGATCCTCGCCAAGCTGGAGCGGACCGGCATCGCGGTGGACCTGTCGGTGCTGGAGGAGATCGGCGACCGGCTCGACTCGCGGCTCGCCGACCACGAGGCCCGCGTGTACCAGCTCGCCGGCGAGAAGTTCAACATCGGGTCCAACCCGCAGCTGCAGCAGATCCTGTTCGAGAAGCTCAGGCTCCCCAAGACCAAGCGGATCAAGACCGGCTACACCACCGACGCCGCCGCGCTGGCCCAGCTCGCGGCGACCGACCCCCACCCGATCCTGGACGCCCTGCTCGGCTACCGGGAGGTCGCCAAGCTCAAGAACACCTACATCGACACCCTGCCCAGGCTGGTCGACCCGACCAGCGGCCGCATCCACGCCCAGTTCAACCAGCTCATCGCCTCCACCGGCCGGCTGTCCAGCCAGAACCCCAACGTGCAGAACATCCCCATCCGCACCGAGACCGGCCGGGAGATCCGCCGGGCGTTCGTGGCCGGCCCCGACGCCGAGGGCCTGCTGGTGGCCGACTACGCCCAGATCGAATTCCGGGTGCTCGCCCACCTGGCCGGCGACGAGGCGCTGGTCGAGGCGTTCCTCGGCGGCGAGGACGTGCACGCGACCGTGGCCGGCATGGTCTGGGGGCTGGCGCCCGACCAGGTCGACCGCGAGCTGCGGGCCAGGGTCAAGATGGTCACCTACGGGCTCGCCTACGGCCTGTCCGCCTACGGCCTGGCCCAGGGCATCGGCATCGCCCCCGACGAGGCCAGGGCGTTGATGGACGCCTACTTCGAGCGCTTCGGCAAGGTCAAGGCGTACCTGGACGGCGTCGTCACCCAGGCCCGGCGCGACGGCTACACCCAGACGATCCTCGGCCGCCGCCGCTACCTCCCGGACCTCGCCTCCGACTCCTACCAGCGCCGGCAGATGGCCGAGCGGATGGCGCTGAACGCGCCCATCCAGGGCTCGGCGGCCGACATCATCAAGATGGCGATGGTCGCCGTCGACCGGGCGATGACCGCCGAAGGGCTCGCCAGCAGCATGGTCCTCCAGGTCCACGACGAGCTGGTCTTCGAGGTCGCGCCCGGCGAGGGCGAGCGCCTGGCGGAGCTGGTCCGGCGCGAGATGCAGGGCGTGTACCGGCTGCGGGTGCCGCTGGAGGTCTCCATGGCCACCGGCCGCTCCTGGGCCGAGGCCCAGCACTGAGGGAACCACCCGACCGGCTCCGGTGTATGGGGGGCAGGTGACCCGCGCCCCAGGAGGCCGTCATGCGCCGACGCCTGCCGATATTCGCCGCCGTCCTCGCCGCCGCGCTGCTGGCGGCCCTGCTCCAGGTCCCGTCCGCGCTGGCCGGCGGGTACTGCCACACGCCCGCGACCGACGGGCGGGGCACGACCGTGACCATGGAGGACTACTGCTACAACCCGACGGTCCTGCGGGTGCCGGCCGGCGGCCAGGTGACGTTCGTGAACGCCGACAAGGTCGCGCACCCGACGGTGGGGCGGGGCAGCGACTGGTTCGCGGACGGTGCGGCCGCCGGCCGTGCCACCGTCCGGTTCGACAAGCCCGGCATCTACCCGTACTTCTGCCACGAGCACATCGGCATGATCGGCGTGGTGGTCGTCGGCGACGGCCGCGGTGAGGCCGCCGCGCCGGTCGTCGTGGCCAACCCGCCGGCGGCGCGGCCCGCCGCCGAGCCGGCCGCCGCCGGGCGGGGCACGCCGTGGTCGCTGGCGGGCGCGGTCCTGCTGGGGCTGATGGTGGCGGGCGGCGCGCTGGTGGCGGCCCGGCGCCGCCGGGCCCCCCCGGCGCCCGAGGTCTAGGCGCTCGGCGCGGGCGCGGGCGCGGGGTCCAGGGCGATCCGCAGGCGCTTGTTGCCCTTGCCCTTCGACTGGTGGCCGACCACGTGGACCGCACCGACCTCACCGGTGCGGGCCACGTGGGTGCCGCCGTCGGCCTGCCGGTCCAGCCCCTCGATGTCGATCACCCTGACGATCTCCAGGCCGGGCGGGAGCAGGTTGGTCTTGGTGCGGATCAGCTCCGGCCGGGCGGCGAACTCGCGCGGCGACAGGAACGAGACGTGCACCGGCCGGTCGGCGGCGACCTCCGCGCGCAGGGCGGCCTCGACGGCCTCGGCGAAGTCGGCGCTCATGGCGGCCAGCTCGAAGTCCATGCGGGCCTTGAGCGGCTCCATGTTCCCGCCGGTGACCAGCGCGCCGTGGTCGCGGCCGATGACCCCGGCCAGCACGTGCAGGGCGGTGTGGGTACGCATCAGCGCGAAGCGGCGCTCCCAGTCCAGCCGGCCGCGCACCTTGGCCCCGACCGGCGGTGGTGCGCCGTCCAGCAGCAGCACGGTCCGGCCGTCGCGGCGCTCCACGCCGAGGACGGGCAGCTCGGCGCCGTCGTGCTCGAGCACGCCGACGTCGGCCGGTTGGCCGCCCCCACCTGGGAAGAAGGCGCTGCGGTCGAGGACCACGCCGTCGGGTTCGCGCCCTTCGACCTCCGCGTCGAAGCTGGCCAGGTAGGCGTCGTGCTGGTAGAGCGGCTCGGTCACCGCGACCGCCTTTCGCTTAGGGCCGTAAACTCGCAGGTCATACGCGCATGCACCGTTGACGGGACGAAGCCATGACGGCTACCATCTGCCGAACCACTGTGGGCTTTTCTGCCAGTGTGTTCTGACGCTCATCGCGTCGCCTCACCGCCACGGAATCGTCCTCACTGGGAGCCTTCTGTCCGACAGTCTAGGAGACGAGCAGTTGACCGAGTCCACCGATCGACCCACCACCGGTTCCGAGCAGGACATGCCTGGGGTAACGACCCAGGTGACCCAGAACGACGTCGGCTCCGCCGAAGACCTCGCGGCCGCCTACGAGGAGTCGCTGAAGGCCTTCGACGAGGGTGACATCGTCGACGGGTATGTGGTGAAGGTCGACCGCGACGAGGTGCTGCTCGACATCGGCTACAAGTCCGAGGGCGTCATCCCCTCGCGCGAGCTGTCCATCAAGCATGACGTCGACCCCAACGAGGTCGTCGCCCTCGGTGACCACATCGAGGCGCTGGTCATGCAGAAGGAGGACAAGGACGGCCGCCTGATCCTGTCCAAGAAGCGCGCCCAGTACGAGCGCGCCTGGGGCACGATCGAGAAGAAGAAGGAGAACGACGAGATCGTCGAGGGGACCGTCATCGAGGTCGTCAAGGGCGGCCTGATCCTCGACATCGGCCTGCGCGGCTTCCTGCCCGCCTCCCTGGTCGAGATGCGCCGGGTCCGCGACCTGCATCCCTACGTGGGTCGGACGCTCGAGGCCAAGATCATCGAGCTGGACAAGAACCGCAACAACGTCGTCCTGTCCCGTCGCGCCTGGCTGGAGGAGACCCAGTCGGCGACCCGCCGGGCGTTCCTGCACACCCTGCGCAAGGGTGAGATCCGCAAGGGCGTCGTCTCCTCCATCGTGAACTTCGGCGCTTTCGTCGACCTCGGTGGGGTCGACGGGCTGGTGCACGTCTCGGAGCTGTCGTGGAAGCACATCGACCATCCCTCCGAGGTCGTCGAGGTCGGCCAGGAGGTCGAGGTCGAGGTCCTCGACGTCGACCTGGAGCGTGAGCGGGTCTCGCTGTCGCTGAAGGCGACCCAGGAGGACCCCTGGCGCCAGTTCGCCCGCTCCCACCAGATCGGCGAGCTCATCCCCGGCCGCGTCACCAAGCTGGTGCCGTTCGGGGCCTTCGTACGGGTGGACGACGGCATCGAGGGCCTGGTCCACATCTCCGAGCTGGCCGAGCGCCACGTGGACATCCCCGAGCAGGTCGTCAGCGTCGGCGAGGAGATCACCGTCAAGGTCATCGACATCGACCTGGACCGCCGCCGCATCTCCCTGTCCCTCAAGCAGGCCGTCCAGGACCAGAACCAGGTCGCGGCCGCCGAGGACGAGCTGGCCCTCGAGGAGGGCGGCGCCTACCAGGGCTACGAGGGCGAGTACGCCGAGGGCGAGTACGCCGAGGGTGCCTATGCCGAGGGCGAGTACGCCGAGGGCTACGCCGACGGCACCTACGTCTACGACGAGCAGGGCCAGCCGATCGGCGTGATGCCGGGGACGGCCATGGCCGAGGCGTTCCAGGAGGCCGGGTTCCTGGACGGCAGCTACGGCGAAGGCGAGCAGCCCGAGGGCGCCGAGGCCGCCGCCGACGCCGCCGCCGGCGAGGAGCAGGCCGAGGAGGGCGAGCAGGCCGAGCGTGCCGACGCCCGCGAGGGCGAACGGGACCAGCAAGGACACGACACCCTCGAGAACATCGTCGAGGACCTGAAGCGCAAGAACGCCGGCGAATAGCGCGCAGCGGCAGGACTGACCTTGAGGGGGCGGCTATGCTGCTGGTGGGGCTCACCGGGGGCATCGCGTCGGGCAAGAGCACGGTCTCGGCGCTGCTGGCCGAGCGGGGCGCCGAGGTCATCGACGCCGACCACATCGCCCGCCAGGTGGTGATGCCGGGCAGCCATGCCTGGTACAAGATCCGCGACCACTTCGGCCGTGGCGTGCTGTACCCCGACGGCACCATCGACCGCCAGGCGCTGGCCGACATCGTCTTCTCCGACCCGGCCAAGCTGACCGTCCTCAACGAGATCACCCACCCGGAGATCTTCGCCCGGATCGCCGACCGCCTGGAGGCCCACCACGACAAGGACGTCGTCGTCGTGCTGGACGCCGCCCTGCTCATCGAGGCCGGCCTGGCCGACGGCGCGGACGTGGTGGTCGTCACCCATTCGCCGCGCGAGATCCAGGTCGAGCGCCTGGCCGCCAAGGGCATGGGCTCCCGCGACGCCGAGGCCCGCATCACCGCCCAGCTCCCGCCCGAGAAACGCCTGGCCAGAGCGGATATCGTGATCGAGAACAGCGGGTCGCTTGAGGACCTGGCGAGCCGTGTGGACGAGGTCTGGGAGGAGCTGCGGCGCCGCCTGGCCGAGCGGGCCGGCAGGGCCGCCAGCGAGACCTTCCCGTGACTGCGGCCACCCGCGGGCTGTAGCCTGCGCGGTATGAGCGATCTGCCCCCGATTCCGGACCCTCTGGAATGCGTGCTGTTCGACGCCGGCGACACCCTGCTGGCGCCGAGCCCGAGCTTCCACGGCCGGTTCGTGCAGGTCGCGGCGCGACACGGCTTCGAGCTGGAGGAGGCGGCCGCCGTGGCCGCCATCGCCGCCACCGTCCGGGCCGTCGAGTGGCCGACCGACTGGACCGATCCGGCCACGCAACGGTCGTTCTGGCTGGGGTTCTACCGGCGCGTGCTGGTCGAGCTCGGCCATCGGGAGGACGGGGAGGCGCTCGCCGAGGCGCTGTTCCGCTCCTTCAGCGACCCCGCGGCCTACAAGCTGTTCCCCGACGTGCGGCCCGCGCTGGACGCCCTGGCCGACCGGGGCGTCAAGCTGGGGGTGGTGTCCAACTTCGAGCCGTGGCTGGAGGACGTGCTCGCCCTGGAGGGCGTCGACCGGCGGTTCGCGGCGGTGGCGATCTCCGGCAAGCTCGGGGTCGCCAAGCCGGAGCCGGGCATCTTCCTGGCCGCCCTGGAGCAGGCCGGCGTCGCCGCCGAGACGACCGTGCACGTCGGCGACCAGCTCGTCAACGACGTGGAGGCGGCGCTGGCGGTCGGCATCACGCCGGTGCTGCTGGACCGCTTCGCCCGCGTCCCCGCCGCCGACGGGCACCGGGTCCAGAGCATGACCGAGCTGGTCGCCCTGCTCGACGGGGGGGTCTGACCGGGATGGACCGCAGCTTCTGGCGCGTCATCGCCAACGATGAGAACGCTCTACCGCAGGGCGAGTGGGTGGCCGAGCTCACCCCGGAGCTGCTCGGCTGGCTCGGCTCCACCGACCCGGAGCTGCGCGACGAGTTCGCCTACCGGATCCTGGCCGCCTGGATCGAGCGCGGCCAGTACGCGCCCGACCAGCTCCGCACCATGGCCAAGCAGATGACCGCCAACGTGGAGCTGGGGCTGGGGGAGGACGGCAGCGACTCGGTGTTCCTGCGCACCTACTCGGTGCTGATCCTCATGGAGATCGTCGCGCTCGACAACGCCAGCCCCTTCCTGGACCAGACCGACCTGGACGGGTTCCTGGAGACCGCCCTCAGCTACCTCCGACGCGAACGCGACCTCAGGAGCTGGGTGCCGGGCCCCGGGTGGGCGAACGCGGTCGGGCACACCGCCGACCTGCTGATGATGCTGGCCCGCAGCCCGCACCTTGGCGCGGCCGAGCTGCAGCGGATCCTGGACGCGATCGCCGAGCGGCTGCTCGCCCCCACGCCGGCGGTGTTCGTCCACCACGAGGACGAGCGGCTGGCCTACGCCGCCCTCAACGTGCTGCGGCGCGACCTGGTCGACCGCTCGCGGCTGGTGGCCTGGCTGGACCGGTTCACGGCCGCGCCCGGCCAGGAGTCCTGGCGGTCGGCGTTCGCCAGCGAGGCCGACTCGGCCTCGCGCGCCAACGTCACCGCCTTCCTGCGGGCCCTCTACTTCCAGACGATGCTCACCGAGAGCCCACCCCCGGACGCCCGGGAGACGCTGGAGTGCATTGTCGGTGCCCTGCGGCGCGCCGACATCGGCTTTTTCGACCTCGCCTGAGGGTCCCGATCCACCGGGGCACCCCGCTGGGGTTCCCCGGACCCCTCCCGATCCACCGGGGCACCCCGCTGGGGTTCCCCGGACCCCTCCGGCGGCCCCCAAGAGCGCCTGTGCCATGGTCAGCGTGTTCCCGCCGGGTCCAGGGTTGCGTAGCCCCAGGCGGCAAGGGCGAACGCGGTGAGCAGGTGCCAGGCGGCGTGGCCCTGCAGGGGGCTGTCGGGGTCGCACAGCGGCCCGCCGGTCCGCCCGAGCCACCAGCAGGCAGCCCCCACGGCCAGCGCGACCACCCCGGCGCGGTAGGCGCCTGGCGGCCTCCGCGGCCCGCGGCGTGCCACGGCGACCTCGCCGGCGGCCGCCAGCAGCCCGAGCGCGCCCGCCACCGCGCCGCCGGCCCGTTGCGCGAGGCCCAGCAGCACCCCACCGGCGCCGGCGGTGGCGGCCCAGGCGGGCACGACCCGGCGCCGCGCACCGGCGAGCCGGGCGAGGTCGTGGACGGCGACGAACGACACCGCCGCGCACAAGCCGGCGTCGTGCAGCCAGCGGGCGGCCGGCGACCCGGGGCCGTGGAAGTCGACGCTGCCGACCCCGGCGGCGGCCACCGCCAGCCCGAACGCCAGCGCCTCGCGGCGCGGCGCCGCGTCCTGGCGCGCCCCCTGACGGGCGAGCCAGGCCGCGGCGAGCAGGTAGGCGAGCGCCGAGGCGGTGTTGACCGGCTGGGCGACGAGCCCGTCGCGCAGCCGCTCGCAGTCGCCGGCGCCGAGTGGCACGGCAGGCCGCCTCAGCCGCTGCGCTCGATGTTGGCCCCGAGCGTGCGCAGCCGCTCGTCGATCCGTTCGTAGCCGCGGTCGATCTGGCCGACGTTGCCGATCACCGACTCGCCGTCGGCGGCCAGCGCGGCCAGCAGCATGGCCATGCCGGCGCGGATGTCGGGGGACTCCAGCCGCTCGCCGTACAGCCGCGACGGGCCGCTGACGACCACCCGGTGGGGGTCGCAGACGATGATCCGGGCGCCCATGCCGACCAGCTTGTCCACGAAGAACAGGCGGTTCTCGAACATCTTCTCGAAGATCAGCACCGTGCCGCTGGCCTGGGTGGCGACCGCGACCGCGATCGAGGTCAGGTCGGCCGGGAACGCCGGCCAGGGCCCGTCGTCGATCTTCGGGATGGCCGCGCCCAGGTCGTCCTGAATCTGGAGCTGCTGGTCGCTGGGCACCCGCAGGCGGCCGCCGTCCAGCGCCCAGGACACCCCGAGCCGGCTGAAGCCGACCTCCACCGGCCGCAGGTCGTCGACCAGCACGTCCTCGACGACCAGCTCGCCACCGGTGACCGCCGCCAGCCCGACGAAGCTGGCCACCTCGATGTAGTCGGGGCCGATGGTGTGCTCGCCGCCGGCGAGCCGCTCGACCCCCTGGATGCGGAGCAGGTTGGAGCCGATCCCGTCGATGCGGGCGCCCAGGCCGACCAGGAAGCGGCACAGGTCCTGGACGTGCGGCTCGCAGGCGGCGTTGCCGATGACCGTCTCGCCCTCGGCCAGCACGGCCGCCATCACCGCGTTCTCGGTGGCGGTCACCGACGCCTCGTCCAGGAACATCGGCCCGCCGCGCAGCCGCTCGGCCTCCAGCTCCAGCACCCGGTCGAAGCTGGCCCGCACGCCGAGGGAGCGGAAGGCGAGCAGGTGGGTGTCCAGCCGGCGGCGGCCGATCACGTCGCCGCCGGGCGACGGCAGCACGCAGTGGCCGGTGCGCGCGACCAGCGGGGCGGCCAGCAGCACCGACGCCCGGATGCGCGCCGACAGCGCCGGGTCCAGCCCGGCCCGGTGGAGCCCGCGGGGGTCGATGCGCAGCTCGTTCGGGCCCAGGCGCTCAACCCCCGCCCCGGTGGAGGCGACCAGCTCGAGCATCGTCTCGACGTCCAGGATCCGGGGCACGTTGCGGATCACCACCGGCTCGTCGGCCAGCAGGGACGCGGCCACGATGGGCAGGGCGGCGTTCTTGTTCCCGCTCGGGCGGATCGTGCCACTCAGTGGCTGCCCACCCTTGATGACGAAGCTCTCCATTGCGCTCCCAGCTCGGGTCCGTTGGGGGACGGGCGTCGCCTACTCTACCCAGGCCACGTCTCGGGCCGGTCAAGCTCCAGCCACGGCGCCTGTCCGATCCGCCTCGTACACTGAGGTCCAGGTCGCGCCCGATCAGCCACTGGAGTTCCCCCCGATGCCCGCGTTCAAGCTGCAGAGCGACATGCCGGCCGCCGGCGACCAGCCGCGCGCCATCGACGAGCTCGCCACCGGCCTGGAGGGCGGCGAGCAGGCCCTCACGCTGCTCGGGGTGACGGGCTCCGGCAAGACCCGCGCGATGGCCGGGCTGATCGAGCGGCTCGACCGGCCGGCGCTGGTCATGGCCCCCAACAAGACGCTCGCGGCCCAGCTCACCAACGAGTTCAAGGAGCTGTTCCCCGGCAACGCCGTCGAGTACTTCGTCTCCTACTACGACTACTACCAGCCCGAGGCCTACATCCCCCAGACCGACACCTACATCGAGAAGGACTCCTCGATGAACGAGGAGATCGACCGGCTGCGCCACTCGGCCACCCTGTCGCTGCTCACCCGGCGGGACGTGATCGTGGTCGCGTCGGTGTCGGCCATCTACGGCCTGGGCTCGCCGGAGGAGTACCGCGACCAGATGCTGTGGCTGAAGACCGGCCACGAGTACGACCGCGACGCGATCCTGCGCAAGCTGGTCGACATCTACTACTCCCGCAACGACCTGAGCTTCACCCGCGGCAGGTTCCGCGTCCGCGGCGACACCCTCGAGGTCTTCCCCGCCTACGAGGAGCGGGCCATGCGGCTGGAGTTCTTCGGCGACGAGGTCGAGCGCATCCTGGTCATGGACCCCGTCACCGGCGAGATCGTCGGCGAGCGCGACGAGCTGTTCATCTTCCCGGCCAGCCACTACGTGGCCGGCTCCGAGCGGATGCGGCGGGCGATCGCCGCGATCGAGGCCGAGCTGGCCGAGCGCCTGCGGCAGCTCGAGGGGGAGGGCAAGCTGCTCGAGGCGCAGCGGCTGCGGATGCGCACCAACTACGACCTGGAGATGCTGCGCGAGGTCGGCACCTGCAACGGCATCGAGAACTACTCCCGGCCCATCGACGGCCGCGCCCCCGGCACCCCGCCGTACACGCTGCTCGACTACTTCCCCGACGACTTCGTGCTGTTCGTGGACGAGTCGCACGTGACCGTCCCGCAGATCGGCGGCATGTACGAGGGCGACCGCAGCCGCAAGGCCACCCTGGTCGAGCACGGCTTCCGGCTGCCGTCGGCGATGGACAACCGGCCGCTGCGGTTCGACGAGTTCCTGGACCGGATCGGCCAGCGGGTGTTCGTCTCGGCCACCCCCGGCCCGTACGAGCTGCGGGAGTCCAGCGCGGTGGTGGAGCAGATCATCCGCCCGACCGGCCTGGTCGACCCGGAGGTGCTGGTCCGCCCCACCAAGGGCCAGATCGACGACCTGATCCACGAGGTCCGCCAGCGGGTCGAGCGCGAGCAGCGGGTGCTGGTCACCACCCTGACCAAGAAGATGGCCGAGGACCTGACCGACTACCTGCTCGAGATGGGCCTGCGGGTGCGCTACCTCCACAGCGAGATCGACACGGTGCAGCGCATCGAGATCCTGCGCGACCTGCGGCTCGGCGAGTTCGACACGCTGGTCGGCATCAACCTGCTCCGCGAGGGCCTCGACCTGCCAGAGGTCACCCTGGTCGCGATCCTCGACGCCGACAAGGAGGGCTTCCTGCGCTCGGGGACCTCCCTGGTGCAGACCATCGGCCGCGCCGCCCGCAACGTCGACGGCCAGGTGATCATGTACGCCGACCAGGTCACCCCGTCGATGCGGCGCGCCATCGACGAGACCAACCGCCGCCGCAAGCTGCAGCTCGACTTCAACGCCGCCAACGGCATCGACCCGCAGACGATCCGCAGGCGGGTCACCGACATCATCCAGGGGCTGCGCGGCGAGGAGGAGGGCGCCGCGGTCGGCGCCAGGGCCCGCAAGGGCCGCGCCCCCACCCCGGCGCGCGGCCCCGCCGGCCGTCGCGGCGGCGAGCCGGCCGTCAGCGGCATGCCGCGCGCCGACCTCGAGCGGCTCATCGCCTCCCTGGAAGAGGAGATGCACGAGGCCGCCAAGGAGCTCCGCTTCGAGTACGCCGCGCGGCTGCGCGACGAGGTCGGCGACCTGCGCCGCGAGCTGCGCGGCATGACCGAGGCCGGGGTGGGCTAGACTTCCTTTTCGCCTGAATCCCTGGAGGTCGCTGGAGGTCGCTGTGCGCCGGTGGATGATCGTCGCCGTCGTGGTCGTGCTGCTGCTGGCGGCCGGGGGCGGGGCGTGGCTGGTGCTGCGGCCGCGGGGCGAGCCGGGACCGGTCGCCGCCGCCTACCTCGACGCCTGGGGCCGGCGCGACTGGCCGGCGATGCAGGCACTGACCGCGACCGCGCCGGCCGACTTCGCCACCCGGCACACCCGCATGCTGGAGACCCTGCGGGTGACCGAGGCGAGCTTCGCCGCCGAACCGGCCCGCACCGACGGGGACCGCGCCGAGGTGCCGTTCGGGGCGCGGCTGCGGCTCCGGGCGCTGGGGGATTGGTCCTACCAGGGGCTGCTGCGGCTGGTCAGGCGCGACCGGCGCTGGCGGGTCGACTGGTCGCCGGCCGCGATCCATCCCGACCTCGCCGACGGGCTCCAGTTCCAGCGGGTGCGGAGCTGGCCGGAGCGGGCGCCGATCCTGGCGCGCGACGGCACCGTGCTCGCCGGGCCCGGCCCGGTGGTCGAGGTGCAGATCGTCGGCGAGCGGGTCAAGGACTCGACGGAGGTGGCCGCGGCCCTGCGGGAGCACGCCGGCGTCAGCGCCGCCCAGGCGCGCGCCGCCCTGGCCGAGGCCGATCGGCGGCCCAACCAGCGCGTGCCGGTCGCGGTCCTGCCGCAGGCCCGCTACCTGGAGGTCAAGGACGCCATCTACCCGGTGCCCGGCCTGTCGTTCCAGGAGCGGGTCGGCCGCAAGACGGGTGGCCCGGCCTCGGCGCGGGTGCTGGTCGGCCGGATCGAGCAGGTCACCGCCGACGACCTGAAGCGGCTCGGCGCGCCCTACCAGACCGGCGACCTCACCGGCCACGGCAGCGGCCTGGAGGCGACCTTCGAGCGCCAGCTCGCCGGCTCGCCGGCCGGCGAGGTCCGCCTGGCCGGCAAGGACGGCGCCACCGCCAAGGTGCTCCAGCGCTTCGCCGGCGAGGACGGCCGCCCGGTCGAGACCACCCTCGACCCGCGGCTGCAGCGGGCCGGCGAGCGCGCCCTGGCGGGGGTGGCCAAACCGGCGGCGCTGGTCGCGGTGCGGCCGTCGACCGGAGAGCTGCTGGCGGTCGTCAACGCCCCGGCCCAGTACAACCGGGCGCTGCTCGGCCGCTACCCGCCCGGCTCCACGTTCAAGGTGGTCACCGCCGAGGCGCTGCTCGCCGGCGGCCTGCGCCCGGGCGACCAGGTGGACTGCCCCAAGGAGACCGATATCGGCGGCCGCAAGTTCGGCAACTTCGAGGACGAGGTGCTCGGGAAGATCCCCTTCAGCAGCGCCTTCGCCCATTCCTGCAACACCGCGTTCGTGGGGCTGGCGGCGCGGCGCCTGGACGGCGACGAGCTGGGCGCCGCGGCCGGGCGCTTCGGCTTCGGCGTCGAGCCCGCGCCGGGCATCCCGGCCGTGACCAGCCGGGTGCCGCCCCCGGCCGACGAGGCCGACCTGGCCGCCGAGGCGTTCGGGCAGGGCCGGGTCACCGCCAGCCCGCTGCAGATGGCGATGGTGGCGGCGACCGTCGCCGAGGGACGCTGGCACTCGCCCCGGCTGGTCGCCGGCCAGGACGGCGCCGGCGACGGGGGCCAGCCACCCGGCGCGCTCGACCGCGGGGTGGCCGACACCCTCCGCGGGCTGATGCGCCTGGTCGTCACCGAGGGCACGGCACGCCCGGCCGGCCTGCCGGCCGGCACCGCCGGCAAGACCGGCACGGCCGAGTTCGGCAGCGGCGACCCGCTGCCGACCCACGCGTGGTTCATCGGCTTCCGTGGCGACCTGGCGTTCGCGGTGGTGGTCGAGGACGGCGGCGTCGGCGGCCGGGTCGCCGCCCCGCTCGCCGCCCGCTTCCTCCGCGCCGCCTGACGCGACGCAACCGCGAACGCAGCTACTCGTACAGTAGCGATTCGAAGAGCGGATGCTCGAACGCTCGCTAGCCGCCGACCTGGTCGACCGGGACGTCGCAGGTGGCGGCGAGCTGCCTGGCCGCCGACTCCACCTCATCCAGCGCCCGCTGCACCGCCGCCCGGTCGGTGCCCCTGGCGGCATCGGCGAGCCGCTCGACCTTGGCCACCAGCGCCTCCCCTGCCCGCTTGACGTCGGCGTCGTCGACCTGGCGGAGGCGGTCGTCGAGCTTCCTGGCCGCCTGGTCGGCCTCGGCGGCGCTGCGGCGCACGTCGCCCCAGTCGACACCGGTCAGCTCGCCGACCAGCGCCGCGCAGTCGCGGGCCTTGTCGACGCCCTGCGCGACGTCCCGAGCCTCGCCGCAGCCGGCCAGGATCGGGAGCGCGAGGGCGGCGGCGACCACCGCCGTCGCCAGCCGGCGGCCGGCGCTCACCATCCCCGTGCCTTCCAGTCGTCGAGCTGGGGCAGCTCCCGCTCGACCAGGGTGTCGTCGCCGTGGCCGGGCGAGACGCGGGTCTCGCCCGGCAGCGACAGCAGGTGGCGTTCGGCCGAGGCGATCGCCTGCTCGAACGCGGCCCGGCCGACGGTCTTGCCGACCCCACCCGGGAACAGGGCGTCGCCGGTGAGGACCTGCATGGACGGCAGCTTGAACGAGATGCTCCCCTCGGTGTGGCCGGGGGTGTGCAGCACGGTCACCGCGTAGCGCCCGACGGTGAGCGTGTCGCCGTGCGCCAGCACCCTGTCGGGGCTGACGCCGACCTGCTCGGCGATCGCGTCGGCGTCGGCCGGGTGGGCGCCGTTCCAGACGTCGTGGGCCTTGAGCACCCCGGGCAGGGCCTGGATGTGGTCCTGGTGGCGGTGGGTGGTGACGACGCCGACCAGGCGCGCGCCACGCAGCAGCTCGAGCAGCCGCTCGGCCTCGTTGGCGGCGTCGACCAGCAGGGCGTCGCCGGTCTCCGGGTCGCGCAGCAGGTAGGCGTTGTTCTCCCACGGCCCGACGTGCAGCTTGGTCACCTCCAGGGGGCCGTCGGCGTAGCGGTGGGGCCGGCCGCCCTGGAGGACGTGGGCGGGGTCGAACCGGGTCATCGGCGCCTCCTGTGGAATGTCGGCGTGCCAGAAGCCATTGTTGTCACAGCGGTCCATACAATGTGGGGGCCGAGTCGAGCTTCCCCTCGAACCGAGGAAGGGAACCTGAGCGTCACCGACCGCCTCGTCATCCGGGGCGCCCGCGAGCACAACCTCAAGAACGTCCACCTCGACCTGCCCCGCAACGCCCTGATCGTGTTCACCGGGCTGTCGGGGTCGGGCAAGTCCTCGCTTGCCTTCGACACCATCTACGCCGAGGGCCAGCGCCGCTACGTCGAGTCGCTGTCGGCCTACGCCCGCCAGTTCCTCGGCCTGATGGAGAAGCCGGACGTCGACTTCATCGAGGGCCTGTCGCCGGCCATCTCCATCGACCAGAAGTCCACCTCCAAGAACCCCCGCTCCACCGTCGGCACCATCACCGAGGTCTACGACTACCTGCGGCTGCTGTACGCCCGCATCGGCCAGCCCCACTGCCCCAGGTGCGGCCGGCCGATCTCCAGGCAGACCCCCGACCAGATCGTCGACCGGATCCTCGAGCTGCCCGCCGGCACCCGGTTCCAGCTCCTGGCCCCGGTGGTCCGCGGCCGCAAGGGCGAGTACGAGGCGCTGCTGCGCAGCTTCTCCGCCAAGGGCTTCGCCAGGGCCAGGGTGGACGGCGAGATCCGCGACCTCTCCGAGCCGATCCGGCTGGCCAAGACCTACAAGCACGACATCGAGATCGTGGTCGACCGGCTGGTCGCCCGCGGCCCCGACGCCGACGAGAAGGCCCGCCGCCGGCTGGCCGACTCGGTCGAGACGGCCGTCGGCATCGCCGAGGGGCTGGTCCTGGTCGACCTCGTCGACGAGGAGCGCGAGCTGCAGTTCTCCACCCACCTCGCGTGCCTGTACGACAACCTGTCGTTCGAGGAGCTGGCCCCGCGGAACTTCTCCTTCAACGCCCCCTACGGCGCCTGCCCGGACTGCACCGGCCTGGGCGTCAAGCAGGAGGTCGACCCCGAGCTGGTGGTGCCCAACCCGACCCTGTCGGTGGCGGGCGGCGCGATCCAGCCGTGGCAGGGCAGCCGCGGCGCCAGCGAGTACTTCGACCGCCTGCTGACGGCGGTCGCCGAAGAGTACGGCTTCGACCCGGACACCCCCTGGCAGGGGCTCACCGACGAGCAGCGGCGGGTGCTGCTGTACGGCGCTCCGGACCAGGTCTACGTCCGCTACAAGAACCGCTATGGCCGCACCCGCGCCTACCACACCGGCTACGAGGGGATCGTCCCCTACCTGAACCGCCGCTACGCCGAGGCCGAGTCCGACAGCGTCCGCGAGCGGGTCGAGAGCTACATGCGCGAGGTGCCGTGCCCCACCTGCAAGGGCACCAGGCTGCGGCCAGAGAGCCTGGCGGTGACCGTCGCCGGCCGCAACATCGCCGAGGTGGCGGCCATGTCGGTGGGGGAGGCCGCCAGCTTCTTCACCGGCTTGGAGCTGTCGGACCGGGACGCGTTCATCGCCGCCCGGGTCCTCAAGGAGATCAACGCCCGCCTCGGCTTCCTGCTCGACGTCGGCCTGGACTACCTGACCGTGGACCGCGCCTCGGCAACCCTCGCCGGCGGCGAGGCGCAGCGCATCCGGCTGGCCACCCAGATCGGCTCGGGGCTCACCGGCGTGCTCTACGTGCTGGACGAGCCGTCCATCGGGCTGCACCAGCGCGACAACCACCGGCTGATCGAGACCCTGGTGCGGCTGCGCGACCTCGGCAACACCCTGATCGTGGTCGAGCACGACGAGGCGACCATCCGGACCGCCGACTACCTGGTCGACATCGGGCCGGGCGCCGGCGAGCACGGCGGCCAGATCGTCGCCCAGGGCAGCCTCGCCGACCTCGAGCGCGTCGAGGCGTCCCTCACCGGCCAGTACATGGCCGGCAAGCGCTCGATCGCGGTGCCGGGCCGCCGCCGCAAGCCGGGCGAGCGCTGGCTGGAGCTGGCCGGGGTCCGGGAGCACAACCTGAAGGAGGTCACCGCCCGCTTCCCGCTGGGGGTCTTCACCTGCGTCACCGGGGTGTCCGGGTCGGGCAAGTCCACCCTGGTCAACGACGTCCTGCTGAAGGCGCTCATGCAGGCCGTGTACCGCTCGCGGACCTCGCCGGGCCGCTACCGCTCGCTGGCGGGCGAGGAGCACCTCGACAAGGTGATCGACGTCGACCAGTCGCCGATCGGCCGCACCCCCCGCTCCAACCCGGCGACCTACACCGGCGTGTTCGACCACATCCGCCGGCTGTTCGCCCAGACCAGCGAGGCCAAGGTCCGCGGCTACCTGCCGGGACGGTTCTCCTTCAACGTCCGCGGCGGCCGCTGCGAGGCCTGCGCCGGGGACGGGACCATCAAGATCGACATGCAGTTCCTGCCCGACATCTACGTCCCGTGCGAGGTCTGCAAGGGCAAGCGCTACAACCGGGAGACGCTGGAGGTCCACTACAAGGGCCACACCATCGCCGACGTCCTCGACATGTCGGTCGAGGAGGCGCACGGCCTGTTCGCCAGCATCCCGGCGATCGCCCGCCACCTGGTGACCCTGAACGACGTCGGGCTCGGCTACATCAAGCTCGGCCAGCCGGCGCCGACCCTCTCCGGCGGGGAGGCGCAGCGGGTCAAGCTGGCCAGCGAGCTGGCCAAACGGGCCACCGGGCGGACCCTGTACGTCCTGGACGAGCCGACCACCGGGCTGCACTTCGAGGACGTCGACAAGCTGCTCGGGGTGCTGCACCGGCTGGTGGACGCCGGCAACACCGTCATCGTGATCGAGCACAACCTCGACGTGGTCAAGACCGCCGACTGGATCGTCGACCTCGGCCCGGAGGGCGGCGACCGCGGCGGCGAGGTCGTCGCCCAGGGCCCGCCCGAGCGGGTCGCCCGCAGCCCCGGCTCCTACACCGGCCAGTTCCTGGCCGGGTCGCTCGGCCTGGACCCGGTCCCCTCGCCCGACCCGGCGGGCAACGGCGCACCCGCCAAGGCCGCCACCAAGCCCAGGCGGCGCCGCACGCCGGCGGCGCGCTGAGCCAGCGGTGCCACGGCCGCGGCGATGCATCGCTGGCTGACCTGGCTGCTGGTCGCCGCCGGGCTGATGGTGGCGAGCTGGGCGGTGCTGG
>WNGA01004243.1_pt1 | contig 21154 bp, 15 predicted proteins | sample 5400061 | NCBI WGS metagenome assembly WNGA01 (sample SAMN13153366, study PRJNA577476) | soil metagenome | isolation source: 100 cm soil or saprolite under grassland replicate 2 | place: USA:California | collected 2016-06-15
ACCCACCAGCTCCGCGCCGAGCGGGACCGGCTCGCCCAGCTCATCGACCAGGCCCCACCCGACCAGGCCCGCCTGGTCGCCCACACCACCGACCGCCACCAGGACGCCGAGCATCGGTCGGCGGCGGCCACCGGCCGCGTCGAGGACGCCCGCGCGCTGGTCGCCAGCCTCGAGCAGGGCACCGGCCGGCTCCTGCAGCGCCGGGAGCTGGCCGCGGCCCGCGACCGCCACGCCTTGGCCGAGCAGGCCCTCGTGGTGGCCCGCCAGCAGGGCGACCGCGCCGCCGACCGGGCACGCCAGGCCCGCCACGCCCAAGCCGAACACGAGGCATGGCAAGAAGAGCACGCCGGCATCCTGAGCGCCGAGCGCGAGGTCCTGCGCGAGGGCGGGTGGCGCCGGCATGCCCGCCGCCGCGCCGCCGAGCTGCTCCCCGGCCCCGACCGGCCGGCGTACCTGCGTGAGCTTGGGGAGCCGCCCGCCAGCGTGCGCGGTCGCCGCGCCTGGCGGCGCACCCTGGCCCAGGTCGAGGACTACCGGCAGCGCTTCCACGTCACCGACCCCGCGCGCGCCCTCGGGGAGAAACCCCACGGCCCCGGCGTCGACTTCGAGCAGCGGCAGGCGTGGCACAGCATCCGGCAGGCGATCGACCGGGCCGCCGAGCGCACTCGTCACGACCAACGCCAGGAGCGCAACGAGCGGCCCGATGTCGATCGCGACCACGCTGACCGCGAACAGCTCCTGCCCGGCCGAGTGAGCGCTGCCCGGTCAGGTGGCCGACCACGCGACCGCGTGACCGGAGACCGGGCCGATGACTGGTCGGACGACCGCGCGACCGGACGGCACCGGCCCGGCCGTACCGACCAGCAGCGCTCAGCACGTGACCGGTCAGCACGTGACGACTGTGAGCGCGACATTCGCTGATCCGGCCAACAGGACCGCTTGGCGCGGTCCTGGGCCGCCAGCCCGGCCGCGACCGGCCAGGACAACGGCGGGACTGGCATGCGGTCCGCGCCGCCCTTGAGCGGCTCGCCGAGCAGTGCGAGCGGCTGCGTCGCGGCGACCGGCAGGACCGACCAGCACCCCGGGACCGCGACCACCGACACCGGCAGGACAGCGACCGTCACGAGCGGGACGGCCGGTAGCAGCCCGGCCAGGAAGGAGCACCGCCATGGACCAGCCCCAGCCGCCCGACCCCGACCCCGATGACCTCGAGCAGCTCGGCCAGCCCATCTACCACGGTGACGGCCTCCAGGTCCGCGGCCTGACCGAGGAGGATTTCGCCCGGTTCCTGGCCGCCCACACAGGCCAGCCCGCCCGCCTGGTCGGCAGCGGCTGGACCAACGCCGAGCCGGACACGGCGGACGAGCACGCCGAGCCCGGGCGACGTTTGACATTTAAGCGTCAATTATCTGACTCAACTGGACCGTCCAGCACTGTTCCCATCCCGACCCACTCGGCCCCGCTGACGGGCAGCTACGGCACACCCGGCGCCTCCGCCCACGCGATCTACCGACAGCTGCGCGCCGCCGAGCTGGCCGACTGGACCCGCGGGCTGCTCTGGCGGCTGCCGCTGGTCGGTGGCGCCAGCATCGGCGTGGCCGTCCTCACCAGTGCTCTGCCGGGCCTGGCGCGGCTGACCGCGAGTCTTGCCGTGCTCGGCGTGGTCGGCTGGCGGCTGCGGTTTCGCGCCTCGGCCGAGGCCAGCGCCTGGCGCAAGGGCGCCCGTGGCGAGCGGCGCACCGCACGTCGGCTGCGCCGCCTCGTCCGCCGCGGGGGCTACGTCGCCTTCCATGACCTTGCGATGCCCGGCTCGCGCGCCAACATCGACCATCTGCTGCTCGGCCCCACCGGGATGTTCGTGATCGACTCCAAGCAGTACACCGGCCGCATCCAGCAGACCCCCGACGGCCGCGCGTGGCACAACCACTACCCGCTGGACGAGCAGCTTGCCACCGTGCGCGCCGAGGCCCGCGCGGTCGAGGTGATTCTCGACGTGCCGGTGATCCCGCTTGTGTGCGTGCATGGCGCCAGCGTGCAATGGCGCGGCCTGCACGCCCAGGGCGTGGCGATCGTGCCGGCCGGCCAACTCAGCGCCGCGCTCGGCGCCGATGCGGCGCTGTCCGCCGAGCAGGTCACGGTGCTCGCCGGGACCGCGCAGGCCCGCTTGCGTCCTGCCCGCTGACCGCTTGCGAAGCACCCTTGTCACCCGGGGTCAGGCGCTGGGAGACGCCGATGTGGCCGCGGTAATCGCTTGCGCTCGCGGTGCTGCGAGCCGTCGGTTGACTCTGCGGTCAGAAGCATCCGACAACACTGCGCTGCGGAATGGCGGTGCTGATAGCTGGTCACGGCTGTTCGGATAGCCGCAGTCAGTCTCGGCCGGGCGAGGGGCCTGGGCGGGCGCCGAGGTCGCGTCGTATGGCGGCGAGTTTCTCCTGCACTGCGGTCACGGTGGGGTGGTCGGCGCCCAGGCGGGCCTCGCGGATGCGAAGGGCACGCTCGTGCAGGCTGCGGGCGCCGTCGAGGTCGCCCTGGGCGAGCAGGACTTCGGCGAGGTTGCTGAGGCCTTCGGCGGCGTCGGGATGGTCGGGGCCCAGACGGGCCTCAAAGATCGCCAGGGCACGCTCGTGCAGGCTGCGGGCGCCGTCGAGGTCGCCCTGAGCGCGCAGGACGATGCCGAGGTTGTTGAGGTCGGTGGCTACCCAGGGGTGGTCGGGGCCCAGACGGGCCTCAAAGATCGCCAGGGCACGCTCGTGCAGGCTGCGGGCGCCGTCGAGGTCGCCCTGAGCGCGCAGGACGGTGCCGAGGTTGTTGAGGTCGGTGGCTACCTCGGGGTGGTCGGGGCCCAGACGGGCCTCAAAGATCGCCAGGGCACGCTCGTGCAGGCTGCGGGCGCCGTCGAGGTCGCCCTGAGCGAGCAGGACGGTGCCGAGGTTGTTGAGGTCGGTGGCTACCTCGGGATGGTTGGGGCCGTAAGCGGCCTCATCGATGGCTAGGGAGCGCTCGAACAGGCTGCGGGCATGGTTGAGGTCGCCCTGGTCGCTCAGGCCGACGGCGACGTTGTTGAGGCTTCGGGCGGTGGTGGGGTGGTCGGCGCCCAGGCGGGCCTCGCGGATGCGAAGGGCACGCTCGTGCAGGCTGCGGGCGCCGTCGAGGTCGCCCTGAGCGCGCAGGATGGCGCCGAGGTTGTTGAGGTCGGTGGCTACCTCGGGATGGTTGGGGCCGTAAGCGGCCTCATCGATGGCTAGGGCACGCTCGACCAGGGCGGTGGCCTCGGCCAGCTCTGCCCGCCTCCACAGATAGCCGGCCGCGTCGTTGAGGACCCGCGCGGTCGCCTGGCGCTCGATCCCAAGCGCCTCCGCAGTCTTGGTCACGGCCAGGACATGGGGCAGCAGCTCGGCGCAGGTTGGCCACGTCGCCGGATCAGCGAAGTCATCCGGGAATGCTCGGGCAAGCAGCCGGACCGCCACGGTGGCCCAGCGGCGCACCTGCCGGCGGCTAAGCCCCTGGCGAAGGACCGCCTGGACTAGCCGGTGGACCCCCCAGCCCTGCTCGGCGATGGTGACCAAGGAGAACCGCTCTAGCGCGGCAACCGCGCGGTGCAGGCTGTCGCGGTCGCCGACCACCCGACGCAGCCGCCGTGGCAGCTGTGCGGGATGGTCGCCCAGCAGCGCTGGGGGGGTCGCCTCGGGCGCCAGGAAGCTGAGCATGGTGAGCAGCTCCCCCGCCCCGCGGGTACGGCGCACCTCGGGCAGCGAAAGCGTCCAGGTGGTCGCGACCGTGGCCTGATAGTGGGTGGGCGTGCCCGCGGCGAGCAGCCCCCCGGTGTGGGCGGCCAGCTCCACGCGCAGCTCGGCCACGTAGTCGGCCGGGGGGCGGCGAGTGGCGGCCAGGTAGGCACGGGCCTGCTCCAGCGCCAGCGGCAGCTCCCCCAGCAGCTCCGCCAGCTCCCCCGCGACGTGCTGGTCGGCGGGGCTGTGGGCGGCCAGGAACACGACCGCCTCCGCCCGTGGCCAGGGCGCTACCTCCACGGTGGCATACGGCCAGCGGCGCTCCTGGGAGGTCACCACGATCTTGCGTCCCGGGCCGGTCGGCAGATACGGCGCCAGCATGTCGGCGCTGGTGGCGTTGTCGAACACCAGCAGCCAGCGGGGGGTCTCGTCCAACCAGCGGCGCGCCACCGCGAGCTTGTCGGCAAGGGTGGCGGTCGGCTCGCCAAGGTGCTGGTGGTCGGCCAGCGCAGCCAGGTCCTCGGTGAGGGTCGTCTCCAGCTCGGCCCGCACCCACCACACCACCTGGAACTCCTGGCGGTGGGCGCCCAGCCACGCCAGGGCGAGCTGGGTCTTGCCGACCCCACCAAGCCCGGTCAGCACCACCAGCCCCTCCGCTTGCAGCAACCGGTCCAGCTCGGCGAGCGGCTCAACACGGCCGGTGAAGTAGCGGGTGGCCGGCGGGACCGCGCCCGGCACCGGCACCAGCGGCCGATCCGTGGTGGCCGCGGATGTGGTGTCGTCGCGGGTGCGGACCAGCAGGCTCGCGGCAATCAGCAGCGCGCCGAATCCGCCGAGGAGTGCTTGGCGAAGCGGCGAGGTGACCGCCGGCAACTCAATGTTCTCAAACTTGAGGCTGCCCGCGACGATCGCGCCGATCACGCAGGCGAACCCGACGCCAAGCAGGAACCGGTCCGCCGGACGCGACGGCCGAAGCCGGCGCCCGTTCCAGCGGCCAGGCCAGGGCCGGCCCTGGCCTGGCCCGCGGCGGAGGACCACACCTGCTCCCTTCCCTGTTGTCAAGCGTCCGAGCACGCGCAGTGGGTTGCGACCCCTGCCCACCGACCCGCCGCTGCACCGCGAGCTGCACGATGTGTGCCATGTCGGGCGATAGCGTATGTCGCGCGTGCTGCCTGATTCCACCAGCCCAGCATGGGATTCTCCCGAGCGGTCCCACATAGCCAGGAATGTGGGCGGTCACGCCGGGGGCTGCGGCGTAGCCTTGACGGGTTCGTGCCTGACCGGGGAGTCCTGCCAGTGTCCGAACTTGACCCCAACGCCTACGGCGAACAGCTCCAGCCGAGCCGGGTCAGCGACTGCTACCTGGGCATCCTGCTGGATCAGCCCCTCGCTGAGATTGCACCCGAGGCTGACAGCGTGCTTGTGGTGGCCCCCTCCGCCCTGCTGCACGAGCAGATCCCCCAGCCGGACGGCCAGGTGCTGTACGAGCTGATCACCGGCCACCCCGACCGGGCACCGCGGGACCTGGTGTTTCTGGCCGACCTGACCGTCGAGCTGCGTGCGTGGCCAGAGCAGACCTGGACCGCGGTGGGCATCAGCCCCGAGGCCACCCTGCTGGCTATCGTGGACCGCTGGCGAGCTGGCCACGTCAAGCGCCTGGAGGTTGGCGGGCTGAGCGCCGACGAGGCCCGCGCGCTCGCCCGGCCCGCGATGAGCTACGTCCGAGAGCAGCTCCGCGCCCGGCTGACTCGTGAGATCAGCCGCCAGTACCTGCGGTGGCTGCACCCGACCAGCCGGCGCCGGCCAGGCGAGACCTTCCTGTAACCGACCAAGACCCCCGCGTGTCCTCGGGCGTGCGGTCGTACCGGGCGACCATGCGACCACCGGAGCAGTCACCGCGTACCGCGGCGCTCGCTGCGCGGAACGCGACCACTGGGCCGCAGCGACCATGCGGTACTGCGGCAGCGCCACGAAGGCGACCATGCGACCAGACCGCGGTCGTGCGACACAGGTTGCGGCGACCATGCGGCACCGCCCACGCGGCACCGTGCGACAGCGACCTGCATGTCATGCGAACAGCGACCGGGGCGCGCGCCAGATCCATGCATGAGGACTATTTGCCCTGGTTAGAGTTCCGGGCCATTGAATTGACAGTAAGTGTCAACGCGTTGCGAGTCGTACAAGTCAAGATCCCAGGCCCCGGCACTGCCGGAAGCGACCATGCGACCACCGCAGCGACCATCTGTGTAGGGTCACACTGGGCGCGGAGGAAGGCGACCACCATGCGGAGACGACCATGCGGCACCAGGTGCCGCAGCAACCACGCGGCCATCTGCGGTTGTGCCGCACGGTGCCTCCCAGGTAACCAATCGCACTGCGACGCGGCAGTGCCGGCGACGCAAAGGTCGGGACGAGCGTCCGCATTACTGTAATTTAATGCGGCTGCGTCGCCATACCCGACGTTCCGTAATCGGTCGTGAGCTACTTACAATTCAGCGAGCTGGGACCGAATCGCAATCGAGGAACCCGCTGGGAACCCGCCGTACTACTTCTCAAGCTGGCTACGCACCGTACTGCGGACCTTCCATGATCGATCTGTGCCAGCCGAATCAATGATCCTCCTTAGTACTGCTGTTGTTCTTTCTGCTGATAACTGCACAGCTACTCGTGCGACACCGGCACGAACATCACTTCCGGAGGATGCAAACAAAGACTCCAGACGCTCAATTAGTACTCCGCTCAGTCGCTCGTTGAAGAGTTGAGGAATAGCGGATAGAGCCTCCAACAACACCGATTCTGCAGGATCGAAGAGCGCACCGAAGAGAGAAAGCGTCAGTGTCGAGGATTCGACCCCTTGTGACGACATCCGGCGCTGAATCAGATGAGATACTGTATCGACAGCGAAAAGCCGGACTTTAACGTCGGGATCCCGGCTGGCGCCCAGCAGGACGACGTCATCGTCATCACGCGGAGCCGCCAGCGCCGTAACAGCTCGCACTGCGGCTTCAAGCAGCCTGTCCGAAACATCACCGAACCATGAGGGCACCGCCGGTGGCGGTATCCGCGTCAACTGCTTGGCCAGATCAGGGTCAAGCACACCGGCTTGGGCGATGACTATAAGACCGCGCAAGGCGTTGAGCCGGTAGTCGGCCATAATCGCGCTATCTGTTGCAGTGTCTACGAGCGCTTGTGTCAGATGTCGAGGCGGTGATGGCAGTGAAGCCAATGCCAAGCCAAGCCGAATGCGGGAATCGAATGTGCGGATAGCGGTGGAGCCCTTTTTGGCCTCCTCATTCTCTGCAAGGACTTGGTTGCGCAGTTCCTCGGCTGCTCTCGTGACCGCCTCGGCGTCGATCCAATCCCGAAATATCCTGTATAGCTGTGCAGTGACCTCTGGGGGTGCTTGTCTCAGGGGTGCTAAATCTTCATCATCGATTTCTTTAATCGTAGTACGACGCAGCAAGGAGGCGTAGAGAGCGTAAAGGTTCTCGGATGCGTTGCCAGCGAGGAGTCGGGCCTTGGCGAGTTGAAGAACGGGATAGACTAGCTCCTGTGGTAGGAACTCTGAGGCATCAGAAGTTAGAGAATCCAGTAATGCGCTTTGCACGACTGGGTCTAAGGTATTGAACCGCATCGCCCACAAGTCTGGGACACGGGTTACGAGCACCGCCCACACCGATCGAACAAGCTCTTCATCAGAATCCTGACTTGATGATGGAGTCAGTGCAGTCAGGAGCCAAGCAGCGGTCTCATCGGAGATGAGATCCCACACCGCCAACGCCACTTCAACAAACCGACGACGAGAACTCAAACGAAGTCCACGCGCCAAGTGCCGATTGAACAACTCATCGCCGCTCTGATTGTCAAATTGCGCTTCGGCCATGCCTATGATGCTTGACAGGGCGTCGCCCCCTCCAAGTACCCACATCGCTACACCCAGACAGGCCTCAGCTGGCGATGAGCCAGCGGTTAACAGTTGAGCCCCTAACTGGAGTCGCAGGGGTGAGAGCATCCACAGGGCGCCCGCCCAAGTTGCCTGTAGCTCGGCCGCCTGCGCATCGTGAACTACCGTTCGACCGAAGCGAACGGTCCTCTTCCACGGCGATTGGGCTCGATCGACTACCGACTGCGCTAACGCCTTCCGTGCGTTATTACCTGCCTCTTCCCGAATCCATGGCAGATCAACAAGCGCGTCACGCGGGCCGTGCAAGGTCCGCTCATCGAACCTCAGTTCTCGATTGAAGAGGTTTGCTCCGACGAAGCGGAGTGCTACCCCTAGCGGAGAATCGCCCGCGTCCCTGGATGCGAATTCAAAGAAGCGCTCCGCTTCCTCACGCAGGCCTCGATCTAAGGCGAACGCCATGAGCTTGCAGTAGTAGTGTGCTCGCAGTACTCGATCCTCTATCGCTTCGGCCGTTGCTCTGGCGCCTTCAAAGACATCAGGAGAGGCATCTGGATGCCAGGCCAGAAGTGCCCAGCCGAGTGCAGATGCAAGTCCAGCGGCTTCTATCAGCGACCTGTACAAGCGTGTAGCCGTCTCAGTGTCGCCCCCTAGCTCCGCCGAGAGGGCAACGGCGGCAACCCCGAGCGGGTCAGTCGGCATCTTATCGGCGGAGGCTTCGGCCGGCTCGTGTAGGTCTAGGATCTGAAGGAAGGCCCGTGCCGACGGAGAGGTGGACGCCCGCAGCGCCGGGACGTCCCACAGTAGCGCGGCACGTAGATCGGCGTTTGACTCAGCGTTCCTCACTCAACGGCTCCTCAGGGGCTTGCCAGGCAGTGACGACGTCGGCCACTACCTGAGCTAATACCATCATGATAGCTTGCAGCGCTTCGTCAGAGTCTGGTCCAGCCACTTCTTTGTAAAGAAATTTCTTCCTGTTGGCCTGAAGGAACTTCCGTAAGTCCTCATCATCTATCTCATCGCCGTCCTCCTCCTTGAAGCGTAATACAGCAAGCTGAGTAGTCGTTTCGCTAAGCACTCCTTCGATTTCCTCACGTGTGCCCGGACGAACCTCGTTGAGTAGCAGAACCAGAGTGAGATGACTCCTTTTGGCGCATCGAACGAACTCGTCGTTGAGGTTTTCTGTTACCGCCCGCTGGGGCGCATGGTCTTCCCAGCGATCGATCCTAAAACGGAAAGGCGAGTCTGCAATCTCGAATTGCGTGCTAACCGTACGTACCAGCATGTCCACGCGATCTCGGAGTCGATCTGCGTCACTGCCAGAGGACAGGAAAATTGTGGCCGTCCAGCCGGGGTCGAGGGGTCGAAGTAGGTAGCCCGGTGACATAGCGCTACGGCCTACCTACTAGCAAGAACCGATGGGCCCGGCAGAGGCCTCGAACGGACCATTGCGCAAGGCTACGCCATGCCCATGGCCGAGTCGAGTCGCGTCTTTGCGGCCAAGGTCAGCCGCGGCGAGCCGGGTAGGTACTACACGAGGAGCCGGTTCTCGCGCTTCGATGCGTAGTAGGTACGCTCCGTCGGGTCACTGATGCGATCGGCCGGTTTCGGGGCTGCGAGGCGAGCTGCCAATGCTCTCATCTGAGGAGCGGTGACTTCGCCAAGCAGGCCCCGACGCGGACGCCGGGGCCTGCGGTCAGTCAGGATGCTCAGCGGTCGTCGCGGCCGTCGCGTTCCTCTCGGCCGCGGTCACGGTCGGCGCGGTGGTGCTGCTCGGACGTGCCCGGCTCATCCGGCCCGAACAGGTCGGGCGGGCAGCCCGGGTCGTCGTGGGCCATCGAGCGGCGCTCTAGCTCGGCCCGGTTGGCTTTGGCTTCCTCGCCGAGCGCTCGCACGGCGTCTTGCAGCCGCGCCCGGGTGGTCGGGTCAACCGCCCGCGGCGGCGCGATGCCCGCTCGCCAGCGGTGCCGATCGACCACATCGGGCGGCCCGGCCTGGAGCTGGTTGCGTGCCGCGCGGCGGTCGGCCGCCCACTCGCGCAGCGACCGCCGCCGACTCTCGCCCGGCCCTGGCGTGCCGGCCGGGGGCAGCAGCTTGTCAGGGTCGGGCAGCCGCTCGTTCAGCTCGACCATCAGCACGCCCGGGCGGGCCCGGGGCAGCTCGCTGAGCAGGCTACCCAGCTCCGATGTGGGCAGCGCGTCCAGGTAGCGGGCCAGATCGGCGCGGAACTGACCCTCGGCGCGGAACTGACCCTCGGGGCGTGGCTCCGGGCCAAGCTCGGCCGGGTACAGCGGGTCAGCGGGCATCAGGGAACACCTCCCGGTCGTCGCGGTGGGCATGGTGGGGGCGGGGGGACCGCTCCGCCCGCTCGGTGCGGGCCTGGGCTGTCCGTTCGGCACGCTCGGCCTGCCGCCGCGCTGGGCGGCTGGCCCGCTCCGCGCCCAACTGCTGGGCGCGTTCGGCGCGGCGCCGGACGGCGCGGTGGCGGACGCCGGGCTTATTGGCGCGGCTTTCGTGGTTCATGTCGGCGATCACGCCAAAGCCGAGGGTCTCGATTTCTTCCGCGCGGCGCAGCCGCACCGCCGGATCAGTAGTGCCGTCGCGGCTGCGTGGCACGCTGCCCGGGTTGAGCTGGACGAACACCGGGTCCAGCTCCGGCGCGGCGGCCGGCTTGGCGCCGATCCGGGCCAGCGCCAAGGCGCTCTTGCGTCGGCTGAGCGCTGCGGGGTTGGGGGTGGGCATGCCCAGCTCGTGGCGCTGGAACGCCTTGCGCAGCGACGGCCAGGTGGTGCCGAGCTGGGCTGCCGCGGCGTTGACGCTGCCGAGCTGGGTGGCCAGCCGGAACGCCCGCTCGGCCTCGGCCCGGTCGGCAAGGAACCGGCTCGGCGGATTGGTCGGCTTGCGTTGGGGTTGGGGCAGGTTCCAGTGCGCCCACGCGCCCTTGAGCGTGTCGCGGCTAACGCCAAGCTGCGTGGCGGCCTGCCGCAGCCCGACCCGGCTCGCCAGCTCGTGCGCCTGTTCGGCCACCTCGCGGTGCTGCCGGTAGACGCTGGGCTCGGGGAACCGGTTGGGCCGCAGATGGCCACGCTCGGTTGGAACCGTGCCGCCGAAGATGCCGTGGTCGCTGTCCAGGGAGTCGGCACCACGCACCGCCAGGTCCCGGCACGGCTGTTGGACCTGGCAGCTCGCGCAGACCTGCTTGGCTTCGCTGGCCTTGCGGCCCTCCCCGGTCTCGGGGAAGAACCGGTCGGTTGGCATGCCCTTGCAGGCGGCCTCGTCCATCCAGCCCAGCCGGCCCTCGCCCGCGACCAGCGGCAACCGCTGCTCCTGGTCGGCGGCGTGGCGTTGCTGGGTCCGCAGTGGCCCCAGCACCTGCCGGACGCGGCCCTCACGGATGCTGAGCATTCGGGCGACCGCCGGGGCGTCCAGGCGCTGGCCGCTGTCGCGCTCGGCCACCTGCCAGAGCTGGGTGATGCGCTCGGTGTTGGTCAGCTCCCCGCCCCGCAGCGCCGCCAAGGTCTGCGCGGCGTAGGCGCGGCCCACGCCGACCTCGCGGGCAACCGCTGCCGGGTCGAGGTGGTCGCCGTGGCCGACTTCGCGGGTCCGCCATGCCTGCTCGATCCGCTCCAGCGGACTGCCAGTCGGCGTTGATGCTTCGAGCTCGGGCCGGCCGCCGCCGGCGTAGGCGGCCTGCAACCGGGCGAGCTGGTCGGGGGTGGGCTGGCCGTGGCTGGCCGGCTCGGCGCGCAGCGCCGCCAGGCGCGGGTCGCTGACGCGGCCGGCCCGCAAGGTGTGCAGCCACTGCCGCGCCGTCCCGGTGGTGGTGCCGAGCTCGCGGGCGACGGTGGCCGCATCCAGCGGGGTGCCGCCGCGCAGCTCCCGGGCGAGGTAGACGTCGGTGATCCGGTCGCGGACCAACCGCCCGCGCAGCTCCACCAGGTCGGGGTCGCGCTGCCGTTGCGCGCGCAGCACGCTCACCAGGTCTGTGGCCAGCCGGGGGGTGACGCTGACCTCGGCCGCCAGTGCGGCGGGGTCGACCTGGTGGCCGCCGTCGACCTCACGGGCAAGCCAGGTGTAGGCCACCCGCTCCCACGCCGGCCGCGGGTCCACGGGAGGCTCGGCCACTGGCGCCGGTGTGCGAGGAGGGTGCTCAGCGGTCATCGTGCGCCCCTTCCTGCCCAGCCCGACCACCAGCAAGCCAGTGGTTGAGTCGCCGGGTCGCTGACGGTTGCGGGGTCCGTTCGGCGCGCTGGCGGGCGCGCATGGTGGCGCGCTCGCGGCGCTGCTCGCCACGGCGAAGGTGCCGCTCGGCCTTGTCTTCCAGCCGCTGGCGGCGCCGCCGCTCGCTGGGGGTGTAGAAGGGGCGCAGCCGGATCGGGGTGGGGCGCAGGTGCCCGTACAGCAGCACCCCCTCACCCGGCCGCAACCGCCGCAGATCCTCCACCGCCAGCAGCGGCCGGTACAGCGACGACTCGTTCAGCGACTGGTGCCCGTCAGACCCCATCGACCTGGAGTGCTCGACCTGCTGACGGTCGCCGATCAGCTTGGAGCCGAGCTCCAGGGCGCTCAGGTCCGCCAGGCCGGAAAGGAACAGCTTGGCGCGGTGGTTGTTGAGGATGGTCGAGGCCTTGGTGCCGTAGCGAGCCTCGAGCTGGCTGCGGTCGTGCCACACGGTGACGAGCTGGATGCCCTGCCCTCTGGCGGTGGTAGTCAGCACGTCCAGCTCCGACAGGGCAGCGCAGTTGCCGGCCTCGTCCAAGAACAGCCCCAACCGGGGACTGAGCATCCCGTCAGGGCTCTTAGCGGCCCGCTCTTGCGCTGCGGCGACCACCTGCTGGGTGATCGTCTCGAACAGCGGGCGCAGCAGCCGCTGCTGATGGGCAGGGGCGTACAGGTAGATGGTGTTCCCGCCCCGTAGGAAGTAGTCAACGTCCAGGTTGTGGCCCTCGGTCCAGGCGGCAACCTGCTCGTTGCCGTAGACGGCCAGCACCTCCTCAGCCGTCGCGTAGAGGGAGTCGCGGGCCCGCTCCCCGCGAGACTGCGACGAGTTCCAGGCGTCCAATGCCGGCTGTACGCCGGTCGCCTCAAGGATGCCGATGATCTGGTCGTCCTCGCGCACGTCCAGCCAGTGCAGCACCTCGCGCATCGCCAGGCCTTTGACCGCGGCGGCGTGCAGCATCGGCGCGAGGAACTTCACGCCCATCGTCTTCCAGAAGCGGTGCTCGGGGCGTTGTTCCTCGGTGGGGGTCTGCTCGATCGCGTTGGCCAGCATCACCGCCATCTGCTGCGCCCCGAGCCAGGTCCCGCAGGAGGCCAGTGGGGTCCACTGCGCCACGACCTCGCCGGAGGCGCCGAGGGGGTCGATGATGGTGACCTCGCCCTTGCGGGCACGAGCCGCCATCGTGGCCCGCAGCACATCCGGCTTGACCGAGGTCGCCAGCAGCGGCCCTTGCCAGTCGAGGATGCCGGGCACAAGAAGGCCACTGGTCTTGAAGCTGCCGGTCGGCCCGAACACCAGCACCGAATGGCAGTCCTCCGACGCGAGCAGCCGCCCGCCCACGCCCAGGCCGGCAAGCCGGCTGGTGCGCCCGACGATCACCCGGCCCGGCTGGGGGCGGCGCACGTACAGCAGGCGCAGCTCCCGCCCGCCAGCCCACACCGACCCCTTGCGGTGCCGTCGGGTGTGCTCACGGCCCGGCCGATGGCCGGGCGCGCGGCCGGGAAGGTACTGCGTCACCGCCCGCACTATCACCGTCATCCCGCCAGCCACGGCGCCGACCACCATGGCCGCGCAGGCGTACAGGCCGACCGGGCCGGGCAGTACGCGCCGCACGTCGGTGGGCCAGGCCATCTTGGGGTTGCTGAGCGTGCCGGGCAGGTGCCACAGCACCGCTGCCACGTCGCCGAGGGACACGTGCATCCAGGTGTGGCCGAACAGCAGGCCGGCGAGTTGGCCGCCGAGCCACACCAGCAGCCCGGCCGCGCCGGTCGTGGCCAAGCCGTAGCCGATCAGCCGCTGCTCCGTCCCGCCCATGCCTGGCTCGGGGACGTGTCGCCCATTGGGAGGCACCGGAGGTGAGGAGTCACGCCACATCCTGACCACCCCCCTCATCTGGGCTCTGCTCCTTACGCTGTCCCTGACGAGCTGCCTTGGCGCGCTCGAAGGCAAGGCGCGTGAAGTAGGCACTCCGCGCGTGCTCAGCACGGCGCTGGCGCTCCTCTGTAGGGAGCGTCCCGTCCGGATCTACCTCCGCCTCGAAGCGGGCGAGGAACGCCGCACGAGCCTTCGCGGTTGTCTCCCGCGCGTCATGCTTGGCGTGCAGCGTGTGAGCCGCGAGCCGGGCGCGGAGCGTGCGCTCGGCCGGGGAGAGGCCCTGCCGCTGGCCGTCTGGGCGCGGCTGAGCCGAAGAGGTACGCTTCTCGCGCATCTCGGGGGTTCCTTTCGACGGTCCTACCTGGGGTGTCTGGCCCCGGTGCAGGTCGCATCTGCCCGGGGCCGCTGCTTGGCGTCACCTCCCCTTTGCGCGGACTCCTCCGTCCGTAGCACAGCGGACATATCCTGCCGCCAACGATCGGCTACATAGGTCCGGTTGTCAAGGGAAGGAAGCGTCCGCGATGATGACGGCCTATGGAGATGGCCGAAGTCATACGCAGACGCAGAGCCGAACTCCGCATGTCTCAGGCCGACCTCGGTGCCGCTGCGGGAGTGGACGCACGGCAGATCAGGCGCTACGAGACCGGTCAGAGCCAGCCGGTTCTCTCGGTGGCCGTGGCGATCGCGGACGCACTCGGTATCTCCATCGACGAGCTGGCGCCGAACTCGCGGAACGACGGGGCGAAGGACAGGCCGCGGGCGATGCCGGTCAGCGTGGTGGATGCGGTCAAGGCTGATCCCGGATTGGACGACAGCGGGCGAGAACTCCTCACCAGCGTGTACCGCTGGCTCGTCCGCCAGCGGCGAGGGTCCAATGCCAAGTCGTGACTGCATGAGGACACCTTGCCTTGGAGAGCACAGCGCTCGAAAGCCCACGGGCATATACCGAGACGGTCTAGGCATTGCGATAGGGATGCGGGACCCATGACCTCCAGAAGACACCAGCCACCAGCGCCGCCGCCTGGTTTCTGGGACCGCCCGGAGATCGTCGAAGCCCTGGCCGCTCGTGACATGGGCGCCGTCGTCCGCAATTTCCGCAAGTGGACAGGGGCGAGCCAGACGGATATCAGCATGCTGGTTGGGATTCCGCAGCCCCATGTGAGCGAGCTTGAGCGCGGCTTTCGGCACGTCACAGCTCTCGAATTGTTCGAGCGCTTCGCTGACGGGTTGGGCATTCCGCGCCGGCTGCTCGGCCTTGCCGAGCGCCCAGCGGATGGACCGGCGACCGATGGAACGGATGAGCACGTTGCGAGCAGCCAGCGCGAATGGCTGCGCACACGTCGAATGCTCAACCAGCATCGTCCTGAGCTTACGCAGCTCGCGGCGCGACTCTACCCGTCATCGGTCAGGCTTGCCGATACAGGCATCCTCACGCCCGAGGAATGGCGACTCGATCAGCCGATCGATCTCAGCTCGATTGAGCTGACATTGCTCGACGCGCCGCCGCCGCTCATCACAGGACGGCACGAGGAAACGCGGTCCCTGCGTCCGCTGGTCGCGCCGGGCCGGCACTACGACAAGTACCACCGCGCCATGCGCGACCTCGACCGGCCTCGGTTGTTCGAGAACCGCGTTTGCTACCGCCTCCTGGGTGTGGAGTGGCCGAGGTTCACCGTGCAGAGGGGGCTGACCGTTGGGTACATGCGCTACTTCGACATGATCGACGTGGGCGAGGCCCTAGCCCACGAGGTAGCTCAGGCGTCGATCGATCGAGACGGCAACCTCAGAGATGACCGCTGTTCGTGGGAGCATCTGCCGTTTCGTCGGCTCGTGCGCGACCCGTTCGACCTTGAGGCGTATCCGCTGATGCTGTCGATCAGCACGCTGACCATCCGCCGCAGCCGCGCGGGTGCCACCTTCCTTCTGCTCCGGCGAGGGGCGGGCCAGGTTGCTATCGCCGGCGGCATGCTTAGCGTGATGCCGACCGGCGTCTTCCAGCCCGCTTCGATCCTCCCGGCGCCCGAGTCCCCAGACTTCGACCTATGGCGCAACATGATGCGCGAGTACAGCGAGGAGTTTCTCGGCAACCCCGAGCACGATGGGAGCGGCGACCCCATCGACTACGCGAACGTGGAACCGTTCCGCACGCTGGACGCCGCCCGACGGGCCGGCAAGATCCGTGTCTACTGCCTCGGAGCCGGGATCGACGCCCTGAACTTCGTTGGCGACCTCTTCACGGTCGCCGTGTTCGACGCCGACGTTTTCGATGAAGTCTTTGACGACCTGGTCGAACTGAACGAGGAAGGTACCGTGGCAAGCGGCCCGGACCGCCAACAGTTCACCTTCGAGGACTCAACCATTCGTGAGCTTCTGACAACCGAGCCAATGGCGCCGAGCGGAGCGGCTTGCCTTCACCTCGCCTGTCAACATCGAGGGTCGTTGCTCTAGGAATGCCTACAGTCCCTGAGTCGGGACAGACCCGGCGGTGACCAGCTCAAACGGCACCAATGCTTGGGCGAACCGTGACAGAGCGCCTCAGCCACCGCGATCGTGTCGAGGAGAACTGGATCCTGGGCCATATGGTCAGGCTAGCCGACCAGATCACGGTTGGGGATTCCGCCGCGGCCAGTTCTTGGAAATCCCAAGTGCGGGCGAACTCGCCGTTTACGCTGGTATCAGCGTTCTTATACGATACCCGATTTCCATGAACGATCTAGGCGCGAATCTACAGCCGGTCGCCTGGGGAGAGGCGGCGGTGCGCCTCCCTCGCCCGCGCGGCGGCGGCGGAGGCGCCGTACCGGCGCAGCATGGCGGGGGCGCCAGCCGGTGATGCGCATGAGGTCGGTTTCGCTGCCGCCTTCGCCACACCCGGCGCGCCGAAGGTGTGGCGGAACAGATGAAGGTGACAGCGGCCGACGTCGGCCTGCCGACCGCCACGCCGGAGGATCGGTCGTGTTCCGCATGAGTCATGCGACTCCAGCGAGGACCCTCTCTACGACTTCAAGCCCCGCCCTCGGTCGAGTAACCGAGCCGACGTCGAGGGTCGAGCGTCGCCGGGCTAATTGAGTAGGGACTGTGCCACGGGATGTGGTAGAAGTCTCATTCGATCGCAGAGGGACGGAATGCCCTGGAGGGCACATGCTCCTTTCCGAGTTCGAGGTCCACAACTACCGCAACGTCCTCGACTCAACGCCAATCATGGTCGAGGAGGACGTGACCTGCCTGGTGGGCAAGAACGAGGCGGGCAAGAGCGCGCTGCTCCAGGCGCTCTACCGGCTAAACCCTGCCCATGCGACGCCATTTGACCTGAACGAGCAGTACCCTCGCTGGCTGCTGACCCAGGATCGGCGGCGCGGTATCACCGACGAGGTGGAGCCGATCCGAGCCGTGTTCACCCTTGAAGCCGACGACCAGGAGGCTGTCAAGGACCTTCTTGGCCCGGACGTCCTGCAGCAGCCGACGATCACCGTCTGGCGGCAGTACACCGGCGGGCGCCTGTATCAGGTCCAGGTCGATGAGGCCAAGGCAGTCGCCAACCTGCTCAGCCAGGTGGATGTGACCCACAAGACCCGACAAGTGCTGCGCGGCGCCATGGATTTCCCGGCGCTTCGCCAGGCGATCCAGCAGCAGCGCGACGAGTTGCAGCAGAACGGCGAGGAGGCCGAGCAGCCAAGAGAGCTGCTCGGAGAACTGGATGCCGTCAAGGAGGCGGCCGACACCCTGGTCGGGGACGAGGCAGCCTCGCACGCAGTCGGCCGGCTCCTACTGAAGCGGCTGCCGAAGTTCTTCTACTTCACCAGCTACCACATCCTGCCGGGACGGGTGGACCTCCAAAAGCTCGCTACAGACGAAGTGACCCGTCCCGGTGCGGACGCGCTGCAGACTGCGCGAGCATTGCTGGATCTGGCCGGGACTGACCTTGACGCGCTCGGCAACGAGGACTACGAGCTGCGCACGGCCGAGCTGGAGGCGGTCTCGACCGACCTAACCCGGCAGGTCTTCGAGTACTGGAAGCAGAACCAGGAGCTTGACGTCGTCATCGACGTAGACAAGGAGACCATCGAAACCGAGACCCCGTCTGGCACGAGCCTGTCGGCTGTGGTTCGCTTCCTGGAGGTGCGGGTGAAGGACCGGCGCCACGGCTACACCAACAACTTCGGCCAGCGATCGTCCGGCTTTCAGTGGTTCTTCTCCTTTCTGGCCGGCTTCAGCGAGTTCGAAAACAGCGATGATCGCGTGATCGTCCTGCTCGACGAGCCGGCGCTCGGCCTGCATGGCCGCGCCCAGGCCGACTTCCTGCGGTTCATCAACGAGCGGCTCGCCCGCGCCGGTCAGGTCCTCTACACGACCCACTCGCCCTTCATGGTTGAGCCCGGCCATCTCGACCGCGTCCGGATCGTCGAGGATCAGGGTCCGGACAAGGGAGCAGTTGTCTCCAGCCAAGTGCTGGCAACCGACAAGGACAGCCTGTTCCCCTTGCAGGCAGCGCTCGGCTACGACATCGCCCAGAGCCTATTCATCGGCCCCGACAACCTTGTCATCGAGGGGACCTCCGACTTCACCTACTTGGACGTCCTCAGCCGCTACCTGCGTGAGCAGGGCCGTATCGGCCTAGATCCACGCTGGCGCCTTACTCCGGTGGGCAGCGCCGCCAATATCCCAACGTTCGTGGCGCTGCTCGGCCGGCACCTGGACGTCACGGTCGTCGTTGACGCGGGTACGCAGGGGATGCAGCGCCTTAAGCAGATGATCGACCAGGGCCTACTGGACAAGCACCGGTTCATCACGATCGGCGACGTGACCGGGACCCGCTACGCCGACATCGAGGACCTGTTCAGCGGAGGCGACTATCTGGACCTGTTCAACGGTGCAATGGCCCGAAAGGTCAAGGTGAAGGATCTCCGGCCTGGCGACCGCATTGTCAAGCGGATCGTCGAACTGGACGGCGGGGTCGAGTTCGACCACGGCCGGCCCGCGGACTACCTGCTCCGCAACCGCGATCGGCTCTGCCCCGGCTTTAGCGCGACCACGCTCGACCGCTTCGAGCGGCTCTTCGAGCGGATCAACCAGACCTTGCCGTCGACATAGATCAGCTACGAGACGGAGCCCTCCGGCGTATAGGCGCGGACCTACCGCTCTACACTACCGGAATTGGCATAGCGCAAATTCTGCTCATGACTCCACCATCCATATGGTTGAGAGGAATGGTTCGGTTCAACAATTCAAGTTCCCGTGCGTGGCTTCTGAAATTACGACCAATCCGACTGGAAGCCGAATCGTCCTCCTGGAGTCTACTTCGTAAAAGATGGCGAAACCCCCTCCTTCTCCGATATGCATGAGACACCGGCTCTTTTCAGCGCCACCCAGGTTAGCTGTATTGGAGGCAGGGGCCACAGAGGCATGTCTGGCTGACAGACCCGGCGCTAATATGCCCGCCAGCCGTATCTCGACGGATCGGCCCACAGCAGCTTGAGATGCTTGTTGGGCGCCAAATCTGTGAGCGGCAAAGAGCACCGCACCTAGAACTGCGACTGCAACTAGAACTTGAAGTACTGCGACTAGACGAGACGGCTGACTTATTTTCTCCTCATCTTCGACACCTAGAGAGATACGTGCTACCTTAGCTATACGCCGGGCGCCGACGATTAGGTCTCGAAGAGCGTATACGACGACGGACGATCCAATGCCTAAAGCGTACAGAGATAGAACTAGCTTTGTCCCAAATGAATTTGGTCCTCCGAAGACTGCCAATCCTTCCACGATTTTTCGGAATAGTATGAACAAACCCAAGGCAACTGCGGCAAATATGACATTGATTAACTGGGATGCCAGGACGAAAGCGGCTGTGGGCATGACCTTGGCCAGACGTTGCGGTGCCCGCTGAACCCTCTCCGGAAGCGCTGATAGGACGAATAATGTAATGGCGGAGAACGCAAATATTGCTGTAGTTAGGAAAGCCGCCGGGCCAAGAATTGATGCGTATCCCAGACCCACATCTTCCGGGGCTATCTTGAATCGCTCGAAGAATGCGTCTATCGCGAAACGCGCAAGACCATATGAGAATAGCCCCAATAGAGACAAGATAGGACCGACATCGGACAACCGGCCCATGAGTCGCTTAATGATGTCGCGGAAGGATGCGACATCTGCGGGCTCTATATTGCTTGGTTCATCGACTTCTTTCCCTGACACGACCCATCCCTCCGCTTCTGCTTTAAGCAATGACACGTTCAAGTGCCGGAGGGGTGATACCATACCGCCGCAGGCGCGACAACTGCTTCTAACTACCCCAAAGAGCTATAACCGATCCCCTGGGGACAGGTGACGGTGTGCCTCTCGGGCTCGGGCGTCGGCGACGGAGGCGCCGTAGCGGCGCAGCATGGCGGGGGAGCGCCAGCCGGTGATGCGCATGAGGTCGGTTTCGCTGCCGCCTTCGGCTCGCCAGGTATGGGCGAAGGTGTGCCGGAACAGATGCGGATGCAGACTGTCGATGTTGGCCTGGCGTCCGCGGCGGCGGAGGATCTGGCGGATGCCGGAGCCGGTGACGTGGCCGAACTTCCCGATCCAGAGCCATTCCAGGCGGGCGTGCGGATGTTGGGCGCGCTTGCGGAGGTAGCGGTCGAGCGCTCGGGCGGTGTTGTCGCCGAACGGCAGCGAGCGTTCCCGGCCGCCCTTGCCGATCACCCGGAGGACGCCATACTCGAAGTCCACGTCTTGGAGCCGGGCGCCGGCGACTTCCGCCAGGCGCGGCCCTGCGTCGATCAAGATCATGACGATGGCGGTATCGCGGCGAGCCTCGAAGTCCTTCCCCGCGCACGCCTTGATGAGCCGTTGGAGCGCGTCGTCCGGCAGGACGGGCACCGGCTGTTCGGGGACCGCTGGCGGCTTCATCTTGGTCATGGGGGAGGTCGGGATCTCGTCTTCCTCTTCCAGCCAGCCGTAGAAGCGCCGCAGCGAGCGGTAGCGGTTGGCGACCGTCGCGGGGGTGCATCGCTGGTGCAGGCTGACGAGGAACGCCTCGATATCCTCACGACGCGCCTTTGTGAGCGGCCGACCGTCGTGCTGGCGCAGGAACGCGCTCAGGAGCTGCACGGCCTCAAGGTAGGTCTCGACCGTCCGGGGCGACTTCCGTTCGGCTCGCAGGTGGCGCTCGAAGGAGCGGGCGAGGTCATCTACGCTTGGGTCCGTCATGCCAGTAGGGTACCATGCGCAGTCAGGCGCTCTTGGATCAGTGTGCTAGAGGTACCGAGAGGAGGCGCCGAGGAGAACCGGCAGGTCAGAGGCAGTTTTTCGCGGGGCTGTAGCTCAGTTGGAAGAGCACCTGCTTTGCAAGCAGGGGGTCGTGGGTTCGAGTCCCATCAGCTCCACGACGTTCCCTTACTGGTCAGCGGCCTTCCCGGCTGGCGGCCTCCGCCCTTCCGCTTGCCGCGT
>WNGA01004246.1_pt1 | contig 21152 bp, 20 predicted proteins | sample 5400061 | NCBI WGS metagenome assembly WNGA01 (sample SAMN13153366, study PRJNA577476) | soil metagenome | isolation source: 100 cm soil or saprolite under grassland replicate 2 | place: USA:California | collected 2016-06-15
AGCAGAGCGTGTCGGACCAGCCGCAGACGATCACCACCGACGACACGCAGACCGCCTCGTCAGAGACTTAGCCTTCACCCGGTGAGGGTGACGGTCCGGCTGTTCGCCGGCCTGCGCGAGCGCGCGGGCTGGTCGGAGCGCGAGCTCGAGGGCGTCACGCGGATCGAGGACGTGTGGCCCGCGCTCGACCTCGGCGCCGAGCCGGCCGGGCTGCTGTACGCCGTCAACAAGGAGTACGCGCAGCGCGATCGCGAGCTCGCCGAGGGGGACGAGGTCGCGCTGATTCCACCGGTCAGCGGCGGCGACTTCCGCCTCAGCGATCAGCCGTTGTCGCTGGACGCGGTCGTCGACGAGGTGCGCAGCGACGAAGCGGGAGCGATCGCGACCTTCGTCGGCACGACTCGCGTCCAGTCACGCGGCCGCACCGTTACCCACCTCGAGTACGAGGCCTACGCCGGCATGGCGCAGCAGGTCATGGCGGAGATCGCCCAGGAGCTGCGCGGACGCTACGACGTCTGCGAGATCGCCGTCCACCACCGCACCGGGCGGGTCGAGATCGGAGAGGCGAGCGTGGTGATCGCCGTCTCCGCTCCGCACCGTCAGGACGCGCTCGCCGCCTGCAAGGACGCCATCGACACCCTCAAGGAACGAGTGCCGCTCTGGAAGAAGGAGGTCTACGAGGGCGGCGAGGAGTGGATCGGCCGCGGTTCATAGCCTTTGACTGCCTCGCACGCGGGAGGCCCCTCACTGCGATCGCCGAGCCCTCCAGAGGTTCTTCAGGGAGGAGAACACGAGCAGCAGCGCCAGCCCGATAACGAGAATCGCGACCCAGGCGAGGCCGACCTCGAACATCATCCAGACGAGGAGGACGAGTGATCCTCCGAGGACAGCGAATCCGAGTGCGGCTAGCACGCACATCGTGCTCCAGAGGAGCCATCCCCAGGTCACTCCCATTCTTCCCTGAAGACTAGGGGGATCCGAACAGGGGGGACCGCGTGCCCGATCGCGGGTGCGAGAAGCCGTCGCTAGGCGTTCCCGCGGCGCGGCTCCTGAAGACCGAGTTGACACCGTATCTCTCGTCGCGTAGTACCGCATCTTCGGAAAACGGTGCCCGCTCCGCAAGGTGCACTCGGAGGCACATTCTCTTCGGCCGGGGGCTCTTGAACGCGCGCTTCACAACCGATGCAGGTAGGCACAATGGCTGAGATGGAGCAATACCCACAGGAGTGGCGCGAGTACAAGCCGATTCAGCCGCGCGGCACGGATTGGCGCGGGCTCTTTCGGAAGCTCTGGGCGCCGCTGGCGGCGATCGGGGCGTTCCTGGCGAAGTTCGGCGCCGTTCTCCTCAAGGCCAAGTTCCTGTTCTCGATGTTCGTGTCGGCCGCGGTCTACGTCTGGATCGGCGGCTGGTGGTTCGGAATCGGTCTCGTCGTGTTGCTCTTCGTGCACGAGATGGGCCATGTGCTCGAGGCGAAGCGACAGGGTCTCCCCGTCTCCGCGCCGCTCTTCATCCCCTTCATGGGCGCGCTGATCACGCTGAAGCAGATGCCGCACAACGCCTGGCGCGAGGCAAAGCTCGCGATCGCGGGGCCGCTGCTCGGATCCGCCGGAGCGCTCGCGATCTACATCGCCGGAGTCGAGTGGGATTCGCGACCGCTGAAGGCCCTTGCCTTCCTGGGCTTCTTCATCAACCTCTTCAACCTGCTCCCCGTGATCCCGCTCGACGGCGGCCGGATCAGCGCGGCGCTCCACCCCGCTCTCTGGCTGGTCGGTTTCCTGGCCCTGCTCGGGCTGGTCTTCTACAGGCCGAACCCGATCCTGATCCTGATCCTCATCCTCGCCGCGTCCGAGCTCTGGCGGCGATGGCAGACGCGCCGTCACCCCGAGATGCAGGAGTACTACCGCGTCAAGCCTCACCAGCGCCTGATCATCGGCGTGCTCTACTTCGGGCTTGCGGCCCTGCTCGTGCTCGGGATGCACGCGACGCACGTGCCGCGCGACTTCTAGGCTCTAGTTGATGGAAGACCGCCGCATCCTCTCCTCCGAGGAGAAGGCCTACGACCTCGAGCGCCACGTCGCGCTGATCGCGGAGGAGTTCCGCGAGGGCTTCGAGGCCGTCGACAGGATCGACCGTCCCGCGGTGACGATCTTCGGCTCCGCGCGCGTGCGTGAGGACGATCCCATCTACGTGCAGGCGCGCGAAGCGGCTCGGCGCTTCGCCGAGCGCGGCTGGGCGGTCGTCACCGGCGGCGGCCCCGGCGTGATGGAGGCGGCGAACCGCGGCGCCAGCGAGGGCGGCGGGCTCTCGGTGGGCTTCAACATCGAACTGCCGCACGAGCAGCGCTCGAACTCGTACATCGACCTCGCGCATACCTTCCGTCACTTCTACGCACGCAAGACGATGTTTGTGAAGGCAGCAGAGGGATTCCTCGTCTTTCCCGGCGGTTTCGGAACCGCGGACGAGCTGTTCGAGGCGCTCACCCTGATCCAGACCGGGAAGGTGCTGCACTTTCCCGTCGTGCTGTTCGACTCGGACTACTGGGGCGAGCTGCTCGACTGGGTGCGGGGAGAGCTACTCGCCGACGGGATGATCTCGCCCGAGGATCTCGATCTCCTCTTCGTCACCGACGATCTGGATCACGCGATCGGGCAGGTGCTCGAGTGCTACGACCGTCGCTGCGCGGAGATGCCGGCGGAGCCGGCCAAGGCGGATGCGCAGTAGCCTTTAGCCTTCCCGTTCATGGAACTGCGCGACCTGCCCTCCGTGGACGAGCTCGCACGCGGGATGGACGATCCGCTCGCCGTCGACGCCGCACGCAGCGTTCTTGCACGCGCGCGTGAACAGATACAGGCGGGTGACGATCCGGGCGATCTGGCCGCGCAGCTCCGCGAGGAGCTGAGCGCTGCGCGCGCGCCTCGGCTGCGGCGCGTGATCAATGCGACAGGCGTCATCGTTCACACGAACCTCGGGCGCGCACCTCTTCCCGACGCAGCGCTCGAACGAGTGGTGGACGTGGCGCGCGGCTACTCGAACCTCGAGTACGACCTCGTCGCCGGCGCGCGCGGCTCGCGGCAGGAACACGTGGCGGACGTGCTGCGGCGCCTCACCGGCGCCGCGGCGGCACTCGTCGTGAACAACAACGCCGCGGCGGTGATGCTCGCGCTCGCGGCGCTGGCGGAGGGTCGAGAGGTACTCGTGTCGCGCGGCGAGCTGATCGAGATCGGAGACGGCTTCCGGATTCCCGACGTCCTTGCCCGCTCAGGTGCGCAGCTGCGCGAGGTCGGCACGACGAATCGGACGCGGGCGGCCGACTACGAAGACGCGATCGGGCCGGAGACCGCGGTGCTCCTGCGGGTGCACCAGTCCAACTTCCGACTGATCGGCTTCACCGAGCAGGCGCGGCTGGAAGACCTCGCCGAAGTCGCGCGGCGGCACGGCCTTCCGCTCGTCGACGATCTCGGCTCCGGCGCCCTCGTCGACGTCGGCGACGAGCCGACGGCGCGCGAGAGCCTCGCCGCAGGCGCCGATCTCATCTGCTTCTCGGGCGACAAGCTCCTCGGCGGCCCGCAGGCCGGCATCGTCGTCGGCCGCGCCGATCTCGTCGAGAAGCTGCGCCGCCACCCGCTGCAACGCGCACTGCGCGCCGACAAGCTCACGCTCGCTGCACTCGAGGGAACGCTGGCGCTCTACCTCGACGCCCCGGAGACGATTCCCGTCCTGCGCATGCTCCGTGCGGACGCGGGCACCGTCCGCACCCGCGCCGAGCGACTCGCGCGCGCTGTCGGCGGAGACGTCGAGGAGACGGTCGCCCGGGCCGGCGGCGGCGCGCTCCCGCTCGCCGAGCTGCCGAGCTGGGCCTGCGCGGTGGAGGAGGAGCTGGCCGCGCCGCTCCGCGTGGGGGAGCCGCCGGTGGTCGGGATCGTCCGCGACGGAAAGCTCCTCCTCGACTGCCGCACCTTGACGGATGCGGAGGCGGACGAGGTCGCCGGCGCAGTCGCGGCAGCGCGAGGGTGAGCGACCGCCCGCCCGAAGCGCGCCTGTGGGACCTCCTCCGCGGCGCAATGGGCTCGAAGGCCCTGGGGCTCGCGGCCGATCTGCACGTCGCGGATGCCCTCGCGGCGGGTCCGCGTCCCGTCGCCGACCTCGCGAGGGAAGCGGGCGCCGACGCGGGCACGCTGCACCGGATCCTGCGGGCGCTCGCGAGCGACGGCGTCTTCGCGGAGGCCGAACCGGGCGTGTTCCGCAACACCGAGGCCTCCGAGCTGCTGCGGCGCGACCGGGCCGGGAGCTGGCAGGAGTTCGCGCATCTCTTCGGCGCCGCCTTCTACGGAGCCGTCGCCACGATGGATCCACGCACGAGCGAGGAGACGTTTTCGGGCAAGTTCGGGACGGATTTCTGGTCGTGGCTGGCGGCGAATCCGGAGGAGCGCAGGGCCTTCGACGCTGCGATGGCGGGCGGCAAGGAACTACGGGCCGAGCGGCTCGCCGAGCTCGACTGGCGCGAGGACGAGACCGTCGTCGACGTCGGCGGCGGCAACGGTGCGCTGCTGCGCGCGCTCCTCGGACGGCAGCCGGGACTCTTCGGGATCATCCTCGACCTCCCCGAGACCGAGCGGGACGAAGCGCGTCTCGGCGACCGGATCACCTTCGTAGCGGGCAGCTTCTTCGAGGAGGTGCCGACGGGAGACGCCTACATCGTCTCGAGGATCCTGCACGACTGGGACGACGAGCGCGCGGGCGCGATCTTGAGGACGATTCGTGCAGCGGCGCCGCAAGCTGCGCGACTGCTCGTGCTCGACTCGGTCATCCCGCCGGGCAACGAGCAACAGGGCGCGAAGTGGCTCGACCTGCTGATGCTCGTCTTTGGCGGCCGGGAACGAACGGAGCCGGAATGGCGTGCGCTGCTCGAGGGCGCCGGTTTCGGCATCGACCAGATCGAGGACGGCCTGATCCAAGCCAGATGCCGCTGACCGTCGGAACAGCCGGCCACATCGACCACGGCAAGACGTGGCTCGTGCGTGCGCTGACCGGAAAGGACACCGATCGGCTGCCGGAGGAGCAGGCGCGCGGGATCTCGATCGACCTCGGCTACGCGCCGCTCGACCTTCCGGACGGTCGACGGCTCTCGCTCGTCGACGTCCCGGGCCATGAGCGCTTCGTCCGGACGATGGTCGCCGGCGCGACGGGAATCGACCTCTTCCTGCTCGTGATCGACGCCGGCGAGGGCGCACGGCCGCAAACGCACGAGCATCTCGCGATCCTGCGCCTGCTCGGTGTCGAGCGCGGCGTCGTCGCGGTCACGAAGGCGGATGCGGTCGAGCCGGAGCTGCTCGAGCTCGCCGTCGCAGAGGCGCAGGAGCTGGTGCCGGACGCCGAGGTCGTCGCCGTCAGCGCCAAGACCGGCGCCGGCCTCGACGAGCTGCGCGCCGCGCTCTCGCGCGCCGCCGCAGAGAGCGAGCGCGACGACGCGCCGACGCGGCTCTACGTCGACCGCGTGTTCACGCTGCGCGGGATCGGGACCGTCGCCACCGGCACGCTCTGGTCGGGACGGATCGCCGCCGGAGAGGCGCTGCGCGCCGAGCCGATTGCCCGCGACGTGCGCGTGCGCAGCGTGCAGGTCCACGACCGCTCGGTCGACGTCGCCAAGGCCGGCCAGCGCGTCGCGGTTTCGCTGCCCGGCGTCGAGCGCAACGAGCTTCGGCGCGGTGACGTGCTCGTCGAGCCGGGCGACTACACCGTCAGCTACCGCCTCGACGTCGAGCTCGAGGAGCTGGCGCCGATTCCGACGCGAGTCATCGTGCACCACGGAACCTCCGCGACACTCGGCCGCGTCGTGCGCGCGGGCACGTTCGCGCAGCTACGGCTGGACGCTCCCGTCGTGGCCGCACGGGGCGACCGGATCGTGCTCCGCGCGGGAACGACGGTCGGCGGCGGGCGCGTGATCGACCCCGCCCCGCCGCGGCACGCGGATCTCGAACGCTTCGAGCGAAGCGCGCGCGGCGAGGTGCTCGTCCACGCGCCCGTCCGAGGGGAGGATGGCGAGTGGATCTTCTCGGACGCGTGGCTCGAGGAGTTGCGCGCCGACCTGGAGCAGCGTCTCGACGCCGCCGATCCGCTCGACCCGGGCGTGCCGGCGCCAACCGAGCCGTGGGCCCCTGCGGTCCTGCCCCGGCTCGGGCTGGAGCGCCGCGGCGCGAAGCTCTACCGGCCGGGCGCGGTCGGCGACCTCGGCGTTCGGGAGCAGGAGGCCGTGGCGCTCGAGTCGCGCCTCGGGCTCGATCCGGTGAAGGTCGAGGACGCGGCCCTCGCGCGCTTCCTCGAGGAACGCGGACGTCTCGTGCGGGTCGGCAACGGCTACGCCGTCTCACGCGCGGCCTACGAACGCGCCCGCGACGTTTTCGTCGCCGAGTTCGAAAGCTCCGAACGCGTCACACTCGCTCGGTTTCGTGACCTGTTGGGCGCGTCGCGTAGAACCGCGCAACTGCTGCTCGAGCGCTTCGACGCTGACGGGATCAGCCGTCGCATCGGCGATGAGCGCGTCCTGCGACCCAGTACGGCGAGGGGCTCAGCGAACGAACAACGAACGAGGGATGGTCCCCGCGGGGCTGCAGGCCGATCCTGAGCGTGGCGTCGTCCTCAACTGCGGAAAGGCGGCAAGCTCATGGCTGAACTGTTGAAGCGCAAGCTTCGCGGTTTCCCGACGGGAAACCTCAGCCTTCGGATCGGGTCCTAGCGAGTCCGAAGTCGAAGACGTCCGGACGGTGATAGTGACCGGCCGGATCGAAGCGCTGGCGGGCCTCGTACAACCGGTCAGGATCGAGGTCGGCGTACAGGATGCCCTCCTCGTCCCACAGCGGCCCGGCGAGATAGGCCCCGTCCGGCGCGAGAATCGCGGAACCGCCCCTCCCCACCAACTCGCCGCCCTCCGCGAGCGGCACGTCCTCTGGGAAGCTCGACGCGCGCTGGAACACGCAGGAGCTGAGCACGAACGCGCGCGACTCGCGTGCGATGTGCCGGATCGAGTCGTGCCACTCTTCGCTGTCGTCCGCGGTCGGAGCCAGGTAGATCTCGACGCCGTCTGCATAGAGCGCAAAGCGGGCAAGGGGCATCAGGTTCTCCCAGCAAATGAGGCCGCCGACAGCTCCGATGTCGGTCGCCACCGTCTCGAGGCCCTTGCCGTCGCCGAGACCCCAGACGAGGCGCTCGTGATTCGTCGGCATCAGCTTGCGATGACGCAACGCGAGCTCGCCCTCGGGTGAATAGATCAGCAGGGAGTTGTAGATCGTGCCCCGTTCGAGCTCGTTCGCGCCCACCGCGAGCCAAAGGCCGTGCGTGCGGGCGATCTCGCCGATGCGGTCTGCGTCTGGACTCGGAATCGTGATCGACTCACGCGCCAACCGCGCATAGACAGGACGAGCATCGCCGTCGCCGCCGGCCAAGTGACGGGCCCAGCGGCTCGAGGGGTAGGCGGGAATGAAAGCCTCGGGGAAGAGCGCCAGCCGTGCGCCGTTGCCGGCGATCTCCGCGCACAATGACTCGATCTTGTCGATCGTCGCCGCACGGTCGAAGAGGACCGGCTCGGCCTGGACGCACGCGACCTTCACCGCCTCGTTCATCAGGGCAAGTGTACGGCGGGCCTTCCGTCCCGTTTTACGCGTCCGCGGCGACGACGTCCCCGACGCTGATCTCGCCGTCGCTCAGGATGTCGGCGTTGAGTCCGCCGCGATGCGCCAGGCCCTTGATGACCCCAGGTTGCGTCATGGACTGCAGGTGCGTGCACGGCTCGCAGAGCTCGACACCCTCGCATTCCACGTCGCCGACGCGGAAGCGCTTGCCGACCAGTGCGTTGACGTCGATTCCGCGCGTCACGACGTTACGCCGTGTCGCCGCGGCCTCCAGCGAGATGCCGTGCTCGTTCTCGAGCGCCTCGACAGCCTCGGCAGCGATCAGGGTGACCGCACGCCCGGAAGGCGCTTCGTCGAAGAAGTAGCGATTGCCCTCGAGCCCGCGTCCGGCGACGGCGCGAACCGACGGCACCCCGACCGGCAGCTCGCCGTGCTCGGGCGTCACGAAGATCCCCTCCACTCGACCTTCCACCTCTCGAACCCTACCGCCCGAACCCGCCGCCGCCCGGCGTCTCGATCGTGAGGACGTCGCCGGCAGCGAGGTCACGCGTGATCTTGGCCGGAAGCGGCTCGCCGTTCAGGAGGTTGCGTCCCGGGGCACCTTCTCCGCCTCCGCGCTCACCTTGCGGCGCATGCGCACGGCGCTCGCTGATGATCGACAGGCGGCAATCCTCCAGGACCCGGAGCTCCCGGACGACGCCGTCCCCGCCGCGCTGCCGGCCGCCGCCGCCGGATCGCAGCCGCAAGCCGTAGCGCTCGACCCGCAACGGGTACTGGAGCTCGAGGGCCTCCACCGGTGTGGAGAGCGTGTTCGACATCGCCACGTGCACGGCGCTCGGGCCATCCGCCTCGGGGCAGGCTCCCTGGCCGCCGCCGATCGTCTCGTAGTAGGTGAAGCGGTCGTTTCCCAGCGTGACGTTGTTCATCGTCCCCTGTCCCTGCGCTGGCACCTCGACGGCCTCGCCGAAGGCACGCATGACGACGTCCACGATCCGCGAGGAGGTCTCCACGTTGCCGGCGGCGACCGCGGCCGGCGAGCGCGCGTTGACGAGACAGCCCTCCGGCGCGGTGACCCTGACGGGCGCGAATGCACCGCCCGAGGCCGGGAGATCCGGATCCACGAGAACGCGAACGACGTAGAAGCACGCAGAGCGGGTGACCGCCAGCGGGCAGTTGAGGTTCCCTTCGTGTTGCGGAGAGGTGCCGGTGAAGTCGATCGCGACCGAGTCTCCGTCGATCGTGACCGCGGCGCGCAGCTCGAGCTCGCCGTGGATCGGCTCGAGGACGTCACGCGCTTCGTAGCGCCCATCGGGAAGCCCCGCGATCCCCGCCCGCATTGCGCGCTCGGAGTAGGCGTAGAGCTCGTTCATCGCGGCGACGACGCGTTCGCGGCCCCGCCGTTCGCAAAGCTCCGCGACCCGTCGTTCCGCAAGCCGGTGCGCTGCGATCTGAGCGCGGAGGTCGCCGCGGCGCTCGTCGGGGTTGCGCATCTGCGCAACGAGCTCATCGACCACGCCGTCGTCGAGCCGCGTCGGCGGGATGACGACGCCTTCCTCCTCGAGCGTGCGCGAGTCCGCCGGCATCGAGCCGGGCTCGCGTCCTCCGACGTCCGCGTGATGCGCGCGCGTGACGGCGAAGCCGACCTCCGTGCGGGAGACGAGCGTGATGTCGGGCAGATGAGTTCCGCCCGCGTACGGATCGTTGATCGCCCAGAGCTCGGCGCGCGCGGGCTCGTGCCGCATCACGGCCGCAACGGCGTCGGGCATCGCTCCGAGGTGGACGGGAATGTGCTCCGCCTGCGCGATCAGCCGGCCGCGCTGGTCGAAGAGCGCGGTGGAGCAGTCGCGCCGCTCTTTGACGTTGGCCGAGAACGCGGAGCGGACGAGCACGGCGCCCATCTCCTCCGCGATTGCGCGCAGGAGGCTGCCGAGGATTTGGAGCTCGATCGTCACGTTCTCGTGAGTCGCAGCGTGCGACCATCCCGAGACCCCACCCACCCGGAGGGGATCCAGCACGTCGACCCCGGGAGCTCGAGGACGGCCGGCCCGGCGACGTCGGTCTCGTCCGTGGCCGGAAGGTCGAGCTCGGGGCCCTTGCGGACGTCCGCGGTGCGAACGGCGACGAGCTCGATCCCGCGCTCCCGCTCCGCGAAGCCGTACTGCTCCTCGTGGGCGCGGTGGAACGCTTCCGCGAGGCCGTCCTGCAAGGGAACCGTCAACTCGAAGGACTGGCCGGCGTAGCGTAGGTCCGCTTCGCCGTGACGCGGCAGCTCGCCCGCATCGGCGAGCGGCATCAGGTACGAGCGGACGGCGTCACGCCGTTCGTCCGACGCAACGAGGCCGAGCGCGGAAAGCACACCGGCCGCCTCGGGCACGAGCACGGTTCGCATCCCGAGCTCGTCGGCGAGCTCGCACGCGTGCAGCGGCCCGGCTCCGCCGAACGCGACGAGCGCGAAGCCGGCTGGATCATGGCCGCGCTCGACCGAGACGACGCGTAGTGCACGCAGCATCTCCGCGTTGACGACCTCGACGACCGCGGCGGGGTCGATCCCCGCGAGCGCGCGCTCCGCTGCGGCCCGATCGAGCTCGACGCCGCCGGCGAGCCGCTCGGGGAGGCGATCGAGCAAGAGGTTGGCATCGGTGACCGTCCCCTGCGTCCCGCCGTACCCGTAACAGGCCGGCCCGGGATTCGCGCCCGCGCTCTGCGGGCCGACGCGCAAGGCTCCTCCCGGATCCCGCCAGACGAGGGAGCCGCCGCCCGCACCGACCGTGTGCAGGTCGACGGTGGGCAACCGGATCGGGAGCCCGCCGACCGTCCGCTCGCTCGCGCGCTCCGCGCGGCCGCCCGCGATCAGGCAGACGTCCGTGGAGGTCCCGCCCATGTCGAACGCGATCGCGTCGTCGACTCCCGCGAGGGCGGCGATCCTGGCGGCGCCGACGACGCCGGCGGCTGGACCGGAGACCAGGATCGTTGCTGGATGCGCCGCAGCCTCCGCCGGCGTCGCAACGCCTCCCGAGGATCGCATCACGAGCGGCTCGGGAAGTCCCGCCTCGGCGCACGCGCCGGCGAGCGCGCCGAGGTAGCCCGAGACGACCGGGCCGAGGAATGCGTCCGCCGCCGTCGTCGACGCGCGCTCGTATTCGCGGAACTCCGGTGCGACCTCGTGCGAAGCAACGACGTGCGCCTGCGGATGTCGGCGCCGGAGCTCGTCGACGGCGGCGCGCTCGTGTGCCGGGTCGCGGTACGCGTGCAGAAGACAGACGGCAATCGCCTCCGCGTCGACATCCGGGAGCGAGGCGAGGTCGAGGGGCTCGAGCTCGCCGGCGGGCCCCATCCGCCCCTGCACCCCGTAGCAGCGCTCGAGCGGGACGAGCGGCTCGGGCCAGGCGGCGCAGGGCCGGTAGAGGTGCGCGCGCGTCTGCCGGCGCAAGTGGAGGAGGTGCGCGAATCCCGCGGTCGTCACGAACGCCGTGCGGGCCCCTTTGCGCTCGAGCAGCGCATTCGTTGCCACGGTCGTGCCGTGCGCGAACCGCTCGACTTCGCCCACACCCGCCGCGCGCGCCGCCGCGACGACCGATTCCTCCTGGCGCCGCGCCGTGAGCACCTTGCCGGTCGACACGCGGCCCTCGTCCAGCAGCACGGCGTCGGTGAAGGTGCCGCCGACGTCGACGCCGAGAATGGCCATTCAGGAAGACTGACACCGTGGCCATCCGTGGGCTCCTCTTCGACTTCGACGGCCTGCTCGTCGACACCGAGACGCCGTCACGCCTGGCGTACGAGGAGCTCTACCGGGAGCACGGCCACGAGCTGCCGCTCGAGAAGTGGGCGACGCTCGTCGGAACCATCGGCGCACCGTTCGATCCCGACGACCACCTCGAAGAGCTCGTTGGTCGTCCACTCGACCGCGACGCGCTGACGAAACGGCTACGCGCACGCGAGCACGAGCTCTGCGATCTCGAGGATCTGCGACCCGGCGTCGAGGAGTATTTCGTCGAGGCAGAACGGCTCGGATTGCGGACGGCGGTCGTGAGCAGCAGCCATGGCTCGTGGATCGAGCGGCACCTCGGCCGGCTCGGCCGGCTCGAAGGCCTCGACGCGATCGTCGCCGCGGACGGGGACACCATGCGCGCGAAGCCGCGGCCCGATCTCTACCTCGACGCGCTCGACCGGCTCGGTCTCGAGCCGCACGAGGCGATCGCCTTCGAGGATTCGCCCAACGGCGTGCGTGCCGCGAAGGCGGCGGGACTTGCGTGCGTCGCGGTGCCGAATCCGATCACCGCAACGCTCGCGCTCGACGACGCCGACCTCGTGCTCGAGTCCCTCGAGGACATTCCTCTGCCGGAGCTGCTCGAACGGTTTTGACCCTCGTCGCCGAGATTCCGCTCCGTGGAGCCGGCGGCGAGCCCGTCGACTTTGCGCGCACGATCGTCTCGCACGGCGTTGCAGAGCTGCCGCCGAATCGGGTCGATCTCGAGACGCGGACGCTCGAGACGACGCTTCCGATTCCCGGCGATGTCGTGAAGAGGAGCTGAACGCTGATGCGAATCTTCGTCACTTGCGAAGGTGGCGAGCTCGTGTTCGACGCGCAGCGTCCTACGGAGGTTGGGCCACCGTGTTACTGCGTCGCATCGGGCGGAACGCGAACCACGCCGTCGGTGACGATCTTGCCACGGTCGAAGCGGTAGACGGCGACGGGCCCCGGAACAATGTCGCCGTTCCGGTCGAACGAGAACGAGCCCAGGATGCCGTTGGTGACCCTCGTCGCGAACAGCTCCTGGACGACGGACGCCCGCGTCCCATCCGAGCGCGCGATCGCGTCGAGCAGGACCTCTGCTGCCTGAGCCGCTTCTGGCGCGCCAAAGCCGCCGGGCCCGCCGAGCGACGCGCCGAAGTCGCGCAGGAAGCGCTTCCCGGCGGCCGGCAGCGCTTCCGGCGGTATGCCGGGCAGCGTCACACGCATGCCGTCCCCCGCCCGCCCAAGCGCTCGCGCGACGTCGTCGGCGGCGAAGGAATCCGGAGCGATGAGCGCCACTCCCGGGCCGAGAGCCGCGCGGAGATCCAGCACGAGACGCTTGCCGTTCACCTGCGTCAGACCCACGAGGTAGACGGCTTGCGGGCGTGTCGCCGCGATCGCCCGCGCGAGCGGCCCGTAGCTCGCCTCACGCTGCCAACCGAACTCGTGGACGTCGAGCCCAATGCGTCGCGCGGAAGCGCGGAATGACAGAGCGAGCGCCCTGACGTACTCGTCTGCGAAGTCCTGGTGCACCACTGCGACACGACGCGCCCGTAAGCGCACGGCCTCGTACGCTGCGGCGCTTCCCTGTGCGAGGTCATGCGTCACCACGCGGACGTAGCTGCGGACGCCGTCCGGGTAGAGCTGCCCCGCTCCCACCGCCGCAATCGTCAGCTCTGCGTTCGTGTTGGACGGGCTGATCATCGCGAGCGGTCCTGCATCCTTGCGACTCACGATCGGGATCTGCTCCACCGCGCAGCCCGAGTTCCAAGGCCCGATGATGCCGACGACGTCGACGGTGGCGACGTACGCGCGCGCATTCCGTCTGCAAAGGCGCTCGTCGAACGGCTCGTCGCCGACGCTGTCGTTGCACGACTGGTAGCCGACGCGGCGGCTGCCTGCGCGGAAGTCGCGGCGGCGGAGCACGAACTCGATGGCGTCGACCGTCGCCCTGGTCGCGTCGGCACCTATGCCGCGCAGCGGGAAGTCCGAGACGACGATGACATCGGGCTTGCCCCTGCCCTCGTAGAGGAGCTCGGTACACGTGCGCAAGGCGACCGGCTCGACGCCGTCCTTGTCACCGCAGCCCACGACAAGTGCGCTCAGCACGACGAGTACCGCAGCGGCCCACTTCACTCACAACATGATCCATCGCGCTCGTTGAGCGGTCAACTCAGTCGACCGAGACCCAGATGCCGCCTGGCGCAAAACCGACGTTGCGCGGCGCTCCACCGATCGTAATCGACTCCACCGTGTCGCTCCGCGGGTCGATGCGTGCGACGCTGCCATCGTCGCTCGCCGCCCACAGGGCGCCGGCTCCGACGGCGAGGCCGAAGGGTCGCCCGCCGACGTCATAGGTTCGCAACACCGCCTCCTGCCGCGGATCGACCCGCACCACCGCGCCGTTCTCGTCGTCGGCGACCCAGACGGAGCCGAGACCGGTGACGACGCGGCCGGAGCCTCCCGCGAGGTCGATCGTGCCAAGGAGCCGCATCGTGTCAGGCGACAGGCGCTCGAGCTCGTCGCCAAGGACCCAGAGCGACCCGAACCCGTATGCCATCGGCCCCCAGATCGAGCTTCGCGTCGGACTCAGCCGTGACGTGGCCAGATCGATGCGTGAAATCGCCAGGGTGCTGGCTGCCCAGATGGCGTCGGGCCCGGCGGCGAGCCATCCCGCTCCGGGATCGGGGGCGAAGGCGGTCGACTCGCCGGCGTTGGGCAACCTCCAGCTCTTTTCGACTAGGTCGGTTCCAGGCTCGACGCGGAAGACCTGACCCTCGGAGGTGCCCACCCAGAGCGAGCCGAACGCGGCGACGATGTTCTTCGGCGTCCCGCCGACCGAGAACGTCGATGCGACTCGGCGCGTCCTTCCGTCGATGCGCGAGATCGTTCCCGCGCCGTCGTTCGAGTTGACCACCCAGATCCATCTGCTCGACGCGGCGGTTTCCGTCGGAGTGTTGCCCACCGGCACGGCCGCGACAGGCTTCAGTGAGACTGGATCGACGAGCGCAACCGAGTTCGGCGGCGCGACGAGCCCGGGGTCGCGCGAGCCCAGCGTCACGACGAGGATGGTGGCGGCACCAGCCGCCGCGAGGAGCGCGGCGCCGGCGACCAGCAGCCGGCGACCGACGCGGCCCCGGCGGCGCCGGACCGCAACTCGCGAGGGCCCCAGCCCGAGCGCGGCACGCGCGTCCTCTACGAACGCGTTGCAGCTCTCGTAGCGCTCATCCGGATCCTTGGCCAGAGCGCGTGCGAAGACCCGGTCGAGCTCGGGATACGTGGGGAGAGGCGCCGGCGGCTCCTGCATGTGAGCCCAGAGCGTCTGCGCCTCCGTCTCATGGCGAAACGGGGGCGCGCCCGCGAGGCACTCGTAGAGCACGCACGCGAGCGCGTATACGTCGGCCCGCCCGTCGACCTCGCCGCGCCGGATCTGCTCGGGAGCGAGGTAGTCGAGGGAGCCGGCCAGGCCGCCGGTTACCGTCGTCGCGCCGACCCCGAGCTGCTTGGTCAGGCCGAAGTCGCACAGGTAGCAGTGATCGGAGGCATCGACGAGCACGTTGCCCGGCTTGACGTCGCGGTGGACGAGGTTGCGCGCGTGCGCCTCGTCGAGTGCGTCGGCCACCTGACCGACGAGCGTCAGGGCGCGCTCGGCCGGCAGCGGCCCTGCCCGCTCGACGAGCTCACGCAGATCGATGCCGTCGACGAAACGCGTCGCCAGGTACAGCTTGCCGTCGGCTTCTCCAGCGGCGTACACCGGGAGGATGCCTGGATGGTCGAGCGCGGCCGCGAGGCGGGACTCGCGCAGGAAGCGTTCGCGAAATCCCTCGTCGTGGGCGAGCTCGGGCGCGATCAGCTTCAGCGCAACCGGCCGGTCGAGCGCGACCTCCGTGGCCCGGTAGACGACGCCCATGCCGCCGCGTCCGACAACGCCGTCGATCCGGTAGCCGCCGAGCTGCGTTCCCAACTCTGGGGACATTCAGCCTTCGATTGTCGACCGTTCGATCGACCAAGTGAAGCGTGTGAGCGTCACGGGCGGAGCGATGCCGCTCGGGCGTAACCCGCGACGAACGAGAAGCGTCGGAGCGGGAGGAGCGTCGACGATCGCAGCGCGCGTGCGACCAAGGCCTTCCGCACGCCAGCGGTCGGACAGGCCGAGAACCAGCAGACCGGCTTCACCCGCGAGGGCACGCAATCCTTCGAGCCCGGGCGAGCCGAGACGTGGTTCGGCGACGAGGCCCGTCGTGTGTTGCACGACAAGCGAGGCGTCAGCCAGGAGTCGGCTCGCGTCGCGGTCGTCGGGACCGGCATCGGCCGCGCCGATGAGCTGGAGCGGCCGCTCCAGCGCCGCGGCCGCCCAGGCGCCGACCTCGAGCGCCGCCCAGTCGTGTTCGAAAGCGCCGAACGGGACGACGATCGGCCCAGCTCGCACGCCGCCGCCCGCCTCGACGAGGCTCGCCACATCGCACGATGCGTCGGCGAACACGTCGGCGAACGGGCCAGCGAGCGGGTCACCGTTCGTCGCGAGCAGCAGCAGGTCGGCGTCCTGTTGCACGCCGAGCCGGATGACGTCCTCGGCGGGCAAGGCGGACGTGAACGCCGCGATGCGCGCTGTGACGCCGCGGAGCGCGAGAGCGCGACGTAGCTCGCCGAGGCGCGCGCCGGCGTCAGGCAGGTCCGGCGCCGGGACGATCTCGGCGAGCACGAGCCCCCTCGGCCTCGGGCCGCGCGCGAGCGCCTCCGCGAGCGACGCGACCGCATCGAGCGCGCCGGGCTTCTCCGGCAGCGCGACGACCGACGGTGGCGGTGCGGCCGCAACGGAGAGAGCCGGGTCCTGGCGGAGGATCGCGCGCTCGAGCTCGCGAAGGGTCTGCCCTGGCTCGAGGCCGAGCTCCTCATCGAGCAGCCGGCGCCCTTCGCGGAAGACATCGAGCGCGTCGACCTGGCGGCCCGCGCGGTACAGCGCGAGCATGAGCTGGGCCCGCGGGCGCTCCTGCAACGGGTGCTCCGCGACGAGCACCTCGAGCTCGGGCACGAGCTCGGGCCCGAGCCCCAGCGCGAGCTCCGCCTCGATTCGCTCCTCAACAGCCAAGAGCCGCAGCGCGTCGAGTCGGGCAGCCTCGGGCTGAACGAAGGGCTCGTACTCGAAGTCGGAGAGCGGGGCGCCGCGCCAGAGGGAAAGAGCCGTGCGGAGCGTGGCCGCGCGCGCAGCCGGATCCTCGGTCCTCGCACGCTGCAGCAGCCGCTCGAATTCGTGCAGGTCGAGCTGGGCGCCCTCGACGCGCAGGAGATAGCCGCTGCCCCGCGTCTCCAGGACCTCGTGAGCCTTCCCGAACGTCTTGCGCAGTGCCGAGATGTACACCTGGATCGCCTTCGCGGCCGTCTTCGGCACGTTGCCCGGCCACAGCTCTTCGGCAAGCCGGTCGGTGACAACGAGCTGGTTCGCATGGAGGAGCAGCACGGCGAGCACGGCCCGCTGCCTGGGCGGGCCGAGATCGACGGGCCGCCCGTCGACGAGCACCTCCAACGGACCGAGCACCTTGAACTCCACGCGCTCACGTTACTTCGCGCACGGACGTTTACCAGCCGTTAGGTCCCCACTTGGCGGCGTCCCCGATCCTCGGCCAACACAGATCGCACCGGGCGATCGCCTCACAAAAGGAGACTGACGTGAATACCCGCAAGGCGCTCATCTTGACCGTGGTGCTCGTCGCTGCAGCGCTCGCCCCCGACGCTCTGGCGAAGAGGTTCGACCATGCGTACGTCTCGAACCCGAACAAGGTCGGCGTCCAGCAGGCGCCGTCCATTCGTCCCGACGATCGTGCCGGCCTCCGCGGGGCCTCGCAGTCGGAGGCGGTGCCCACCGCCAGGCGCCCGGACGATCGAGCGGGGCTGCACGGTCCGGGGACGTCCACACCGACGGTCGTCGAGGCGGCCTCGACGGGGTTCGACTGGGGCGATGCCCTCATCGGCGGCCTCGGCGGCGTCGGGACTGCGCTGGCTCTGATGGGCGCTCTCTTCCTGGTCGCGAGCCGACGGAGCAGGGCGCGCACGGCATGACGTTCGGCGACTGACAGCGATTTTGCCGCCGGATCTCGCGAGCGGGATCCGGCGGCGTCGCGTTGGACCTCGTCACTCAGGTAGATGTGCGTTTGCAGCGAAGACGCCCACTGGAATGACTCGCGTTTGCGATCTACCGCTTCGAGGCGCCGGCGGCGAACCGGTCGACTTCGCGCGCACCATCGTCTCGCACGGCGTCGCCGAGCTGGCGCCAAACGTCGTCGACCTGCCCGGACGGTCGCTCGAGACGACGCTCCCGGTGCCCGGCGGGGCGCGAACTGTGCGCGTGACGGCGAACGGCGCGCTGCGGGTCAAAACCGTCGCGGGACGCGTCGGCGCGAAGGCCCACGACGCGCTCGCTGCGACCGTCGCGCACATGTTCCGCCTCGACGAGGACTTGTCCGCGTTCTACTCGGTCGTGCGTGCGGACGGCGACCTGTCGTGGTGCGCGGCCGGCGCGGGGCGGATGCTGCGGGCGCCGACCGTCTTCGAGGATGTGGTGAAGACGATCTGCACGTTCATACGAACGGCGCGAACCGCGCGTTTCGGGTGAGACCATGTCTGGTCACCGGCCACGAATGATGCTGCTCGCCTTATCGGCTACTGGTCGGCCCAGGCGACCCGCCAGACCCTCCAGAGCGCGGCTGGGTCGGAGAGGGGGTCGCCATGGACGAGGAAGAAGTCCGCTGGTCCGCCTTCTCGGATTTGACCGGCTTCGACCTCGCCGAGGATTTCGCCCGCCTTCCAGGTGACGGACGCGACTGCCTCCCACGGCTCGAGCCCCGCCTCGGTGAGTGCTTCCACCTCCCAAGCGAGCTGGTTCGCGCGTGCGGAGCCGCCGCCGAAGTCAGTGCCGGCGCCAAGGAGCACACCGGCGGCGTGCGCAAGCCGGATACTGTGGCGAGCCGCCTCCCAACGCTCGGCGACCCGCTTGCGTCCCTCCGGGCTCGCGAAGCGCTCGATCGTCGTCGTCCGGCCGAAGCTCGTCCAGGACTTGAGCACCGTCAGCGTCGAAACCAGCGCGATTCCGCGCTCTGCCATCACCTGGGCGCAATCCTCGTCGAGCTCGAATCCGTGCTCGATGCAGTCAACCCCAGCCTCTACGCAGACACGGCTGCCGCTGAGCCTGCCGGCGTGCGCGGTCACCTTCGCTCCCCGCTCGTGGGCGGCGCTGACTACGCCCCGCACCTCGTTGGCCGTCCAGGGTGCCGCGTCGGCGTCCGGCCCGTCGAGGTAGAGCTTCACGAGGTCCGCGCCCTCGTCGAGCTGCTGCAGAGCCAGCTCCAGCAGCTCGTCAGCGTCTTCGGCCTCCGCGGTCAGACCGAAGGGAAGGGTGCCGGCGCGGGTGACCCAGGTGCCGGCGGCGCGCACGTACGGGTACTGGGCATGGCCGTGCCAGCGGTCGCGCAGCCCCAGGCTGAGCGCCCGCTTGCGCCCGTCCACAGGATCAACCCCGACCGGCGCGCCAACGTCTCTCGCCCAGCGGATACCGGCGTGCGTCTGCAGCTTCGCGTTGTGCTCGGCGTGCCGTAGCAGCCGCTCTGGGGCGTCGCCGCCGCGTTCGATCCAATGCGATCCACCCGGGAGGGTGAGATGACTGTGGCAGTCGACCATCCCGGCGACGATCGTGGCGCCGCCTGCGTCGATCACCTCAGCGTCGCCGGCATCCTCCTCCGAGTCGCTTGGACGGATCCACGCGATGCGACCCTCGTCCACGAGCACGCTCACGCCAAGCTCGAGCGTCGACGAGCGCCCGTCGGCAAGTGCCGCATCGCGATAAAGCGTGCTCAAGCTCTCCCGTCCGGGCGAGACTGCTCTATCCCACGTCCCACGGCACCGATTCTGGCACCCGCACGCTGCGGCGAAGGGCGACAACGCCCTCGGCTGCACAGGCGTCACATTCTCGTTCGGGTTCGCCTCGCCGAGCGCCTCGAGCGCGCTGCGGCGCCGCGGCTCCGTCGCCGTTCCGTAGATGAGCTTTGACCCGCCCCGGCCTGCGAGGCGCGCGGCCCCTCGACGTCGCGCCCCCCCGCCGAGCTAAAGCTTCGCGGCACACGCACTTTTCGGAAGACTGACGATATGCGCGTCGCAGAGCTTCTGCTTCGAGGCGCGGGCAGCGAGCCTGTCGATTTCGCACGCACCATCGTTTCGCACGGAGTCGCCGAGCTGCCACCGAACCGGGTCGCGCTCGATACGCGGACGCTCGAAACCACGCTTCCCGTGCGGGGGGGCGCTCGCACGGTCCGGCTGACGGCCCAGGACGGGAAGCTGTTTGTCGACATGCTCGCCGGGCACGCCGGGACCCGCGTTCGCGACAAGCTGGCTTCGACCGTCGCGCACATGTTCCGTCTCGACGAGGACCTCTCCGGCTTCTACGCGGTCGTGAGCACGGACGGGGAGCTCGCCTGGTGCGCGACCGGCGCGGGACGCATGCTGCGTGCCCCGACAGTCTTCGAGGACGTCATCAAGACGATCTGCACGACGAACACCGCGTGGTCCGGCACACGACGGATGACCGCGGCGCTCGTCGAGCAGCTCGGAGTCGCGGCGCCGGGCGGCGCGCACGCGTTCCCGAGCGCGCAGGCCATGGCAGACGCGGACGAAGGCTTCTACCGCGACGTCGTACGCGCGGGGTATCGCGGCCCGTACCTGAAGAAGCTCGCGAGCGACGTCGCGGAAGGAGCGGTCGACCTCGAAGCGCTCAACGATCCGGCGCTGCCCGACGACGAGGCGGCGGCGCGGCTGCTCGAGCTTCCCGGGGTCGGGCCATACGCCGCTGCGCACGTGATGCTGACGTCGCTCGGTCGGTATTCGCGACTGGTGCTCGACGCGTGGACGCGTCCGACGTACTGGAAGCTGTCGGGTGCCCGCAGCGCACTGAAGGACGCGACCATCGAGCGCCGCTTCAAACGCTATGGCGACTGGGCGGGCCTGGCGTTCTGGCTCTACCTGACCCGCGGCTGGGTCGAGGAAGGCCTACCGGTGTAGCTACGCTCCGCCCCGGAGCGGCCGGGGCTGGTGCCCCAACTGGTCTTCAAAACCAGTACGGCGTCGTAGCCCGACGCTAGGCAGGTTCGACTCCTGTGCCGCTCCGCTGAGCCATCGGAGCGCGGTTGCGCCCGTGCTACGCCGGTCGCCGAGGCAGCCTCATCACCGACGACCACCGCGTCTTCCGCGTGCTGTCTTAGTCCAAGAGCCGGACCGGTTAGTCGGGCACAACCGCGCCGCATTGCGGGCAGCGCCGATTAGAGCCGCCGTCAAGGCCGGCCTTCGGCGACAGTTCGCGCGGCAGGACGTCGGCGATCTCCAACGGCGTCCGGCGGCTGATCCTCAGCTCCTCCGCGATCGACCTGACCTCCTTCCGGCTGTTGCGCGCCGCCGAGCGCAGCAACTCGAAAGCCTCCACGAACCGGAGGTCGAACCGCTCGGCGAGCACGCCGATCGCCTGTTCGATCGGGACGCGCGCGTCGAGCGCAGACTGCAACTGGCTGACCTTTTGCTGTTGTGCGTCGGCGTACGCAACCAACCGGTCGATCTCCAGGTCCAGCTCAGCCGGAAACGTGTCCCTGCCTCCGCCGTCGTTGCTCTCTGCCACTGCTTCGCCCTTCGCGCCGTTGCGACAGATGCGCTTGGGGCAAGTGCCCCGTGCTCGAGGGGGAACGGCGTTCGAGACGAGCGCGCCTTCGACCAGCATAGTCCTCTCCCACGAAAATTGTGCTCGCGCGTGGGCCGCTCC
>WNGA01004247.1_pt1 | contig 21151 bp, 14 predicted proteins | sample 5400061 | NCBI WGS metagenome assembly WNGA01 (sample SAMN13153366, study PRJNA577476) | soil metagenome | isolation source: 100 cm soil or saprolite under grassland replicate 2 | place: USA:California | collected 2016-06-15
GCGCCCGGGGCGAGCGGCGCCGTGCGCGGGCGCCTCGAGCAGATGGCTGAGCTCCTCACCACCATGGACGGCGTCGCGAACCGGTTTCTGAAGGACCCCGCGTCCTCCCGGAGCGCCCTCGCGTTCGTCGCCGGCCTTCCGCTCGCGCAAAATGCGGAAGAACATGGTCCAGACGTCGGGCTCCGTGACGTAAAAGTCGCGGCGATCCCCGGGAGCCTCCACCTGGCGGACGACGCCGAAGGTACGCAGCTCTCGAAGCGACATCGACGCGTTGCCCTTGGAGATCTGCAGCCGCTCAGCGATCTCATCGAGGCTGATGGGTTCCTCGCTCGCCATGAGCAGTGCGTGCACGCGCGCCACGGAGCGGTTGATGCCCCAGAGCGAGCCCATTGCACCCCAGGCCTCGACGAAGCTCTTCACGGTGTCAGGGGCCATCGTCGTCATCGTGTGTTCAGAATACAGTGAACGCTCCGCGCCGTCAACGCGGTCGTCCGCTGTCGAGAACTGGCGTTCTACAGGCCGGATGCCCTTCGACTCCGCGCCCGATTCCCGGACATTCCGCGCAGGGTCCACGCGAACGCGCTGCGCCCTTCGACTTCGCGCCCGCTTCGCGGCCGCTACGCTCAGGGCGAACGGAAAGGCTCGAGGTGCAGGAGAACTCACTGCGAACGGAAGACTCCGAGGTGCAGGAGAACTCACTGCGAACGGAAGACTCCGAGGTGCAGGAGAACTCACTGCGAACGGAAGGCTCCGAGGTGCAGGAGAATCACTGCGAACCGAACCGGGGCGAACGGAACTCAGCTAAGGGAGACTCAGGCGACCGGCGCCGGCGCGATCAGATCCGCACCGCCACGTACGTCCCCTCGTGCCGTCCCCCCACGCCCGAGCCGCACGCGATCGTGGAGGACACGGTCACGCGGGCGCTGCGGTGGCGCGCGAGCGTCGCGAGGAAGCGGCTCCACGTCGCGGCGTCGGGGAGCGTGGAGGTGGCGGTGAAGTCGCCGTCCACCGGCGCCTCGAAGTCGAACGCGCTGCGCTGGATGACGAGCCGGGTCTCGAGGCCGCGCTCGCGGAGCTGGAGGTACAGCAGCACCCAGCCGGAGAGGATCGCGAGGGACGAGAGGCTCCCGCCGAACGCCGTCTCGCGGTGGTTCAGGTTCGGCGCCAGCGGCGCCGAGAGCCGGACCGACTGGCCGTCGTAGTGCTCGACGCGCGCGCCGAGGCTCCGCGTGATCGGGATGTGGTCGTGGAGGTAGGTGGTGATCTCGTCGAGCGTCACGTGTCGGAGCTCCCGGGCTGAGAGGCGAAGTCGGTGACCATTACAGCCGAATCAAGATGGTGGTGGGTGGCGGCGAAGGCTGCGCCCTTCGACTTCGGGCCGCTTCGCGGCCCTACGCTCAGGGCAAACGGAGAGAACTCAGGGGGAACGGAGAGCTCAGGACGAACGGGACGGCGCGGCTACTGACGAGGGCGAACGGGATGAGCGGAAACACGAAGGCCGGGACCCCACCGGTTTCCCGTGAAGTCCCGGCCTCTTGAGTGGCGGGGTGTAGGGGACTTGAACCCCTGGCCTCCGGCGTGACAGGCCGGCGTTATAACCAGCTTAACTAACACCCCAAGTCTTGATGGGCGGACCAGGGTTCGAACCTGGGACCCTCGCCTTGTAAGGGCGACGCTCTACCCCTGAGCTATCCGCCCAAAGGCGAGAAAGCCTGGGGTTTCTAGCTTGGCCTGCATCGGCTGTCAACGACGAGGGGCGCCGTGCCCCCGCCGCCCCAAGCGCCCGTCCTCTCGCAGGAATGGTTCTCTGGACCGGCCCGGGTGGCGGTGGTAATTGCGCCGGGATGCAGTGGAAGCCGGGGATGAAGGTCGTGCACCGCGCCCAGCGCGGCTGGGGCGTCGGGGTCGTCGTCCAGGTGGCGGACGAGGGGCGCCGCATCGCGGTCCGCTTCGCGGGCCGCGAAGGGCTCACCGTCGTGTCCGGCCGCGATCCGGCGCTCACCGCGGTGCCGCCCGAGACGCCGATCGAGCGCGCGGTCGGCGGCCCGATCGACGCGCTCGCGGCGGGCGATGCCGGCCCGGTCGCCGCGTTCTCGCTCCGCACCCGTGTCATCCGGCTCGAGGCGCTGCGCCGCGCGGATTCGCTGGGCGCGCTTCTCTCCTCGCGCGTCCACGTGCTCCCGCACCAGGTCGGCGCCGCGGGGCGCCTCCTCGGCGATCGCATGCCGCGCTTCGTCCTCGCGGACGAGGTCGGCCTCGGGAAGACCGTCGAGGCGGGGCTCGTCTTCGCGGGGATGCGCCAGCTCGGGATCGCCGAGCGCGTGCTCGTCGTCGTCCCCGAGCACCTCGCGTTCCAGTGGCTCGCCGAGCTCTTCCACAAGTTCAACGCGCTCTTCACGCTCCTCACGCCGGCGCGGCTCGCCGAGCTCGGCGGAGCGGAGGCGGCCCTCGCGCGCTCGCCTCACGCGATCGTCTCGTTCGAGGCGCTGCGCGCCGACGAGGCGCTCGCCCAGGCCGCCGCCGCCGCGCCGCTCGACCTCGTCGTCGTGGACGAGGCGCACCACCTCGCCGACGACGACCTCCACGCCGCGGTCGCGCCGATCTGCCGCGCCTCGTTCGGCGTCCTCCTCCTCACCGCGACGCCGGTGCGGCTCGATCCGCGCGAGTACTTCCGGCTGCTCTCGCTCGTCGAGCCCGTCGCGTCCACCACCGAGAAGGAGTTCCTCGCCCGGCTCGAGCAGCACGAGGCGTACGCCGACGTCGCGCGCGGGCTCCTCGCCGGCGCGTCGGTCGCGGACGCGCTCGAGCTGCTCCGCAAGCTCTCCCCCGGGGACGACTTCTTCTCGCACGCCGAGCCGCTCCCGCACCGGCTCGCGCTGCTCGGCCACCTCGCCGACCGCTACAGCCTCTCCGCGCGGCTCGTCCGGAACCGGCGCGTGAAGGTGGGCGCCTTCACCGACCGCGTGCTGCGCCGCGCCGACGTCGCCGCGGGCGGAAAGCGCGCCGCGCTCGTGGACCTCTGCGCGAGCCTCGCGAAGCAGGGCGAGAAGGTGCTCGTCTTCGGCCACGACGTCGAGGCGCTCCGCGAGCTGCAGGCCGGCATCGCGGGCGCCGGGCGCGAGGCGCTCCTCTACGACGACGCGCCGTCGATCGAGGCGCGCGACCGGCTCGTCGCGCGCTTCCGCGATCCGGAGGGGCCGATGTTCCTCCTGTCCGGCGAGTCGGGCGGCGAGGGACGGAACTTCCAGTTCGCGCACCACCTCGTCTGCGCCGACCTCCCCGAGTCCCCGCTCGTCCTCGAGCAGCGGATCGGGCGGCTCGACCGGCTCGGCCAGACCCGGCCCGTCGAGATCCACCTCGTGGTCGAGGAGGGGGACGAGGCGTTCCTCGCCGACCTCTACGAGCACGAGATCGGGATCTTCGACGAGCCGGTCGGCGGCCTCGACGCGGTGCTCGCCTCGCTTCCCGACGAGCTCGCCGCGCTCCGCCGCAAGCGCTCCCCGAAGGTCCGCGACGCGTTCCGCGAGGACCTCGCCGAGCGCGTCGCCGCGGCGCGCAAGGCGCAGCACGACGGCGACCCGCTCCTCGACATCCGCTCCGCCTCGCTCCCCGAGCTCGCCCGGCTCGTTCGCGCGGCGTTCGAGCGGCTCGGCGACGAGCCGCCGGACGGGATCGACGCGGCCGGGCCCGAGGCGGCCGGCGAGGCGATCTCGGAGGCGCTCGTCACCCTCTCGCGTTGGCTCGAGGAGGAGCTCGAGGACGTGGTCGTCGAGATCGGCAGGCGCGTCGGGATGGAGGTGGACACCGACCAGAACGTTCATCCGTTCGAGGCCGCCTTCACCATCGGCGCGGGCATGAAGATCGAGGCGCTGCCCGGGATGGAGATGCCGGAGGAGCCGGTCACGCTGCTCGGCAGCTTCTGGCGCGAGACGGCGGTCGCGCGCGACGAGCTGCAGTGGTTCGCGACCGGGCACCGGCTCGTCGAGGCGCTCGTCGGGATCGTGCGCGACGGCGACGCGGGGCGCGCCGCCGCGGTGAAGCGCGAGTGGGCGCCGCGGCGGGGCGGGCTCTACGTCCGGTTCACGCCGGCGCTCGCGTCCTCCGCCGACCTCGCGCCGGGCGCGCGCGTCGCGTCGCGCCAGGCGTCCCGCTATCTCGACCTCGCGCCGATCTCGGTCCTCGTGGACCTCGAGGCGGGGAACCGGGTCGTCCCCGGCGGGGCCGCGCGGCTCGAGGACGAGATCGAGGAGGCCGAGGGGGCGCGCGTCGGCGGGGCGCCGCCGGCCCTGCTCGAGGCGGCCCGCGTCGCCGCGGAGCGCGAGGCGGCGCTCATCCTCGCCCGCCGGGTGGAGGAGGCGAAGGCGCTCCTGCTCTCGCACGCCGACGCCGAGGAGGAGCGGCTCGTCGAGTCGAGCTTCCAGGGCGGCGCGCCGCGGGCGCGCGTCGACGGCGCGCTCGGCGTCGTGCGCCAGCACCGCCAGGTCGTGGACCAGGCGATCGGCCGCGCGCGGCTCGAGCTCGACGCGGTCGCGCTCGTCGTCCCGTAGCGCGGGCCCGCGCCGCTTGACGCGCACGGGGTCGCGCTGTAGCAGGGTCCGAGGAAATCGCGCGGCCGTCCCCGGGGCGGCGCGCGTCTCGACATGGCCCACCGCACCGCCCTCGCCGCCCTCGTCGTCTCCGCGCTCGCCTGGCCCGCTTCGCCGCGGGCGCACGGGGTCTCGCAGCAGGTGGAGCGGCGCGGCGAGACCTACGCCGTCCGCGCCCGTTACGAGGGCGGGAAGCCGCTCGCGGGCGCGACGTACCAGGTGCTCCGCCCCGGTGCCGCCGAGACGGTCGCGCGCGAGGGGCGCACCGGGGTCGACGGGTGGGTCGAGTTCGTGCCGGACGTGACCGGGACGTGGCGCGTGCGGATCGCGGACGCGACCGGCCACGGCCGCGTCGTCGCGGTCGAGGTGCCCGAGGTCGCGCCGGCTTCGCCGCCGGCGGCGGCCGCTGTCCCTGCCGCATCGCCGGCCCCGGCGCCGGCTACCCGCGCGCCGAGCCCGGCGGAGCCGCCGTCCGATCACGGGGAACGCACGCTCGCGCAGCGGGCGCTCGGCGCGGCCGGGATCCTCGGCGTCTTCGCGGTGCTCTGGGTCCTCCGGCGCCGCCGCCGCGCCGCGCGGTGAGCGGATGCACGTCCCGGACGGCTTCCTCTCCCCCGCGATCACGGTGCCCGCGTGGGCCGCCGCGGTGCCGCTCTGGGCCGTCGCCGCGCGACGCCACTTCGGCGCGCGCGCCGCCGACGCGCTCCCGGTGATGGGGACGCTCACCGCCGTCGCCTTCGTCCTGCAGACGCTCCGGATCCCGGTGCCCGGCGGGACGTCCACCCACGTCGTCGGCGCGGCGCTCCTCGCGCTCCTCTTTCACCCGCTCGCCGCCTTCGTCTGCGAGGGGCTCGTGCTCGCGGTGCAGGCGCTCTTCTTCGGGGCGGGCGGCGTCACGACGCTCGCCGTGAACGGGCTCGCGATGGGGCTCCTCGGGCCCGGGGCCGCCTGGCTCGCGTTCCGCGCGGCGCGCCGCCTCCGCGTCGCCGACGGGCCCGCCGCGTTCGTCGCCGCGTGGCTCGCGACCCAGGTCGCCTCCCTCTCGGTCGCGCTCGCGCTCGCGCTGCAGCACGCGCTCGACCCGAGCGTCTTCCCGGTCGCGCCCGCGGTGGTGCTCGGCGCGACGATGCTGCCGAGCCTCGCCCTCACGGGCGTCGTCGAGGGGGCGTACACGGTCGCGGCGCTCGCGCTCCTGCGCAAGGCGAGGCTCGATGCGCGGGCCTGATCCCCGCCGCGGGCGCGCGCTCCTCGCCGCGTGGCTCGCCGCCTCGTTCGCGCTCTCGGCCGTGACGGACTGGCGCCTCCTCGCCGTCGCGCTCGCCGCGGCGCTCGCGCTCCTCCCCCGCGGCGCGACCGCCCACCTCGCGCGCGTCGCCCGGCTCGTCCTGCCGCTCTCGCTGGGCGCCGCCGCCGCCGGGGTCCTCTTCGACCGGCTCGCCGGGGGGCCCGGGGCGGGGTGGGAGGCGCTCCTCGCGCTGAACCTCCGCGCGGTCCTCCTCGCCTTCCTCGCCCTCGCCGTGCTCGCGCGGGTGGACGTCCTCGCCGCGGTGGCGCCTTGGCCCTGGGCGACGCGGCTCCTCGTCGTCACCCTCGCGCAGATCCATGCGCTGCGGCTCCTCGCGACGGAGTCCCGGCTCGGCCTCCGGAGCCGCATGGCGCGCCGGCCGCGCACGCGCGAGGTGATCCGCGGCGCCGGCGCGGTCAGCGCGACCCTGCTCGTCCTGTCCGAGCGGAACGCCCGCGACGTCGCCGACGCGCTCCGCGCGAGGGGGTTCTGATGACGCCCGCGAGCGAGCGCGCCCCGGCCGCGGGCGTCTTCTCGGTCGAGCGCGTGTCCGCGCGACCGGGCGGCCGCGCCGTCCTCGAGGACGTGAGCTTCGAGGTGCGCGCGGGCGAGCGCGTCGTCGTGCTCGGCGTGAACGGCTGCGGGAAGACGACGCTCCTCAGGCTCCTCGACGGCCTCGCCTTCCCGGACGTGGGCGAGGTCCGCTACGCGGGGCGCAGGCTCGAGGGGACGGCGCTCGACGAGCCCGCGTTCCGCCGGCGCTTCCGCGGCGAGGTCGCGCTCCTCTTCCAGAACGTGGACGCGATGCTCTTCAACCCCACGGTCGCCGACGAGATCGCCTTCGGCCCCCGCCAGCTCGGGATGGCGGACGCGGGCGCGCGCGTCGCGCGGTGGGCGGAGACGTTCGACGTCGCCGGGCTCCTCGACCGCGCGCCGTTCGAGCTCTCCGGCGGCGAGAAGAAGCGGGTGGCGCTCGCGGCGCTGCTCGCGGTCGAGCCGCGGGTGCTCCTGCTCGACGAGGCGACCGCGAACCTCGACCCCGCGTCGGTGGGGCGGCTCGTGGACGTCCTCGCGAACGTGCCGGGGCTCACGGTCGTCGCGACGACCCACAACCTCTCGATGGCTCCCGAGCTGGGCGACCGGGCCGTGCTGCTCGCGCCGGGGCGGAAGGGCGTCCTCTATGACGGCGACGCGCACGGCCTCCTCCACGACGAGAAGCTCCTCGTCGAGAGCGGCCTCGCGCACCGCCACGTCCACCGGCACGGCGCCGACGGCCACGTGCACGCGCACTACCACGTGCACGATTCGGAGTGACGGACGCCGGCCGTGGGCCGGTCGCGCCGTTGCCAAACTGTCACGACCGCGGCGCCCGGGCGGCGCCCGTTGACATAAAGTCAAACGGCCTCGGCGCGAGGCGGCGCAACCCCGCGATCCGTCGAGCGTCCGAGCGAGCACGGGCATTGCTTTCGTCAGTGGCGGCGCACCGTCCCGGTGCGAGGGAGGTTCTCATGCATCGGGTCGCCGCGCTCCTGCTGGTGTTCGCCCCGGTCGTCGCACCCGCGGAGACGCCTGCGGCTCCGGCGACCATTGCACACGACGATCCGGCCTCGGCGACGAGCGTCGCGCAACCGGCGCCGGCTGCCCCGGTCGCCGCGCCGATCGCCGCCCCGGTCGTCACGGTGTTCCGGGCTTCGGCCCCGGTAGCGCCTGCCGCCAATGCGGTCATCCCGGCCGCCGCGCCGGCGCCGAGCTGGTCCATCGGAGCGGGGGTGGGTTTCAACTCCGGATTTTCGGGGCTCGTCATCGCGGGGCCGCTCTTCGCTCCGTGGTGGCCGGCGGCGACGGCTTCGCTGGAGCGTGCGGTCGGCGGCCGGACGTGGCTCACGTTCGGCGCCTCCGGATCGTTCGACCGAGAGGAGACAAAGGCGAGCGATTCGATCCTGTCGACGCCGCCGCGGCGCGACATCGGACAGCTCGTCCTCACCGCCGGGGTGCGCCGGCCCGTCTCGCGTCCGGGCGCCCCCGTGGAGGTCTCGGCGCTCCTGCTCGCCGAGGGCGGGGGCCTGCGCTTCCGGGTGGGGACGTCCTCGAGCGCCGAGCTGGAGCAGCGCGGCTGGCTCGCCGGAGCGTCCGCGGGGATCGCCGTCGAGCGTGCACTCGCTGCCGGGCTGGCGCTGCGGATCTCGACCGGCATCGTCGGGGTGAGGTACTGGCGCTCGAAGGTCACGTCTGCGGACGGGCCCTCGTACACGACGAGCGATCTCTCCGCGCAGCTCCACCTCACGCCGAGCCTCGAGCTGCGTCTTGCGTTCTGACGTGGGCGCCCGCCGCGGACGCCGTCGCCCTGCTCGCATGACCGGGCCCGCGCAGCGTGCGCGAAGTCGAAGCACGGGCTGGCGAAGCGCGCGCCCTTCGACTTCGCGGCGCTTCGCGCCGCTACGCTCAGGGTGAACGGGCGTTTCCGAATTGCGACGGGTCGTTGAGCGGCGCCCCTGCCTCGACGGGCAGGGCCGCACGGTCGTGGTCACGCCGGCCGCCCGAGCTTCCGGTAGATGGTCGACCGCCCCATCCCGAGGCGCCGCGCCGCCTCCGAGACGTTGCCCTGGCACTCGGACATCGCGCGCCGGATCTGCGCCAGCTCCTGCTCGACGCGCGCCTCCCGGGGCGTCGCGGGCGGCGCCGCCACCGGCCCGGCGCCGTGGAGCTCGGGCAGGACGAGGCGCAGCCGGGCCTCGTACCCTTCCTTCGGCGGCGCGCTCGTGGAGAAGAGCAGCGCGATCCGCTCGACGACGTTCTCGAGCTCCCGGACGTTCCCCGGCCAGGCGTACGCGTCGAGGTGTGGGCGGACGAGCGCGAGCGCGCGCGCGTGGGCCGTGGGGGCCCCGTGGCGCGCGAGCGCCCGCTTCAGCAGCTCGGCGGCGAGCACCGCCGCGTCCCCGGGGCGCTCGCGGAGCGCGGGGAGGTGCAGCGGGAGGATATGGAGTCTGAAGTACAGGTCGCTGCGGAACTGGCCGGCGGCCATCGCCTGCCGCAGATCGCGGTGGGTGGCCGCGATGACGCGGACGTCGACCGGGGTCGGGTCGTTGCTGCCGAGCCGCAGCACCTGCCTTTCCTGAAGCACCCGGAGCAGCCGGGTCTGGAGCCCGACCGGCAGGTCCCCGATCTCGTCGAGGAAGATCGTCCCGAGGTGCGCCGCCTCGAAGAGCCCCGGGCGCCCCCCGCGCCGCGAGCCCGTGAAGGCCCCCTCCTCGTAGCCGAAGAGCTCGGACTCGAGGAGCGTCTCCGGGAACGCGGCGCAGTTGATGGCGACGAACGGGTGCTTCGAGCGCCGGCTCGCGACGTGGATCCCCTGCGCGAACAGCTCCTTGCCGGTGCCGCTCTCGCCGGTGACGAGCACGGTCGCGTCGGTGCGGGCGTACTCGCGCGCGAGCTCCCGCGCGTCGTGCACTGCGGGCGAGTCGCCGACGATGCCCTCGAGGGCGTACCGCGCCTCGAACCGGCGCGGTCGGTGCCGGGACCGGAGCCGCTGATCGAGCCGCTCGACGAGCGTGGCGTCGTGACAGGCCAGCAGCGCGCCCCGCGTCACCCCGAGCTCGCGCAGCGGCATGCGGCTCGCCACCACCGTGTGCGTCCCGAGTCGCTCCACGCTGTCGTGCTCGGCGGCGCCGGACTCGAGCACGCGGTCGAGGCCGAGCTGCGGGGCGACGGACGACAGCGGGCGGCCGAGCGCCTCCGCCTCGGAGACCCCGAGCAGCCGCTGCATCCGCGGGTTCATCGCCACGAGCCGCTCGTCCGCGTCCACGGTCGCGACCGCGACCTCGAGCTGATCGAACGCACGCTGGAGGTGCGCGCGCCGCGACGCCTCGGCACGCGCGATCCGGGCGAGGTCCGCGGCCTGCCGGACCGCGATGGAGAGCGAGTCCTGCCCGTAGAGGAGCACCGCCTTCAGCCCCGCCCGCTCGGCCATCTCGCAGACGGGCCCCGGCCCGATGACCACCTCGAATCCGCGCGCCGCGAGGTCGTCCACGTGCGCGCGCGCCTCCTCCGGCGAGACGTACGGGAGTTGCGCGAGCTCCTCGACGGCGAGGATGCCGCGCGCCTGCTCGAGCCCCGGGATCACGCGGATGAAGTTCACGACGCCGATCCGCGGCGAGAGGCGGCGGGCCTGGACGAGCGCGCCGAGCGCGTCCACGGTCGAGGCCCCCACGACGACCACGGGCAGGTCGGCGTGGTCGCGCAGGTAGGCGCCGTTCGAGCCGGCGGCGACGAGTGCGTCCGGCACCTCGCCCTCGCCGCGGAGCTGGCGCACCGTCTCGAGCGCCTCCTCGAAGCCCTTGTCGAAGACCCGGACCTCCGCCACGTCGGTGAGGAGCGGCGCGACGCTCTCGAAGACGTTCCGGAGCCGGCTCGTGCTGAAGGCCCACACCACGGGGCGCGATGACGACGCGTCGGACATCGGGTGCTCCTCCTGTCCCGCGGCCATAGCACACCTGTCTCATTCCGGGACACCCCGGCGCCGCCTCCGCCGGCGCTGCGGCGACACCGTCCCGGGATCGCCAGCGATCTCCGCATTCTGGATTCCACCGGTCGTCTTCGCCCGGCGAGCGGTTCGGCCGTTGCACTGGGGTGAGTCCGTTCCGAATCGCAGCACGTCCTCACGGAGGCCCGGATGAACCCCGTTCCCGCAGGCGATCGCCAGACCAACCCACGGATCGATCGCGTCGCCGTGCTCGGGTCCGGCGTGATGGGCGCCACCATCGCCGCGCACCTCGCGAACGCCGGAGTGCGGGTGCTCCTGCTCGACGTCGTGCCGAAGGCCGCGACCGCGGAGGAGGCGGCCGCGGGGCTCTCGCTCGACGACGCGGCGGTCCGGAACCGGATCGCGGCGGCGGGGCGGGCGGGGCTCGCGAACCTGAAGCCCGCGCCGCTCTACCTCGCCTCCGATCTCGAGCGGATCGAGGTCGGGAACCTCGACGACGACCTCCCGCGGCTCCGCGAGTGCGACTGGGTCGTCGAGGTGGTGGTCGAGGACATGGCGGTGAAGAAGCGGCTGCTCGGGGAGAAGGTGGCCCCGCACCTCCGGGCGGACGCCATCCTCTCCACCAACACCTCCGGCCTCTCGGTGAGCGAGCTCGCGGAGGCGCTGCCCGCCGTCCTGCGCCCGCGGTTCCTCGCCACGCACTTCTTCAACCCGCCCCGCTACATGCGGCTCGTCGAGCTCGTCTCGAGCCGCCACACCGATCCGGCGGTGACCCGGGGCCTGGCGGACTTTCTGCGCCGGCGGCTCGGCAAGGGGATCGTCTACGCGAAGGACACCCCGAACTTCGTCGCCAACCGCATCGGCGTCTTCGCGATCTGCAACGCGATCCGCCACATGCTCGAGCTCGACCTCACGGTCGAGGACGTGGACGCGGTGGCGGGGCCCGCCACGGCTCGCCCGAAGAGCGCCTGCTTCCGGACGGCGGACCTCGTCGGGATCGACACGCTCGCCCATGTCGCGCGGAACTCGCACGAGCTCCTGACGGGCGACGAGCAGCGCGACACGTTCCGGCTGCCCGGCTTCATCGGGGAGATGGTCTCGCGGGGGCTGCTCGGCGACAAGACGAAGCAGGGGTTCTTCAGGAAGACGAAGGGCGACAGGCGCGAGACCGCCGTCCTCGACCACCGCACGCTCGAGTACGTGCCCGCGCGCCGCCCGAAGTTCGCCTCCGTCGAGGCCGCGAAGGGGATCGACGACCCGGGGGAGCGGGTGCGCGCCGTGCTCGCGGGGTCCGACGCGGGGGCGAAGCTCGCCTGGCGCAACCTGCGCGACACGCTCGTCTACGCGTTCAACCGGCTCCCGGAGATTGCCGACGACGTCGTCAACATGGACCGCGCCATGCGGTGGGGCTTCAGCTGGGAGCTCGGGCCGTTCGAGCTGCTCGACGCCATCGGAGTGGCCGCCTTCGTGAAGCGGGCGGACGAGGACGGCGTGGACGTCCCGGAGAAGCTCCGGTCCATCGGGTCGTTCTACGGGTTCGAGGGCGGCCGCCGCCGGTACCTCGACGTGGTCGCCGGCGGCTGGCGCGACGTCCCGGCCCCGGCCGACGCGATCGACCTCACGCTGCTCGAGCGGGCGGGCGCGGTCGTGGAGCGTAACGCCGGCGCGTCCGTGCTCGACCTCGGAGACGGCGTCTTCTGCCTCGAGTTCCACTCGAAGATGAACGCCATCGGCGGCGACGCGCTTGCCATGATCCACAAGGCGATCCGGCGCGCCGAGACGGAGGGGCAGGGCCTCGTCATCGCGAACGGGGGCGTGAACTTCTCCGTCGGCGCGAACCTGGCGGTCCTCGCCGTGGGGATCGCCGAGGGCGCGTTCGACGAGGTGGGCCTCGGCGTGTCCGCGTTCCAGAAGGCGACGATGGCGCTGAAGTACGCGCGGGTGCCGGTGGTCGCCGCGCCGCACGGGCTCGCGCTCGGCGGCGGCTGCGAGATCTGCCTGCACGCCGACGCGATGAACCCGCTCGCCGAGACGTACATGGGCCTCGTCGAGATCGGCGTCGGGCTCCTCCCCGCCGGCGGCGGCACGAAGGAGCTGGCCCTGCGCGCGATCCGGCTCGCGGAGCAGGGGGAGACGGACGTCTCCCCGTTCCTCTTCAAGGCCTTCACCGCCATCGCGACGGCGAAGGTCTCGACGTCCGCGGCGGAGCTCGGGCCGCTCGGCTTCCTGCGCCACGGCGACGCCGTGACCCTCGCGCCCGATCGGCTCGTCCACGACGCGAAGCAGAAAGTGCTCGCGCTCGCCGCGAACTACCGCCCGGCGCGCTCCGCCACCGACCTCCTCGCGCCCGGCCGCAGCGTGGCGGCGAGCCTTGCCACCCAGCTCTGGAACATGCGGGTGGGCGGGTTCATCACGGAGCACGAGGAGAAGCTCGGGCGGACGATCGCCGGCGTGATCACCGGCGGCGACGTGCCGGGCGGGACGCGCGTCGACGAGCAGTGGTTCCTCGACCTCGAGCGCGAGGCGTTCCTGCGGCTCTGCGGGGAGCGGAAGACCCTCGAGCGGATCCGGCACATGCTCGAGAAGGGGAAGCCGCTCCGCAACTGAGCCGGATCGCCGTCCCTGCCATCCCACGCAGCCACCCGATGCACCGGAGAGCCTCGATGAGCGCAGCCTACGTCCTCGCCGCCGTCCGCACCCCCGGCGGGAAGGCCAAGAAGGGGAAGCTGAAGGACGTCCGGCCCGACGACCTCGCCGCGCTCGTCATCGAGGCGCTGCTCGCGCGGACCGGGATCGATCCGATGGAGATCGAGGACGTCCTCCTCGGCTGCGCGTTCCCGGAGGGAGAGGCGGGGATGAACGTCGCCCGCGTCGCGGCGATGAGGGCGGGGCTGCCGCCCGAGGTGCCGGGCCAGACCGTGAACCGGTTCTGCGCCTCCGGCCTCCAGACCATCGCCACCGCCGCCGAGCGGGTCCTCGCCGGCGCCGCCGACTGCCTCGTCGCCGGCGGCACCGAGTCGATGAGCCTCATCCCCATGGGCGGGCAGAAGTTCAGCGCCAACCCCGGCCTCGCCGGCGCGTGGCCCGAGGCCTACGCGTCGATGGGCGTCACGGCCGAGCTCGTCGCCGCGAAGCACGGCATCTCGCGCGCCGACCAGGACGCGTTCGCGGCGGAGAGCCACCGGCGCGCGGCCGCGGCGCAGGAGGCCGGCCGGTTCGGGGAAGAGCTCGTGGCGATCGCGGTCGAGACGGCGGCGCTCGTCGACGGCAAGCTCCGCAAGCGCACCGACACGTTCGCCGCCGACGAGGGGGTGCGACGTGACACCACCGTCGAGGGGCTCGCGAAGCTGAAGCCGGCGTTCAAGCTCGACGGCACGGTCACCGCCGGAAACTCCTCGCAGATGACCGACGGCGCGGCGGCCGCGCTGGTCGTGTCGGAGGCCTTCCTGGCGCGCACGAAGCTCGCCCCCCTGGGCCGCTTCGTGTCGTACGCGGTGAAGGGCGTCCGGCCGGAGCTCATGGGGATGGGCCCGGTGGAGGCGATCCCGGCCGCGCTGAGGCGGGCCGGCCTCGCGACGGGGGACGTGGCCACCTGGGAGCTGAACGAGGCGTTCGCTGCCCAGTCGCTCGCGTGCCTGCGGGCGCTCGACCTCGATCCCGCGCGCGTGAACCCGCTCGGCGGCGCGATCGCGCTCGGGCACCCGCTCGGCTGCACCGGCGCGAAGCTCACGACGACGCTCCTCGGCGAGCTCCGGCGGACCCGCGGCCGCTACGGGGTCGTGTCGATGTGCATCGGCGGCGGCATGGGCGCGGCCGCGGTGTTCGAGCGCAGCTGATCGAAACCTTCCAGGACTCGAAAGAGGAGGCAGGCATGGCCACCAGACTGTTCAAGGGCGCGGAGTACCTCGTCACGGAGGCGGCGAAGGGCGAAGTCTTCACCCCCGAGGACCTCACCGACGAGCAGCGCCAGATCGCCGACACCGCCGCCTCGTTCGTGAAGGAGGAGGTGCTGCCGGTGTACGAGCGGCTCGAGCACCAGGAGGCGGGGCTCGCCCGCGCGCTCATGCGCAAGGCAGGCGACGCCGGCCTGCTCATGATCGACGCGCCGCAGGCGTACGGCGGGCTCGAGCTCGACAAGGTGACGAGCGTCCTCGCCGCGGACCGGATGGGCGCCGCCGGCGCGTTCGCGGTCTCCTACTCGGCGCACACGGGCATCGGCACGCTCCCGCTCGTCTACTACGGGACGGAGGCGCAGAAGGCGCGCTACCTGCCGAAGCTCGTCTCGGGGGAGTGGAGCGCCGCGTACTGCCTCACCGAGCCTGGCGCCGGCTCGGACGCGCTCGGCGGCAGCACGAGCGCCACGCTGTCCCCCGACGGCAAGCACTACCTGCTCGAGGGCACGAAGCAGTTCATCACGAACGGCGGCTTCGCCGACCTCTTCACGGTCTTCGCGAAGATCGATCGCAAGCACTTCACCGCCTTTCTCGTCGAGCGCTCGTGCGAGGGCGTCACGATCGGGCCCGAGGAGAAGAAGCTCGGCATCAAAGGCTCCTCGACGACCTCGGTGGTCCTCGAGGGCGCGAAGGTGCCGGTCGAGAACCTCCTCGGCGAGATCGGGAAGGGCCACAAGATCGCGTTCAACGTGCTGAACGTCGGGCGCTTCAAGCTCGGCGCGAACGTGAACGGCGCAGCGCGGGCCGCGCTCGCGGAGGCGGCGGCGTACGCGAACCTGCGCAAGCAGTTCGGGGTCCCGATCTCGAGCTTCGGCGCGGTGCGCGAGAAGCTCGCCGACCGGGTCGCCGACCTGTTCGCGGCGGAGTCCTTGATCTTCAGGCTCGCAGGGATGATCGACGACCGGCTCGCGACGCTCTCGAAGGACGGGCCCAGGTACTACGAGGAGTACCAGCTCGCGGTGGAGGAGTACTCGATCGAGTGCGCCATCGCGAAGGTGTACTGCAGCGAGGTGCTCGCGGACGTGGTGGACGACGTCGTGCAGATCCACGGCGGCTACGGCTTCACCCAGGAGTACAAGGCCGAGCGCTACTACCGCGACGAGCGCATCAACCGGATCTTCGAGGGGACGAACGAGATCAACCGCCTCCTCATCCCGGGGACGATCCTCCGCCGGGCGATGAAGGGCGAGCTCCCCCTCCAGGCCGAGGTCATGAAGGCGATGGAGGCGATGATGACGCCCTCCCTCGACGCGCTCGACCCGGCCGATCCGTACGCCGCGGAGAAGGCCGCCCTCGCCGGCCTCAAGAAGATCTTCCTCGTGGTCTCGGGCGCCGCGGTGCAGAAGCACCGCGACGCGATCAAGGACGAGCAGGAGGTGCTCCTCGCGCTCGCCGACGTGGCCATCCAGATCTTCGCGATGGAGAGCGCGGTGCTGCGAGCCGAGAAGATCTCGCCGGCCCTCTCGGGGGACCGCAGCGCCGTGGTGCGCGCGGCGGTCAAGGTCAACGCCTTCGCGGCGGTCGAGAAGGTGGCCACCGCCGCGCGCCGGGCGGCCACCTACGTCGCGGATGGGGACACCCTCGCGATGATGCTCGGCGGGATCCGTCGCTTCGGCAGGTACGACGCGGCGGGGCTCCTCGAGGCGAAGCGGCGCCTCGCCGGCGCCACCCTCGCCCTCGAGCGCAGCCCGGTCTAGCCCGCCTCAACGGACACGCGCGCCCATGAACACGCTCCTCACGGCGTCCCTCCTCCTCGGCGGGGTCGGCTTCTTCGCGGTCATGCTCGCGCGGCGGCTCGTGCCGCTCGCCGCGCTCCGGCGCGACGCGCGGCTCGACCGCCTCGGCGAGCGGCTCCGCGGCCTGCTCCGCTTCGGCCTCGGCCAGCGGCGCCTGCTCGATCGCGAGGAGCTCGTGCCGGGCCTCCTGCACGTGCTGCTCTTCGCGGCGTTCCTCGTGCTCGCGGCCCGGACCGTCACGCTCTTCGGAATGGGATTCGACCCCGCCTTCCACCTCCCCGGCCTCGCGCCCGACTCAGCCGCGGGCCGCGCCTACCTCCACCTGAAGGACGCCGTGGTCTGGGCGGCGGCGGTCGCCGCGCTCGGGTTCCTGTGGCGGCGGGTCGTGACGAGGCCGGCGAGGCTGACGCGCTCGTGGGAGGGGACGCTCGTGCTGGGGTTCATCGTCGGCCTCATGGCGACGGAGCTCGTCTTCGATCGCGCCGGGTCGGCCTCGGCGGCCGGCCGCGCCAGCTACTGGCTCCACCTCGTCCTCGTCCTGGCCTTTCTGTGCTTCCTGCCGTTCGGCAAGCACTTCCACGTGGTCACCGCGCTGCCGAACGTCTTCCTCCGCTCGCTTCCCCCGGCGTCCTCGGGCCTCCGAGCGCTCGACCTCGAGGCCGAGGGCGCGTCGTTCGGCGCGAGGAGCGTCGCGGACCTCTCCTGGAAGGAGGGGCTCGACGTCTACACCTGCACCGAGTGCGGCCGCTGCCAGACGAACTGCCCTGCGCACGTGACCGGCAAGCCGCTCTCCAGCAAGGAGGTGAACGGGGCCCTGAAGCACCACCTCGTCGCCGAGGCGCCAGCTCTCAGCCGGCTGGCGTGGGCCTCGGGGGCGGCAGCGCGCGGAGGTGGGAACGTCGCGCTGCCCCCGCTCGTCGGCGAGGTGATCTCGCGGGACACCGTCTGGTCCTGCACCACCTGCGGGTGGTGCGAGACGGCGTGCCCGGTCTTCGTGGAGAACGTGCCGCGGATCGTCGATCTCCGCCGCCACGAGGTGCTCGTCGAGTCCGCCATGCCCGACGAGGCGGGCCGCGTCTTCAGGAATCTCGAGACGCAGGGGAACCCCTGGGGCATCGGGTCGAACAAGCGCGCCGACTGGTGCGCCGATCTCGACGTCCCGCGCGCCGGCGACGGGGAGTTCGAGTGGCTCTTCTTCGTCGGCTGCGCCGGCGCCTACGACGAGCGGCAGAGGAAGGTCTCCCGCGCGATCGTCCGCATCCTGCGGGAGGCGAAGGTCTCCTTCGCCATCCTCGGCGAGGAGGAGACCTGCACCGGCGATGCCGCGCGGCGGCTCGGCAACGAGTACCTCTTCCAGCAGCAGGCGGCGGCGAACGTCGAGACGCTGAACCGGTACGGGGTGAAGAAGGTCCTCACCCAGTGCCCCCATTGCCTGAACGCGATCAAGAACGAGCTGCCCGCGTTCGGCGGGCACTACGAGGTCGTGCACCACGCGCAGCTCATCGCGCGGCTGGTCGCCGACGGGCGGCTCCGGCTCGGGGACGCGGGCCTCGCGGACGCGGCGGTGACGCTCCACGACCCCTGCTACCTCGCGCGGCACGGCGGCGAGGTCGCGGCGCCGCGGGCCGCGCTCGCCGCGGCCGGCGTCACGCTGACCGAGATGCCGCGCAGCGGGCGCACCGGCTTCTGCTGCGGCGCGGGCGGCGGCCGGATGTGGCTCGAGGAGAAGCTCGGCACGCGCGTGAACCAGCACAGGGTCGCCGAGGCGGCGGCCACCCTCGGGGACGGGGGAGGCGTCGTCGCGGTGGGCTGCCCGTTCTGCCTCACCATGCTGAAGGACGGCATCGCCGAGACCGGTCGCGAGGACCGGCTGCGGGTCCTCGACGTCGCCGAGATCGTCGCGGCGGCGTGCGAGCGGAGGGCCGCGACGTGATCGCCGAGCCGCGCTCCGTCGCCGCGCTCTTCCTCCGGCGCGCCCGGGAGACGCCCGGCGACGAGGCGTTCCTCTTCCCGGCGCACGGGGGCTGGTCGAGTGTCACGTGGGGCGAGGTCCGGCAGGACGTCCGCGCCGTCGCGCTCGGGCTCTTCGCGCTCGGGCTCGCCGCCGAGGACCGGTGCGCGCTCCTCTCGTCGAGTCGGCTCGAGTGGGTGCTCGCCGACCTCGGCGTCCTCTGCGCCGGCGGCGCCACCACGACCATCTACCCGTCCTCGACGGCGGAGGAGTGCGCCCACGTCCTCGCCGATTCGGGGGCGCGCATCTGCTTCGTCGAGGACGACGCGCAGGTCGCCCGGCTCGCTGCGCGGCGCGACGCGCTCCCCGCCCTGAGCCACGTGGTGGTCTTCGACGGCACGCCCACGGGCGACGGCTGGGTCGTCACCTGGGCCGCGCTCCAGGCCCGCGGGCGCCTCGTCCACGCGACGCAGCTGGGCCGGTTCGAGGACCTCGTCGACGCGATCGAGCCATCCGCGCTCGCGACGCTCATCTACACCTCCGGCACCACGGGTACGCCGAAGGGGGTCGAGCTCACGCACGCGTGCTGGCTCGCCCAGTCGCGCGCGCTCGAGGAGGTCGGCGTCGTGGACCATGACGAGCCGCTCCAGCTCTTCTGGCTCCCGTTCGCCCACTCGTTCGGCAAGATGATGATCACCCTGCAGCTCCGGCTCGGGTTCCCGACCGCGATCGACGGGCGGGTGGACCGGCTCCAGGAGAACCTGCGCGCGCTCCGGCCGACCCTCGTGTGCGCGGTGCCGCGCGTCTTCGAGAAGATCCGCGCGGCGGTGCTGGAGCGGGCGCGCGCGGGGGGCGTGCTGCGCCGCGCGCTGCTCGCGTGGGCGCTCGCGGTCGGAGGGGCGGCCGCGAGGGCGGAGCGGGCGGGCCGGTCCCCGGGGCTCCTCCTCCGGCTCCGGCGCGCGGTCGCCGATCTGCTCGTGCTCCGCAAGGTGCGGGCGCTCTTCGGCGGCCGCCTGCGCTACTTCATCTCCGGCTCGGCTCCCCTCGCGCCCGAGGTGCACGAGTTCTTCTCGGCGGCGGGCGTCCTCGTCCTCGAGGGCTACGGCCTCACCGAGACTTCCGCGGCGACGCACGTGAACCTGCCCTGGCAGGCGCGGCCCGGTACGGTCGGCCCGCCGCTCCCGGGCATGGAGGCGCGGCTCGCCCCCGACGGCGAGGTGCTGCTCCGCGGGCCGTGGGTGATGCGCGGCTACCACGGGCAACCCGAGGCGACGCGGGAGGCAATCGACGCGGACGGGTGGCTGCACACCGGCGACATCGGGCGGATCGACGTCGATGGCCACCTCTCCATCTGCGACCGGAAGAAGGACCTCATCAAGACCTCGGGCGGCAAGTTCGTCGCGCCGCAGCAGCTCGAGGGCGCGCTGAAGGCGCTCTGCCCGTTGCTCTCGCAGGTGCTCGTCCACGGCGACGGGCGCCCCTACGTGACCGCGCTCGTCACGCTGGCGCCGGACGCGCTGCGCAGGTGGGCGGCGCGGAGAGGGCTCGCCGGGCTCGCGCCGGAAATGCTCGCAGGTCATGCGCAGGTGGAGGCGACCGTCCAGGGTGCGGTGGACGAGCTGAACCTCCAGCTCCCGCGGTTCGCGACCGTGAAGCGGTTCGCGATCCTCCCGGCCGAGCTCGGCGAGAGCGCGGGGGAGGTCACCCCGTCGCTGAAGCTGCGGCGCAGGATCGTGGAGGCGCGCCATCGCCGCGTCCTCGACGCCCTCTACGACCGCGCCGGCGGGGCGGCCTCGGGGGAACCGCCGAGGGACCGAGCCGATCCGGCCCGGACGATCGGACAGCGCCGGTAGCGCGCTACCCGCAGAACCGCTCGATCGCCCGCGCCAGGATCGCGGCCGCCTTCTCGAGCTCCGCCACCGCGACGTGCTCGCCCGTCCGGTGCGCGACCTTGATGTCCCCGGGGCCGAACACGCAGGCCTCCGCGCCCATGCCGATCACCTCCGGCAGCTCCGTGCCGAACGGGACCGTGGTCGAGCGGTTTCCGCTCTCCGCCTCGAGGAACCGGACGATCTCCGCCGCCTCGGGCGTCACCGCCGCGGCGTCCGTGCGGAGCGGCGCGATCTCGACCGAGAGCTTCCCCTCGCTCGCGGCCTCGAGCCTCTCGCACGCCTCCTCGAGGAGGCGCAGCGCGCGGCGCGGGTCCTGCCCCGGCAAGGGCCGCCACTCGTAGGTGAAGCGGCACTCGCCCGCGATGATGTTGCGGGCCTTGCCGCCGCGGACGACGCCGACGTTCCAGGTCGTGTGCGGCGGTGAGAAGGAGGCGTCCGCCTCGCGGCGCAGCTCCTCCCCGATCTGCTCGATCTCGACCCAGAGCCGGCCGAGGCCGTGGATCGCCGAGGCGCCGACGTCGGGGTAGGCGCTGTGCCCCTCTTGCCCCTCGATCACCACCTCGACCGCGCAGTACCCCTTGTGCGCGCGGACCGGCGTGAGCGAGGTCGGCTCGCCGACGATCGCGTGGCGCGGGTGGACGCGCCCCTCGGCAAGGAGCCGCTTCGCGCCGAGGCAGCCCACCTCCTCGTCGGCGGTGAAGAGCAGGGCGAGCGGGTGCTTCCCGGGGCGCGCGCGCGACGCGGCGACCAGCGCGGCCGCGACGAAGCCCTTCGTGTCGGCGGCGCCGCGCCCGAAGACCTTCCCGTCGCGCTCGGCGCCGGCGAGCGCCTCGTTCCACTCCGGGTCGAAGGGGACGCAGTCGGTGTGGCCGACGAGGGCGAGCCCGCCCGGGGCATCCGGCCCGCGGCGGCAGACTAGGTTCCCCTTCTCGACGCCGTTCTCGTCCACCCAGGTCGCGCGCCGCGTCTCGAACCCGAGCGCGCGCGCCGCGTCCTCGAGCCGGTCGAGGACGAGCAGGTTCGAGCGGGACGAGGTCGAGTCGATCGCGACGAGCGACCGGAGGAACGGGACGAGGTCCATGGCGGGAGCCTAGACGAGCCCGGGGCCGGCCGCCGCTTTTCCGAGCCGGAGGACGTCCCCGCGGCGAACCGTCCCGGCGAGATCGGCTCACCCGCCGTCCAGGCGAGCACGCTCGGCCTCGAGCGACCTGCGCTCGAGGCGCCGGCGAAGCCGACCAAACCGCGACGGATTCCCCTGCGGTGCCTCC
>WNGA01007246.1_pt1 | contig 21146 bp, 11 predicted proteins | sample 5400061 | NCBI WGS metagenome assembly WNGA01 (sample SAMN13153366, study PRJNA577476) | soil metagenome | isolation source: 100 cm soil or saprolite under grassland replicate 2 | place: USA:California | collected 2016-06-15
GGCTTCCGCCGGTGGATGGCGACGCGGTCGTTCGCGAGGTGCGCGCCAAGCTGCGCCGCAAGACCGCCCCGCCTCCCGAGCGGCTGCGCGACGAAGCCATCGGTCGGTTCATGATCCGGCACTGGGAGGCTGTGGTCCGAACCATCGACCTTCGCTCCCGGGTGCCGCCGCTGCTCACCAACACGGACGGCGACAAACTGATGCTCACCACGGACATCTTCACGTTCTCGCCGGCGAGCCGCGTCGAAATCCAACATCGCCTCGCGGCGATCGACGGCGTCGAGGAGCCCGACGGCGACGATCCGAGATACGTGTTCCTCCGGGGCGACCGGGGTGCTGGCGCGCAAGCAGAGCGCACGATCATCGGGACCGCGGTCCTCACCGACGGCGAGTTGAGCGTGGAGACCAACTCGGTCGAGCGGGCGGACGCCTTGTGCGCAATGCTGGATGAGGTCTGCCGTGGACTCATCGCCCACGACCGACGCGACCTCGCAAGACCACTCGCCCCCAGGCTGGTGCCCTCGGAGGAATCGCGAGAGCCAGCGTCGGAAGCCGTTGAAGATTCCCCCGCCGCGCAGGAGGCTGTGCGCGCGTTCAAGCGCCGCCACTACGCGCAATGGGCGGATCACCCGCTTCCCGCCCTACGGGGAAGGACGCCACGCGAAGCGATGCGCACCGCTGACGGACGCGCGGCCGTGGACGTTCTCCTGAAGGATTTCGAGAACCACGAGGTGAGGCAGTCGGACGACGCTCGCTACGATTTCAGCGAGATCCGGAGAGGCCTCGGCCTACCGACCTAACCAACCGGTGATCGCGCTGTCACCCGAGAAGAAGATCCTGATCCTCGCCGGTCCGAATGGATCCGGCAAAACGACTTTCGCGCGCGAGTTCCTGCCCCAGGAAGCGGACTGTCCGACCTTCGTAAACGCGGACCTGATCGCCGATGGGCTGTCGCCGTTCGATCCCGCGCGTGCCGCGATCCGATCGGGTCGTCTCATGTTGAAGCTCATCTGGGAGCACTTCGAACGGGGCGAGAGCTTCGCTTTCGAGACCACGCTGGCGGGCCGAAATTATGCTCGTTCCATACCGCGCTGGCGTGCGGCCGGGTATCGCGTCACACTGTTTTTCTTGTCTCTCCCTTCGCCAGAGATCGCGATCTCGCGCGTCGCGCAACGCGTGCGGCAGGGTGGCCACGACGTGCCGGAGGAGATCATCCGGCGACGCTTCATCGCTGGCCGCGAGAACTTCGAATCTCTCTACAAACCGATCGTGCGTGAGTGGTTTCTCTACGACAACGCCGGGAAGGAACCGGTGTTGTTGGAAGCCGGAGAGAATCCGTGAGCGTCGGCAACGGCAAGAGCCGGATCGATCGGGAAGGCGAGGCGGCTCTTTCCGCTCTACGCCGCGCTCGGCAGCGGGCAGAGCGTCTCGCGCGTGCTACGGGCACCTACCTGGTCGAGGCCGTTGATGGCAGGCCGGTGCTCGTCGATCCGCGAGAAGACGTGACGGCCGATTCGGCGGCCGCGCCGAGGCCACCCAAGCCGCGCGGCTGAGCCGAATTCCGTATCCATCGGGTATCCACATCCGCGGGAGTCTGGCGTCCCCGCCCGTCCCGCCCCCCTCCCCCGCACCGCCGCAACCCCGCGAAATGTCGCGCCCTGTCTTCCCGACGCGGACACCCCACGACACCTTCTCGCGTTTCTGGCTGAGGGCGTCGATTCGCGAGCGCCGGGAACCAGCCGGAATGCGCCTGATTTCGCAATCGCGTTCTATACAGGGGCGCACGCACCGGATAGTCGGCGAGAGTTCGAAGGTTTCTGCGGCGTCAGCCCGTTTCGGATACGGCCCGTCTCGTCCCATCCCCGTGGATCTCTGGAGGCTCCCCGATGAAGAACTGGATGCGTCTGTGCGCGTTGTTGACGACCGCGGGATGTTTGGCGTCGGGGTGTCTTTCGGCCGACGACGACGCAAGCGGCTCCGCCGGCACGACAGGCAGCGCCGGCAGCGGTTCCGCCGGCACGACCGGCAGCGCCGGCACGACCGGCGGGGCTGGAACCACTGGAATCGCGGGCACGACGGGCAGCGCGGGCACTTTGGGCACCGCCGGCACGACGGGCACCGGCTCCGCGGGCACCACCGGCGACGCCGGCACGACGGGCACCGCGGGCCGCGGCGGCACGACCGGCTCCGCCGGTACGACAGGCACCGCGGGCAGCGGCTCCGCGGGCACGACCGGCGGCGGCGCGGGGCGCGGCGGCGGCGGGGGCCGCGGCGGCACGACCGGCAACGCCGGCTCGACGGGTAACGCCGGCTCGACCGGCAACGCTGGCAGCGGCGGCTCGGGCGACTTCAATCCCTGCCCCGCCAACGGCGACCCCTGCAAGATCCTCCCGCTTGGCGACTCGATCACGTTCGGAATCCAGTACGAGGGCGCCTATCGCGTCGAGCTGTTCACCAAGGCGGTGGGCGCGAGCAAGAAGATCACGTACGTCGGCGGCCAAATGAACGGCCCGACGACCGCCGCCGGCATGACCTTCCCGCGCAGCCACGAGGGCCATAGCGGCTTCACGATCGACCAGATGAAGCCGTACATCGCCTCGAACATGCAGGCCGGCCCGCACATCATCCTGCTGCACATCGGGACCAACGATTCGTACGGGAGCAATCCCTCTGGCGCCCCGACGCGGCTGGCGAGCCTGGTCGACATGCTGCTGACCGCGTACCCCAACTCGCTGCTGGTGGTGGCGAAGATCGTCCCCTACCCGTCGCAGATGGCCAACATCAACCTCATCAACAACAGCATCCCGGCCCTGGTGACCTCGCGTGCCGGCATGGGCAAGCACATCCTGATCGCCGATCTCAACACCGGCTTCATGGTGCAGAGCATGCTGAGCTCCGACTCCATCCACCCCAACAAGACCGGCTACGACTTCATGGGCGACACCTTCTACTCGGTCATCAGCAGCTACCTGCACTGACCATCCAGGAATTCACGCGCCGAGATAGAGCGTTCTCGCAACCGCGCCCTCTCCCGAACTCGCGCCCAAGAGTGAGCTCGGCGATATCGTCGTTCACGAAAAGCGAGCTCGAGAAGGTCAGCGTAGGCTGTCGACGAACTGACACAACCTGACGCCGCCAGCCCGGTCGAGAGCTCAGTCGCGGCGGAATCGGCAGACAATTCCGACCGCAATGCCCGCGGCACGAACGTTGCTCGACCCGGCAGCGATGTGCAAACGATCACCCGCCGCCGGGCTCGTCGCGATCGTCGTCTTCTTCGCGCTGGCTGTGGCCGCTCCCCGAGCCACGGCCGAAGAGCCAAGGCCGCTTGGCGGCGCCCGGGACCTGATCGGCGTCGAGATGGGCAGCAGTCCGACGCAGCTCACCACCGCTGGGCGGGCCGCGGGCACCGATTGCGTGGCGGCACCCCGGCGCCCCGGACCATCCGCGGCGGGCGCCGGCGGGCAGACAGCGTACGTCTGCCTGCCTCCGCCTGTGCGTGCGCCTTTCGCCGCGAGGGCGACCTACTGGTACGAGAGCGGCTGCCTCGCACGCGTCTACCTGGTCGAGGTGGGAAGCTCGACGAGCTTCGGCACCTACCAGGCCTACTGGGGGGCGCTCGACAGCTTCAGGGCCCGGTTCGGCACCCCGGCGACGCTCGATGATCTCCCGCCGCAATGGGGAGAAGGCCGCCCGGCATCGGATTCGAAAGCGGTGCAGGCGATTGTCGAAGGGCGGGCGACCTTCCGCGCGCGCTGGCCGCTCGACGGCGCGGCCGCCGACCTGTTCGTGCGTGGTGAGGGGGGGCGCGCGATCCTGGTCGCCTCCGTGGTCGCCGACGCCGCTTCGGCGGCGCCTTGCGATCCCCGCGTCGTCCGGGATGCGCTCTTGGATCTGTTCCCGCCCGCGGACGACACGTCTCGTGCGCGCGCCGCCCGGCAGCTCGGCGCCTGCCGGATGTCTCGGGCAGCCGGGGCACTCGCCGCCGCGCGCGCGCGCGATCCGTCGCCCGTGGTCAGGGGGGAGGCGCTGCGTGCCGAGGCGGCGATCGGACACCCACCTGACGCTGACGCGCTCGCGGCGCTCGCCGCCGACGCGTCGGAGCCGGTGGCGCGCGCGGCCAGGGAGATCCAGGAGGCGCAACGGGAAGCCGCCACGATCGCCGAAGCGGCCGCGAAGGCGAAGGCGAAGGCGACGGCGAAGGCGGCCGCGCCGCCGGCGGCGGCGGTTGCAACCCCGACATCGGGATCGTCCACACCCGATTCGTCGGCGGCGCCTGCGACCGAGGATCAGCGAGGCACCGCGGCGGCGGCCGTGCCCGCGTCCGGGATCGCCGAGCCGCCCGTACCCGCGGCGACGGCGCCGCGGCCGTGGTCGGGAACGCCGCTCACGATGGCGGCGTCGACGGTCGCGGGCGCGACCCTGATGCGCAATCTCGGGCTCATGGGGGGACAGGGGTTGAGCACGGTGACGCCGCAGCTCTTGCTGGGGAGCGCGGGGGCCATCATCGGCTTCGGCACGGCGTGGGGGGTGTCGCGCATCGGGTTTCGCCCCAGCGTCGACCAGGCGGCCTGGTTCGCGAACGTCGCCGCGTGGGGAACCTTGGCCGGGCTCACCGCCTGGAGCGCCAGCGGGTCGACCAACCCCAAGGTGGAGTACGGCGCGCTGGCGCTGGGCGAGGCGGCGGGCCTGGGTCTCGGCGCGCTGTCCGCGTACAAGTGGCGCTGGAACGGGCCGCAGATCGCGCTCGCCGACAGCCTGGTGATGAGCGCCGCGCTGGGCGCGGCCGGCATCCCCCTGCTACGGGACCGGGACCCGCAGATCACGACCACGGATGCGATCGGCCTTCCTCTGATCATGACCGCGGCGGCGATCGCGGCGCACGAGATGGACCCGACCACGAACGATCTGAAATTGATGACGTTCGGTGCGCTCGCGGGCGGGTGGACCGGAGGGCTGGTCGCCGCGGGCGCGATCGAGACCGCGTTCCTCGGCAGCCGCCAGTCGCGCGGCGGCGTCATGACGGGCGCGGGGGTTGGATTCCTCGGGTCCGCGGTGGCGGGCGCTTTCGTCGAGACGGACGGCAAACGCCTGGGCGTGGCGAGCGGCGGATTGCTCGCGGGCAACCTGCTCGGTCTCGGCCTCGGGATGTCGTTCGCCGGCTTCACGCACGAAAATGGCGCCGGCGCCACGTTCTCCGACGAGGAACGCAATCGCTGGGCGCTCCCCGCCGGGCTCGCGGGCGCCGCGATGTCGGCGGCCGCCTACGCCTACGCGCCCCGGTTGCAGCTCGGACCGCGGGCAACCGCGATGACCGTCGAGGGCGCGCTCTACGGCTCCGGCGTCTGGTGGTTCGCGCTCGCCGCCGCCGCCCGCGGTCCGGCCACGGACATCGACAGGGCCAAGCTGCAAGGGGGGATGCTGACCGGCGCCGCGCTGGGCGGCATCGCCGGCCTGGTGTCGTCGCGCTGGTTCGCTCCCGACGAGGCCGCGCAGGTGACAGCGGCCGGGGCCACGACGCTCGGGATGGCAGGTGGCCTCGGCGTCGCGCGGCTGACGACGAGCGACAGCGCCGGCGCCGACTTCCTCGGCGTCACGCTGGGCGCCGGTCTGGGGTTCGCGGGCGGCGCGCTCGCGGCGCACCACACGCGCCTGCGCGCGCCCGACGTCGGCGCGGGCGTGGCCGGGATCGGTTTCGGCGCGCTGATCGGAACGCTCGCGCCCTCGCTCCGCGACGACACCTGGACGAGCGACCGCTCGGCGAACGGCGGCGCCTGGCTCGGCCTCGCGCTCGGCGGGGCGGGTGCGACGGCGGCGGCGCACCTCGCCGACGCCAGCGGCGGCGAGGTAATGGTTGCGTCCGGCGGCGCGACCCTCGGTCTCCTCACCGGCCTCGGCGCCGGTCTCTTCGTCCCCTGCGACGCCGGCGCCTGCACCTCGCAGGCGCCGCGCATCGGCACCGTGGCTGGCGCGCTGGCGGGCGCGACGACGGGCCTACTCCTTGACCGGCGGCTGCACCTCGCCGAGGGTCTGGGCGAAGACGCCGTCACACTCGGCATGTGGGGGGGTGCCTTCGGGATCGCCGACGGCCTGCTGCTCGCGGGCGCGCTCGATCCCTCGGGCCTGATCTCGGAAACGTCGGGGCGCCAGCTCGGCGGCGGCGTGCTCATGCTGGGCTCGGCGGAGCTGGCGGCAGGCCTGGTGATCTCGAAGCGGGTCGCACTGCGACGAGGTGATACCGCCGCGATCGTCGCCGGACGCGTCGCCGGGGGCATGATCGGGCTCGGCACCGCGATGCTCGCTCGCGGGGAGACCGGGCGCGCCGACACGCTGGCGACGCTGGGCGGATCGCTCGCGGGCTTGGGCGCCGCCGTGACGACCGAGGTCGCCTCCCCGCTCGATGCGACGGACGGCGCCGCGACCGCGCTGGGCGCGGGCGCGGGCGCCATCCTGGGAACGCTCGCCCCGACGCTCGGCGCCGAGCGATGGGACGACACGAGCGCGCGACGGAGGGGCGGAGGATTCCTGCTCGGGCTCGGCGCCGGCGCGGTGACCGGCGCGGCGCTGCGACACGGCACGGCGGTTCCGGAACGCACCGTCAAGCTCACGGCGCTGGGGGGAGCGGACGGGCTCGTCAGCGGTCTCGGCCTGGGCCTGCTGTTCGAGCCGACCGACAGCTCCCGAGGCGCGCGCGTGGGGACGTTCGCCGGAACGGCGGCGGGGCTCGGGATGGGAGCGCTGGTTCTTCCCCGGCTCGCGCTCGACGATCGGAAGGCGACGATCACGGGCCTTGCCGCCGCGGCGGTGGGCGGCTGGACCGGCGCCTGGCTGCCGTCGCTCGGTCACGCGTCGGCCGACGACGTCGAAGCCAAGCGGATCCAGGGCGGGCTGATGGCGGGCGCCGGGCTGGCGACCGCCGCCGGCCTGCTCGCGGAGCCGGTGCTCGACCCCGATCCGGATCTCGTCGGCAACGCGCTCGCGCTCGACGCGCTCTTCAGCGTTGCAGGCGCCGGCGCCGGCGCGCTCGCGAGCACCCGCCACGACGCGCCGGTGTGGGGAATGTTGGGCGCGGGATCCGCGGGGCTCGTGCTGGGCGGCGCCCTGCACGAGACGATCGGGATCGGAGAGGCCGACGCTCCGCTGCTCACGCTGGCAGCCGGCGAGGGGCTGTGGCTGGGCGGCTGGCTGCCGACCGCGCTCTACGGCCCGGGCAGCGTCACCGAGCGGCAGCGCGCGGGTGGGCTGGCCGCGGGTGGCGCCGGCGCCCTCGGCCTCGCCACCCTGGCGAGCAGCAGGCTCGAGATCGGTGGCGCGACCGCGGGATACACGGCGCTCGGCAGCGCGATCGGCGCGTCGCTCGGCGGTGGTATCGCCCTCGCGTCGCCAGCCCTCCACGATCGCCGCGGCGCCGGCATCATGCTGGGCGGAACCGTCCTCGGCCTCGGGACCGGCGCGGTTCTGGCGCCGCGGCTGTCCTTGGCTCCCCCGGCGGCGGTGGTCGGGGCGACGTTCGGCGGGGCGGCGCTCGGGGTGACCGAGTCCCTGCTGTTTGCCTGGTCGGCGCGCGCCGCGGGAAACGCCGAATACGGCGGGGCCGCGCTGCTCGGCGGCGGGATTGGGGCGACCCTCGGGCTGGCGGTCGCCGCCACCCCGCCCGAGCAGGGCGGCAGCCTGCCCGCGGCGGCGGGATTCGCGGCATGGGGTGCCTGGATGGGATCGTTCACGGGCGCGCTCATCCACAACGACTCGCACGAAATCGTTCTCGGTGGTCTGCTGGGCGCGAACGCGGGATTCCTCGCTGGCTACGCCTTGCTCCGCACGGACACCGTCGAGCCGAGCGACTTCGGCTGGCTCAGCCTGTTCGGGGCGCTCGGCACCGTCGTCGGCGCGGGCGCCGGGGCGCCGTTTTCGACCCGCGCCGAACCGGCGCCCGTCCTCGCCGGCCTGGCCATCGGCCCCGCGGTCGGCATGCTGGGCGGCGCGATGCTCCTGCCCAAGCTTCGACGTCTGATCGATCGCCCGACGGGCGCCGGCACCGCCTTTCAGCGCCGCCAGCCACGAGGACTTCTGGCCTCCGAGCAGGCATCCGCCGCGACCTCGAGCGGCGGCGCCCAAGACGACCCAACCCCCGACCGCCGGTCGGCGATCCTCTCGGCCAGCGCCCCGCCGCCCTTCATGCGCCGCCTGCGCCATGTCGTCGAGGTCACGCAGTGGTCGCCGCTCGTGGGCGCGCTCCCGGCCGCATCGGAAACCGGCCCCGCCCCCTTGCTCTTCGGTCTAACGGGCCTATGGCGCTAGGTCAGGCCGCCGCTGTTACCGCAACTGCAGGCCAGCGCGGCGCTACTCGCTGCTGACGGCCTCCGACGTCTGCGAGCGGCGGCGGGGGGCGGCGAGCCGGGGCGCCGGACGGCGGCCCCAACGCAGCACGAAGGTACGCGCCCAGACGGTCGGCTCGGGCAGGGCGTGAATACGCGTGCGGAACGCGGCGAAGCGGGCCGGATTCATCGCGGGCCCGATGAAAGAGATCGACCGCAGGACGCGATCGAGAGTTTCGGCGTCGACGGGGGTCCGATCCTCGAAGCGACACTCGCCGGTCAGGGAGACGCCGCTCAGCGACGACAGGTGGACCGTGGCTTGGGTCAACGCTCGCGGGCGGCGGGGCACGGCATCCTCGATGATCCGCACCACGCCCCGCATGAACGGCGTCGGCGTCAGCTCGCAGGAGACGATCGCCAGCGCCCCCCGCGGCGCCAGCACCCGCCCGAGCTCGCGGCCGGTGAGCTCGGCGTCCAGAAAATGCAGCGCGTCGGCGATGATCGCCAGGTCGACGGAGCGGGCTGCGAGCGGCGTCGCTTCGGCGCTGGCGTGGATGGCGCGCAGCCGGGGGCCGGTCGCGGAGACGGCGCGGAGGCGATCGAGCATCTCGATCGCGGGCTCGATCGCGACGACGTCGAAGCCGCGCGCCGCCAACGGGAGCGCGAGGTGGCCGATGCCCGCGCCGAGGTCCCCGATCCGACTGCCCGGGCGACCCGCCAGCCCAGCCAGGGCATCGACCAGGACGGGCGGGTACGGCGGCCGGGCGTCGTAGTCCTTCGCCATGCGATTGAAGACCCAGCGGGAAGCGTCGTGGATCGAGACATGCCGGCGGCCCAGGCTCATCGCGCGCTTGTCATAGCCCAAACACGGAGCGCCGCGAAAGCGGCGATCGTGCTAGCAACGCGGTCGGAATGCAGCTCGACGATCTCGCCAGGCAGTTTTCGGATCGGGTTCGCCGCCGGGGGGAGGCCTGCCAGCGCGCGGGAATGGTGACCATCAAGCAGTCCCCCGCGACGTCGATCCGGGCGGTTGCGATCGGGACCGAAGACTACGACGTTCGCATCGAGGTCGAGGACCGCACGCTGGTGCTCTCCTGCTCCTGCCCCGCCTTCGACAATGACGGGCCGTGCAAGCACCTGTGGGCGACGGCGCTCGCCGCAGCCGAGCGAGGGATGCTGGCCGCCCTCCCGGCGTGGACCAAGCTCGAGCTCGATGCCCCTCGACCTCCTTCCCTCGTGGTGCTACGCCCGCCCCCGGAATCTCCGCTGCCCTTGCGCTCACGCGAAGAAGAGACTCCGCCACCGAGGTCCCCGGCCCCGGAGTGGGAGACCTTGTTCTTCCCCAACGGCAACCGCCACTCGGCGCTCCAGTCGCGGCCCGTGTCGGCGACGCCCGCAGAGATTCTCTACGTCGTGGAGGTGGACAAGACGCGCCTCCATGGCGAGCTGACGGTCTCGCTGCGGACGCGGACGGCGAGGAAGAAAGGTGGCTTCGCCAAGGACAAGCCGGCGACGGTGCCGGTGCAGGCGCTGGAGCTGTTGCCGGACGCGCGCGATCGACGGGCGCTGCCGCTGCTTCAGGCGGCGGCGACCTTGACCGGGAGCGCCGCTTCTGGATACCAGTCGTACGGCTACGGATATGGACACGGATACGGATACGGGTACGAGCGTCGGTTCACATCCGAGGCCCGGATCCCGCCCGCGATGGCCAACGAGCTCTTGCCCCTGCTGGCGGAGACCGGTCGCCTGTTCGTACGGCGTGACGCGAACGCCGAATTGGTGCCGGCGGCGTACGACGGCGATCCGCCGTGGGAATTCGTCCTCGCGCTTTCCCGCGACGGGGCGGGAGCGGGCAGCGAGATCTCCGGGCTTCTGCAACGGGGCGCGGAGAGCCTTCCCCTGTCCGCCCCGCTGCTGGTGACGACCTCGGGCTGGGTGGTGTTCGAGCGCAGCGTCGGCCGACTCCGCCACTTCGACGCGTTCGCGATGCTCGCCTCGCTGCGCGGCGGCGGGAAGGTCACGCTACCCGCCGGCGACGAGGAGGCGTTCCTCGAGCGCCTCTACGCCCAGCCGACACTTCCGCGGCTGGCGTTCCCGGAGAATCTGTCGCTCGAGGAACGCGCCGGGACGCCAGCGCCCCGCCTCAAGATCGGACCGCCCGCGCCGCGCGTGGGGACCTGGGGCGCCGCATCCGATCGCCCGACAGCGGAGCTGTCGTTTCGCTACGACGGGCTGCCGATCGCGCTCGCCGACCCGCGGAGCGTGATCGCCACCGTGTCCGCTCGCCGCCTGCTCCGGCGCGATCGTGACGCCGAAGCGGCGGCCGCCGCCAAGCTGCTGACGGCCGGATTCCAGCGCGCGCCCGCACACGCGGGGGAAGGCCTCGTCTCCGGTCGCTACGACATTGCCCGCGCGCGGCTCGCGGGGGCGGTCCGGACCCTCGTAGACGCCGGGTGGCACGTGGAGGCCGAGGGGAAGCTGTACCGGCAAGCGGGGAACTTTGCGCTCTCGGTCACGAGCGGGGTCGACTGGTTCGACCTGCAGGCAGAGATCGACTTCGACGGCGTTTCGGCGACGCTGCCCGAGCTGCTCCGGGCGCTGCGACGAGGCGACACCATGGTCCTGCTCGGCGACGGCAGCTTCGGCATGCTGCCCGAGGCGTGGCTGAAGAAGTATGCGCCGCTGGCCGAGATGGGCGCGGTCGAGGGCGACCGCCTCCGCTTCCGGACGGCGCAGGCGGGACTGCTGGACGCGCTGCTCGCGTCGCAGCCCGAGGTCTCGGTCGACGCGCAGTTCGCCAAGGCGCGCGACCAGCTTCGTGGGTTCACCGGCGTCGCCGCGGCCAAGGCGCCGCGAACGTTTCGGGGAGAGCTGCGCCCCTACCAAGAGGCGGGGCTCGGCTGGCTGGCTTTCTTGCGCCGGTTCGGGTTCGGCGGATGTTTGGCCGATGACATGGGCCTCGGCAAAACGGTCCAGGTCCTGGCGATGCTGGCGGGGCGGGCGCGCCGAAACCCCCGGCCTTCGATCGTCGTGGTGCCGAAGTCGCTGGTCTGGAACTGGGAGCAGGAGGCGGCGCGCTTCGCACCCAAGCTGCGCCTCCTCGCCCACGTCGGTGCCGAGCGCGCCGCGAATGCGACCGCGCTGCGAAGCAGGCTCGCGGGCGTCCACCTGCTGGTGACGACCTACGGCGTGCTGCGCAAGGACGCCGCTTTGCTACGCGAAATCGAAGCGGACTACGTCATCCTCGACGAGGCGCAAGCGATCAAGAACGCCGATTCCGAATCGGCGAAGGCGGCGCGCCTGCTGCGCGGGGACCATCGTCTGGCGCTGTCGGGCACGCCGATCGAAAACCATCTCGGCGAGCTGTGGTCGCTGATCGAATTCCTGAACCCCGGCATGCTGGGCGCATCGCGCGCGTTTGCCGCCGCGGCGGGAATGAAGCGGCTGGAACCGGAGACGGCGGCGTCGCTGGCGCGCGCGCTTCGGCCCTTCATCCTGCGCCGCACCAAGGAGGAGGTCGCGCCCGAGCTGCCTCGAAAGCACGAGGAGACGATCCTGTGCGAGATGGAGCCGGAGCAGCGCCGCCTCTACGACGAGCTGCGCGCTCACTACCGGGGCAGCCTGCTCGGCAAGATCGCGAAGGACGGTCTCGGCAAGTCGAAGATTCAGGTACTCGAGGCGCTTTTGCGCCTCCGCCAGGTCGCCTGCCATCCCGCTCTGGTCGACAAGCAGCGCACGGGATCCGGTAGCGGGAAGATGGACGTGCTGCTGGCGCGCCTCGAGGAGGTCCGTCGAGAGGGCCACAAAGCGTTGGTGTTCTCGCAGTTCACGAGTTTCCTTGCCCTGGTCCGCGGCCGCCTCGACGCGGCCAACGTGCCGTATGAATACCTGGATGGCGACACGCAGGATCGCCAGGCGCGCGTCGCTCGCTTCCAAGGCGACGAAGCTTGCCCGCTTTTCCTGCTCAGCCTGAAGGCCGGTGGCGTGGGCCTGAACCTGACCGCTGCCGACTATGTCTTCATCCTGGACCCCTGGTGGAATCCAGCCGTCGAAGCGCAGGCGGTAGACCGCGCCCACCGGATCGGGCAGAGCAAGCGCGTGTTCGTATACCGCCTCCTGTGCCGCGACAGCGTCGAGCAGAAGGTCGCCGCCCTGCAGGAGACCAAGCGCGATCTCGCCGCGTCGATCATCGCCGGCGACGGCAGCGTCATGCAGAAGCTGGACCGCGACACGCTGGAATGGCTTCTGGCGTAGGTGCGTCGCCTCATCTGGCGCCACCGCCCGACGGGGCTCAGTGGTCGGTTGCGCGGCGGCGGAACGTGGCCCGCGCCGCCGCGAACAGACCTTCGACCCACCCAGGCCCCGGAGGAGGCGCTGGCGGGACGAGATCGTCGAAGCTTTCGGGTGCGGCCGCTCGCTCTGGCTGCTCGGGGGGAGCAGCTGCGAAAAAGGCCAGCTCGACCTCGCTCCAGACCGGCGGGGTGGGCCGGGCGAGCGCCCGACGTTCTTCCCGTTTCTTCCGAGCACGTCGTTTTTTCGACTTCGACATCATTTGATCTACGGGGCCGGACTTCCGGCGGACGTCTCGGACCGGAAAAACCCGCCACGAAAAACCACGACAACGCTGTCAGGTCGCCGATAGGTTTCCGGGCCGCTCGCGCCGTCTTGTTCGGGGCGGGCGCGCGGTTAGCTCGTGCGCCGTCGTGGGTATGCGTTTTGCTATCCACGACGCCGTTTCGCTCGACGACGATACCTGACCGAGTTTCGTCCCTTCGCCCCGACTCGACTGACCGAACGACGGCCATCGCGCAGTCGACGAACGCAGTCTGCTCGAACTGTATTTGCCGTTGCCTAACCGACCAAAGGAGACCCTGATGAAACTCAAACAAGAATGTCAGAAAGCGAGACGCCTGCTGCACAGCCGCGCACTTCTGCGCTCACTCGTGCTCGCGTCCGCGAGCCTTACCGCTTGCGGTGATGATCGCGGCGACGACAGCGCCGAGCTGCAGGCCATTCTCCGCGACGGCGATCTCACCCAGCTCATGCGCAGCATGCTCACGGCGGCGCCCCCCGACGGCGGCACAGGCTCGGGAGGCAGCGGCACCATGATGGGTGGCGGCGGCACCACCGGTGCGGGCGGGAGAGGCGGCAGCGCGGGCTCAATCGGCGCGGCCGGGACCGGCCCGGGCCCCGGCCGCGGGGGCTCGATCGGCACGGCCGGAACCATGGGCGGCCCGGGCCCGACCCGGAGTTTCCCGGGGGAGGCGCAGGGCTTCTGGCGCTTCGACGATTGCAACATGGACCGCACGGAGCTCTTCGACAACAGCTTCTTCGGCAACCACACGGCGTTCCGCTCGGTGACAGCCTTCTGCCGTCCGGGCGTCTTGAATACGGGCATCGGCTTCGACGAGAACGACGATCTCGTCATCGTGCCCGACCAGCCGAACTTCGTGTTCTCCGAGGGCTTCACCGTCGCGGCGTGGGTCAAGCCGACGGAGCTCGGCGGCGTCCGCACCATCCTCCGGAAGCGTCAGGACGGGACGAGCACGTTCGTGCTGGTCGAAAACGGCAATAACTTCCAGGTCGTCATCAGCCTCGCCAACGGCAAGGCGGCGGACGTGCAGGCCAAGGCGACCCTCGACAAGTTCACCCACGTCGCCGCGACCTACGACGGCATCTTTCTCAAGCTCTACCTCGACGGGGCGGAGGCCGCCTCGAAGCGCGTCGTCGGCCGGCTCAGCGACGGCGTGGGCCCGCTGCTGATGGGCAACGACGCCAGCAACCGCCGCATTTCGGGCGTCATCGACAACGTCGTTTTCGACACGGTCCCGGCGACGCCCGCCGAGATCGCGAAGCTGACGTGCCTCCCGCAGCCCTCGGTGATGAGCGTGACGCCGGTCGATCCCGCCGCGGTGCCGCCGGGAACGCCGGTCAGCTACGACGTGGAGATCACGAACAACTCGTGCGACGACGCGTCCTTCGACTTCAACGCGTTTTCGTCCAGCCGCAGTGTCTTCGTGAGCCCGAGCTTCGGGAACGCATTCGTTCCGGCGGCCAGCACCGCGCACCTGCCGTTCACCGCGACCGCCTCACCGGACATCGAGGAGTTCGGGACGTTGCAGATCTTCGTGAACGCCGAGCTCTTCTCCTTCAACTTCGAGTTTTTCAACCAGGCCGTTAACTTCTCGGTCATCGACAACTCGACCCCGTGCACGGTCAGGCCCCGGCGGGAGCTCGAGATCCGCGACGTCAGCGTCGTCGACGATCGGGTCCGCACCGGCCCGGGCGGCGCGTGGACGTTTGGCAAGCTCATGGAGGACATGGCCCCCACGCCGGCCGACGCGCCCGCGATGGTCGAGGCGATGCTGACGTCGTTCGTCAACCAGCAGACGGTCAACGGCTTCACCCTACCCCCGCGCTCGGGCGCCCAACGGGTCCTCGACAGCATGCGGGGCGCGAACGGGAAGCTCGATCTCTCGCGGCCGGCGTTCCGCCTGCTCGCGATCGTCAACCGCATCGACCTCAACGACGTCACGGCGTCCACGGCCGGCGAGGGCCGCTTCGTGTTCGGCTTCGCGCCGTTCGGCCAGACCCTGCAGGCCACGCTGATCATCGAGTACAACATCCCCACGGGCTCGAAGGAGGAGATCCTCGAGCTCGCAAATGCGTGGCACGCGCTCCGCGCGCTTCAATTCCCGTCCGAGGAGTACAACGCGGCCCTGCAGAAGGTCACGGAGCGCTTCACGGCGCGCAACGTGGCGCCGGGACGTCCGAACGGGAGCGCGCTCGGGCAGATCCGCACCAACGATTTCTTCGCGCTCAGCCCGTTCGCGTGGGAGTTCCGTGAGTTCCATCTCGACGCCGCCACCGGCATGCTGGCGCCGGCGACGGTCGCACAGACGCCGGATCGGAGCTTCAACTTCTCCGATCAGCTCGGGCGATTCGTGCTCGCCAACGAACCCGCGATCCTCGCCGAGAAGCACGCCGTTCCGCTGTCGTTCGAAGGTGTGCCGTTCCAGGGCGGCAACGTCGACGCCTCGGACTTCTTCACGTGGCAGGTGCCGGGCGTGAGCCCCGAGACGCGGCATCGTTTCGCGCGCAACACCTGCAACGGGTGCCACACGTTCAGCGAGACGGGCGGCGCCGAGTTCCAGGTCAGACCCCGCTTCCCGGGCCAGGAGGCGTCGCTTTCGGGGTTGCACGGGTGGCGGTAGCACCGGCAAGGCCGGCACGGGTGGCACCCTCCCGCCGCCGAGGACCGACGGTGGCATCACCGGCGCCGCCGGGATGTCCGGCGGCTTTGACGCTGGTGTCTCGACCGGCGCCGGGGGCACTGGGAAGTAAACCCAGCAAGCACTGACCGGCGATGGGCCGGCGAGGCGCCTCGAGCGCTTCGCCGGCCTTTCGCATTTCCTCGCATTTCCAAAGAACACCATCGGGTTTCGTGCAAGAACCTGTGAACCTTGATCCCCCGCCTCATCGCAAGGGAAGAGCTCGCCTCGCTGCCGATCAGACGCTACGAGGGCGACGTCAATCTGGTGGCCACCCTCGCCGATCTCGAACGGGCGATGGAGGACATCCGCGCCGAGGGCGTCACCGGCTTCGACACCGAGACCCGGCCTGCCTTCCGGAAGGGCGAGAGCTACCTCCCGAGCCTGATCCAGATCGCGACCGCGCGCAGAGTGCATCTGTTCCAGCTGTCGCGGCTGAATTGTTCGGGGTCCGCCGCGGAGCTGCTGAGCGCCCCCGCGATCGTCAAGACCGGCGTCGCGCTCAAGTACGATCTCGACCAGTTGCAGCGGCTGTTTCCGTTCGACGCGGCCGCGGTGGTCGACCTCGGAGAGGTCGCGAAACGCCAGGGCCTCGCGCAGTCGGGCGTGCGCAACCTCGCCGGAATGTTTCTCGGCTTTCGGATCGCCAAGAGCACGGGCACGTCGAACTGGGCCGCGCCGCGCCTGTCGGCTCAACAGATCGGCTACGCCGCCACCGACGCGTGGGCTTGCCGTGAGCTGTACCTGCGCTTCCAAGCCCTGGGGATGCTCGGCTGACGAGATTGCAACCGGCTCGGCGACTAGCCGCTCTCGCGCGCAGCGCGAGTCTGCGGCTATTTGTGAGACGAGCTCTAGTTCGCGGACCTGGTGGGCTCGCAGCTTTGGCGCTCACGCCTTTGTCAGCTGCCGAATCAGCAGCGACGAGGCGAGCACGACCGCCGCGAAGACGAAGTGCTGTCGCGGCAGCGACCTCAGGCAGGAGAGCACGTTCGCGAAAAGGCGCGAGACGACGGACAATGGAGCGACCGAGACGTGCGCTTCCCGAACCGGATGCGGCGCGGCCGCGCGCCACAACTTCGGCAGCGGCAGCCGACCGGCCCGGTGGGAGGCGGCGTCGCCGACGGCCGCCAGTACGCCCTCGGGCGTGGAGGGCTTTCGAATGACGCGAAAGGCCTCCGGCAAGTCCGAAACGTCCGCACCAGAGACGACGATGACGGGCACCCGGCCGTCGGCGGCGTGTGTCTCGGCCAACAGCTGACGCCCATTCATCACGGGCATCTGGAGATCCGTGATGACGACGAAAGGCGCAAAGCGATCGATCATTTTGCAACCTTGCATCCCGTCGACGGCGGAGGCCACCTCGTAGCCGGCATCGCGAAGAATCTCGACGACCACCTCGAGCCAGTCGGGATCGTCGTCTATCACCAGCACGCGACACCGGGACGTCATTCCGGGGGATTACGCAACATTCGCGCCGGTGGAACGACCCCGATTCGGTGGCCTTTCACCTGTCTGGACGCCGGTTTCTGTTACGCCCCCCGCCGTCGAACGGTGACGAACGTCACCGTTCGACCGCCGATCGAGTCGATGAGATTCACGTGCTGGCGCAGACGTTCGACTGCGCCTTCGCTGGAGCGCCTGGGTGACGCCTGTGTCAGAGTGATCATGGGCCGCATCGTCGGCGCCAGCAATTGGTGGGTCGTGTGCAGGGGGATACATGAAAACTTCATTGTCTCGAATGTTCATCTTGGGTGCCGTTGGTTGGGTCGGTGTGATGACGGGAGTCGGGTGCAAGACCGACGTCGGCGATCCTGACTCCTGCCGCGTCGCGGAGGCCTACCTCCCGACCTGGAGCAAGGAGCACACGCGCGAAGGCCAACCGGGCATCAGCAACGTGAGGTGCGAGGCGTTCACCTCGAACGTCGCCGCGGGTTCGGCGGAGACCACGATCCGGTTCGACGAGAACATCAGCGGGCTCGGGATGTTCCACCGTCGCGGTACGGTTCACTTCAAGAAGTCCGACAGCGGCTGGCAGGTCACGCTGGCCAACATCTCGTAGGCGGGTCGGCTCACCTCAGCGACTGGACCCGGCGCGCGCTCAACCGCGCAGCGCGCGCGCGATCTGACGCATCGACGACGGGCGATCGTCAGGGTCCTTCGACACCATCCGGCCCAGCAGATCGCCGAGCCAATCGGGGAGCACGGCGATCTGAGCCGAAAGCGCCGGGATCCGTCGAAACCGGTGGGCGATGAGCAGCTCCTGGACGCCCTTGAACACGTAGGGCGGCCGGCCGCTCAACATCTCGAACAGGATGCAGCCGAGGGCGTAGATGTCGGCGCGGTGGTCGACGGCGTCCGAGCCCTCGGCCTGTTCCGGCGACATGTATTCGGGCGTCCCGAGCAGCGTTCCCCGCATGGTCAGCCGGGCGGCGGACTCGGTCTCGAGCAGTCGAGCGATGCCGAAATCCAGTACCTTCACCGCGGGCGTCCCCGCGCCCACCGCGGGATCACCGACCAGGAACACGTTTTCGGGTTTGAGGTCGCGGTGCACGATCCCCTGGTCGTGCGCGGCCGCGATCGCGTCGGCGACCTGGGCGGCAATCGCGCACGCCTCCGGCAACACGACCGTGCCCGTCCGCCGCAGCCGATCGCCGAGCGTCTCACCCTCGAGCAGCTCCATCACGATGTAGGCCCGGCCGCTTTCGCCCGGTTGAAACTCGACGATCTCGACGATCCCGGGATGGCGAATCCGCGACGTGGCCCGCGATTCGTTGGCGAAACGCCGCAGGACCTCCGCGTTCCGCGACAGCTCCGGCGCCAGGACCTTGATCGCCACCCGGCGCGCGGTGGGCCCGTGCTCGGCCAGGAACACGACGCCCATCGAGCCACGGCCGAGCTCGGCGACCAGTTTGTAGTCTCCGAACCCGTCGTCCGTCATCGCCGGCGTAAGGTAGCGCGCGCGACGCTGGTTCGCGGGGTCGCAGTTGCCATCGGCCCTGGCAGATCGCGAAGCCCGACGGCCGCCGCTCAGAGAAACCATGACGCGATCGTGACCGAGTCATGGCCGCCGGCTGACGGCTCCCGGGCTACTAAAGGATGATGCCATCTGTTGCCCAGACGCCCTCCCTTCCACGGGTTTCGCCAATTACCTGGCGCTCGTACGTTCGCGGGACGACGCTCTCGTTCTGGGGCGTGCACGTGGCCGCAATCATCGGTGTAGTTGCGTGTGGGTTCTCCTGGTCTGGTGTGGGCCTAGCGCTGGCCGCGTACTTCGTGCGGATGTTCGTCGTCACCGCGGCCTACCATCGCTACTTCTCGCACCGGTCCTTCAAGACCTCACGCTGGTTCCAGCTCGTGCTCGCCCTCGGGGCGCAGAGCGCCGCGCAAAAGGGCGTGATCTGGTGGGCGAGTCATCACCGCTGGCACCACAAGCACTCGGACGGGGAGCTCGACGTCCACTCTCCGGCCCGCCGCGGGTTCTGGTACTCGCATATCGGCTGGATCGCGCGCCCCGACTGGAAGAACACCGACGAGAAGAGCGTCGCCGACCTGATCCGGTATCCCGAGCTGCGTTTTCTCGACCGCGATTCGATCGCGATGTTGCCCACGGTCGCGCTCGCGCTCGCGTTTTTGTTCATCGGCGGCGGCCACGCGCTGGTCTGGGGTTACTTCGTCTCGACCGTGCTGCTGTGGCATGGGTCGTTCGCGGTGAACTCGCTCGCGCACGTGTTCGGCGGTCAGCGCTATGCCACCGGCGACACGTCGCGGAACAACTGGTGGCTCGCCCTGCTCACGACCGGCGAGGGGTGGCACAACAACCACCACCACTACCAGAGCTCGGCGCGGCAAGGCTTCCACTGGTGGCAGATCGACGTGACCTATTACCTGCTGCGCCTGCTCGCGATGGCGGGGCTCATCTGGGACCTGCGCGAGCCCCCGCAGCACGTGGTCGACGCGGCCCGCCCCGGGGCGGTTTCGGGCGACGCCGACCAGACGCGAGCGCGCGCCGCCTGATCGCCCTCCGTCTGGCAGAATGACCGGGTGAAGGTCCGGTCCCCCACCACCGTATTCCTCAATCGGGCGCGGCTCATCTTCATGCTGACCGCGCTATTGCCGACCGTGTTCATCACGGTGATCGGCATCGTGCTGGTGGCGACGGGCTCGAAGTCGGTCGCCGTCGTCGGTGGCATCCTGGTGCTCGCGCTGTGCGGGACGGCGCTGGCGGGCTACGGCCTCGGGACGTTGTTCGTCACCCGCGGGGCCAGCCTGGCGGCGGTCCAGAACGAGTTCCTGTCGTCGGTCTCGCACGAGGTCCGCACCCCGCTGACCTCGATTCGAATGTTCATCGAGACCCTCCGCGACGATCGGGTCACCGACCCCGCCGAGCGGCAGCGCTGCCTCGCGATCGTTCACCAGGAGCTGGGCCGGCTCGACGGCCTTGTCGGCAAACTGTCGACGCTGTCCAAGATCGAGTCGCGCCACACCGCCTTCGATCGCCGGCCGGTCGCGGTCTCGGAGATCGTGAACGAGGCGCTCGCCGCCCTCGACGCCGTCCGGCTCGGCGCCGCGGGCGACCTCCAGGTCAGCGTCCAGCCGGGCCTCATCGTGCGCGGCGATCGCGAGGCGCTGGTGCAGGCGGTGGCCAACCTGCTGGTCAACGCCTGGAAGTATGCGCCGGCAGAAGACAAGCGCATCGAGGTGCGCGCGAGCGGGGACGCCACCCAAGTCACGATCGACGTGAGCGACAACGGCCCGGGCGTGTCGCCCGAGGAACGCGCGATCATCTTCGAGAAGTTTCAGCGCGGCTCCGCCGCCGCGGACAGCGGCAGCGTGGGCACCGGGCTCGGCCTCGCGGTGGTGCGCGCGATCGTCACCGCGCACCGAGGCAAGGTCGACGTTTTCGCCAACGCGCCCAGCGGTGCCCGGTTTCGCATCGTGCTGCCGCGCACGCGCACGGAGACGACGTGAGCAACGCCGAAGCCGTTCCCGCCGGAACACTGGTGACGATCGTCGAAGACGATCCGTCGATCGCGGAAGGGCTGGCTCTCAACTTGCGGCTGCAAGGGCATCGCACCGAGACGGTGGGGGACGCCGAGACCGCGCTCGCGCGAATCTCCGAGGCCGATCCGGCGCTCGTGCTGCTCGACATCACGTTACCCAAGCAGAGCGGGCTGTGGGTGCTCGAGCGCTTGCGCGAGGCGGAAAACCAGGTGCCCGTGATCGTGCTGTCGGCGCGCCAGGACGAGTTCGACAAGGTCGCGGCCTTGCGGCTAGGCGCCGACGACTACGTCACCAAGCCGTTCGCGCTCGCCGAGCTGCTCGCGCGGGTCGCGGGCCTGTTACGGCGCACGCGCCTCACCCGAAATGCCGCGCCCGCCGAGGCGCCGGCGCCGCCCCAGCCGGCGCCGCCGCAGCCCGCGCCGCCCCCTCCGGCGCCAAGCGCGGACGTCGCCGCGCCGGACGACGCGCAGTTGGTTCGGTTCGGAGACGTGACCGTCGATCCCGCGCGGCGGACCGTGTCGCGCGCCGGCGCGCCGGTTGCGCTCACGCACCGCGAGTTCGA
>WNGA01004255.1_pt1 | contig 21142 bp, 16 predicted proteins | sample 5400061 | NCBI WGS metagenome assembly WNGA01 (sample SAMN13153366, study PRJNA577476) | soil metagenome | isolation source: 100 cm soil or saprolite under grassland replicate 2 | place: USA:California | collected 2016-06-15
GATTGCCGCCAGCTTCTTTTTTGCATCGATCGTGGGCTGACGGCGCCGCGCGGCCCTCAACGCTTGGCGGACCCATTCCGCGACCGTCATCCGCTGCGCGCGCGCGGCTCGCTGAATCTCGCGAAGCTCGGGCTCCTCGAGAAGAACCTGCAATCGCTTGCTCATACTTGTGAGCTTAGCTTACTCATAGGCGTGAGTCAGCATCGAAACCTGTCCGAGAGTGTCCGTCGAGACGGCGAGTTGCTTAGCCTGGCGAAGATTGCCCCTGAAACCTCGTCCCCGCAACTCTCGTAAGACAATACGGAACTGACCGGTCAGTTCCGTAACGTATGCCGCGCATCAAGACGCAGGACAAAGAGCAGGCGATCCTCGAAGCGGCGGCCCGGGTCTTCGCGGGCAAGCAGTTTCACGAGGTGCTGATCGACGACGTCGCGGCGGCGGCGCACGTCGGCAAGGGAACGATCTACCGGTACTTCCAGACCAAGGAAGATCTCTTTTTCGCCGCGATCCTCCACAGCTTCGACGAGCTCTCGGTCGCACTGGCGGCGAGCCTCGAAAGGGAGACCTCTCCCCGGCGGCGGCTCGAGCGGATCGCCCGGGAGGTTCTGTCGTTCTCGTGGGAACGGCGGGACCTCTTTGCCCTTCTCCTCTCCGACGAGCGCCGCTTCCGAGAGCGCGACGAGGACCTTCAGAAGAGACGCGAGGCGATTTCCCGGCTCGTGCAGGAAGCGATCCTGGAAGGGATTCGCCGCCGCGAGTTCCGGGGAATCAATGCCCGGGTGGGCGCCGAGCTCTTCCGGGGAATGATCCGCGCCGCGAATTGGCTTCGGCGCGAGGAGGAAACGTTGGAAGGGCTGGTTTCGGAAATCGTCGGCATCTTCACGCGCGGGATCGAGAGGAACGGCCGATGAGAAGTGCGTCCTCCCGGATCGGTCTGTGCGCCGGTGCCGCGACGGTTCTGGTGCTCGCCGGCTGCGCTTCGCGAGACGTCGACGCTCGGGTCGCGCCCAGTCCGGCCACGCCCTGGCAGCCTCCCCCCGCCGGCAGGATGCCCGCTCCCCCGCCGACGCCCCTGCCCGCGATTCCCGCGGAGTACCTCCAGCCGGGCGCGACCGTTTCCCTCGAGGAGATCTTGGGCGTCGCGCTCCGAAACAACCCCGTCACCCGGACCTACTGGTACCAGGCCCGTGCGGCGGCTGCGAACCTCGGCGCCAAACGGGCCGAGTACTTCCCGGACCTGGAACTCGACGGCAACCTCACGCGGTCGAAGCAGACGTCGGTGGGCGGTCGGTTCATCACGCTCCAGACGACGTACGGCCCCTCGCTGAACCTCTCCTGGCTCCTCTTCGACATCGGCGGCCGGGCCGCGGACGTGGACGAAGCGAGGAACGCCCTTTTCGCCGCCGACTGGACCCACGACGCGGTGATCCAGAACCTGGTCCTGCAGGTCGAGATCGCGTTCTACCAGTACCAGAACGCGAAGGCCCAGGCGGGAGCGGCCGAAGCGACCCTGAAGCAGGCCCGGGAAAGCCTCGCCGCGGCGGAAGAGCGGCACCGCGCGGGAGTCGCGACGATCGCCGACGTCCTCCAGGCGAAGACCGCCGTCTCGCAGGCGGAGCTCGTGCTCGAGACCGCGCAAGGCACGATCCAGACGTTGCGCGGCGCTCTCGCGACGGCCGCCGGCGTCTCGCCCAACGTCCCGGTGGACGTCGCGGCGCTGCCCGAGAACGTCGACGTCGAAGTGGTCGGCGAAACGGTGGATGCGCTGATCGATCGAGCAGAGAGCCAGCGGCCCGACCTCGCCGCCGCGCGATTCGAGGTCCTGAAAGCGCAGAGCCACGTTCGATCGGTCCGGGCGGAAGGGTTGCCGACGCTCGGCGCGGCGGGCTCGTTCGGACGCGTTTATTTCTACAACTCGCCCGGGTTGCCCTACGCGAACAACTACTCGGGTGCGATTCTCTTTCGCTTTCCTGTCTTCACCGGCGGCCGCAACGCTTACGAAACTCTGGAAGCCCGCGAGCAGGCGCGGTCGGCGGAAGGGCAGGCGGAGACCCTGAAAGACCAGGTCGTGCTCCAGGTCTGGACGAGTTACTACAACCTGAAGACGGCGGCGCAGCGCGTCCGCACTGCGCGCGACCTGCTCGCGGCCGCCGCGCAGTCGCAGGAGGTCGCGGCCGGCCGATATCGCGCCGGAGTCGGGTCGATTCTCGATCTCCTCGTCGCGCAGAGCGCCTATGCGAACGCGCGCGCGCAGGAGGCGCAGGCGCGGTCGGACTGGTTCGTCGCGCTCGCGATGCTGGCGCACGACACCGGCTCGCTCGGTCCGCCGAGCGCGCCGGCGCCTCCCACATCCGCGGACACGAGGGGAGCCGTGCCATGAGGATCGGCAGAAGTCCCTTCTCGAGCGCGGTCGTGGTCGCCCTGGCGGTCGCCGCCATCGGCTGCTCGAAGAAGGACCCGCGCGCGGGTGCGCCCGCCGAAGCCGCTCCCGTGACCGTTGCGAACGTCGCGCGGCAGGACGTTGCCGTGGAAGTCCGGGCGATCGGACACGTCGAGCCCTTCACCACGGTCGCGGTCAAGGCGCGAGTGGGCGGTCAGGTGATCCGGGTGGGGTTCCGGGAAGGACAGGACGTCCGGAGAGGCGATCTCCTCTTCCAGATCGACCCGCGTCCCTACCAGGCGGCGCTCGCGCAGGCGCGGGCGCAGCTCGAGCGCGACCGCGCGATCGCCCGCAACGCCGAAGAGGACGTCAAGCGGTATACCGATCTGGTCCAGAAGGATTACGTGACGCGGGAACAGTACGACGCGACGCGCGCCACGGCAGCGGCCGCGCTCGCCTCCGCGAAGGCCGACGAGGCCGCCGTACAGAACGCGCAGCTCCAGCTCTCGTACTGCACGGTGACGGCGCCGATCTCGGGCCGCGCCGGGAGCGTCCTCGTCTACCCCGGCAACATGGTCAAGGGCAACGACGACAACCCCCTCGTCGTCCTGAATCAGATCCAGCCGGTCTACGTCTCCTTTTCGGTGCCCGAGTCGTCGCTCGGACAGATTCGCGAGCGCCTGCGCCCCGGCGGAAAGATGAGGGTCAGCGCCGCCGCCTCGGGAAATCCGTCCAAGTCCCAGACGGGCGAGCTCTCCTTTCTGAACAACTCCGTGGATCCGGGCACGGGAACGATCCTCTTGAAGGGCACGTTTCCCAACGAGAATGAAGCCCTCTGGCCCGGGGAGTACGTCGACGTGGTGTTGACCCTCGCGACCGAGCCGAAGGCGATCGTGGTCCCGTCCCAGGCGGTCCAGACCGGCCAGGCGGGACAATACGTCTGGGTGGTCAAGAACGATCTGACCGTGGAGTCGCGCCCGGTGACCGTCGCCCGAACGCAGGGACCGCTCTCGATCGTCGCGAAGGGACTGGAAGAGGGCGAACGCGTCGTGACCGACGGACAGCTCCGCCTTGCGCCCGGAGCGAAGGTGCAGGTTCGGAAGCTCGAAGGGAAGGCCGCATGAGCATCGCCGAGATCTTCATCCGCCGTCCCGTCATGACCACGCTGGTCATGCTCGGAATTCTTCTCTTCGGCATCATGGGATACCGGCTGCTGCCCGTCTCGGACCTGCCGAACGTCGACTTCCCGACGATCCAGGTTTCGGCGAGCCTCCCCGGCGCGTCGCCGGAGACGATGGCCTCGGCCGTCGCGACCCCGCTCGAGAAGCAGTTCACCACCATCGCCGGCCTCGACTCGATGAACTCCTCGAGCATTCAGGGCATCACGCAGATCACGCTCCAGTTCAACCTTTCGCGCGACCTCGACTCCGCGGCGCAGGACGTCCAGGCGGCGATTGCGGTCGCCAACCGCCAGCTTCCGCCGGAGATGCCGAGCCCCCCGTCGTACCAGAAGGTGAATCCGGCGGACTCGCCGATCCTGTACCTCGCCCTCACTTCGCCGAGCCTTCCCCTGTACAAGCTCGACGAGTACGGACAGACGATGATGGCGCAGCGCATCTCGACGATCTCCGGCGTCGCGCAGGTCGTCGTCTACGGCTCGCAGAAGTACGCCGTCCGGATCCAGCTCGACCCGCGCCAGCTCGCCACGCGCGGCATCGGAATCGACGAGGTCTCCGGCGCGGTCCAGAGCGCCAACGTCAACCTGCCGACGGGAACGCTCTACGGCCCGAGCAAAGCGTTCACAGTTCAGGCGAACGGCCAGCTGACCGACGCCGAGGCGTATCAGTCGGTCGTCGTGGCCTACCGCAACGGCTCGCCGGTGCGGCTCGACCAGATCGGAAAGGTCACGAACAGCGTCGAGAACAACAAGACCGCGGCCTGGTTCGTCACCGGCAAGAGCATGGAGCGCTCCGTGATCCTCGCGATCCAGCGGCAGCCGGGCACGAACACCGTGGCGGTCGCGACCGCGATCAAGAAGCTCCTTCCGACGTTCCGCAACCAGCTTCCTCCGTCCGCCAGCTTGAACATCCTCTACGACCGGTCGGAGTCGATCCGCGCGTCGGTCAACGACGTGCGCTTCACGCTCGTGCTGACGCTCTGCCTGGTCGTGCTGGTGATCTTCCTGTTCCTCCGGAACCTGTCGGCGACGGTCATTCCGAGTCTCGCGCTCCCGCTGTCGATCATCGCGACGTTTGCCGTCATGTACGTCCTGGGCTACACGCTCGACAACCTTTCGCTGATGGCTCTGACCCTCTCGGTCGGGTTCGTCGTGGACGACGCGATCGTCATGCTCGAGAACATCGTGCGCCACATGGAGATGGGAGAAGGGGTCCTGGAAGCCGCATTCAAAGGATCGAAGGAGATCGGCTTCACGATCCTTTCGATGACCCTCTCGTTGACCGCGGTCTTCATCCCCATTCTCTTCATGGGCGGCATCGTCGGCCGGCTCTTCCACGAATTCGCCGTTACGATCGGGGTCGCGATCCTGGTCTCGGGGTTCGTCTCGCTGTCGCTGACGCCGATGCTCGCGAGCCGGTTCCTACGCCCCGACCGCGGCAAGAAGCACGGCCGGTTCTACCAAGTCTCGGAGAGGTACTTCGACTCGATGGTAAGGGTCTACGACCGGGGGCTGTGCTGGTCGCTCGCGCGACGGCGCACGACGATGGCGGTCTCGGCGATGGTTCTCGTCGCCACGATCTTTCTCTTCGTGAAGATCCCGAAGGGTTTTCTCCCGAGCGAAGACAACAGCCAGGTCTTCGGCTTCACCGAGGCCGCCCAGGGGATCTCCTTTCAGGCGATGGGCGAGCACCAGATGGCGGTGGCGAACATCATCCGGAAGGACCCGAACGTCGAGGCTTTCATGTCGAGCTACGGCTCGCGCGGCTCGATCAACGCGAGCAACTCGGGCATCGTCTTCCTGCATTTGAAGCCGCGCAAGGAGCGCAAGCTCTCGGTCGACGGAGTCATCCAGGAGCTGCGCCCGAAGCTCGCGCAGATCCCGGGAATCAAGGTCTATCTCCAGAATCCGCCGCCCATCCGGATCGGCGGAAGCCTGACGAAGAGCCTCTACCAGTACACGCTGCAGGACGCGGACACGAAGGAGCTCTACGAATACGCGCCCAGGCTCGAGCAGAGGATGCGCCAGCTCCCGGGATTCCAGGACGTCACCAGCGATCTCCAGATCGCCAACCCGCAGGTCCGCGTCGACATCGACCGCGACAAGGCGGCGGCCCTGCACCTGACCCCGCAGAAGATCGAGGAGGCTCTCTACACCGCGTACAGCTCGCGCCAGATCTCGACGATCTACGCGCCCAACAACGAGTACCAGGTCATCATGGAGCTCGATCCGCAGCACCAGGTTGATCCGGCGCAGCTTTCCTCGCTCTACGTTCGCAACTCCGACGGCCAGCTCGTCCCGCTCGACGCCGCCGCGAAGCTCGGCCAGAACCTGGGACCGCTCGCGGTGACCCACGCCGGCCAGCTTCCTTCCGTGACCATCTCCTTCAACCTGAAGCCGGGCGTTTCCATCGGCGACGCGGTCGCGCAGGTAAATCAGGCGGCAAGGCAGACTTTGCCCGCGACGATCACGACGAACTTCCAGGGCACCGCGCAGGCGTTCCAGTCGTCTTTCCAGGGCCTCGGGATGCTGCTCCTGATGGCGATCCTCGTCATCTACATGGTGCTGGGAATCCTGTACGAGAGCTTCATCCACCCGCTGACGATCCTCTCCGCGCTGCCGTTCGCGGGCTTCGGCGCTCTCGTGACGCTCCTCCTCTTCCGCACCGAGCTCTCGATCTACGCGTTCGTGGGAATCATCATGCTCGTCGGCCTCGTCAAGAAGAACGGAATCATGATGGTGGACTTCGCGATCGAAGCGCAGCGCAAAGAGGGCAAGAACGCGCAGGCCGCGATCCACGAGGCGTGCCTCGTCCGTTTCCGCCCGATCATGATGACGACGATGGCCGCGCTGATGGGAACTCTCCCGATCGCTCTCGGCTTCGGGGCCGGCGCCGAGTCCCGACGGCCGCTGGGTCTCGCGGTGGTCGGAGGTCTCCTCTTCTCGCAGATGTTGACGCTCTTCGTGACGCCGGTCTTCTTCACCTACATGGAGCAGTTCCGGGAGTGGCTCGGACGGCGGGGTGGGAAGGGGCGGCCCGCGAGAGAGGTCGTCGAGCCGCGCGCGCCCGAGCCGGAGGAGGAGCGGATTCCGGCGGCGGCCGCCATGCGATCGATCACGCCGGGCGTCTGACCCCGCGTTTCATCTCGGACGCGAGAGGATATAACCCGCCTTCGACGCGGAATGAGACTCCTCAAGTCCGTCTTTCTCTGGGCCTCGGAAAACCGTTGGCTCCGCGAACGCGCGGTCCGCTATCCGTTCGTGCGCCGCGCCGTGTCCCGCTTCATGCCGGGCGAGACGGCGGACGACGCGCTCGCGGCGTCTCGAGTCCTCGGCGTCGGAACGGTCCTGACCCGTCTGGGCGAGAACCTGGTGAGCGCGTCCGAGGCCGACGGCGTCGCGAATCACTACCTGGACCTCCTCGACCGGATTCACGCGGAGCGGCTCGACGTCGAGATTTCCGTCAAGCTCACGCAGCTCGGCCTCGACTTCTCGCGCGAAGAGTGCGAGGTCCACCTGCAAGCCCTCGCCGAACGCGCGCGCTCTCAGAACAACTGGGTCTGGGTGGACATGGAGTCGACCGCCTACACGGACGCGACGCTCGAAATCTACAGGCGGCTTCGCGCGCGATTCCCGAACACCGGCGTCTGCGTCCAGTCGTATCTCTACCGGACGGCGGCCGACGTCGAGGCTCTGACCGCGCTCGGCTCCGGAATCCGGCTCGTCAAGGGCGCGTACCGCGAGCCTCCCGACAAGGCTTACCCGAAAAAGGAGGACGTCGACGCGAGCTACTTCCGCCTCGCCGAGCGGCTTCTGTCGGCCGGTGCGAGAGAGAAGAACGTTCGCGCGATCTTCGGGACGCACGATCCGGCTCTCATCCGGCGGATCGAAGGGGTCGCGCGATCGAACGAGCTCGCGCCGAAAGAGCTCGAGTTCCAGATGCTCTACGGGATCGGCCGCTCCGAGCAGCTGCGGCTCGCCGCCGCCGGCTATCGGTTCCGAGTCCTGATCAGCTACGGGGAAGCATGGTTTGCGTGGTACATGCGAAGGCTCGCCGAACGGCCGGCGAACGCGCTCTTCGTGATGCGCAGTCTCCTCGGCGGCTAGGTCCGGGCCATCACTTCTTGAGCGCAGCCGGCCAGTTCGAAACGAGGGTGATCGGCGTGTTTTGCGCCGTTTGCGGAAGAACCGCCATCAGCTCGCGATCGCCGCTCGGGGCACTCTGGAGAAAGGTCGCACTGCTGGCGTCGAAAAGCACTCTCGGGACGCCGGTTTCGAATCCGGAGGCGTCGGCTTTGACCTGCACGGACGTCTGATTCAGATCGAGTGTGAGATAGGTAATCTCCTTGCCGCCCTGGAGCCACTCGCCGCGCAGGGCTCCTCCGGCGGAGATCTGCCATTTGCTGCCCGGCCCGGGGAAGGGCGCGACGTAGAGCTCGGGCCTCCCGGACTCGTCGGACGTGTACAGGACCCACCGTCCGTCGGGAGAAAACCGCGAAAACTGTTCGTCGAACTGTGTTGCGAGAAAAGGGAACGGCTTGCGATCGCCGAAGAGCGGCAGGATCCAGATGTCGGACTTCGTCTTGGCGGCCGCTGCGAGAGTTTCGTAGGCGAGATAGTGCCCGTCCGGCGACCACGATTTTGGACAGATGTCGCCGCTGCCCTGAAGGAGCGTTTCCTCTCCACCGCCGCCGCTCGACGGCCTCGCGACGATCCTCGTGAGAAGCGTTTTCTCCATCCGGGTGAAGGCGATCCGGCTTCCGTCCGGAGACCAGACTGGACAGATCGATTCACCGGAGCCGAAACTGAAACGCGTCCGGGTGCCGCGGGCGAAGTCGGAGAGCCAGATGTCGCCGGCCCCGGTGGTCGAATCGGCGACTTCAGCGGCCAAGCGCTTTCCGTCGGGAGAGATCGAGAAATTCCGGTAGTCGATCGGATCGCCGAACGGCGCGCCGATCGGCTTTCCCGATCTGTCGTACCACGCGAGGCGCGCCTTCGAGCCGCCGGTGCCCCCCGCGTAGACCAGGACCCCGTTGTCCGAAGCGGAGAAGGCCGCCCGGAAATAACTGGGATCGTAGAGAACCGAGTCGCCCAGCGGAACCGGGTCGCCCGTCAGACGAAGGCGCTTCGCGTCGAACGGCTGAGCGAGGAGCGTCTTCTCGAGCACGTAGATCAGGTAGCCGGACGCGAAGGCGACGTTCGATCGGGCGTGAAGAAGAAGCGTTCGATCTTTCGAGTCGAGGGCCGCGAGGTAGATCACGTTCATCTCGCTTCCGGTGCCGGCCGCGTGCGTTCCGGCCATGTAGAGGAAGTGGCGGCCGTCCGGAAGAAACGTCGCCCAGCGGTGTGTCGTCTCCCCTTTCGATTCGTCGAGCCGCGTCACCGGAGTCGAGGCGCCGCCGCCGGCGGAGACGCGATGGACCGCGACGGTCGAATCGGGCGAGAAGAGGATCACCCCGTCCCGGTTCCAGGATCCCGACCTTCCCCGCTTCGCATCGCACACGGTGAGCGGTGGCCCGCCGGCGGCGTCGACCTTTTTCAACTTCCCTTCCGCGAAGAAAGCGATGAAGCGGCTGTCGGGGGACCAGAACGGCCATGTCGCGCCTTCCGTCCCCGGAATCGACCGAGCGGCGACGGCATCGAGCGGCCGAAGCCAGAGCAGCTTCTTGCCCGCCGCGTCTTTGGCCACGAACGTGATCCGCCGGCCGTCGGGCGATATGGTCACCGATCCGGAGTCCTCGCCACCGATCTCGAAAGCGGTCTTCTCCGGCGGCAGGATCGAGGAGCGTATCGTCGGGGCTTCGACCGGCGTGCGGCGGACATATCCCAAGGTCGCCAACACGGCCGCGAGAATCGCTCCGGCGGCAACGCCCCAGGCCACGCGCTCGCGGCTCCGGCGCCGCGAGCCGACGACCGCCGGCGCTCCCGCCTGCGAGCCGCCCTCGACGATCCACTGGAGCTGGAGCTTCGCGTCGTGCGCGGTCTGGAAACGATCCTCGGGGTCCTTTGCGAGACACGTGCGGACGACTCGATCGAACGCCGGCGGCGTCATCGGCTGGATCGTCGAGACCGGCACCGGCTCCTCCTTCATGATGTTGGAGATCAACGAAGCCCGGCTCGTGCCGGAGAAGGCCTTCCGGCCCGTCGCCATTTCGTAGAGCAAGGCACCGAAGGCGAAGATGTCCGTGCGCGGATCGGCTTCGTGCCCTTCGAGCTGTTCGGGCGCCATGTACTGGAACGTCCCGAGGATCGTCCCTTCCTGGGTCAGTGCCTGCTGGGTCGGAAGGGCCGTCAGGCTGACTCCTGCCATGGGGCGCTGCCCAGCCGCCGCTTGCTCTCTACCGGTCGCGTCGAGCGACCGCTCGAGTGTCTTCGCCAGACCGAAGTCGAGCAGCTTCACTCCCGACTTCGTGAGCATCACGTTGCCCGGCTTCAGGTCGCGGTGGACGATTCCCTGCCGGTGCGCCTTGTCGAGCGCGTCCGCGATCTCGATTCCGAAGCGAAGCACCTGCTCCGTCGGGAGAGCTCCCCGGGCGAGGCGATCCTCGAGCGTCTTCCCCTCGAGGAGCTCCATGACGAGGTACTCGATCCCGCTTTCGCGCCCGACGTCGTAGAGCGCGCAGATATGCGGGTGAGAAAGTTGGGAAATCGTGCGGGCCTCGCGCTCGAAGCGCTGGCGCCCCTCTTCGGAGGAGGAGAGACGTTCCGGAAGGACTTTGATCGCGACGCTTCGATCGAGGCGGGTGTCGCGCGCTTTATAGACCTCGCCCATGCCGCCCGATCCGAGCAGCGCAAGGATCTCGTAAGGCCCCAGCCGGGTGCCCGATGTCAGCGACAAGCTGGCGTCAGGATATACCGCGGCCTCGCCGGTCGAAGTTTAGGAATCGCCGCGGCAAGAGCCGTAGCACGCGCGGAAGAGATCGGCGCTCGACAAGGGAAGGAGACCGCGAACGTCCCGAGCGCCGCCGCGGATCACGCGAACCTCGCGGATGGGGCTCGTCACGACGCGATTGCCGAACTCGAGGCGCAGGCCGCGCGCCGCGACGAGATCGCGCTTGATCGCCGTCCCTCCCCAGGTGCAGCCGGTGATCGATGTCGTGGCGGGAGAAAGCCCGTTGCGGTCGAACCAGCCGCCGGAGATCGAATAAGTTCCCTCGTCCTGGACCTGGATCGAATAGAGCGAGTTCTCGGTCGAGACGAGCACGTGGTCGCCGCGGCGCAGGTCACCTTTCCGGATGGCCTCGAAGTGTCCCATCTGGTGGAGGATGGCGTCGACGGTCCGTACGCGGGCAATCAACGGTGGAGCCCTTTCGTGGAGCGTAGCACGTCGGCCTCCGTTTCAATCCGTGTCAGAGAGTCGCACGGAACCGCTCCCATTGATTCTTCATACGCAAAAGAAAGGCCTGAAATTCCGGATCGGTGACCGGCTCTTGTGACCGACGGCACCCGTTTCCGGCGGGCCGGCGAGGGACGACCGCTCGATCGACGTCCTGCGCTCCGCACTCGAGCGGGCAGAGGTCGACCACACGAAGAAGGTGGCGGCATCCCCGAGGCCCCCGGGGTGACGGCGCCTTAGAATCCGGCGAGCGCGGAGGACCCATGCTGCGATCGCGTCTCGTCGTTCGGCAGCTTCTGATCCTTTCCATCGCATCGACACGGGCTCAATCGAGCAGAACGGAGAGCCCGGTTCCGCCGATACCCGACTTCGTTCCGGCGGGCGCGACTCGATACAGCGTGCTTTCCAGCGGAAACCTCGCCGGGCACCAGGTGGTCTGGACGACCGCCGACGGCAAGCGTCATGTGTTTTTCGAATACAACGACCGCGGACGCGGGCCGCAGATTCACACCGTGATGGCGCTCGGAGCCGGCGGGATCCCGACGTCTCTCGAAAACACGGGGCATGACTACCTGAAGGGTCCCGTCGAGGAGCGCTTCGCGAACGATCACTCCATCGCGCGCTGGAAGAACAAGGCGGAAAACGGCGAGCGGCGGGTCGAAGGCGCGGTTTTCTTTCCCTCCTTCTACGGCCCACCGGACGAGCTCGCGTTGCTCGTGAAAGCGATGCTCGTCTCCGGCAAGCCGATGCCGCTGCTGCCCGAAGGCGAGGCGCGGCTCGAACGCGTCCGGGACGTCACCCTCGAACGCAACGGCAAATCACAGCCGGTCGTGCTCTACGCCGTCACAGGTTTTCAGTTCAGCCCCTCCTACCTGTGGCTCGATCGGAGCAACGATCTCTTCGCGAGCGGCACCCGCTGGTTCATGACCATCCGTGAGGGCTGGGAGCCGTCTCAGGAAAAGCTCGTCGACGCGCAGGATCAGGCAAGCATTCGGTGGCGAGCCGGGCTGGCGCAAAACGTGGCGCGCAACCCGAAGACTGACGTCGTATTCCACAACGTCAACGTCTTCGATTCCGAAACCGGCAAGCTTCTGCGCAACCAGGTCGTCACCGTCCACGGGAACCGAATCGCCTCCGTCGGGACTTCGGCGAATCGAGCAGGCGATGTCGAGGCGATAGACGGCGGCGGCGGAACGCTCTTGCCCGGCCTCTGGGACATGCACGTACACATCACCGACGATGACGGGCTGCTGGACATCGCAGCGGGTGTGACCTCCGTGCGCGATCTCGCCAACGACACCGAGGCACTCGAGGCGCGCCGTAAACGCTACGACTCCGGAATCGAGATCGGTCCGCGGATCATCGCCGCGGGCTTCATGGACGGACCCGGTCCGTACCAGGGTCCCACCAACGTCCTCGTCGACACGGAACAGAAGGTCCGCGACGCCATCGCGCGCTACGACGCGCTGGGCTACCCGCAGATCAAGGTCTACAGCTCGATCAAACCCGAGCTGGTGCCCGTGATCATCGCCGAGGCCCACAGGCGTGGCATGCGAGTCAGCGGCCACGTGCCCGCCACGATGTTCGCCGACCAGTTCGTCAAGGCGGGCGCCGACGAGCTCCAGCACATCAACTTCGTCTTCCTGAACTTCTTCCGCGACGTCACCGAGACGCGCACCCCGGCGCGCTTCACCGAGCCCGGGAAGCGCGGCGCCGCCTTGGACCTCGATTCCGCGGCAGTCAAAGAATTCATCGAGCTGTTACGCAGCCGCAACGTGGTCGTCGATCCGACCCTGGCGACGTTCGAATCCATGTACCGGGCTCGACCCGGCACGCTCGATCCAGCATTTGTCGCGGTGGCTAACCGCATGCCGACACAGTTGCGTCGCGGCTTCCTCGCAGGCGGGCTCCCGGCGGAAGGAGAGACGGGCGATCTCTACGAGCGGTCCTACGCGAACATGGTGAAGATGGTCGGCCTGCTCTATCGCTCGGGGGTCCACATCGTCGCGGGGACCGACACTCTGGCGGGATTCGGCCTGCACCGCGAGTTGGAGCTCTATCGCGAAGCCGGCATTCCCAACCCGGACATCCTGCAAATCGCCACGCTTCGTGCCGCGCAGGTCATGAAGCGTGATGGGGAGCTCGGCTCCATCCGGCCGGGACGACTGGCCGATCTCGTGATCGTACAGGGCGACCCGACTCAGGATATCTCCGCCGTCCGCAACACGAAGCTCGTCATGAAGGACGGCGTCCTCTTCGAGCCCGCGCGGATCTACGAGGCCATGGGCGTCAAGGGGTCGGGCATACATTGAACAGCGTCGCAGCCGATGCACATCGACTGTCTTTCCCACCTTGCAAGGCAATGTGGCAAGTGGAGACCTGACCCTCAATGTGGCAAGTGGAGACCTGACCCCGTCCACGCCGCCATTCCGCCGACGACGTTCGTCACGCGCGTAAAGCCTAGCTGCTCGAGAATACTCGTCCCGATCGAGGAGCGGTATCCGCCGGCGCAGATGACGGCGAGCGGCTCGCCCTTGTCGAGCGCGCTGGCGCTCTGCGCGAGCGTGTTCAGCGGCAGATGGACGGCGTTCGGAATGTGCCCCGCCTGCCATTCTGCCGGCCGGCGCACGTCCACGACGCGACCGGTGCGGCCTTCTCGGATGCGTGCATCGAGCTCCTCGACGCTCATCTGTTCCATCCTCGCGAGCGGCAGCCCGGCGCGGTCCCACTCGAGGATCCCTCCCGCGAGATAGCCGGCGACGTTATCGAGTCCTACACGTGCAAGCCGCGTGCGCGCCTCGCGAACCTGCTCTTCGTCCTCGGCGACGAAAAGAATCGGAGCCCGGGGCGAGATCAGCGCCCCGGCCCACGAGGCGAACTGTCCCGAGAGGCCGATGTGGAGCGATCCCGGAACGTGCCCGGCGCCGTACTGCGCCGCGGGACGCGTGTCGAGGACGACTGCGCCCTTCCTCTGGAGCGTTTCGACGTCGCGGGCGGCGAGCGCCGCGGGATCGGGAAGCTCGGCGAGTTGAGAGGCGCCTCCGCGGTTGATGGCGACGTCCCGGGAGAAGTACGCCGGCGCTTCCGGCAGGTCGGTCGTCATCATCCGAACGAACTCTTCCTTCGGCATCGGCCGCAGCGCGTAGTTGAATTGCCGCTGCTGCCCGATCGTGGAGCTCGTCTCGCTCGAGATGTTTCGCCCGCACAGGGACCCGGCGCCGTGCGCGGGGTACACCTCGACCGAATCCGGAAGCGTGAGGAGCTTGCCGTGCAGCGAGTCGTACAGCATCCCCGCGAGCTCCTGTGCGCTCATCTTCGAGCCGAGGAGATCGGGCCGGCCGACGTCTCCGATGAAGAGCGTGTCTCCCGTCAGAACGGCCTTCGGCTCGGCGGACACCGGCCGGTCGATCACGAGCACGGAGACCGACTCGGGTGTGTGACCGGGAGTCTCCAGAAAACGCAGCGTGACGTCGCCCATGCGGATCTCGTCGCCGTCCTCGACCGGCACGTAGTCGAACTGCGCCCCGGCCTTCGCGCCGAAGTAGATCTTCGCCCCCGTCCGGCGGGCGAGCTCCTGGTGGCCCGAGACGAAGTCCGCGTGGAGGTGCGTCTCGATGACGTGTCGGATCTCGAAGCCCTGTTCGCGCGCTTCGTCGATGTAAGTGTCGACATCCCGGCGCGGGTCGACAACGGCGGCCTCTCCCTGCGACCCGATCATGTAGGACGCGTGGGCGAGGCAGCCGAGGTAAAACTGTTTGAAGTACATTCCGGATCGGATCTTATTCCTCGACCGGTCCTTGTTCGATCTCCACCGCGAAATCGGGAGTCACCTGCAAGCGCAGGGCAGCGAGGCGGCAGCGCCACCGCTCCCGTTCGATCCTTCTCGCCAACCTCCGCCAGATCCAGACCGCGAGATGCTCGGCGGTGGGAGGAACTTTTGCGAACTCCGGCACGTCGAGATTCAGGTTGCGATGGTCGAGTGGCGCATCCACTTCTTCTTTCAGGATCCGATCGAGGTCCGTCAGGTTGACGACCATCTCGGACTCTGGATCGATCGGACCGACGACCGAGACCTCCAGCGCGAAGTTGTGGCCGTAACCGTGCGGGCTCTGGTCGCCGTAGACGGAGCGGTTCCTCTCTTCGCTCCAGTCCTTCCTCCAGAGGCTTCGCCCGGAGTTGAAGTGGATCGTGCGCGAAAGCCGCACCACGGCTCGAAGCTAGCACACGGCTCCGGCTCCGCTAGAATTCCGCCGCCGCAGCGGCAGCACGCCATGAATCTCTATTCGAACGCCTCGGAGCTGGATGAAGACCTCGAACGTTCCGGGACCGTGAGCCGGAACGGTTCGCTCGTCGTCACGAACGCGCCGCGGTTCCGAGAAGAAGTCCTGGATGGCCTCGTCTGGACGGCGGTCTTCGGCGGACGCGACGGAAAGGAAGCGGCCCGTGTCGCAATCCGCGGAGCGGCGGCCTCGCTCGGAATCCTTCCGGCGTCCATTCTCCCGCTCTACGAAGCGCGCGGGCGAGGCGAGGTCTCCGGCTTCACGGTTCCCGCGATCAACGTCCGGATGCTCGCCTACGACACCGCGCGCGCCGCGTGCCGCGCCGCCCGAAACCTGGGCGTCGGCGCACTCGTCTTCGAAATCGCGCGCAGCGAAATCGGGTACACCGAGCAGCGGCCCGGCGAGTACGCCTCCGTCATCCTCGGCGCCGCGATTCGCGAGCAGTGGGAGGGTCCGATCTTCCTCCAGGGTGACCACTTCCAGACCAACCCGAAGAGGATGCAGATCGAGCCGGACAAGGAGATCGCCGCCATCGAAGCGCTGATCGAAGAGGCGATCGCCGCGGGCTTCTTCCAGATCGACATCGATACCTCGACGCTCGTGGACCTCTCGAAGCCGACGCTCGAGGAGCAGCAGGCCGTCAACTCGTCTCTCACGGCCCGCTTCACGAAGTTCATCCGGAGGCGCGACCCGGAAGGAATGCCGATCTCCGTCGGAGGCGAGATCGGCGAAGTCGGCAAGACCAACTCGACGCCAGAAGAGTTCCGCGCCTACATGGACGGCTACCTCCGGGAGCTCGGCAGCGAAAAAGGGATCGCGAAGGTGTCGATTCAGACCGGCAGCTCCCACGGCGGAGTCGTCGGCCCGGACGGTACGGTTCAACGCGTCCAGATCGACTTCGAAACGCTCTCCCGGATCTCGAAGGTCGCGCGCGAGGAATATCGCCTGGCCGGCGCCGTCCAGCACGGCGCCTCGACGCTACCGGCGGAGTTCTTCGGCAACTTTCCGGAGCACGACTGCGCCGAGATCCATCTCGCGACGGAGTTCCAGAACATGGTCTACGACCATCCGGCGCTCCCGCTTCCGCTGAAGCGCAGCGTCGAGCGCTGGCTCTTCGAACGGATGGCCGACCAGAGAAAGAAGGGGGAGACCGAGAGCCAGTTTCTCTACAAGACGCGCAAACAGGCGATCGGAGCGTTCAAGGAGCAGGTCTGGAATCTGCCTTCCGGTACGCGCGAAGCCATCCGCGGATCGCTCGAGAAGAAGTTCGCGTTCCTGTTCGAGAAGCTCGCCGTGACGGAGACCCGTGAGCTCGTCGCCCGATACGTAAAGCCGGTCGCGCCGAGAGAGCCAGCCGCAGCGTCCGGGCCGCGCGCCGGATACGTGCGCGACGACGAGGCCGGGGATTGAGTGGTCGGTAGACGAAAGTCCGTTTCCCGTTTGCCGGCTCGAATGACCGCAGTCGTCAAGACGAAACCGGTCCCGGGTCCCGCCGGCACCCAGGTCAAAATGGTGCCGCTGCCGCGTCCCCGGGCCGGCGAAGTGCTGATCCGGGTCCTCGCCACCGCGGTGTGCGGATCCGATCGTCACATCTACAAATGGGACGAGTCGATGGCGACGATCGTGAAGCCCCCGCGGATCTACGGCCACGAGTTCTGCGGTGAGATCGTTCGCTTCGGTCCGGCCGCGGAGCGCCAGGATCTGCGCGAGGGGCTCTACGTGTCGGCCGAGATGCACGTCACCTGCGGGCATTGCCGGCCGTGCCGGACCGGACAGCGTCACATCTGCGAGAACACGCGGATCCTCGGGGTGCACGAAGACGGCTGCTTCGCCCAGTACGTCGTCGTCCCCGCGTACAACGTGATCCCGCTCGACCGGCAAGTCGTACCGCCGCGGGTCGGGGCTTTCTTGGACGCGCTCGGCAACGCCGTCCACACCACGCAGGTCGCGGATCTCTCGGGAAAATCGGTCGCCGTCCTCGGCTACGGCCCGATCGGCGCGATGTGCGCGGAAATCGCCCGCATTTCCGGAGCGGCAAGGATCGCGATCACCGACGTCAACGCGCAGGCGACCGCGCACGCGCGCCGCTGGGCGAGCTCGCGGCGGCTTTCCCACGTGTCCGTCATCGACCTGACGCGCACGAAAGACCCGGCCGGCAGCGTGCGCGAGGCGCTCGGCGGCGGTGCGGACGTCGTCCTCGAGCTCTCCGGCGCCGAAGCTTCGATCAACCTCGGCCTGGCCGTCGCGCGCAGCGGCGCGACGATCTCGCTTCTGGGGCTTCCGAAAGCGAGGTCGGTGACGATTCAGGATTACACGGGCTGCCTGATCTTCAAGGGCCTGACGCTCCACGCGGTCATCGGACGGCGGATTTTCGAAACGTGGATCAAGATGCTCGACCTGTTGAGCGCGGGGCTGGACGTCGAGGATATCGTCACCAACGAGTTCGAAGGGCTCGAGAGCTTCCACGACGCGATGGCGCTGCTCGAGAGCCGGCGCGCGATGAAGGTAGTGTTTTACCCGAACGGAAGACCGTAGTTAGAGTTCAACGGGAGCGCAGCGAATATGCCCACCAATCCCCCTCCCAAACCGGATCTGTCCCAGGACATGACCGATCGCCGCATCGCCGAGTTCGCGCTCGAAGAGTCCCGGCTGTCGAACGTCGCGTATCGCTTCCAGCTCTCGCCGCGAGACCGCGTATGGAAGAACTGGGACCGGACGGAGTTCGAGCCGAACCGTTATCGGGTCATCGGACTCGCGGGAGTCTGTCTTTCCCGCGAGGAGGCGGGCGAAGCGCAGAAAGTCGCCTCGCGCGCTCTCGGCGACGTGGACGACGTGCTCTACACGGTCGAGCGGCCGGCCCAGGCCGTCATCGTCCGCGGCGCGGGAGGGACGTCCGAGATCATCAATCGCCCGACCCTCTGCGCGGAGATCATCGCGCCGGACTCGCCAGCCTTCAATCGCGCCCTCGCCGCTCTCGACTCCGCCTTTCCCGGCGGCCGCGTCGCGGGGAAGATCCTCTCGGAAGACAACTCCTGAGTTCGATGACGTCACTCATCGACCACCTCGCGGGCGAAAACGAAAAACTCCGGCAGGCGGGAACCTACAAGGAGGAGCTCGTCCTCGAGTCGCCGCAGGACGCGCGCGTCACGGTCGGCGGACGCGAGCTCGTCATGCTGACTTCGAACAACTACCTGGGCTTCGCCAACCATCCGCGCGTGCGCGAAGCTCAGAAAAAGGCGATCGACCGATGGGGCGCGGGAATGGCGTCGGTGCGTTTCATTTGCGGCACCGAGGAGCTTCACAAGAATCTCGAAGCCGAGATCGCCGCGTTTTTCGGGACCGACGACGCGGTCCTCTACATGTCGTGCTGGAACGCGAACGAGGGCCTCTTCGCCGCGATCCTCGAGGAGCCGGACGGCCTCTACTCCGACGAGCTCAATCACGCGTCGATCATCGACGGAATCCGTCTCTGCAAGGCGAAGCGCTTCCGGGTCCCGCACAACGACAGGAAAGCGCTCGATCGAATGCTCGACGAAGACACGGGCTCGCGGTTTCGGATGATGGTCACCGACGGCGTCTTCTCGATGGAGGGGGAAGAGGCGAACCTGCGCGAGCTCGTCTCGATCTGCGAGGAGAAGAACGCGCTTCTCGTGGTGGACGACTCCCACGCGACCGGCGTGCTCGGCGCAACCGGCCGCGGCACTGCCGAGGAGCAGGACGTCTTCGACCGCATCCCGGTCACGACGGGGACGCTCGGGAAGGCGATGGGGTCGGCGGCGGGAGGCTTCGTCACCGGACCGACAGCTCTTACCGACACGCTGCGGCAGCGCAGCCGGACGTACCTCTTCTCGAACTCCCTGCCGCCGGCGGTCGTCGCGGGATCTCTCGAGGCATTCCGGATGCTCTCCGAGGATCCCGCGCCCGTCGAGAAGCTGCGAAGCAACGCGGTCTACTTCCGCAACGCGATCTCCGAGGCGGGGTTTCGGATCCCCCACGGCACCCACCCGATCGTGCCCGTCGTCGTCGGCGACACCGCGAAGGCGCTCGCGATGGGAAAGGCGCTCTTCCAGGAAGGCGTGTACGTTTCGGGATTCGGTTACCCCGTCGTGCCGCACGGGCAGGCGCGCCTGCGCTGCCAGGTCTCCGCCGCGCACGAGCGTGCCGACCTCGACCGCGCGGTGGACGCTTTTCGAAAAGTCGGGCGGAAGTTCGCCGTGATCGAGTAAGCGGATGCCGGAGAACACCGCCCAGTTGAGGGTCTTGTCGCTCGTCGCTCTCCTGCTCATGGTCGTTGCAGTGCTGGGGCTCGTCGCGACGAATTCGCTCCTGGCTCGTACCCCCGCGGGCATCACCGTCCAGGTCGCGGGACTCCTGCTCATGGTCTGGGCGCGTCTCACGTTCGGCCGCCGCAGCTTTCACGCCTCGGCAGATCCCACTCCCGGCGGGCTCGTGACCACCGGTCCCTACCGCTTCATCCGGCACCCGATCTACACGGCGGCCTGTCTCTTCGTCTGGGCTGGCATCCTGTCGAACTGGTCGGTGCTCGCGGGATTGCTCGGTGTCGTTTTCCTCGTCGGGGCGTTCATCCGGATGCTGTGCGAGGAGCGGCTGGTCATCCAGGCGTATCCGGACTACCGGGAGTACGTACGGAGCACGAAGCGGATGGTGCCTTATGTCTTCTGATCCTCTCGTCCGGAACGTCTCGGACACGGCGCTGTGGGCCGCGGCCTACCGCGCGAGGGAAAACGACCGGCCGAACCCTCTCTTCCGCGATCCCTTCGCGCGCCGGCTGGCGGGAACGCGCGGTCAGCGCATCGCGGAGCGGCTGACGGCCAGCGATTCGTGGGCCTGGGTCACGCGGACGTATCTCTTCGACCGATTCATCCGGGAGCGCATCGCTCAGGGTACAGACACCGTGGTGAATCTCGCGGCGGGGCTCGACGCGCGACCGTATCGCATGGACCTGCCTGCGTCTCTTCGTTGGTTCGAAGTCGACCTTCCCGATCTCCTCGCCTACAAGGAGGAAGCCCTCGCCGGCGAGAAGCCCCGTTGTGCTCTCGAGCGGATCGCCCTCGACATCTCCGACACGGCCGCGCGGCGCAGTCTCTTCGATCGCCTGAGGGGCGGCGCCAAGAGGGCCCTCGTCATCACGGAAGGCCTCTTGATCTACCTGACGGCGGAGGAGGTCGCTGCCCTCGCTAAAGACCTGACGGTGCCGGAGAGCTTCCGGCACTGGGTCCTGGACCTGGTCTCGCCCGGGCTCCTGCGCATGCTCCAGAAAAAGACGAAGGGAGAGCTCGATGCCGCGGGCGCTCCGCTGAAGTTCGGCCCGGCGGAAGGTCCCGGGTTCTTCGCGGCCCACGGCTGGCGGCCCGTCGAGATCGGCTCGATCATCAAGACGGCGGCGCAGCTCAAACAGCTGTCTTTCGGAATGCGGCTCGTCGCGATGCTTCCGCAGTCCGACGGCCCCCAGGGGTCCCGGCCGTGGGGCGGAGTGTGCCTTCTCGAGAGGGGGAATCAACCGAAATGAGGGATCGACTCGAGCGCAACAAGGAGAACGCGATGGCTTTCTACGACCAGGTCGTTCCCGAGACCTCGGCGAACGACAATTCGATGTTCTGAGATCTTCGGCAGCCCCGTCCGTGAGCTCCGCGAAAACCGCAGCTGTCCTCTGGAGGCGGCTCGACCGCCCCGGCCACGAAACCGCGCTGCTGCTCCGTGCCGGAAACGGCTGGGAGCTGGCCGGCGCCGCGGTGTTCCTCCACCGAAAGGACCCCTGCTCTCTTACCTACCTGATCACGTGCGATTCGAAGTGGCGAACCCGATCGGGCGCGGTTACGGGATGGGTCGGGAAGAAGACGATCGGCGTGGAGGCGCGGATCGACCGCGCCGGCGTCTGGAAGGTCGGCGGCGACGAAGTCTCCCGGATCGAAGGTTGCGTGGACGTCGATCTGAACTTCAGCCCTTCG
>WNGA01011091.1_pt1 | contig 21140 bp, 18 predicted proteins | sample 5400061 | NCBI WGS metagenome assembly WNGA01 (sample SAMN13153366, study PRJNA577476) | soil metagenome | isolation source: 100 cm soil or saprolite under grassland replicate 2 | place: USA:California | collected 2016-06-15
AGACGATTCATTGGCCCTCCTTCGATGCGGTGGGCCGCAGGCGGCGAGCGTTGCGTTCCCTCTCATCATCGTCTGACTTGCTCGTTTGTAAAGAGCAAAGCGCGAACTCCGTCGAGCAGTCTCGCGCCTCGCCGACGGCTGGGCGGTGCGACTCCGGACTCTCGCGAAGCGCCTTCATGGCGCAAACAGCGAGTCGCGACGGTGGAACGCCACTCATGAGACCATCCTGTGGTTGCTCGGCCCCGGGAGGTCGGATGGGGCCGGCGACGCGTAAACCAGGGAAGGAGTCCGTGATGGCGGTGGCAGCACAGGAGCGCTCGAATCTGGTGAACGAGCTACTCGAGCGGATTGGCCAAACGGTTGGCCAGAGAGCACAGGTGTCGACCATCTTCGGCGAGCCCGTCGAGCGAGAGGGCGTGACCGTGATTCCGGTTGCCAAGGCCCGCTTCGGATTTGGCGGTGGTGGCGGCTCCGGAGCACATGAGGACGACGAAGGCTCGGGCGGAGGCGGAGGCGGCGGTGTGGCCGTCAGCCCGATCGGCTACATCGAGGTGCGCGACCGCAGTTCAGAGTTCAAGCGAATCTCCACCTCGTTTGACCTGCTGGCGCTGGTCGCTGCAGCCTCGGTCGCCGCGGTCGCGGTCAAACGGCTGCTCGACTGAGCCGTTTAGGCGGAGCGGTTCTTCCGCGGTCGGCTGTTACCCGAGAGGGCTTTACGTGCCTGCGCGCCCTCCTACGATCCAGCAGCGCGCCAGTAGGCGACGGCGGCCACTCTTGCGGAGGCGACGACATCGCCGTTTGCATTGCGGGCAATCAGCGTCTGCGGGTGCATGAAGTCGCCGGTTCGCTCAGCGGGAACGATGTAGGTGTAGTGCCCGTCTGCCAGGATCGGTATCGCCACCGAAGCACCGTCGTCGTACTTGAGCTCGAGCGACGTTGCGCCTGCGACGCCCACATGACCCTCCAGGCCGTAGACCTTCGTGAAGTCGGTCGAGTCCGAGCGAGTGTTCACGTAGATCGGGACGCTGTCGTCCGAGACGGGCGGATCATCCCAGTCGGCCGGTAGCGAGGCACGGGCGACAATCGAGCCATCCATGCTGTGAGCGACCAGCTCCAAGCCGGAGGTGTGCACGGTCGCGAGGTGCTGCGCCGGTACCTCGAAGACGAAGTAGCGGTCGTCGCCAAGCGAGATCGAATCACTCGATCCATCGGCATAGACGGCCCGCAGGCTCGTCCCGTTCGAGGCGTTGATCCGACCGCCGAGAGCAACCGGCGTGTCGAGCGCCGCGTTCGCGTCCGAGGGAACCGTCAGGTCGAGCGGCCGCCCGGCCAGCTCTGCCCCGGTCGTGCAGCGAGCTCCCCGCCCGCGATCGCCTGCGGTTACGAGCTCGGTGCAGCTCCCGCCGCCGCGAAGGTCGGCCGCATAGAGCGTCGTCGTTCCCATCGAGGCGACAGCGCGCGCGTGCGCGACGTCCGGGTTCAGGCGTAGATCGGCAGGCATGCCGGTGTCGACCGCCGCAATCTCTTGCTGAACGTGAGCCGGCGCCGGCCATCCGAGCAGTACCGAAGCGCCCACGGCGGCGCCCGCGAGCAGCAGCCCAGCTCCTCCGACGAGAGAAGTCAGCCGTGCCAGCCGACGTCGTCGTTGGCGCCGGTCGAGGAGGCTGCGGTAGGCGGATTCGAGGTCGTGTTGCAGTGTCGTGACAGTCATCAGTTGCTCCCTTCTGTCTAGGTATCCGGCCTGACCGTGGTCGTGTTTCACCTGTTCTTGGGAAACATCTGGAGGCGGTCGGTGTATCTCCTTGTGAATGGGTGCGACCGATGCGCAGCTGATCATCCGTGCCCGCGAGGATCCCGAGGCGCTGGCCGAGCTCTACCTGCGCTACCGAGAACGGCTCTACAGCTGGTTTCGCCTGAGGCTTCCCGAGGCTGCCGCGTCCGAGCTGACCGCCGAGTTGTTCGCGCAGGTGGCCGTCGGCCTCAAGCGCTTCCGCGACGAGGCCGACGGCTCTGCCGCGCCCTGGCTCTACGGGATCGCCAAGAATTTGGTGCGCCGGTACTACGAGCGGGGCCGAATCGAGGAGACCGGGCGCCGCCGGCTCGGGCTGCCCATCCACTCATACGAGCAGGACTTCGAGGCCGTCGAGGAGCGAATCCGGGCTAGCCAACTTCAAGGAGACCTCGAATCAGCGCTCGATTCGCTGCCACAGGCGCAGCGAGACGCCCTGGAGTTGCGCATCGTCGGCGAACTTCCCTACCAGGAGGTCGCTGTGACGCTCGGCTGCTCCGAGACTGCGGCGCGAATACGCGTCATGCGCGCGCTCGGCAAACTGGGCCGACTGCTCGAAGCTGTGCTGGCCCGACCCGCACGCTGATGCGAACGCTCGGCCTGCTGCAGGTCCTCCTTGCGAGCCTCGTTCTCGCAGCGGCCACGAGCGTCGTCCTCGTCTCCGGGGTCCGCTCGACGCCCGCGGATCGCGCTACCAACACGGTAACCAGATCGCTGCACCTGCCCGCTCCGACCGGCCCGGCGTCGGTCGGGACCCGCTCGCTGATGCTCGTCGACCACTCGCGCGTGGATCCCTTCGATCCTCGGCACGGGCCTCGCCGGCTGATGATCCAGGTCTGGTATCCAGCGGTTCCGCGAGGGCCGCGCGCCGCCTACCTGGCGCAGGGGGTTGCCAGGGTCCTCGCGGCCGAGCACCGCCTCCCGGCCGCCACCTTCGCCCGCGTCCGTACGAACGCCTACGAGAACGCACGGCCTCTCGAACATCCGGGCGGCTACCCGGCGGTCGTGTTCTCGCCTGGATACGGAGTTCCCCACGCGCTCTACACGACCCTGCTCGAGGATCTCGCGAGCCATGGTTTCGTCGTGATCGCCCTCGACCACACCTACGAAACCGAGGCAGTGCAGTTCCCCGGTGGCGAGCTTGTGCGGAGAAGCCTGCCGGCCGCGCCGGGCCGCCAAGCAAGCCCGGCCTCGTACCGGCTGCTCCTGCGGATCATCGGGCAGCGTGTGGCCGACGTGCGGTTTCTGCGGCGAAGGCTGCCAATGGTCGATCGGCGAGTCGGTCGGATCATCGACCGCGGTCGTGTCGGCGTTTTTGGCCACTCGCTCGGCGGCCTCACAGCGGCCGCCGCTCTGGAGGCGGATCGAACCCTAGGCGTCGGCGTCGACCTGGACGGCTCGATCTTCGGCCCGGGCGTGGGCCGGCCACTTGGGCGACCGTTCATGATCATGACCGAGCACGGCGACGGCACGATGCTGCGCTTCTGGCCGAAGTTGCGTGAAGCCAGACTGCTCGTCCGGATCGCCGGCACGCGTCACCTCAACTTCTCCGACTGGAACGTGCTCGTGCCCTGGCTCCACAAGACACGCGTTTCGCTTCCGGTCGTGGGGACGATCAACGGCGCCCGCGCTCTGAGGATCGAGCGGGCCTACCTCGATGCCTTTTTCAGCCGCCATCTCGCTGGCGCTTCTGCTCCGCTCCTGGACTCCCCGTCGCCCTTCCCCGAGGTCCAGCTCAGGCGCTGACTGAGACGCGCTCGATCAGGTCGGCGGCCTTCACCGTCCCCGGGTCTGCCTGAAGCCGAGTCGAGATCCGGCGCATACGTTCCCGCAGGACCTCGTCCGCGAGCAGCAGGTCGACGGCGCCGCGCAGCTCGTCCGGCTCGTGGTCGTACGTCCCCAGCCGCACGCCGTAGCCGAGCTCGTGCACCCGCTGCGCGTTGTCGTACTGGTCCCAGAAGAGCGGGAGCACGACCATCGGCCTGCCGAAAAAGAAGCTCTCGGTGACCGTGTTGTTGCCGCCGTGGGTGATCACCAGGTCGACCTCGGGCAGGATCCGCGCCTGCGGCAGGAACTCGGCGCCGGTCATGTTGCCGGCAAGCTCGAAGAGCTCGTGCTGGGGCCCCTTGGAGACCACATAGCGGTGCGGGCTCTCGGACAGCTCCTCGATCAGCCTGCGCATCAGGTCGACGTCCGCCGAGCCGAGGCTCCCGAGGCTCAGGTAGACGAGCTTCTGACCCGCCTCGCGGAAGCCGGTCGGCTCCGTCCACTCTGCGTCGGTGCCGCGCACACAAGAGTCCAGCCGCCGCCAGCTCTGCCCGAGCGGCTGCGACCGCCCGTAGTCGGCCTCCTCCGGGTAGAGGTAGAGGTTCAGCCACGGCGACTCATGGATGAACTCGAGCTCGGGGAGCGGGGGAGCCCCCTGGTCGCGCATGAAGGCGTCGAAGTCTTCCCAGAGTGGCCGGTGGGCGCGCTCGTACTCGGCGCGGAACTCGTCCCAGCCGGCGCGGTCGGCCTCCGCGTAACCCGAGAACGTCGGCGGCATCGCCGCATCCTTCAGCTCGCAGGGGTTGCAGGAGACGATCCGCACCCAGGGGATCCCATACGCCGGGAGCGCGGCGAACCCGACGACGTTGTCTTCGACGACGACGTCGGGCCGGAGCTCGTCCAGGAGCTCGCGCAGCCGCGGCTCGACGTACTTCGCCCCGTCCACGAGCGCCTGCCAGGTCGGCTGGATGAAGCCTGCGAGCTGCTCGATCGTCGGTTTGCGGAAGACGGGCGCCGTCTCTCGGATGAAGTCCTTCCAGAACTGCCCCGGCTCTTCCTCCTGCTCGGGCGGCGGGCCGAGCAGCATCGCCGCCTCCTCGAAGCCCTTCTCCTCGAGTGTTCCCGCGAACGACTTCTCGACCACGAACACGACGCGGTGGCCGCGCCGCCGCAGCACGTCGCCGATCCCGACGCAGTTGTTCGTCGGCCCGTAGGCACCCTCGGGGAAGAAGACGACGGTCGCCATCCGGAAGCGATCCTACGGCGCGGTAACCCCGGGCTCCGCCTGGAGAGCTGTCCTGAGCACGGGGAAACCCCGGTTCCCCCGGCGCCCGAGCGATGGAAGCGAAGAGCGCGATACCCTGACCGCGCTTGGAGAGGTGTCCGAGCGGTCTAAGGAGCGCGACTGGAAATCGCGTATGGGCTGAAAGGTCCATCGCGGGTTCAAATCCCGCCCTCTCCGTAACACGGGGGAACCCCCTGGTTCCCCCGTGAGCCCCCTCCTTCACAGCGGCGACGCGTCTCCTGTCGTTCCAGGAGCCGCCTCTTCGCCGTGGTGTTCCGGCGCGCTGGGTGAGCCTCCCGGCCGGCTAAGCCGGCCTCCGGCGGCGGCGCGTTGCTTCTCGAGAGGCGGCAAACTCCCGAGATGCGGATCGGTCGGCGGGAGGTCGCGGTCTCCAACCCGGACAAGATCTACTTCCCCGAGCCGGGGCTGACCAAGGGCGATCTCGTCGCCTATTACCTCGACGTCGCGGAGCCCGTCCTGAACCACGTGCAGCGCCGGCCGATGCAGATGAAGCGCTACCCGGATGGGGTGGACGGGTTTTTCTTCTACCAGAAGCGGGTTCCGGAGCCCCACCCGGACTGGCTCGAGACGGTGCACATCAAGTTCCCGAGCGGGCGCAGCGCCGACTTCGCGGTCGCGAACGAGCCGGCCGCGCTCGCCTGGATCGCCAACCTCGGCTGCCTCGAGCTCCACACCTGGCACTCGCGCGTGGACGACGTCGACCGGCCCGACTACCTGCTGATCGACCTCGATCCGAGCGAGGGCAACCCCTGGGCGTACGTGCGCGAGATTGCGATGGTCGTCAAGGAGGTGATGGACGAGCTCGGGCTTGCCTCGTTCCCGAAGACCTCCGGCGCCACGGGCCTGCACATCCTCACGCCGATCAAGCCGGAGCTCGGATTCCCCGAGGTGCGGCGCCTCGCCAAGGCGCTCGCGCAGGAGGTCGAGCGGCGGGTCGGCGATCAGGACGTCGCGACCACGACCTGGAAGGTGGCCGATCGCCGCGGCGTGTTCGTCGACTACGGCCAGAACTCGCGCGACCGCACGATCGCCTCCGCCTACTCGATCCGCCCGACCCCGGATGCGCGCGCCTCGGCGCCGCTGCTGTGGAAGGAGGTGCCGCGCTCGGATCCGGCGCGCTTCACGCTGAAGACGATGCGCAAGCGCCTGGACAAGGTCGGCGACTTGACCGCCGGCATGTGGCGCCGCAAAGCGAGCTTGCTCCCACGCTTCGAGAAGCTCGAGCTGGAGCCCGGCGACCCGTCGATCGTCGAACTGCCGCGCAGCGGCCGTGGCCGGCGTTGGGAGAGCGACCAGTCGGCCTGGCGCCGCCGTGCCTAGATGGGTGATGCCATGAGATCGTCCGACTCGGGGCGCGAGCTGGCAGCTCTGGGGCAGGGCGACGGGACGGTGGCGAGCCGGTCTTTGCCGGACGGGAGCGGCCCAGACACGCCAGATCGCGCAGCCGAGCGCGCGAGATCGTGGCATCGACCATCTAGGGGGCTGCCAGCAGGCTCTCGACGGTCGGATCGCCGCGCCGCCGCTTGCCACGCACCTGGCTCCAGGTGCACTCGCCGGGATCCTTGTCGGGCCGGAAGCGCAGGAACTTGGTGCCGTGGCGGAAGCGGTTCTTCTCGACCTTGTCGTAGCGGACCTCGCAGGTGAGCTCGGGCCGCACGGGGTTCCAGTCGAGCTCCTTGCCCTGCGACCAGCGGCTCTGGCCGCCCGGGATCCGCTTGTCGCTCAGGTGGCCGGGCTCCTGCAGCTTCGGCAGCGCCTCCTCGAGCTCGCGCCGCACGGGGGCCGGGAAGCCGGAGCAGTGGCCGACGAAATCGAGCCCGCCGCCGTCGTCATAGAGGCCGAGCAGAAGTGTCGAGATCCGGCCGTCCGCCTTGTCGCTCCAGCGGAAGCCAACGATCACGCAGTCGGCGGTTCGATACGGCTTCACCTTGACCACGCCCTCGCGTGAGCCGGGCAGATACGGCAGCTCGAGCCGTTTCGCCACAACGCCGTCGAGCCCGGCCTGGTCGAGCCGCTCGAGCCAGCGCTTCGCCTGCTTCGGGTCGCGCTCGGCGGGGGAGAGGCGGAAGCGCTTCGCCCTGCGCTCGAGCTCGCGCCGCCGCTTCGCCAACGGGAGCTCGTGCAGCGGCTCGCCCTTCCAGACGAGGATGTCGAAGGCGACGAACTCGGCCGGGATCTCCGCTGAGAGCTTCCGGATCCGGCTCTCCGCGGGATGGAGGCGAAGCTGGAGGGCGTCGAACTCGAGCCGCCCGTTCTTGGCGATGATGATCTCGCCGTCGAGGGCCGACTCCGGCGGCAGCAGCGCTCCGACCTCCTCGAGCTCGGGGAAGTAGCGTAAGAGCGGCCGCCCGTTCCGGCTCCAGAGCCGCAGGCCGCCGCCGAGGTTCTCGAGCACGCCGCGGAACCCGTCCCACTTGGGCTCGTACTGCCAGTCGCCGGCTGGGAGCTCGTCCACGAGCTCGGCCTCCATCGGCGGGAACGGGAGCGCTTTCGGCGGCACGGGTCACACGCTACCGCGCCTTGAGGTCTTCGCTCTAAGCTCTCCTCGTGAGGCGCGTAGTGGTCACAGGGCTCGGGGCGATCACGCCGGTCGGGAACGACGCGCGTTCGACCTGGAACGCCGCGGTCGCCGGCGAGAGTGGGATCGACTTCATCCGCGCCTTCGACGCCGACGGTTTGCCGGTGCGGATCGCGGCCGAGGTCAAGGATTTCGACCCAACCGGGCTCGCACCGCCGAAGGAGCTGCGCCGGCTCGACCGCAACGTCACGCTGGCGCTCGGGGCGGCGAAGGAGGCGGTCGCGGACTCGGGCCTGAACGGCTACGACCCGATGCGGGTCGGGATCGTCTTCGGCTCGGCGATCGGCGGCCTGATCGGGATCGTGCAGCAGGCAGAGACGCTGCGGGATCGAGGTCCGGACAGGATCTCGCCGTACTTCATCCCGAGCGTGCTCGTCGACTCGGCGAGCGGCCAGCTGGCGATATCACTCGGGATCCGAGGCCCGAACTACGCGCCCGTCTCGGCTTGCGCGACCGGGTCACACGCCGTCGGGGAGGGTGCCGAGATCATTCGCCGCGGCGACGCCGACGCGATTCTCGCCGGCGGCACCGAGGCCTGCATGCACCCGTTGATCCTGGCCGGCTTTACGGCGATGCGGGGCCTGGCCGTGGAGGACGAGCACCCGCCGAGGGCCTCGCGACCCTTCGATGCCACCCGCGCCGGCTTCGTCATGGGAGAGGGAGCGTGCGTGCTCGTGCTCGAGGAGATCGAGGCCGCGCGGGCGCGAGGGGCCACGATCTACGCCGAGGTGCTCGGCTACGGCACCTCCAACGACGCGTACCACATGGCCGCGCCGGAGCCGGAGGCCATCGGCGTGGGCGACATGATGCGGACTGCACTCGAGCGGGCGGGCGTCGAGCTGGAGCGGGTCGGCTACATCAACGCCCACGGCACCTCGACGCCGCTGGGCGATGCCGCGGAGACGAAGGCGATCAAGGACGTCTTCGGCGACCACGCCTACAAGCTCGCGGTCTCCTCGACGAAATCGGTGATGGGCCATTGCTTCGGAGCGGCGGGAGCGATCGAGGCGATGATGTGCGTCCTCGCCGTTCACGAGGGCGTGCTGCCGCCGACGATCAACTACGCGAACCCCGATCCGGTGTGTGACCTCGATTACGTACCGAACGAGTCCCGCGCGTCGGAGGTCGACGTCGCGCTCTCGAATGCGATGGGCCTGGGTGGGCACAACGCCTGCGTTCTCGTGGGACGCGCGCCCTAGGGCGATACGACCTCCGGGGTCAGCTCCTCGAGCGAGCGCAGGACGAGGTCGGCCTGCGCGAGGGCTCCCCGGCCGGGCGGGAAGTGCTCGTTCGGGATCGCGATCACGCGCATCCCGGCTGCCTTGGCCGCCTGGATGCCGTTGGCGGAGTCCTCGACCGCTGCGGCGTGGGTAGGCTCGACGTCGAGCCGGCGGGCCGCTTCGAGGTAGACGTCGGGCGCCGGCTTGCCACGTGGCACCTCCTCGGAAGAGACGGTCGCCCGGAAGAGGTGCGCGACATCCAGCAGCTCCAGAGCGAGGTCGATCAGCTCCCGGTTCGACGAGGACGCGAGCCCGAGCGGCCGGCGAGCCGCGAGCCGCTCGACCGCCTCGCGCGCGCCGGGCAGGACCGGCAGGTGCTCGCGGTAGAGGCGCGCGAGTCGGCGGACGACCTCGCGGCTGATCTCCTCGGGCGGCTCGGGCAGTCCGATCACATCGTGCATGTACTGCGACCACTCGCGCGAGCTCATGCCCATCATGTCCAGCTGGGCTTGCTCGTGCCAGCGCCCGCCCCGCACGCGGGCCAGTTCCTCCCGCGCTGCATCCCAGACCTGCTCGGAGTCGAGCAGGACGCCATCGAGGTCGAAGACGACGGCCTCGATCACAGCGCCACGTAGCTCTGGCCGTGGAAGACGAGGGGTCGCCGGCCGGGACCAGGCTCAGCGCTGTCCACCTCGCCGACGAAAAAGGTGTGGTCGCCCGTCGGGTGCCGCTCGACGCTTCGGCAGCGCAGCCAGCCGACAGCGCCCTCGAGCCGCGGCGGGCCTTCGCCGTCGCGCAACGGGATGCGCTCCCAGAGCGCGATCGGTGGGACGCCGCGCGCGAAGTGCTGCGCCAGCGACTCCTGACCTTCGGCGAGCATGCTCACCGCGAACTCGCCGGCCTCGTGCAGGAGCTCGTGCAGTGCCGCATCAAGGCGAACGGCGACGCCGATGAGCGGCGGGTCGAGCGAGAGCGAGACGAGCGAGGCGACCGTCAGTCCAAGGCGCTGGCCGTCGAGATCGACGGTGACGACGGCGACGCCGGCCGGAAACCGGCCCATGACTGCGCGAAGCTCGTCGCCGCTGACCACGCGGCGATCATACGAGCGCTAGTGTTTGCGGCACTTACGCCAGTGGCCGCGGATCGCGTCCAGCGTTCCGTTCATCTGGTGCTCGAGCGACACGTCGGCGGGATCGCCGGCGTTGTACGGGTGGAGCCCGGGGCCTTGCCACATCACGTCGGGCGTCACGCCGGGACCCTCGACCGTGATCCGGTACAGCTCGCCGGTTCCCGGCCCGCGTTTGCGGTTCGGGATCCCGGGCGGGTGCGCGTATCCGCCCAGGTGCGGGTTGTGAGGGAAGAAGCCGTAGCAGAACATCCCGGGCGGCCCGTGCGAGACGAACGAGTTCTCGCGCAGCCAGCCCTGGCCGTAGCCGGAGTTGTACGTGTCCAGGTAGAGCAGTCGACCGTACTTGTCAGTCGGATTGCCGTATTCGGTAGTGCCGAAGCCGCGGACGCCGGCGCCGTCGTACGTGTACCGGCCGAAGAGCTCCTGGAAGCGGCCGTTGTAGACCCAGTCGGCGTGGACCTCGAGTTGCGCGAGCCCGCCCGTCCAGTGGGAGAGGTGCAGCCACCAGGTCCTCTGCCTTGCCAGCCACGGGGCCATGCCGAGGTTCGGTAGGGCCGTCTGCCAGGTCTGGAGCGCCCAGTACGAGCCGTTCGGCGCCTTGCAGGCCGCGACGAACCACGTGAGCTCAGGGCCGTCGTAGGGCTGACAGCGGTTCTTGAACTTCTTCCAGACGAGCCTGCGGTGCTTCCAGCCGCCGGAGTAGTCGAGCTTGAAATGGACCTGCGGAATCTTCGAGGTCCCCGGGCGCTTCCGGGCGTTGATCGCGCCCCACGCCAGCAGGTGCGTGACCTGGCCGCGCACCGAGTAGGTGACCATCGCGGTGCCCTTCGCGTTGACCGCGAGCTTGATGTTCGACGCGTTCCGCGCGATCAGCTGTGACGCGCTCGCGGGAGCGACGAGCCCTAGCGCGCCGGCAAGGGCGCACGCCAGCAGGACAAAACGAGTACGCAAGGCGACACCTCTGGATCGAGTGACGGGCCGCATCGCCGGGTACATCGGAAAATCCACGAGCACGCTCAAGCCAGAGCGTGCCCGGTTCGAGGGATGCTCTAGGAGGCGAGCCGCTCGTCGTCAGCGCGCTCGATGGGCACCGGCGACTCCTGCGGGAGGCTCAGAAAGACCTCGACGACCGCCGGGTCGAACTGGCTGCCAGCGCTCTCGCGCAGGCGGCGGCACGCCTCGTCGAGCCGAAGGCGCTTGCGGTATGGCCGGTCGGTGGTCATCGCGTGGAAGGCGTCGCAAACGAAAACGATCCGAGCCTCGATCGGGATCTCCTCGCCGGCCTTGCCGTCCGGGTAGCCGCCGCCGTCCCAGCGCTCGTGGCAGCTGCGCACGACCGTGCGCACGTCGGCCAGCCGTTCGATCGGCTCCAGGATCCGCTCGCCGAGCTCGGGATGCATCTCGAGGATCTTTCGTTCCTCCGGGGAGAGCGGGCCGGGTTTGAGCAGGATGCTGGTCGGGATGCCGATCTTGCCGATGTCGTGGAAGAGGGCGCTGAGCTCAACTCTTTTCAGGGCCGCTGCGTCAAAGCCCAGCGCCGAGCCGACCTTCGCCGCCATGTCGGTGATCCAGCGCGTGTGCGTCGAGGTGTACTCGTCGTTAGCCTCCAGCGCGTTGGCGAGGGACTCGACCGTCGAGACGAACGTGTTCTCGAGGTTCTCGAAGCTCCGCGCGCGCTCGAGCGCAACCGCGGCCTGGTAGGAGATCCCGGCGAGCAGGCGCAGGATCTCTTCGATCGTGTGCTCGCCGCGGACGCCCAGCTCGCGCACGCTGATGAACCCTTCGAGACATTCGTCGTTCCAGAGCGGGGCGAGGGCGAGATCGGGCCACTTGACTCCCTCGGGAGGCGGCGCGTGGCGCTCGGCTTCCTCGGCGCTGAGCACGAATGGCTTGCTTCGGTCGGCGACGACCGCTCGCAGCGCAGCCGCCGGGATGACCATTTCGAGCATCGGGCGCAGCGTCTCGTCGGCGTCATAGTCCGAGTGGGCGGCGATCCGGAAGTCGCCGTTCTCGAGCGCCAGCCAGAGCGCGCAGTTCTTCCCGCCGAGCATCTGCGAAGCGGCGCGCACGGTCTCGCTGCCGATCTCGTCCGGGGTCGCCGCCTGCGAGATCGCGCCCGTGAACTCGAGCAGCGCCTTTAGATGATCGGCCTCGCGTCGCTGCGCCTCGTAGAGGCGCGCGTTCTCGAGCGCGACCGACGCGTGCCCCGCGAGCACCTCCAGCAGGCGCACGTCGTCCTCGTCGAACTGATCGACGCCGAGCTTCGACATGACGATCACGCCGATCACGCGGGCGCCGTAGCAGAGCGGCACCGCCACGAGCGACTCCTCGATCGTGTGCGTCCCGGGGATCATCACCGCGTAGTCACATTCGAGGGTGTTGCCCACGAGCTGTGGCTCGGCGGTGGCCGCCGCGCGGCCGGTGATGCCCTCGCCGACCTTGGTGCGCGGCAGGTCGACATGCTCACCGTCTCGCGAGACGAGCTCGCCGCGAAAGGCGATCGGGACGACCTCGTCGCCGTCGATCACCGACACGCGACAGTTGTGGTAATCGATCAGGAGGCGGAGCTCGTCGGCGATCACGGCGCCGATCTGGCGCACGTCGTTCAACCGGTTGAGCTTTCCGGCCAGGCTCTGCAGCATCTTCAGGTGCGCGATCGAGCGGACGTCGCGGCCGCCCCCGCCCAAGCCCTCCGGCCGCTCACCGGTGTGCTCGTCGAAGAGCACGATCTGGTTCTTGCCGCGCGCCTTCGCGGTCATCATCGCGGCCTCGGAGCACGCGACGAGCTCACGCGGGTTCATCGCGTGCTGGGGCCCCTGGGAGATTCCGATCGAGATCGTGATCTTGCCGGCTGCGCCGAATTCGACCTCGGCGAGCGCGTCCGTCAGCCGGCGCGCGAGGTTGAGTGCATCGCCGGCGTCGCCCGAAGCCATGATCACGCCGAACTCCTCGCCGCCGAGGCGGCAGACCACGTCGGAGCCGCGCAGCGCGTCGCGCAGCAGGACGGCGAGCTCGGTCAGCACTTGGTCCCCGGAGCCGTGCCCGTAGACGTCGTTGACCCGCTTGAAGTCGTCGATGTCGAGCATCAGCACCGCGACCGAGTCGCGCGACCGGCTCGCGCGCGTCAACTCGGAGCGCAAGTGGTCGTGGAAGTAGCGGTGGTTGTAGAGACCGGTCAGAGAGTCGGTCTGCGCCTGGTACTCGAGCCGCGCGCGGATCTGCGCATTGTCGAGTGCGAGCGCGGCGGCATCGGCGAAGCGTGTAGCCAGCTCGAACTCCTCGTCGCTGAAGGCGGCGTGCTCGCCGAGCCGGTAGATGTTCAGCACGCCCTTGACCAGGTCGCGGGCGATCAGCGGCACCGTGATCAGCGCCTCGGGCTCGTCGGGCGGGGTGCCCGGGACCGTCTTGGTGCGCGGGTCGAGGTGAGCCTGGTTCGTGCGCACCGGCGCGCGGTGCAGCGCCGCCCAGCCTGTGATCCCCTCACCGAACAGCGAGCGGCTCTCCATGATCTTCTCCGCCCACTTGTCCCGCGCGAGAACCGGAGTGAGGAGACCCTGCGCCTCGTCGGCCTGGTAGATCGAGAGCGTGTCATGCGGGACGAGCTCGGCGAGCGTGTCCGCGATCCGGTCGAGCAGGTTGTCCAGGCTCTGCTCGGAGAGGATGTCGTGGAAGACGTCTGCGAGCTGCCGGTAGGACTGGACCAGCGACTCGGAGCGCGGGGCGTCAGGGTCGCAGAGACCGGCGTCCCGCGCTCGCGCAGGGTCCACAGCCGCGAAGAGGTGCCGCACGGACCCAGTCTCTCGTGCTTTTCGGCAAACCGTGATCCCCCGGAAAGGTGAACCTGTCTCGCTCGTTGGTTAACGCCGCGTAAATATTTCAGGTCGGCTCGTGACAGCACGACCCTTCTCGCTAGCTTGGATACAACAGAGATTGTGCGACCCGGAAGGACCGATGCAGAGCTCCCTGATCACCCTCGCCGACAACCGAATCACCATCGTCGTTGGCGCGTTCGCCGCGGCCTGGCTACTCGCCCGCGCGAGCGGAGCCGTCGCCCGCCGCGTGCTCGTATGGCACGACCGGAAGCACGGCGACAGCGATCCTGGGGAGACCGCGAAGCTGGTGGACATCAAGCGCCAGGAGACGCTCGTGGCGCTGATCCGAACGGGGATCGGGTACTGCGGCTTCGCGGCCGCGGCGGTGTTGACCCTGGCCGAGCTGATCGGCGGCGTCGACCGGCTGACCGCGATCGCCGGCGCCTCGTTCCTGCTGATCCTCGCCGGGTTCGCGATCCAGCGCGTGATGACGGACATCATCGCCGGCTTCGCCATGTTCGCCGAGCGCTGGTTCGCGGTCGGCGACACGGTGGCCGTCTCGGGGCTCGAGGTTCAGGGCGTGGTCGAGGACGTCTCGTTGCGACGCACCAAGCTGCGCACCCTCGACGGCGAGGCGATCCACATCCACAACTCGCAGATCCCCGCCGTGAAAGTGCTGCCGCGGGGCGTGAAGGAGCTCGCCATCGAGCTCTTCGTCTCCGACCGCGAGCGCGCCGAGCAACTGGTCGCCTGGGTCGCCGCGATGCTGCCCGAGGGGCCGACGACGCTCATCCGGAGGCCCTGGATCGAGGGCGTCGAGGAGTTCTCGGACTCGATGATCCGCATCGCCGTGCGCGCGACGACGGCACCAGGGCGCGAGTGGCTCGTCGACAGCTTCTTCTCCGACCTGCTCAAGGAGCGCGCAGAGGCCGGGTTGATCGTGCACGGGCCGGTGGTGCTCGCGGTGGACGAGAGCGCCACGCGCAGCTTCGCCCGTGCGAGCGCCGCGATGCGCTGGCAGGCACGTCGCGCGGCGGTCTCCGGCTGACGCTGGCTCTGCACCATCTTCAGTTGAGCGTCCGGGCCATGCCTATTGAGTCCGAGGCTCTCAGATCGGAGCTGCGCCCGGCTGTCTGGTCGGGATGCGCTGGGCCGGGAACAGGGCGACGATCGAGAGCAGGGCAAGGATCGCGAGCGCCGACCTGAGACCGTCGATGCGCGCATCGCGGTAGGCGTCGAGCGCAGCGTCGGTTGTGTTCGAGCCGACGTGTGCCTCGTCGAGGGCGGCCTCGAGGTCAGCGTCCGAGACGAAGGGGACTCCGCCCGCGAGCTCGACCTGGGCCTGGGAGGTGACCCGCGACGGGATCGCCGAGCTCTGCTCGATGTTCGTCAGGAAGGCAGAGGTGAGCGTGGCGATCAGGATCGAGCCGGCGAGCGCGGTGCCCAGCGAGGCGCCGAGGTTGGTCATCGTGTTCTGGACGCCGCCGACCTCGGGGCTCTCCTCGTCGGGGACCGCGGAGACGGTGACGGCGCCGAGCTGGGAGGCGAGCGCGCCGATTCCGAGCCCGATCAGGAGCATCGGCACGAAGACGATCTCCGCCCCGGCATCCTTGTCGAGCGCGCCGAGCAGGACGACCGTACCTGCGAGCAATGCGAGCAGGCCGCTGCGGACGACGAGCCGGGGCGAGACGTTCGGGAGGAGGCGGGGGATGCCGATCGCGGCGGCAAGCAGCGTGATGGAGAGCGGCAGCAGCCGGACGCCGGTCGCGAGCGCCGAAAGCCCCAGGCAGATCGACAGGAACAGCGGCACGACGAAGAAGAAGCCCGCCTGAACGAGGTACTGGAAGAAGAACATGATCAGGCCGCCGGTCAGCTGCCTGTTTCGCAACATCGCCGGCCGCACGAGCGGCTCTTCGCCTCTCGCGTCGACGCGGGTCTCCCAGCGGAAGAAGATCCAGATCACGAACAGGCCCGCCAGGCTCAGCCACACCGTCGGCGAGAGGCCCGCCCACGATGGCCCGTCCGCCTTGGGCTGAATCCAGCCCCACTCCCCTGAGCGGAGCACACCGAAGACGAGGAGCCCAAGCCCGAGCGCCGAGAGCACTGCGCCGACCACGTCCAGGCGCGGATGCCTCTCCACCGGCGCGTCGGCAATTCGCCGGGCAAGGAGCAGGATGACGAGGACGATCACGACCTCGCCGGCGAACACCCACCGCCAGGAGAAGTACGTCGTACAGAAGCCCCCGATCAACGGGCCGACCGCGACCGCGATCGCCCCCGCCGCCGCGACCAGCCCGTACGCGGCGGGCCTCCGTTCCGTCGCGAAGTTCCCGGCAACGAGGGCCACGATCGCCGGCAGGATGAGCGCCGCGCCCACGCCTTCCAGGAACGACCAGCCGAACAGCAGCACCGGCAGGTTGGGCGCGATCGCAGTCGTGAACGACCCGCAGCCGTAGATGACGCATCCGATCGCGAACGCCCGCTTCCGCCCGATCATTGCCCCCACCTTGGCGCCCGTGACCATCAGCGCCGCCATCACGAGCGTGTACGCGGTGATCGCCCCCTGGATCCCGGTCACGGTCGTGCCGACATCCTTCGCGACCGTCGCGATCGAGACGTTCATGACCGAGCTGTCCAGCGTCATCAGGAACTGGCCGGCTGCGAGGGTGAGCAGGACGAGCTTCGCGCTCCTGGCGTGGGCAGGTGAGGCGATGTCCGCCGTCGTCACGGGTGCGATTCTCCCAGTACCACCGGTCGCGTCTAGCGAGGCGGAGGCTCAACCGCGATCCGGGCGCGCCCCAAAAGCGCAGAAATACCACGACCTGGTCAGGTTGTTCGCCGTTAACCACCTCGGCCGCACGGCGAGAGAGAGGTCTTGCCGCCGCGTCGTTCTCTCCCTACACTCCGCCAGTCCAGTAACGACCGGGGGTCCGGTTACTGCGGTCCAGGTTCCCATGATCCGAGGAGGTCCGCGAATGACACTGAAGCGCTTCGCCGCGCTCTTCGTGCTCGTCTTCGCCTCACGCGCCGCCGCAGGAGCGGCCGGCGGCGCGGCTGAGCTCGAGTTGGAGGCCGCCGAGAACTAGGCCGCCCTTGGCGTTCGGCTCGCCTCCCGGCTACGGTCCTTGCGGGCATATGAGCTCGGAACTGGTGTAGTTGCTCAGATCGGAATCTCGCCCAAGTATCGACTCGGGTTCTCCCGCGCAATCGCGTTGAAGAGTTCTTCGCCGAGCACGGCGCGAATCCGCACCGAGCGCCTGCGTTCTTCCAGCTCTGCGTTCTCGACGACGTAGAAATCGGAGCCGAACAGGACACGGCTGCTCACGGTGGGATTGGAGAGCAGCGCCTTGAGCAGGTAGACGTGTTCGTCGTTGGCGAAGAGCGTATAGCTGATGTCTGTCCAGAGATTCGGGAAGTTCCCGGAGCGGATCATCTCGAGGATCTTCGCGAGCCAGCTCATGTTGGGCGTGTCTGTCGCTGTGTCCCAGGGGTGGTCGAGGTAGCGGGTCCAGTCGCCAGCGCCGCCGAAGTGGGCGAGGTTGACCCGTAGCCCCGGATACTTCTCGAGCAATGGCCGATAGGCGTCCGGATCGGTGAATCGCGTAAGCAGCTCGAGGCGACCAATGTTCAATACCTCGCCGCTGACCGGATCGGTAAGCATCTCGACCGTTGGCGCGCCGCGATACCGCACACTCGCAGGCCGCGAGCAGTGCGTGAGCACAGGCAGATTGTGCTCTTCGGCGTAGTCGTAGAGCGGCCAGAGTCGGTGGTCATAGGGGTGATAACCGGTCGGTGGATACAGCTTCAATCCGCGAAAGCCGTGATTCTCGATCAGAGCGATCGTCTTCTCAACGATGCCCTCGTGGCGCGGATCGACGGCCGCGAAAGGAATCACAATCGAGTCGGGGTATGCGCTTCGCAGCACCGCGACCTCTGCATGCTGCTCGTCGATCCCGACTGCGACGGCGCCGGCATTCATCTTGGTCATATCCATCGGCAAGAGGACGAAGCGCGTCTTCTCGGGATAGAAGCCGCGCACGATCTCGAACACCTCGCCCTGCGTCTTCTTGTAGGACGTCCCGATGATCTGCACGTAGCGCCCCAAAGCAGTCTTCCGCTCCGAATCGATGCGCCGCGCCACCCAGCTAAGCAGCCCCCGAACAAGCGGTATCCGGACCAACTGCGGCACTGGCCAGGGCAAGAAGCGGTCAGGCGTGTGTGCCTGAGTGAATGTGTGGACGTGGCAGTTCGTGATCTCCACGACGCTCCCTACCGAGTCCTCTCTTGCGAACGGTCAGCCGCCGAGGCATGAGCCCCGGTCAAGATGAACGGTTGGCAGTAGGTGTCATTAGGCACTGATCTGGCTCTTTCTGTCAACCTCTTCTTGCGGCGAAGGGGTGGCGACACGTGAACGGCTCGATCGTGTTCGCGCAGGCACTTTGAATGGGGCTGACGCAAAAACTGAGTCCTCGCGCCATTGCGACGCCACTCGTTGCTTAAGCTCGACGATGTAGGCACGTGCACAGCCTCGGCGTCGTGGTCGCCCAATGGACGAGCGCTCGCGCTCGTCCTTCAAGGTCAGAGGCCTCCAGCAGCGGCGGACGACCGGCCTCGAGCGCCATCGGCAGTTTTGACGTTTGTCGGCGGAGTGAGACAATCGTTGCTAGCGCCTAGACGGGCGCAGTAGCAAGGGCAGGCCGGAGGGCGCCTCGACCCGAGGATCGCCGCCGCCGCTCCACGATGGAGGTGATTCCAGAATGGCCGTCCCGTTCCTGAGTCCAGGACAGACGAATGCCGCGGTCCCGAGAATGAAGAAATTGCTCGTGCACGAGTTGCTCGCGCTGGGCCTCCACGCGATCGCGCAGAACATCGCCATCAAGACGCACACCTACGGGCCGACTGCGGTGGAAGGGGTGAGGAAGTTCCAGCACGCGAAGCACCTCGACGTCGACGGCTTCGTCGGCAAGGACACCTGGGGTGCGCTCGGAGTCCACGAGCCCGTCACCAACCCGACGGCGGTCGTGCACCCGGAGGAGGTGCTAAACGGGGGCCAGGTGATCGTCCTGGCCGGCGCCAACAAGCCCGGCCAGCCGATCACGGCCATGACGCGCAACTTCGTCGCAAAGATGGCCCACCACATCGGCAAGCCGATCAAGATCACGACCGGGACGAACCACGACAAGTTCACGGTCGACGGCAACATCTCCGACCACTTCAGCGGTCACGCGGCCGACCTCGGAATGTCCGCGAACGGTGGGACAAACGACGGTCCTGTCGGCGACAGGATCATGAAGGCCGCCTGCCTCCTGGCAGGCGACTCGAAGCAGGGCGCGAGCAACAAGGCGCACACGGGCGGACTCTTCAACTTCACGCACGGCAACCAACGCATCCAGTGCATCTGGAAGACCGACCAGGGCGGCAACCACCACGACCACGTCCACGTCGGAGTCCGCCCCGCCTGACATGAACCTCACAAGCACACTCTCGAAGGAATACCGCGAGCTGTGGAAAACGTGCCAGATTCGACCGCAGCGACGTGGCGAGACCGACAGGATCGTGGACAGCATGGTCAAGGGCAAAAAGCGGTACAGGCTGGCCGGCAAGCCGCACGGCGTACCCTGGCAGGTCGTCGCAGTCATCCACATGCTCGAGGGCAGCGGAAGCTTTGCGACGCACCTCCACAACGGCGACCCGCTTACCGCACGAACGGTGCACGACCCCAAAGGCCGGCCCAAGGCGGGCAGCCCACCCTTCAGCTGGGAGAAGAGCGCGTCCGACGCGCTGGTCTTCGACGGGCTGAGCCGATGGACGGACTGGTCGCTTGCGGGCACTCTCTTCGTGCTGGAGCGCTTCAACGGGTTCAGCTACCGCAGGCACGACATCAACATCCACTCTCCCTACCTGTGGAGCTTCTCGAACCACTACACCAAGGGGAAGTTCGTCGCGGACCACGTCTTCTCAGCAACGGCCGTCTCGAAGCAATGCGGCGCCGCCGTCCTCCTCAAGCGGATGGTCGCACGGAAACTCGTGAAGATCGAAGGAGCAACAGGGAACGGCAGCCTCCCCAATCCCTGATCGCCGCCAGAACCTGCTCGGTCAAAGAGAAGGAGCGCTGCGATGAGCAAGCTAAGCGATCGCGTACCGATTCCTCCCAAGGACACGATCAACACCAACTTGAGCTCGGCTACCGAGCAGATCATGTCGCGGAAGTTCGGGAAGCCGGGTGCCCTGACCAAGAATTGCTCCACGCCGACCGGGAAGTTCCGGAGGAGAATCAAATCCGGCGTCGATGTCGGACCTTTCACGGTCAGCGGTCTCGACTTCGCCGTCGAGTCGCTACACCAGGTCTTCGCTGAGGTCGAAGCGAAGCGGCCGCACGTGTTCAGGGAAGTCAAGACAGAGGGCATGCTGTGCGTGCGGCACCGCCGCTCAAACCCGTCCCGCTTCTCCAATCACAGCTGGGGTGCAGCGATCGACCTGTTCTTCGGTACAAGGGTCGTGCCCCAAGGAACCCCCCTCACTCACCGCGGCCTCGTTCTGCTCGCACCCTTCTTCAACCGGCACGGCTGGTACTGGGGTGCCGAATTTAGCGGCGACTCAGTCGACTCCATGCATTTCGAACTGGCCGCAGAGACGATCCTCAAGATCCCCAGCTCGCCGCTCTGAAGATCAGACCGCGCAGTCAATCATCAGGCGAGTTTCGGAGGGGCGGCGCTTCCTGCCTGGATCGTCATCATCCCGTAAGGCTGTAGCTGAGGGGACCTCCAAGAGTCGGTCCCTCGGGGCGTCTTCCCCGAGCCGACGAGTGGGGAGGCGAATAATTCCGCGATACGCAAAGGCACAGAGGGCCAAAGCACGATTCGGTACTTGATGTCGCTCTGGAATCCATACACGGTCGTGCTTACGGAAGGCGACTTGCATCTCTCGACCTTTCGGGACACCATCGTAGACTCGCTGCGAGTCCCTCCACCTGTTTGGAGGTCGAACTCAATGATGCTGCGCTAACTGGGCCTTAGTGCAGATCGCCGGAAATGACATGAGCGCCGTTCGTGACCGCTCCGACCCGCGCCCCGGACCTAAGCAGCACCTCTTCATGCGCAGTCCCGGCCTGACGGCAGGAGTCTTGCAGCCATGCGGAAAGCCGCATTCCTCCGCGGTCGTATCCGCCGTCAAGGGTGGCTGGATGCTAGGCCCGTGTGGCCGGGATTAGCTAGGGGCGGCGGCGACCGAACGCCCGGGCGCTGCAACGCAACCCGGCCCGCGCTCAGGCTAGGCCGAGAGTTTAGTCCCCGCCTAGTCGCTCGTTCGGCCATGGCTCGTAACGCCCGCGGCCTATTCGCGTCGGCTGCGCCGCGCTATTAATTGAGCTCGAGGTGCCTGCTCCAACGGATGACCTGGCAACCTCGGCACCCCGTGTGCCGCGATATTCGCTGGCACTTGTCCAGAGCGAGATGGAGATGCTCCAGACGCCGGGAAACGAGCTCTCCGCGTTTCTCCTCGGACGACCGGAGCTTTGGCGCGCCGAGGTTTACACGGAGC
>WNGA01009081.1_pt1 | contig 21131 bp, 19 predicted proteins | sample 5400061 | NCBI WGS metagenome assembly WNGA01 (sample SAMN13153366, study PRJNA577476) | soil metagenome | isolation source: 100 cm soil or saprolite under grassland replicate 2 | place: USA:California | collected 2016-06-15
GATGCGGGCGACAGCCATTGGCTCAATCTCAATGATCACGAAATGGCGAATAACAAAAAGCTGCCGCCCGCATCCGCGGGCTTGATGTGTACTTACGCCATATTCCTGGGGTTCCGCTAACGCTCCACCCCAGGCTCTATGCTGCCGCCCGCATCCGCGGGCTAAGAACGCGTCAAAATTTGGGTAATGACAAGGCTTTACTCTGTCGCCCGCATTCGCGGGCTAGGATTCGACACACGCATTTCGCGCAAAAGTTTGGGTAATGACAAGGCTTTTAAAAGCCGGGCTAGGATCACGTGGTCGCTGCCGCGACCAGGAAAACAGTCGTCATACGCTGCACGTTTGATCCTAATCGGGATATCACTCATCGCCCTCTCCACCCGGAGTCAGCTTTACGATCACAACGGTCAGATCGTCCTCCGTCTTCCGTTTTCTCGCCCGCTTTGAGCGCCCTTTGATGTTTTTGTCGAGAGACTCTTGCAGCGCGGCGGAATCGGCGCCGCGGGCGTCGGTCAGGACCTTGGACAGCTCGGCGGCGGGGCCGGTCTGGTCGTTCTTCCAGTTTTTGACGATGCCGTCAGTGAGCATCGCCACGCTGTCGCCAGGCCTGAGCGCGCAGCTTCCTTCGATCACCGAGATGTTCGCGCCGGCGCGTCTACCGGATTCGAATTTGATCTCGCGCTCTTCGGGGAGCGACAACTGGCCGGGCGATTTTTCATTGGCGACCATGATCACCGGATGAGCCCCGACGCGCGCATAGCGCAACGTCCCGTCGTCGGCGTCAATCACGGCGAAGGCGAGGCCGACGCCCGCCTCGTCATCGAGCATGGCGGCGAGGCGGTCCTGCAATCCGCGCATGACCTCGGCAGGCGAATTGTCCGATTGGCCGTTCCCTAGAATTTTCGGCGTCAGAAAGCCTTTGGCGAAAGCGATCGAGAGCGCCGAACCGAGTCCCTTGCCTCCTCCTTCGGCGATCAGGACTCCGAGCTTGCCCCCCTCCAACTCGAACACGTCGTAGAAATCGCCGCCTACCTCATGGGCCGGATGGCAGCAGGCCGCGATGGAGAGACTGGGAAGGCTCGGCAATCGTTCGGGCATCAATCTCTTTTGAGCCTCGCGCGCCGCCGAGACCTCGGCTTGCATCGAGACTCGTTCCGCCAGACGTTCGGCGTAAACCGGCCACACCTCGTCTTCGCGATAGAGCCTGCCTTTGAAGGCGAAGATAAATGCGATCAGGATCGAGACCGTCGTAATGGTCAGTGAGATGAGGCCGGCGTTGTGGAGGCCTTCGGACGGTTGCGCGAACATCTGAAGACCGGTTGACCAGATGGTCGGCGCGGCGATGCAGACGATCGCAGTGAGCAGGTCGAACCAAAGGAAGGCGAGAAGGAAGAGGACGGCCCTCGTCGCCGCCGTCAAAAGAAGGGCCGTCCACGGGCGAAAGCCCAAATAGGGGGCCGCGCAAGCCAGCCAGATGAAGATTGACGACGACATGATGATCGCGCGCCGCGAACGGAATCGGCGGTGGAGCAATGGCAGCGGGATCAGCAGGCCGATGACTGTGATCAGAATGACGTCCAGCGGCGTCACCGTCAGAGCCGACAGCAAGGGCAGATGCCCAAACCAGGGATGGAACGGCCTGAATTCTTCCCCGTAACCCGGCTTGCCCTGCCAGGGCAGGTAAGCCGCGCGGCCGAACAACAACGCCCACCCGCCGATCGCGCACCCGATCAAAACGGCGCGGTTGACGTTTTGTGAAAAGAGCCTTCCCGTGACCAGCGCGTCGAGAGACGTGAGTTTGCCTGGATAAGATTCGCGTATGGCGCCTTCGCTACTCCCGTAAGCCAGCCCCATAAACAGCCCGCCCACGCTGTAGAACATCGCGAACGAAAAGAGGACGATCACGGTGAACAGCCGATCGGGAATCGGAATATCGCGCTGCGCGGCTAAATCATAGATGGCCACGTCCGTCAGCAGAACAAAGAGCGCCAGCCCGGCGGCGAAAATCGCCGCCACCATCGCGATGCGCGAATAGGATATCTCCTGCTGTTTGACCCGCTGAACGAACTGATAGAGGCCGAAGATCACGCCGGCCATGATCAGCAGCACATATGCGACTCCGAAGGAGGTCTTCAGCGTCGATCGGCTATTGAGATTGCTTTTGGCGAACCCGGAGTCGACGGAAGCTTTAACAATGTCGCCCGTCAGAACGCCGCCGCGAAAAGAGATTTCGCTATTGACGGTCAATTCGGGAATGGTCGTGAGCGGCCACTTCCATTTGTAATTCCTGATAACGGCGCCTGTCTCCGCTTTCTCCTCCAATATCGGCGCGACGTCGGCTGTGACGCCCTCGCGGGCGAGCCTCGATTTCACGGCCTCAACGGCCAGACGACGAGCCGCCGGCTCGTCAATGGCGCCGACTTCCCGCTGCACTGAGAAGTATCGCGTATATCCCAGCGGGCGCCCGTCCGGGCCGAGTTCGACTTCCAGCGTCTCCAAATGATCGGGTGATTTGAGGCGAACCCCGAGCGCGACTTCCGGCGCCAGGTTCCTCGCGATGGCGCCCTCTCTGCCCTTGTCCAAACGATAATAGAAGAGCAGGTTGTCTGTGGTCTTGACTTGGAACAGACTGTCCCATCCGGTCACGTCAATTCCTTTGGAAGCCGCGAACCGCGCGGCGGCTTCTACCGCCGATCGCCTGTCGATTGCGAACCCGGCCTTGAGGTTCGGGTGGTATTTGAAGATCAAAGACGACCCCCCCAGATAGGCCAGCGGCGAGAGCGCGAGCAGAACGATCCAGACCCAGCGAGTCTTCTTGATGAGAATTGCTTCTGGCAGCATAGGGTGAGATACCTAAATTTACCGAGAGTCGCAGGCAGAATATCATAAGAGTGATAATTCGGGTGGCGATTTGGAGTGAGTATGAGCAACGAACCAAAATATTGGGTTGAGTGGCAGGAGGCCAAGCAGTGATGATTGATTTGATACAAATCCGGCAAAGAGTATTAGACGCCTTTGCTAACGTAGAGAAACCGGATTTCAGCTCTATTACAATCCTGGGTTGTTGCGAAAGACACGAGCGGGATTTTGACTGGTATCGGCGCCACACTTGGCAGGAATTTGAAATTGCCAGTGAGTCGAGAGGTTTCGATTCTGCTGATTTTGCTGCGATTCATCCTCTTGCCTTTCACTATTTCACGCCCGGCGTGTTGTGCGCCGCAATAAAACATTTGGTCACGGATGCGGAAAAATATTGGGACTATGTTCCATGGATTCTCCATTTTATTATCGCGCCATATCGGCTCGATAAATTCAAAAAAGAATACTTGCCACTCTACAGCAGCGAACAAAGGCAGGCCATTGCTGAAGCTCTCGAATGGTATCGACAATGGTATTTGGCGCAACATGGTTATGACTATGACGAGCCAGATGACGAGCCGGATGACGAAGAGGCCAGTGGAAAAATATCAGAGACGATCGCGCTTGTCTGGCAGAGCGAAACCTAACGGTCGTTACGCCGGAGCCTGGTACTCTGTATATTAAGTTTTTAGGTATTATTCAAGCCCGCGGAGCGGGCGGCAGAGTAAAGCCTGGGGTGGAGCCGAAGGCGGAACCCCAGGTCAGGTTCGGAGCGCCATCAAGCCCGTGAAACGGGCGGCAGCCATTGACTGTCGCCCACTTCGTGGGCTCTGATCGCTTTGCTGCCGCTCTCCTGGGGCTTACGCCCCAGGCTTTATGCTGCCGCCTGCTCCGCAGGCTCACAGCAAAGGTTTTAAAACACAAAATATCAAACATCTTTGTTTACAGAGTACTAGGTGATCTACGCTGAAGTTATAATGTGCGGCCAAAACCGATTCTGAAAGCAAATCTCTTTTCAGGCGCGAGCAGCGTCGCCGGGGGCGGGCTGATTTGAGCATTCGGGTTGTAGGCGAAGATGAAGCGCAGCGGGATGTGGATACCGCCGTTATCAGGAAAGTGTTCGGAACCGGCGGGGTGATTTGCGCGGGGCTGATGAATTGCTGCGCCCTCAGCCCGCCCGTGTTGAAAACTGCGCCGACGTCGAAGAAGGCGGCTCCAGACAATCTCCGCGTCAGCGGCGCGCGGTATTCGGCGTTGGCGATCAGCTCGGTGTCGCCGCCGATAGGCTGCACGCTGCTGGAGACTAGGACCGGCGGGTTGGCTCCGACGGCCAGGAGCCGATCTACGCGGGCCAGGGGCGCTATCGAATTGATGGGGAAGCCGCGCACCTCCATCTCCCCGCCCAGGAAGTAACGGTTGGTGATCGGCACGCCGTCAATCACCGAAAGCGTGCGGGCGTCGAAGGGCCTGCCGTATGAGGCGATGTGCCCGGCGCGCAGGCGATAGCCGAATACGTTCCGCTCGCCGCGCAGTAACCCCTCGTTGAGCGGGACGAACTGCCGGAAATCGATCCATGGTCTGACGGTGTTGATGTTGCCTCCGAGCGCCCGCCCGTTCGTCTCGACGCCGGATGTCAGCCGCACGCCGCGCATCGGGTCGAATGCCCGCTCAAGCGTGTCGTGCGTCAGCGCCGGCGTCAGGCCGGCCAGCCGGAAGTTGTCTCGCTCGACGTTGCCCACGCCCGTCGACTGCCCGATCGTGAGGTCTCTCAGCCTGGTGAAATTCAGCGCGTAGAAGAGACTCCCGCGCGTCGCGGCGGCCAGGCTGTTGCGCCCTCTGGCCAGCGGGATTGTCGCGCCCATGCTCATCCCGGCCGAGGTTTGAGTGTAGAGCGGTCGCCGGTCAGCCCCCGCTTCAACGAATTTGTATCGTTGGTAGAAGCCTGACAGACTTATTGTGACCGGCCTCGCCGTCAGCAGCGTGTTGGTGTATTGCGCCGATGCCAATTGCTCCAGGTTGCCAACACGCATCTGAGCGGCGAAGCTGTCGAGCCGCCCGGTCAGGCTGATGTTCGAATAATCCACCCCGGCATTGAATCCGCCGATGCTGCCCCCGCCGCCGCTGAAATCAATCCGCTGGACGTCTCGCTCGGTCAGATGCAGTTCGACGTTGGCGGTTCCTTGCGCCATGTCGTAATTGATGATTATGTCGCCAGGCTTGATGGGTTCAAAGAGCCCCGTGCGGTTAAACCTCTCGATCGCGTCCTGCAATCTCCCGTAATCGAAATACTCGCCCTCGTCGAGCGGGACCATTCGCCGAAGATACAGATCCAACGTCCGGTAATTGCCGACGAAATCCAGCCGCCCGATTGTGAAGCGCCTCCCCTCGTTGAGCGTGATGGTGATGTCGGTCACCACTTCATTGTTGACCGGCAGCGTGGATTTGAAATTGATCTCCGGGGCGAACTGCAAGTAGCCCAACCGGCCGTAAAGGTCGCGCAGCCGAAGGAGCGCGGCTTCCATCAGACTGGCGTTGATCACTTCGCCCTCTTTGATGGGGAACTGCGCGCGCACTTGTTCGGGCGTGAGCACGGAGCCGTCGCGGATGATCAATTTGCCGAGCCTGTGAAGAGGGCCTTCAGTGATGGGAATGATCAGCCGGATGGGAACGTCGCCGGTGGCACGCGCGGCGTCGGCGATGTTGACGAATCGGATCTTCGGCTCGCCGACCGAGGCGTTCAGATAACCACGGTCGGTCATGTATCTCGTCAAACGCGCGGCGTCTTCCTGAAAGCGCTCGCGCGTGAAAACGTTGCGCCGCCCGAACGCACGCAAGAATACGTCCGCGCTGACGCGTCGTAATTGACGGCTCAGCACCGCGCTCGAAAAGACGTTGTTACCTTCAAAGATGACTTCTTCAATAACCAGGTTAGGCCCCTGCGCATCCTGGGCGGGAGTCGAAGGTTGTTTGCCTTGAATTGGGGGAGTGGGTTGCTGGGTTGTGGGGGTGGGCTGCAGGTTTTGGGCGCCCTGGTCGTCCTGGGCGGCAAGTTTGTCTTGAGAAGGATTCTGCCCGGCAAGAGAAAGTAATATTGTTGCGGCGAGCAGAATCGCTTTCATCGAAAACCTCAACTGTAGTTAAGCGCCGGACGGGAGTAATGGGGCGCCTTGCGAGTTGTTTACTCGCGCCAGTGGCTCTCATCGCCACGGCGCGAATAAACAACTCGCAAGGCGCCTCTACGTCGCAAAACCCTTACACTGGCGTTTATAGCCGGCGCGCAGCGAGCGTCATTGAGTCTTGGCGCCCAACTTGGCGGCTATTTCGCGCGCCATCTTCAGGTGTTCGCGCAGCGTCGGCAGCGCCTCGGACACGAACTGTTTGATATCCGCATTGGTCGCATGACTGGCCGCGCGCTCGAATTCCGATATGTCTTTCACGTGGTCGCTGACCATTTCCTTCATGTATTCGCGGTCGAACGCTTTGCCGGAAAGTTTCTCCAACCGGCTGACAGCGGCCTGCTGTTCCGGCTTCAAATCCTGCGGCAGCGTGACGTTCAGGTTCGACGCCAGTTGCCGCAACTTTTGGCCCAGTTGGCTATGATCCGTGGCCATACGCTCTGCGAACTGTTTCACGTCATTGCTCGACGCCTTCTGCGTGGCCAGGTTGCTCAGTTGAACCTCCAGCATGCCTCCGCGCCCCGCATTCGCCAGAAACTCCTTTTCGGGCGCAGTGAGCGCCACAGGGCTTGCGGTCGGGCTTGCGGCGCCGGTCGGCGACGGAGTTATCCCCACGGTCGGACTGGGGGTGGCCTCGCCTACGCGCTCGCGCTCCGGTTGAGTTTCACAAGCCGTAAAGATCAAAGCTGTAAAACCCAGTGTTAAAATGAACGTGGTTATGCCTCTGCTATTCGCCATGGAATTTCCTCCTCCTACACATTGAATCGAAGTCAACCCTGATTATGAACGGGCGCGCCTGTCCGGGCTTGCCTAGTTCATCGAATTAAAAACGCGGGAAAAATGGGAGAGGGAGAGCTTATTTCGGCGGGCGCCTTCAGTCCGTCCTCAATCGAACAGAGCCTGATTAAAGGAAAAGACAGAGAGAAGGAGAGACTGACAGACAAGGGGACAGGGGGACAAGGGGACAAGGAGATTTGATTTCCTTGTCTCCCCGTCTCCATTTCTCCTTGTCCCCTTGTCTCCCCCTCTCCTTGTCTCCTTGTCTCTCTTTCTATCTTGGAATGATCGGCAGTGTGATAGATGACGGATGGTCTGAGTCGTGATAGATGGTCTGATTCGCCTTGATCATCTTGGTCGCGCCGAGCGTCGGTTCGCCCGTGTTGAGGTTGCGATTGAAGCGCGGGAAGTTACTGCTAGAGATGTAGACCCGAATCTTGTGTCCGGCCTTGAAGACGTTGCTCGTCGCCCACAGATCAATCGTGTATTTGTAGACCTTGCCCGGCTCGATCGGCTCCGCGCGTTCGGTCGAATTGCGGTAGCGCGCGCGAACGACGCCGTCGGTCAGAAAACGCGCGTAGCCCGCCCCCCCTTCTGCCCCTTCTGATGGATCGACGTCCACGATCATCGCGGTGAAATCGGTGTCGGGCGCGGAGGTCGAGGCGTAAAGCTCGGCGGTGATGTAACCGGTGACCTCGGTGTCGCGTTCGAGCGGCGGAGTGGAAAAGACCAGCACGTCTTGCCGCGATTCGTTCGGTCTTTGGTCGAATGGGCCTGGTTGAATGGCCGCGCCGCAGCACAACCGCCCGCCGATGGTCGGCGTCGGGTTCTGCGGGTCGTATTCATAAGTGTCGGCCTTCTCTTTGCCTGCCTCTTTGCCTGCCTCCTTGCCTGCCTCTTTGCCTGCCTCTTTGCCTGCCTCTTTGCCTGCCTCTTTGCCTGCCTCTTTGTCTGCCTCTTTGCCTGGCCCTTGTTCGAGTGAAAGTAATATTTCGTATACTGCGTGCGGGCCAGCGGGAACTCCTTTTCGTCGCGCCAGACGTTTTCGCCCATCACGAAGATGCGGACTGGCGTGTCGCCCGCGAACTCGTTCTTGAGGCCCTTCAGCGCGAAATCGGCCCATTTGACTATCGTGGCGTTCATGTCCAACACGGCTTGTTTGCCGAAGACCACGTCGCCGATCTTTCCCTCGGGCGAGGTCGCCGCATGCGCCCAGGGGCCGATGAGCAGCCGCTGACCGTCGCGCGCCTCCGGCGTGGCCGCGCCCTTGCGCATCTCGACGAAATTCTTGATCGAGCCTTTCAAGAAGATGTCGTGCCATCCGCCGGCGTGCAGCGCCTTGACGTTCATCTCGGCGTAATGGTCCGAGATTTTCCACCTGCGCCAGTATTCATCGTCGCGCTCGTGCTCGACCCAGTCGCGGAAATAGGGCGCGACCTCTTGCGCGGGCGGGACGGCGATCGAACGGTAATTTTCGACCGGAAGCTGCAGAACCCAATCTTTCGGGCGCTGTCTGGAATTGACCATCTTGCGCAGCGTGTCCTCAGCCAACCCGGAAGACCACGAACTGGTGAACCATTGCATCAACGCGCCGCCTTGATACGTCCAACCGTCGTAATACTCCGACGCCGTGACGTAAGGGAAGATCGCTTTCAGGCGCCTCGGCTTTGAAACGCTTGCGAGCATCTGCGTCGCGCCGACATATGATCCGCCGAACATCCCTACGTCTCCATTCGAGTATTCCAGCGCGGCGGCCCATTCGACGGTGTCGTAGCCGTCGTCGATCTCGTGTTTGAACGGATAGAACTCTCCTTCGGAATCGAACCGCCCTCGAGTGTCCTGCAGAATGGCCACATAGCCGCGTGACGCCAGGTACATCCCCGTATTGAAATCGCGGCGGTTGTATGGCGTGCGTGTCAGCAGCACGGGAAATTTGCCGGCGGCCCTGGGGCGGTAGACGTCGGCGGCGAGTTGCACGCCGTCGCGCATCTTCACTCGCACGCCGGTCTGAAGCGTCACTTGATAGGCTTCGGCGGGGGCAGGCGACTGGGACGTCGAGATCGAGGCGCAGAGTAACGCGATCAACATCGGCAGCGCGACGCGCGCTATCTTTGTGGGAGAACAGGATGTTTTGTTCATAAAGTTTCCTTTTCGGCCCTTCTTTTGGGTTTGGATTAAAGACACTGGCGCGGCGCCGCGTGAGTAGGCAAACGGTTGATCCTGCATGCAACCGCTTGCTTACTCGCGCGGTTTGATATAAAAGACAAATTCGCGCTGAAAATTAGCCCATCGAAGAAACTTCGTAAAGGTCTGTTAGTTCGTAGTCATATTCATCCGAATGCCGTATCACTCGCTTCCCGCCGAGGTTTCGCGCGATTTCCCAGGAGGACACCATTATGGATCACGCTCGCAGAGACTTTCTCAAGAAATCCGCCGTCTTTGCGCTCGCGACAGCGGGCGGTTCGCTGCTCCCCGAATACGCAGCCGCCCAGGTAAAACCGACACTTTCCGAACTCGCCAATTACGATGCGCTTGGATTGGCCGAGTTGATCAGGAAGAAACAGATTTTGCCGCTCGAACTCGTTGACGACGTCATCGGTCGAGTCGAACGGGTCAATCCGAAGATCAACGCCGTATTGACCAAACTCTTCGATGTCGAGAAGGCGCGCGAACGGGCGAAGAACGGCGTCGTCGAAGGGCCGTTCGCCGGCGTCCCGGTTATGTTGAAGAACCTCACTCAATACAAGGACGCCCGCATAGACGCCGGTTCGCGTCTCTACGCGAGATACATCGAGAAGAAGGGCAATCCGTTTCGGACGAACTCTCCGTTGATCGACGCGATGGAGCGTTCGGGGATGATCGTCGCGGGCATCGCCAACGCGCCGGAACTCGGATTGCTCGACACCACTGAGCCGGTGCTGTATGGCGCGACGCGCAATCCGTGGAATACCGATCACACGGCGGGCGGATCGAGCGGCGGATCGGCGGCGGCGGTCGCGGCCGGAATAGTCCCGCTGGCTCACGGCACTGACGCCGGCGGCTCAATCCGCATCCCGGCCTGTCATTGCGGACTCTTCGGTTTGAAGCCCACGCGCGAGCGCGAACTGGGGAATACCCACGCGTGGAGCCTGGGAATGGAATCCCTCAACATCGCTTCCGAGCTGTGCCTGAGCCGTTCGGTCCGCGACGCGGCGGCCTTTCTGAACGTCGCCGAAAAGAAGAACATCGAGAACATGCCGCCGGTGGGGTTCATCTCCGGCCCGTCCAAAAAACGTCTGAAAGTGGCGCTAATCTGGGAGACCTTTCTGGGCAAGAAGCCTCACCCGGAAGTCGAAAAGGCTGTCCGCGCGAGCGCGCAATTGCTCGAAAAGCTCGGCCACAAGGTCGATGAAACGAAGATGGGGTTCGACGGCCCGGAATTCATGGATACGTTTCTGGGTTTATTCGCGTCGTTCACGATGCAGTACGAAGCGCGGATTGAGCTGTTGATGGGCGGCGCCATCAGGCGCGAAGACGCGCTGGAGCCGTGGACGCTGGGCCTGATTGAAATGGCAAAAAGCCGTGGCGGAATTCAACCCTGTTCCCAGCGGGCGATAAAGGTGTTTATGGAGGCGAGCGGCGCCGTCGAAAAATTATTCAAGACCTATGACGTGATTCTGTCGCCAGTCATGCGCGTCCCGCCATACAAGATCGGCTGGCACTCCCCGACGCTCGATTTCAACACGCTGCTCGCGCGAGTGTTGGACGAACTGGGATACACGCCGCTGCACAACGCCGTCGGGACGCCCGCGATGTCAGTGCCGTTGTATTGGACGCGCGACGGGTTGCCGGTGGGAAGCCACTTCGCGGCGTGGCGCGGAGGCGAAGCGACGCTGCTCGGATTGGCTTACGAATTGGAAGAGGCGCGGCCCTGGGCGAAGAAGCGTCCGCCTGTATTTGCCGGCTGAGCGGAGGTGAATTACTCTCCACTGTCTCAAAATCGCGTCGCGCCGATGAGGTCTTCCCACTCGCGTCCGTCAATATGCTGATACTCACGCCAGTGCGTAATCCGCCCGTCGTGTACCTTGATCAAGGTGACCCCATGGTAGCGATGCGTCCCGTCATAGGTATATTCCACAGCCCCAACCTGCCGCTCTTCGTCGAACAAGGTCGTCCGCCACGTGGTCCTCTGCTCATAGCCCTCGTCGTCCTCAAAGAACGCGCGCAACTCCTCACGGTTGTGGAACTGATATCGCAGCGGGTCCGCATAATGTACGTCAGCGGCGAAGACCTCAGAGGCCCGTTCGTAGTCGCGCCGCGTCCAGGCGTCGGCCAGCGACTCGAGCATGCGCTGGAATTCTGTTTTTGTCATCTCTTTGCCTTTCAGAATGTTTATCTACGCCCTCACGGTCGCCGCAGCGACGATGTAAGTCTAGCCCGGGCTTTTCAAAGCTTGTCATTACCCAAACTTTTGCGCCAAATGGATGTTCGCATCTTCAGCCTGCGGAGCAGGCGGCAGAGTAAAGCCTGGGGTGGAGCGCGCTAGCGCGGAACCCCAGGAATGCGATGCGCGCGCATCAAGCCCGCGAAGCGGGCGGCAGCTTTTCGTTATTCGCCATTTCATCATCATCGAGATTGTGCCAATGGCTGCCGCCCGCTTCGCGGGCTTCGATGATAAATCTACGTCGTACCTGGGGTTCCGCTGCGCTTCACCCCAGGCTTTACTCTGCCGCCCGCTATCGCGGGCTAAGATACAACACACGTATTTCGTGACAAAGTTTGGGTAATGACAAGCTTTTCAAAGCCGGGACAACGAGCGCATCCACCCTCAGTCGCGGCAGCGGATCTGCAAAATCAACCGTCGCTGCCGCGACTGAGACGACTCTGTAACCGCTCCCCGGCTTTGAAAAGCCGGGCTAGGGTCAATCGCCGCTGCCGCGGCTGAAGAATTGTTGTTTTATGTATTTCTCAAAGACCAATAGTCTGTCCGTCACATTTATGCGACGGACAGACTAAAGTCTGCCCCACTCTTATGAAGGGGCATTTATTAAGCTTTCGTCTTCAGCTTCATCGCTTCGGGGTCCCATTCGCAGATGCGGTTATCGAAGTAACTGACGTTGACCATCAGCGCCGGGGCCGCCGCACGGAAGCCGAACGCCGCGTCTTCCAGGACTTGCTCGCGCGTCCGCATTGCTTTGAAGAAGTTCTTGAAATGGTCGAGTCGTTCGTCGTACCTCGGCGGAGGGCTGTACTTCACTTCGGTAACCTCCTTCAGCGCGGCTTCGCCTCTCGGATACTGTTTGCGGTACTCGGCCATGAACGCCTTCTGGACGGTTTCGGGGAAAGTGTCGATGGAGGTTCCGGGTTCTTTCGCCGGGGGCGGGCGCTTGATGACCAGATCATCGCCGAGTTCGATCACGCCGTCGCTGCCGACGAAGCGATAGGTCCACGTCCCCCAACCAGCCTGCTCGGTTCCGCCGTCAGCCAGGCTGACTCTGAAATTCATGCTGAACGCCGGATGCGCGTCGGTCTTCGGATAATCGAACAGGCCGAGCAGCACGTCGGGCACGTCGCGCCCGTCATGCCACAACCGCAGCCCGCCGGTCGCGAAGACGCGCGAAGGGCCTTTGGAATTGGTGACGAAATGCGCGCTGGTGAATTGGTGAACGAAGAGATCGCCGCCGATGCCCGTGCCGTAATCGCGGTAGTTGCGCCATCTGAAGAATCGCTTCGGGTCCCAGGGTACTTTCGGCGCATGGCCCACAAAGCGATCCCAGTCGCAGGTCTCCGGCGAGGCGTCGGGCGGGATCGAATATTGCCACGCGCTCATCGCCCCGCGCCGCCATAAACTGGAATCGACCAGATTCAACTGGCCGATGGCGCCGGACGCCAGTATCTCTTTGGCCTTCTTGTAAACGACGGAACTGACGAACTGGCTGCCGACCTGGAAGATTCGCTTCGTCTGGCTCTGCGTTTCGACGACGGCGATCCCTTCTTCCAGCTTCTGCACCATCGGTTTTTCGCAGTAGACGTCCTTGCCAGCCTTCATCGCTTCAATCGAAATCTTCTGGTGCCAGTGATCCGGCGTGGCGATGATCACCGCGTCGATGTCGGATCGCGAAAGGACCTCGCGGTAATCCCGCGTCGTGAAGACGTCTTTGCCGAAGACCTCTTTGACGCGCGTGAGGCGCCCGTCGTAGAGGTCGGCGGCTGCGACGAGCTCGACGCCCGGGACGCGCAGCGCGGTCTCGGTGTCGCCGAAGCCCATCCCGCCCGCGCCGATCAATCCGATCCTGATGCGGTCGTTCGCCGACACCTGTTGTTCAGCTTCAGGCTCGGGTTCGAGAACGAATCTTTTCGGCGAGCCGCTCGCCCGCACGAACGATCCGGCGGCCATCGCGCCCGCCGCCGCCGTCTTGATGAATTTTCGTCGTGAGTTCTTCTCAGCGCTGCTCTCGGATTTACGCATAACAGGTCTCCTTAGCTCGACTTTGTCCATTTTGTGACGCAGGCGCTTGCGCCTGCGTCACAAAATGGACAAAGTCGAGCTTTAGTTGATTTGCAGTTCTTCGCGGACTTTCTTCACTCCGGCGACCATATTATTCAACTTCTGTCGCGCGGCCCAGCGCGCAGTCTGACTCAATCCGCAATCCGGCGCAAACGATAATCGTTCGGGCGGGGCGTATTTCAGACAGAGCCCCACGCGATCGGCCACGTCTTCGGGCGTTTCGACGTAGTAGCTTTTGACGTCGACGACGCCGACCGCGACGTCCATGCGCTCGGCGATGCGTTCGATGGTCTCGATCTCGGCGAACTCGCGGCTGGCCATCTCCAGATGAATCTCGTCGACCTTGATCTCCAGAAACGCCGGGAACATCGGCTTGTAGGTCCGCTTGCCGACAGCGCGGGCTTTGTAATTGCCAAAGCATGCATGGGTCGAGAGGCGGCATCTGCCGACGACAGGCTCGACCGTGCGGTTGAATATGTCGACGAACCGATGCGGGTCTTCGCGATGCGCGTAACAGCTCATCGAAGGCTCGTCCACTGTGATCTCGCGGCATCCGGCCTCGACCAGCGCGATCAATTCGTCGCGGACGATCGGCAGCAGCGCCTCGGTGATGTCGAAGCGGTCGGGATATTCCCCGTCAGGCTGCAATCGCCCGCTCAGCGTGTAAGGCCCCGGCACGCTCGCCTTGAGCGTGATTGCGGATTGGGGCTCTGGAATTGCGGATTGAGCGATCCGTCGCAATCGCTTCCACTCATCAACCACGCCCAGGCCGCGTGGCGCGCGCAGTTCGCCGGTGATCCTATGTTTCCCGCGTTGGTCGTGCCCGGGAGGGCCGAAGCGACGCGTCAAGTTTTGCTCTAGTTCTACGCCTTCCAGAAACCCGTAGAACGACAGGTTGAAATCGAGCCGCGTCTGCTCGCCGTCTGTGATCACGTCCAACCCGGCGGCGACCTGGTCGTGAATCGCCGCGATCACGGCGTCTTCCTGCAACTCGGCGCGATCGGCTTCGCCGAATTGGTCGAGATGTCGGCAGGCGAATTCCAGCCAGCCGGGAAATGGATAGCTGCCGATGACGGTTGTTCGTAAAGGTCGTTCCTTCAATTCATCAATCCTGTTCTTTTCCTTTAACGCGGTCGAGATACTCTTGCCATGCTAGAGGGAAAAGGCGATCATAAATATCGAACGGTAAACCAAGGACGTCGAGTTGATAAGGATCTTCGTCAAGCTCTTCGGAGAAATCAGCGATATGGACGCCAACTTCCGGATCAAGAACTTCTCCATCTTCAGTAATCACAGAAAGGCGCAACGCATCGATTTTAGCCTCCGCCTCTAACCGCTTTTGACCGTTAGCTTCGCCAAGCGTCCCATCATATAAATGATACTCACGGATGATAGGTTGTATCTTCCTGTAGCTGTCATTGGGATAAAACGGCCCACTGGCGCAACCCATCGGAGGGTCGGTGGGTATCAGTTCCGCCGAACCGACCAATATTCGGTTTGCGTACACATGGCATTTCAATATATCTGTGGGATTCTTATTCAACTCATCCTCCATCCGGCGTCAATGCTCAGAACTTCGCCCGTGACATTGCGCGCGTCGTCGCTGAGCAGAAAGACCGCGGCGCGGGCCACGTCATCGGCTTCGATCAGATCTTCCGAGAGCGGCTGTTTGGTCTTCATGAATTCGAGCAGATCGTGATTCTGTTGCGCCCTCAGGCTCATCGGCGTGCGCGTTAATCCGGGCGCGACGGCGTTGACGCGAATCTTACTCGGCGCGTAGTAAGCCGCCATCGCCCGAGTCAGACCGATGATCGCGCTCTTGCCGGCGGCGTAAGCGTGCGTGGCGAAAAATTTCGGTTCGGGCGAGAAAGCCAGTACGCTGGCCATGTTCAGGATCGAGCCGCGCAGGCCGCTCTCTCCAACAGGCTGTTCGAGCATTCGCCGTACGACGGCGCGGCACATCAGGAAGACGCTCTTGACGTTCGTCTCCATAGTGATCTCCCAGCCTTCTTCCGAGCATTCGTGAACGGGGCCGTCGCCGAATTTTCGTCCGCTGACGCCCGCGACGTTGAAAAGGGCGTCAACGCGATCATGCCGCGCCAGGCAGCTTTCAACAGCCGCGGCGACCTCGCCGGATCGCGTCAGGTCAGCGACGTGATAGCCGCAGCCGATCTCTTCAGCCAACGCGCGGCAACTCTCCTCGTCGCGGCTGACGACGAAGGCCGCCGCGCCTTCGCGCGCGGCCAACCTCGCGGTCGCCGCGCCGATGCCGGTCGAGCCTGTGATCAAGCAAACTTTATTCGCAAGTCTTCCGCTCATTGCCAATCATTGATAGAGATGCGCGAGGCTGCGGCGATAGGCCTCGTAAAAGCGTTCGAGTTGTTCAGCGGCGCTGGCGTCGCCGACGAATTGGTGCGAAGGCAAAAGCTCGGGCTTCACGCCGCGTTCGAGCAATTTTTCGGCCACCGAGCATCGCAGCATATTGATGATCATCGCGCCGGTCACGGTCGAAGCCGGCCCGGTGCGCCATTCCAGGCCTTCCAACTCGACGACGCAATCGCCCGGCGGGCAGCCGTTGTCGATAACCACGTCGGCCACGTCGATCAGTTTCTTCCCGGACGAATGCGCGGGAGTTGACTGCTCGCAATGCATGCGCGAACAGATCGCGATCACGGGCATCCCGCGCCGCCGCGCCCCCATCGCCATTTCGACGATTACCGGGCGAATGCCGCTGGTCGAGATCACTATGAACGCGTCTCGCGGGCCGAACTTGAAGCCCTTCAGAATCTCTTCGGCGTAGCCCTCGTATTTTTCGAGGTGGAGCGGCGCGCGCAACCCGTTCGCGCCGACAATCCCGGCGTGGTTCGAGAGCGCCAGTTCGACCAGCGCCACGAAGCCCGGAAAACACCCCTGCCGCGGCGTCATCTCTTCGCACATCATCCGCGAGTGGCCCGCGCCGAAGAGAAAGACCAGCCCGCCATCGGCGATTGAATCTGCGCAGATTTCAGCCGCGCGTTCAATCGCAGGCGTCTGCGTTTCGCGCACGTGATTGAGCAATTGCAGCGTTTTGTCGAAATAAGCTTGGGATGCTGTCATCTATCGAAAAAATGTTCCGTAGGTTGTCCAACCTGCGGAGATTTGATTAATGAACTGTTTAGTTGTCATCCGGCGGCTTAGTTATAAAGCCCTCCGCCGCCTTGGACAACCTACGGTACAAGGCGCGCCGCCCTTCCATTGTTTCAGGATATTGTGTCGCTACACGACGGCCTCTTTGAAGGCATCGAAATTTGCTATGATTCAGATTAGCCAGACGTCAAACGGGCAATAAGCGTATGGCGCCCGGCGCCTTCACTACTCCTTCAACCGCGCTTGCGACAGCGGCAAAACATAGACTCAGGCCGCGCAGATTGCCGCGCGCATTGTTGACCGGCTCGCGGCCATCCTCAATCGCGCAGAGCAATTCAGCCATCGCCCCGTGAAAACCTTCGCGGAACCACATGCCGTCAAGCGTCGGTTTCGCATAGCCATCGGCGGTATAAATCGTGACGGATTGTTCCGACAGACTCGGCCCTGCGCTGACAATCGTACCTTCGGTTCCGGCGACGACGGTGCGGTCTTCCTGACCGTGTTCGACATTCGCGTTGAAAACAATTGACGCCTGACCGTCCTCGAATTCGATGATCACCTGGGCAAGCATCGGCGGTTTGGCGCGCTGTCCTGACGCGCGCGTGGCGAACGCGGCGACCCGCAGCGCGTCTCTGCCTTCGAAGAAGTGGGCCGCCAGGTCGAACCAGTGAACGCCGAAATCGTAAAGAACGAGGCTTTCAATCTCTTCGAACTTCGTTCCGATGATCCAGTTGTGATCCCAATGCGCGCTGAAATGCGCGCTCATCAGCCGCCCGATCAATCCGGCCCTCAGCGCCTCCCGAATGAAGCTGAAATGCGGCGCCCAGCGCCCGTTTTGATTGACCGCCAGCCTGACCCCGCGCGCGTCGGCCAGACGGGTGAGCCGTTCGCCGACATCCAGATCGACGACGAACGGCTTCTGGCTCAAAACGTGTTTGCCTGCCCGAAGCGTCTCTTCGATGATTTCGACTCAATCCTCCGGATGCGTCGCGACGTCGACGACCTCGATCTCGTCGCGCCGCAGCAACTCGCGGTAGTCGGTCGTGACCATCGCGTCCGGATAATATTTCTCCTGATAAGCGCGGGCTTTGCCTTCCGTGTGGTCACACAGCGCGGTGACGCGGAAACCTGCGTGGCGGTACGCGTTCAGGTGTTGAACCGCTATCCCGCCGCAACCGATGACGCCGATCGCCGGATTGTAGGCCTTCGGATTTCGCGGCCGATACGGCAGGACTGGCGCTTCGATCCGCGCGCCAGCCTGCGGTTTGCTCAAGCCGTAATCGTCCGCCAGGGCTTCGGGCATATTTGCATCCTGTTTGTAAAGACTCAGCTTCTTCGCCGCGTTAGCGGCGCCTGAGTTTAGCCGTGGGTTTATGGTCTTTGAATAAATATTGCAACCACCTTTTTCCCGGTCGCGGCAGCGACCGTGTGAGCTTAGCCCGGCTTTTCAAAGCCGGGACCATCAGCGCATCCGTCCCCAGTCGCGGCAGCGACGGTTGATTTTGCAGATCGGTGTCAACCGTCGCTGCCGCGACTAAAACCACTATGCGACTGCTCCCCCGGCTTTGAAAAGCCAATGAGGTTAAGTTAGCGATTAGTGGCGCGGACTTTAGTCCGCGCTGATGGCTGGCGCGCGGACTAAAGTCCGCGCCACTAATTGCGCCAGATGCCTAACTTAACCTCATTGGCTTTGAAAAGCCGGGCTAGGATCAACCGTCGCTCCGCGACGAGGAGGTGTTGTTGCATTTATTTTTCAAACACCATCAACCCACGGCGCCGCGTGTGACATTCTCACGTCGCGTCAGCGACGATTGAATTCAATCGTCGCTGACGTGACGCGGAAATACTGGCTAACCGTTCCGTGGGTTGAAACCCACGGCTAAAGTCAAACCGCCGCTAACGCGGCGAAGAGGCTAAGCGGTTACTCCGCCTAGCCAATTAGCTTTACCGTGCGTTTTTCGCGCGCGCTGATTACGGCGGTGTCAACTATCCGCTGCCCGATGCGGCTCAGCGCGGGCGATAGTGGCCCGGTCACAGGTTCGCCCGTTTCCAGGCAATGAATCAAATGCTGGATTGGATTCTGGTAGTGCGGCTTCAATTGATCCACCGGAATCTCATGCGTCTCCGGGCGCTCGTTAGTTTGGACGCGAACCGCCGGCTCGAAATCATAACTGCTGATCGTGCCCGCGCTTCCGACTATGACGAAGCCGCATTTCGGTTGCGGCTGATGTGTCCACGGGTCGGCGAACGCGCCCCATCGCGTCTCGTATTTCGACAAACCGCATTCGTATCGGGCGACGGTCACGCTGTGTTCGTCGACTTCCAGGCCGGACGGCTCGTCAACGACGGTCGTGATTTCGATCGGCGCTCGCCCGTCGTGGAACCACGTTCCGAGAGTCACGCCGTAGCCCAGATAATCTAGCAGCGAGCCGCCTCCGCTAGCCCGCTTGTACCACCAACTCTGCGGCTTCAGGCGCTCGACCTCCTCGTCGGCGACCTCGATCTTGTCCGCGAGGTGATAGAGCGGGCCGCGGTTGCCGTCATAGTAATGAACCTCGATCACGTCGCCGATCATTCTCTCGTCAATCAAACGCTTCGTCGTTCGGTGCGTAGGGTACCAGGCGAGCGGCCAGTTAATGACCAGCGTTTTGCCGGTCGCCTCCATCGCGCGGATCATCGCGTCGGCGTCCGCGAGCGAAGCGGCCATGGGCTTTTCAACCAGGATGTGGACGCCGAACGGCGCGACCTTCTCGACGTATTCGGCGTGTCGCGCAGTGGCGGGGCAGAGAATCGCGATGTCGGGTTTCGTCCGCTCCAGGCATTGGCGGTAATCGGTGAAGACGCGGTCGGGCGGGATCGAGAAGTTGGCCGCCGCCGTCCGCATTCGTTCGGGCGCTTCGTCGCAAACGCCAACGATCTCGGCGCGCGGATGCTCGTGCGCCATCCGCAGCAGGTCGCCCATGTGCATGTGGTCGAAGTTTATTCCGACTATTTTCATAAGTTGCGCCGCGATGATAAGCGCCTGCCGCCAGTCTGTAAATAAATCCTCGGCTCTGATGGCGATCCGGCGCGGCGCCGGTCGGATTGGGAAAATTGACACGCTGCGGCGCGCCATGCAGAATGCCCACGAAGCCGAACGTATACCCGCGCAAAATTGAACAAAGATAGAGAGGTGGAGATGCGAAGACTTGAAGGCAAAATCGCCTTGATCACTGGCGCGAACCGGGGCATCGGACGCGGCGTCGCCGAGGCTTTCGCCGCGGAAGGCGCTGCCCTGACCTTGATGGCTCGCGACGCCGCGTTACTCGACGAAACGGCTGAAGCCTTGAGACGGGGCGGCGTCGAGGTTCTGGCCGTCCCCGCAGACGTGACCGACGAGAGACAGGTTCAGGAGGTTTTTCGCCAGGCGACGGACCGTTTCGGGCGATTGGACATCCTGGTCAACAACGCGGGCACGTTTGCGGGCTACGGCCCGATTGACGAAGTGTCGGTCGATTCATGGGATCAGATTATAGCCGTCAACCTGCGCGGCCCGTTCCTCTGCACGCGCGAGGCGTTCCGGATTATGAAGCGGCAGCGCGGCGGGCGGATCGTCAACATCGGGTCAATCGCCTCGCAGCGCGTGCGCCCGGGCTCCGCCGCGTACAGCACCACCAAACACGGCCTGTGGGGGCTGACGCAGGTGACCGCGCTCGAAGGACGCGACCACGGCATATCGTGCGGCGTTTTGAACCCCGGCAACGTGATGGTAGAGAAACGCGCCGGCGACCCGGAGCCGATGATGAGCGTCGCGGAGATCGCGCAGGCCGCGGTCGCGATGGCCGAGCTACCGCCGCACGTCAACATGCTCGAAGCCACGGTGTTGCATGTCGAGCAGCCGTTTCTCGGTCGTGGCTAAAGCGAGGTTTAAATGTATTGTCCGAGATGTGGTAACCAACCAGCTTCCGATCGCGTGAGATTTTGTCCGAGCTGCGGATTCCGTCTGGACGGCGTGGCCGACCTGCTCGCGCGTGACGGCGTTCCGGCGAACTCTCCGAACGTCCCGCAAACGAACGCGCTTCGAAGCGGCGAGCCTTCCGAGCGCAAGCAAGGCGTTCGCCGTGGGGCCAAGATGCTCTTCTTAAGCCTGGGTATGCTCGCGCCGGTCGGCGGCCTCAGCATAGCCACACACGAGCCGGGCCTGCTGTTTTTGCCTCTGACGCTCTTTCTTGCCGGAATTTTCTGGATGATTTATTACCGGCTCTTCGGCGATGTAAACGCGCCCGCCCCGAAGAGCCGGCCCGAGCCGCCTTATTTCGGCCCGCCGCCACAAAACGCCAGCTTGCCTCCGCCGCAGAGCGTCCCGGTTTACAGGTCGCCCGTAGAAACGCCGAAGGAGCACAGCGTCGTCGAGCAAACGACCAGATCGCTGGAGCGGCAGTGATTACCGGCATAGTGGGCAGTGGATAGTGGGCAGTGGGCAGTGGGCAGTGGGCAGTGGGCAGTGGATAGTGGGCAGTGGGCAGTGGATAGTGGATAGTGGATAGTGGATAGTGGGCAGTTGTCGCTCGTCGTTCGTTGTTGAACAATGATAGACGGCCACTATCCACTATCCACTATCCACTATCCACTATCCACTATCCACTATCCACTATCCACTATCCACTATCCACTATCCACTATCCACTATCCACTATCCACTATCCACTATCCACTATCCACTATCC
>WNGA01004746.1_pt1 | contig 21126 bp, 13 predicted proteins | sample 5400061 | NCBI WGS metagenome assembly WNGA01 (sample SAMN13153366, study PRJNA577476) | soil metagenome | isolation source: 100 cm soil or saprolite under grassland replicate 2 | place: USA:California | collected 2016-06-15
CTGCGATCAGCTTCTTGGCGACCTCCACGGCGCCCTCGGCGGTGGCGATCTTGGGCAGCAGGACGGCGAACTCGTCGCCGCCCAGGCGGGCCACCGTGTCGACCTCCCGGAGCGTGCCGCGCAGCCGGTCGCCGACCAGGAGGAGCAGCTGGTCGCCGTAGTGGTGGCCGAGGGTGTCGTTGACCTCCTTGAAGCGGTCCAGGTCGAGCAGCAGCAGCGCGGCCGGGGTCAGCTCCCGGTCGGCTCCCCGGATGGCCTGGTCGATGCGGTCGTGCAGCAGGGTGCGGTTGGGCAGGCCGGTGAGCGGGTCGTGGAGGGCCTGGTGGCGCAGCTGCTCGGCCAGGCGTTTGCGTTCGGTGATGTCGGCGGCCACGCCGATCACCCCGGCCGGCTCCCCTGTGGAGGTCCGCAAGGGCGCGGTCGACAGCTCCACGTCGATGGGGGTGCCGTCGCGGCGGTGCTGGCGCAGCTCCACGCGGACGGGGTGACCCTGCCCGTTGGCGGCGACGGGCTGGATTGCCGGCCAGCCGGGCTCCAGGCTGGCCGGGTGCGGCCGGCCCACGACCTCCTCGGGCGGCCAGCCGTAGATCCGCTCGGCGGCCGGGTTCCACAGCTGCACCCGGCTGTTGCGGTCCAGCTCGACGATGGCGACCGGGGAGGCGTCGATGATCGCGCCGAGCCGGTGCAGCAGCCGCTCCCGCTCGGCCTGGGCGGCGGCCTGGCCGGCGAGGCGGCGCATGCGCAGCAGGGTGAGCCCGAACAGCACCGCCGAGGCGACGGCGATCACCGGCCCGTCGACTGCCACGCCCCGCACGGTCTGCACCAGCAGCACGGCGGGGGCGACCATGGCGGCCAGCGCGACCGCGGCCAGCCGCGCGCGCGACAGCCGGGCGGCCGCTGCCGGCTCGCCGGGCTCCGACAGCGCCCGCATGGAGGGGTGCAGCGCGGCCGCGCCGCAGCTGACGTAGGAGACCAGCCAGCCGGCGTCCAGCAGCTGCCCGATCTGGTAGGTGCCGTGCAGCTGCGCCAGCGCGTACCAGCCGTCGGCGGCCAGCAGTCCGACCAGGCTGGCCAGCAGCAGCCAGTAGGCGGGCGGGCGGGCGCCGCCGGCGACCGCCAGGCGGGCCGCGACCGCCGCCACCAGCAGGTCCATCAGCGGGTAGGCCAGCGACACCGCCCGCACCGGCAGCGACAGCCCCGCCGTGCGGACGTACGGTCCGAGCACGAACACCCAGGCCAGCAGGCCGACCCCGGTGGTGACGATCAGCGCGTCCAGCAGCCCGTCGCGGTCCCGCCCGGGGCTGCGGCGGCGCAGTAGCAGCAGCAGCCCGGCGACGAACAGCGGGTAGTGGGCCAGGTACAGGCCGTCGGCGGGCGCCGGGTAGCGCGCGTCGTGGAGCAGCAGGTGGTAGGCGTAGAAGGTGACGTCGGCGGCGAAGTAGGCCAGCTGCGCGGCGGCGAACAGCAGCCACGGCAGCCGCACGGTCGGCCGGTGCCAGCGCACCCCGGCCACGATCGCGGCCACCGCCGCCGCGCTCAACAGCTCGTAGCAGCCGACCCTGCTGGCCAGCGGCGCCGCGCGCACGACCGTGGGCAGTACCCAGGCCGCCCCGGCCACCAGCAGCCCGACCACCAGGTAGCCCTGCCAGGCACGTGCTCGCATGCACCTAACATCGGACGATCACGCCGCAGCCTGAGCCACCCGCGAGTCCTCAGGCAAACGCAGCAGCGGTCGATAGGGGAGGTGACGCTCCGCGATAAGGGCAAACCCGGGGAAACCCGGGGACGCAAAGCCACGGGCCTACCTCGCCGGCCGGCGACACGGCGGCCGGGCTGCCGAACGGAAGGCGCCAGCCTTCCACGAGCCAGGTGCTGGGAGGCGGCGTGGTGGGTGGCAGGCATCAGGATGGGAAGCGTCGCCGCACCCGCCACCTGGACACCGCTGCCCGCTGGGTGGGCAGGATGGCGGGCGGCGCCCGCCGACGCTGGGGGCGGGTCCGGCGGGCCGGGGCCAGCGTCCGGGTCCGCCTGACCATGGCCTTCCTGCTGGTCTCCTTGCTGGTCCCCATGGTCGGGCTGGTGGCGGTGCGCGAGCAGTACGCCGCCAGCCGGCGCGCGGCCAGGATCGAGGCCCGCCACGTCGCCGAGCCGGTCGCCCACACCATCGCCAGCACCGCCAAGCTGACCGGGGACGACCAGCCGCCGCTGTACCAGCAGCCCGTGCGCTTGCAGGAGTACGTCAGCGACATCCACCGTGACCTGCGCCGCGACATGGCCGTGGTCGACGCCCACGGGCACATCCTGGCCGACGTCACCGCCAACCGCGGCCAGGCCTTCGACCTGGGCGGGGAGGTCGCCGCGACCATCCGCGAGGGCCGCCCGCGGACGTTCGTGGAGCGCGGCGCCGACGACCCCCAGGGCATCCTGCAGGTCGCCGTCCCCCTGCGGACCGAGCAGGGCACCACCGTCGGCGCGGTGGTCATGGAGTACACCCCGATCTACCGCGAACTCGTCGCGGCGGGGGCCGGCACCCGGCGAACCATCCTCGCGGCCAGCGTGGCCGGGCTGGGCCTGGCCCTGCTGCTCGGCTACGGGCTGGCGCGCGGGCTGGTCGCCGACCTGCGCCGGCTTGGCCGGGCGGCGGGCCGGCTGGCCGACGGCCACGACCACGCCCGCGCCCAGGTGCGCTCCCGCGGCGAGCTGGCCGAGCTGGCCACGGCGTTCAACGACATGGCCGCCCGGATCGCCGCCCAGAAGGCCGTGCTGGCCGAGGTGGCCATCAGCGACCCGCTCACCGGCCTGCACAACCGGCGCGCCTTCCAGGCCCGCCTGGCCGAGGAGGTCGAACGCGCCAACCGCACGGGGGACCCGTTCGCGCTGCTGCTGCTGGACCTGGACTGCTTCAAGGCGCTCAACGACACCTTCGGCCACCCGGCTGGCGATGCGGTGCTGCGCGCCGTGACGGCGGTCCTACGGCAGGAGCTGCGCGCCGTCGACCTGCCCGCCCGCATCGGCGGCGAGGAGTTCGCCGTGCTGCTGCCCCAGACCGCCGGGCAGGGCGCGCTGGACGCCGCCGAGCGGCTCCGCGCGGCGGTCGCCGCCCAGCCCATCGCCCACCAGGGCGCCGCGCTGCCGGTCACCGCCAGCGTCGGGGTGGCGTGCTACCCCGACCACGCCGCCGGCGACCAGGCGCTGGTCCAGGCCGCCGACCGTGCCCTGTACGCGGCCAAGCGGGCCGGCCGTGACCGCGTCCGCGGCGTCGTCGACGTCCAGGCCTCCCCCGAGCACGCCTAGCTACTTCCCCCGGAAATAATCGACGCTGGACTACCGAGCCCGGGCGGGGGTGTGGATCGGCCTGGGGTCGGCGACGTCGCCGTCGCGTAGGAGGATCTCCGCGGCCTGGGCCGACACCTGTTGCATCTGGGCGAGGAGCTGGTCGATGCGGCGGCGGTTGGCGATCCACTGCTGGTAGAGCCGGGCCTGGTCGGGGGTCAGGCGTCGGGTGATGGTCTTGCCGTCGACCTTGTGGCTGTATTGCCAGTAGGGGCCGTGCAGCTTGGGTGGGTCGGCTTGGCAGCGGCAGCCCGGCTTGCCGCAGGGCATGTACCGGCGGACCACGCTGCCTGGGCAGACGAACCCGACCGTGGCGATCTGGGCCTTGAGCCGGTCCAGCTCGGCCTGCAGCGTGGCCAGGGTGGGGGTGTTGGTGCTCATCGGCTCCACTGTACGTGACCGTGTTCTAGCAGCTACGATACTGCTAGATATCATGGTTTGGAGGGCCGATGCTCACCTTGCACGCCAACCACCCCGACACCCTGTGGGACCAACTGCTGCCAGCAGGCGTGCGGGCTCTGCCAGACGATCTGGCCCGCCTGGATGACATCCTGGCCGACCCGCAGCTGCTGGCCCCGTTCCGGGCCCGGTTCCAGCGCCTGGCCGGCGAGTGCTCCACGGATCCCCTGCACCGCGGCCGGCCCACCATGCCCATGGCCACCTACCTGCGGCTGATGGTCATCAAGCACCGCACCGGGTGGGGCTATGAGACCCTGGCCAGGGAGGTTTCGGACTCGCTGCACCTGCGGCGGTTCTGCCAGGTCCCCCTGACCGAACCCGTGCCTGATGAGTCCACCGTGCGCAAGCTGACCCGCCGCCTGGGCCCCCAGGTGGTGGACGAGATCATCCGGGAGGTCATCGGGGTGGCGCTGCGGCGACGGCGGTTCCGGCCTCGGGCGCTGCGCTCGGACTCCACCGTCGCCGAGGCCGACATCCGCTACCCGACCGACGCGGGCCTTGCCGGCGACGCGGTGCGGGTGCTTGCCCGCGCCGCCGGTCGGGTGCGGGCGGCCGTGCCCACGGTCACCCGGCGGGTCCAAGACCGCAGCCGCGCCGTCGGCAAGCGGCTGCGGGCGCTTGGCCGCACGCTGCGGCGGCGCACCGGGGACGCCAAAGCCGCGGTGCGCCGCCTGACCCTGGAGGCCGCCGAGCAGGTCCGGGCGTCGGTGCGGGAGGCCAGGCGGGTCCTGGCGCAGGCCCGCCGGTCCCGCTCCCACGCTCCGGGGATCTCCCGCGCTGGGCGGGCCCGCGCGATCGCCGGCCTGGTGCAGGCGATCGGCCTGGCCGAACGGGTCGTGGAGCAGACCAGGATGCGCTTTGCGGGCCAGAAGGTCACCGACCGGCTGGTGTCGCTGTTTGACCCCGACGCCCGTCCGGTGCGCCGCGGCAAGCTCGCCAAAGCCCAACGAGTTCGGCTACGTCGTCCAGCTCACCGAGGTCACCGCCAACACCCGCCGGGGCGCCAGGGGCCTGCTGCTGCCACCCAAGCTTGAGGCCGGCTCCACCCACGAGAACGCCCTGCTACCCGCCACCGCCGCCGAACTGCAGGCGGTGGGGATCACGGTGCGGGAGGCCGCGGTGGACGCCGGGTTCCTCCGGGCCCGCACCGAGCAGGCCCTGGCCGACGCGGGAGGTCCCGAGGTGTTCATCGCCGGCGACCCAGGCAACGCCGGGTCGCGGCGGACCCGGCGGCGCCGGGCCCGGTTCCGGGTCGGCTGCGAGGGACGCATCTCCCACCTCAAGCGCAACTACGGGGCCGGCCGGTCCAGGCTCAAGGGCACCCAGGGTGCCAGGATCTGGGAGGGCTGGTCGGTGCTCGCCTACGACCTGGACACCGTGGCCCGGCTGCCGATCCGCCCAAGCCCCGGCTGACCTCACCAGGCCGAACCCCACCAGACCAAGGTGGAGACCCACTGGGCCCGACCAGCAACCCGAGCAGTCACCCTTCCGACGCTCCGCGCTTCCAAGGGATCACCGTTTATCCGGGGGAAGTAATTAGGGGAGGTTGGAGGTTGCCAGGAAGGCGGCGTGGTCGGAGTCGGGGTGTAGGGCGGGGTGTTCGGTGACCGACGGCAGCGGCCCTGGTGCCACGGTGGTGACCTGGGCGACGTTGGTGATCAGGAAGTGGCTGGTGAGGATGTGGTCGATGAGTTCGCGGCGGCCGTGGAAGACGCGGCTGAACCGCTTGGCCTCGGGGATCAGGGGGGGCGAGGTTCGCTCCAACTATGGAAACCTACATCCAGGGAGGGCGAGTAGTGAGTGCAGAGACGGTACGAGTCACCCCTGCGCCGGGCACGGGTGACGGTCACGCCGAGGCATGGTTGGCCGACTTGAACACCCTTGTGCTCAAGGGCTGACACGAACATCATGGCGGCGAAGTCGAAGGTCTACGTCCACATCATTCGATCCTTGGTTGCTCGCCATGACCGTCCTCGGCTCCCTCTTCAGACACCTCCGCGCCGACGCACCTGAACCCGTCACCCCCACGATGCCGTGGGACTAGCTCCCATCTCGGCACCGACAGGCCCTCGCACGGGCATGGGGGCGGAACCTGCCGACCGCTGCTTCGGCCATCCAGGCTCGCTGGTGGCAGCTCGAAACCTGGCTGAGATCACTCGTCTACGTCGAGCTGCGGGCGTGCTATGGGAAGAACTGGGTTGCTCATCTCCCTCCGGAAACAGCGAAGAAAAGCGCCAAGGATCAAACCCAGCACACGTACATGTCGACGCCCGATACGACTGACCATCTTGCATTCCTCGATGTTGGAAAGTTGTTCGAGATCATCGATAAGGAGTGGCACCTCTTCGAGCCTTCCCTCATCGGCCAGCGAGAATGGCATGGACGCGTCGATGAGCTCCGAACGATTCGCCATCGTATGGCTCACTGCCGACGGCCCCACGATGATGACCTGAACCGAATCGAGCCAAACGCTGCGTGACCTTGAGCAAGGGACGGTCCGGGCGCTGGTGTCTTTCAACCACAGATGGCGCGCATATCCAGGGCTAGATGACCCACTGGTTGCGGCTTGGGTAGGCGGCCGGCACAGCGGTTACAGCATTGTTGAACATGCGGAGTCAAGCTACTACACGAGGTTCTCGCTCTGGGGCTCCCAGCGGCCTTGGGCTGAGCCACGAACCAATGGCGAGCGAGTCAGCGGGACCCCTGGACACCTGTGGCACGCCACCTGGATCGGTGGTAACGGCCCACTTCGGCTTCGTGAGTGGTGGGAGGACTCGTACCTCGACATCGATGGCTGGCGAGACCTGATCGTCTACGTCTGCACTGACGGCCCAGGCGCACTGAGTGTCTCATTTGCTGCTGTTGATGATCCGGCCGCTATTGCCCAGGCCATTGGGCACTGCTTTCAGGCAGTCCTCCACAATCAGGGTCTGCGGTGGCCTGGTGTCGACGAGGATGACGCTTGGCTGCGCCGGTACGGCGACCTTGACCCACGCGTCCAAGTAGACACCAACTGGGCAGTAGTCGACGAGTCGACGAAGCCGATCTCAATATTCGGGGCCTGAGAATCTCCGGCTACCGGAACCGTACATCGTCCCGCCCTCCCAGCCGCGCGCGCAGCCGGTTCGGCCTGACTCGGCCAGGGGCGGCCGTCGACCTCGCCCGGTGCAGCATGTCAGTGAGCGTCCTTCGGTGGGTTCGGGTCACTGCTATAGCTGTCCTTCTCACGACCCCGCCGTCAGGACCGCGGCTCATGCGACCGTCAGGCTTGTTTCGCAATTGACCGGCAACCATCCGCCGGATCGTATGCTATTCGGACTCGTGTGCGTGGAGGCTGCGCCGCACGCTGTATCGGGGGTCCCGTCGTAGGATCTCGCTAACGGGCTTCGAGGCTTCTGCCTGTGGGCCGAGCGCTATGGCTTCGCCGAGCATGCGCCGTACTCGGGGGTCGGGGTCGTGGGCGAGCGCTAGACCCAGCTCTGGGTCGCTGGTGGGGTTCTGTGCCCAGCGAATGGCCGCGAGGGTTCGCAGCGATCGGTGCGGGTGCGCTGCAAGTAGTTTGACGTCGAGGGTGAAGCGGTCACCTGGTAGTTGTGAGAGCGCCCTCGCCACGGTGCGGATGGTGGTGTCGTCACCGTGGGAGAGGAGTTGGAGCGCCGCGTCTTGAACCGTTTGTGCTTGTCGGGGTGTGCGGGCCACGACCGCGGCTAGTTGTAGACCCAAGGGTCGAAGGTCGAAGGCACCGAAGGTGATCCGGACGCGGCTGAGGGGATGGTCCCCGGCCAAGGGCTCATCGGCAGGGCTGGGCGGGTAGCTTCCTCGCGCGATGTCCATGGCCAGCCTGAACACGCGGAGGCGGTCGGGCGGGCGTAGGTCGTCGGCGACGTTGGTGGCGGCGCGGATGAACTCTTCTCGGTTCCAGGTTGGGTCGGCGGGGTCAACGGCGAGGTCCAGCATGCGGGTCGCGAAGCTGGCGCGGTCTGTCGGTGGCAGGGTGGCGACGAGCAGGCTGTCGCGGAGGGCGTTGGTGCCGTAGGTGACGACGCCTGGTCGTCGCTGCCGTGGCGCTGCCCAACCGTTGAGGGCTTGTCGGCCCCGCTGCCGCTGCTGGTCGTCGTCGTGGTCGAGCAGGCCGAGGGCCTGGGCCGCGTGCGTACTACCGTCGGCCGTGAGCTGCTGCAACCGGGGTAGGACCATGTCGTGGTGCTGCTTGAACAGCCGTTGCGTTCGGACGAGGACTCGGTCGGCGGCATGCCCCTCCCCGGCAAGCAGGCCCAGTAGCTGGTCGAGGGCGTCGCCGCGGAGGCCGGGGTGGACGGTGGCGATTGCGACCAGTGTGTCCACGTGGGCGTCGTCGGTGTGGCGGTACTGGTTCGGTCCTCGCGGGACGAACGGGCGGAGCCGATCCAGCAGGCGTCGTGCTTGGTCCTCGTCGGTGCGCTCAGCAAGCGCCGCAATTGCCTGGTGGGCCGAGAGGTAGGCCCTTGGACCGTGCGGGGTGTCCAGCGCGCGGCCCGCGGCGATGGCATCGATCTCGTCAAGGGCGGCTTGCACGATGGCGGGGGCTTGGCCGTCGGGAACGAGGTCACCTTGTTGGGCGACGACCTGGTAGGCGACGGCGCGTTCCCACGGGGCAGGACGGCGAAGCTGCTCGGCCACGTCGATGTACTGGTCGCCGAGGCCTGTGGCCACCTCTCGCGCTTGGCTGGCGGAGCCTGCTCGGATCAGGTGGTGGAGGGCGAGGCCGGGCTCAGTGGCGCGTGCGAACAGGCCGCCCAGCAGTTGGTGGGCGTCGAGTTCGCTTGCCCAGTGGCCGGTCACCAGGCTGACCCGCAGGTAGCGTCGCAAGGCGTCGGCCGCCGTGGGGAGCTTGTCGTGCTGGAGCCGTTCCAGGCCAACCTCTCGCGGGTCTCGTCGCTGGGCGTAGAGCCGGTTCCTGCCGCCGGTCGCCATCAGCGCCTGGGCGAGGTAGTGGGGTTCCTCGAGTGACTCGTCGATCGGCCCGTACCGGAGATGCAGCTCCCGCTGGGCGTAGAGCCACTCGGCCGCATCCTCCTGCAGTCCTGCGAGGCAGCCGCGCTCGACCGCCTCGCGCCAGGCGGCCTCGGCCGCCGGCGGATCGGCCTGCAACGCCTGATAGCGCGCGTAGCGGGCGAACACCAGCGCGATCTGGTCGTTGGGCAGCTTGCGGCGGCGGGCTGCCTCCAGCAGCTCAGGCCACTGACCATCAGCGTCTGCCAGGCACAGGCGCAGCCGAACCGCCAACGCCCGCTGTGCCTCCGTGCCCACGGCCAGTTCGGTGGCCAACCGTCGAAGTGGCGTCACGCGGCTTGCGACCTCGCCGGCCTGCTCCGCCGCAAGCGCGGTCTCGCAGAACAGGACCGCAACCCGGCCGGCGTAGGCGTGCCGTTGGCCGACCAGTTCATCGACCGCCCCACCAGCGTCAGCCACCCGGTCGATCGGGTCTTGAACGAGCGTGATGGCAGCGTCGAGTGCCTCCAGTGCCAGCCTGGCGTGCGGTGCCGCGGCCGTCGAGGGGGGCGCCGGCGTGCCAGCGCCGGATGGCAGGGGGTCGATGATCCGCTCAAGCTCGCGGAGCAGGATCCTGGCTTCATCGACGTCGCCGCGGTCGAGGTGGACCCAGAACGAGTCGGCCAGCAGCGCTGCCGCTTCGTCCAGCCGCCCGGCGGCTCGGAGCGCGGCGGCGCGTCGACGGCGAACGAGCGCTGCGTGCGCCGCGAACCCGTGGGTTTCGAGGGCCTGCTCAACCCGTGCGTAGCCGGCCGCGGCCTCCCCTGGCTTGCCGTCGCGTCGCTGGTCGGCCTCCGCGAGCACCTGGGCGACCCCAGCCGCCGTCACCGGACCACGCATCACCGCATCGGCTAAGGCCATCACATTGGGCGGGGGCGACTCAGCGGGCGCTGCCGCGGGGGTTGTAGTCAGGCAGAACCGTTCAGCAGCGGAGTCTCCAAAGAACTTCCGTACAATCTCCGGCCGATCCCGCAGCAGGTCAGAGAGCCTGCGCCGGTCATACAGCTCAATTCGTACGTCAGGATGCTCGGCGCGCAGCCGCGTCAACTCGTCGAGGATCTCGGTGCGCTCGGCCAGGGTCGCGACGCCGATCACCAGCCTGACCACCACGATGGGCCGCCGAGCGTCCACGTACGCCTCAACGGCATCGGTAAGGTTCCGGGCGGTGAACCGTTCATAGCGCTTGGCCTGGTAGCCGTGAGCCTGTCCCGATTCGTCCAAGCCGATCAGGTCGATGCCGTGCTGCCGCTGGCCCGGAACGCCATAGAGGTGGACCTCACGAATCCCATCGACCTCGCGGGCGACGTCGAGCAGGAGCCGCTCGAAGTCCAGCGGTGTCAACGCTCCCGTTGGGAGCAAGGCCGGTCGCCGGTCAAGGAGCGACGGCTGCGGCCCGCTGGGAGGGGCCACTAGCGGATCGTCCTCGTTGAGCGGTTGTGGCTGCTCCGTTGGCGCTGCATATCGCCGCACGAGGTAGTCGACCAGGTGGCCATGGAACTCCTCACGCCAGGCCGCGACCGAGGCGTACCGGCAGAAGAGCAGTTCGGCTTCCTCCGTCACCCGTCTATGGAAGGCAAGGACCTGCTGGAGCTGTGGGCCAGGGTCCGCCGCATGGCCCGGCGGCACGTCCTTTAGGTACAGCCACAGCTCGGGCGCCCTCCCGGACCTCCTACGGAGTCGTAGAGCCCGGTCGTACTCCTCCTCGAATCCCGAGGAGTGGGCCCCGGTCGGCGTCCCCCAACGACGACCAACGACGCCCACGAACACGTCGCAGTCGTCCACCTGCGGGTTGAGCAAATCCTGCGGGCGACCGTACCCGGGCGGCTGCACCTCCCAGCCAAAGAGGTCAACGAAGACGCGGAGCCGTTGGCCGACCGTCTGGTTGACCCGCTCGACCACCCTTCGGGCGGCCTCCCGTTCGGCCTTCACGTCGCTGGGCGACGCCAGGAAGACTCGGACCCTACGCTCCATCGTTGTCCTTAGGCCTGCGCCACGGACACCATGGCGCGCAGGCTTGGCGGATCGATCGTTCTGAGCTCGTCCTCGGTTAGCACCAGGCTGTACTTGCTCAGCGGCAGCCTGTCCTCGCGTGCAATCTCTGCCTTGGCTCTCGCAGCGATCGTTTCGGCACGATCTCCCCCCGCTACGAAGAGGAAAAGTGGCATCAACAGGTGGCCTTCCACTAACGGTGAATATCGGTCCACGAGTTGGTGCGTGAACGCAATCGCCTCAACGATCCGGTTTCTGGTGTTCTGATGAACGGTGTTGTACTTCACCTCCACTACGAGGTCCATGCCGTGCGGAGACCGGCTCGTCAGGATGGCATCGACGATCCAGGTCCTGTCGCCCAGCGTCAACCTCTGCTGCGGGTGGATCTCGTGAGTATCCCCAAACGCCTTGCTGAGCTGTTCGAGGGCTAATTGCTCGACCCCCCTGAGCCGCTCCTTGACGTCTCGGTACGACGCTTCGGGTGTGGGTGCCGTCACCCTGCCGGCAACGCGAGGCCGCGGCTCGGGCTGCGCCTGCACCAAAGCCCAAGCCTCCTGGCTCTGCCGTATGTCTTGCTCAAGAGGCGTCGCGCGACGGATCTGCGCAGCCTCAGCCCGAAGCTTCTCAAGCGTGGCGTCTTCAGTCTGATCGTGGACGGGCTGCCGAATCCTCCAACGGACGACACCAAGACAAGCCAGCGTAACCCCAAGAACAAAGAGCGCGACCGAAATCCACGGCGCGACAAGACCCACGACATGCACGACCGTTTGGCGGTGCCTGATCGTGGCCTGGGCCGTAGCGGTCAACTGATCCAGGTCGCTCTGCTTGACGAGAAGATCGAACGAGCGATCGAGGAGCAGCCAAGGCAGGCTCAACGACAGTGCAACCAGCACCAGACCCAGCGACACCAAGAACTTGTAGAACGCCGTGTACTGGACGTTGCTGAGCACTAGAGCGCTTCCTCTCCCTTGGCCGGACGATCAGCCGCGAAACGGTCGGGCTCTGAGCCCTACGACACCGACAACTTCGCTGTGGTACCAAGCCATGCGCCGCAGCCTCTCCACCGCCCTTGCATGGAATGTCCTCTTCCTCGAACCAGGGCCCGTACAACTCCTTCTAGGCGAGTTGGCGGAATCGGGAAGCTAACACAGGATCGGGACATCGTTGGCCCGCCGTGGGACAGGCCTCGACGCGCGCGTACCGCAATCGGCGGTGTCCTCACGGTCGCACCTTCAGGACGCCTGGTCGGGTAGCAAGGTTGAGGTTGTAGTAGGCGTTAGCATGCCGCCATGTCTGAGCCTGAATCCACCGATACGGTTTTGCTGAGGCAGCTTGTGGGTGGTTTGGTGGGTCTGGCGTGAGTGTGGTCGCGTGCGGTGATGGTTTGGACGCTTTGTGCGGCGGCTTGGTGCTCGGCGGCGGTCGTGGCGATCGGCTTCCTGGGTGACCGCCGGTGAGCGTGCAGGCTGGGAGGGTCGGCGTGGCGCCGATCAGCAGCAGCGACGGCGGATGGAGCCGGTCAGGTGGGGTGCGGGATGCAGCGCAGCCGCGCCAGCGCCATGGTGAATCCGTGGGCCCAGGGCCAGCTGGCGGGCAGGTGCAGCGTCCATCGCCGCGCGGAGCGGGTGAGCCGACCGGGCAGCGCCAGCAGGGTGCGCCGCAAGGTCTTGGCGACGGTCTGCTGGTCGCGGACGCCGAGCCCGAGCGTGGCGGTCCAGCGCAGCAGGTTGTGGGCGAGGGTAGCGGCCAGTAGCCAGGCGGCGTTGGCGTTGAACTGACCGGAGGGCAGGTGCGCCAGGCCCGCGCCCGCCTTGAGGTCGCGGATGGCCAGCTCGCAGACGGCGTGGCGGCGGTGGTCGGCGTCCAACTCGATCATCGTCCCGACGCGGTTGGTGACGAACGCGTGATACCGCCAGGTAGGGAACAGCTGCTGCTGGTCGTCCAGGTTGCGGACCCGCCGCACGATCAGCCGGTCGCCCCGGTAGGAGGTCTCGGCGACTTGTGCGATCCCGTCAGGGGAGTAGGGGATGTCCAGCCAGGCCGCTTGGTCGATCGCCGTGATCGCGGCGCGGATGGTCTTGGTCTGGCGCACCGTGATCGAGTAGCGCACCCGGTGGCGTCGGAGCCGCTTGATGAGCTTGGCCGACCAGAACCCCGAATCCATCCGCAAGGTCAGCTCGCCGCTGGCGCCGGCGCGGCGCAGCCGGGCGACCAGCTCATCGAGGAACTGAACGATCCCGCGGGCGGTGTTGGCCGCGCCCTTGCGCAGCCGAGCGTGCAGCAGCTCGCCGGTGTCGGCCCGGAAGGCCAGCAGCGGGTGGTAGCCGAGCCGGTGGGTGTAGCCGTAGCAGGCGCCCTGCTTGTGGTAGCCGTGCACCTCGCAGATGGTGGAGTCCACATCGATCGTCAGCGGGCCGTCGCCGGGGCCGGCACCCGCCGCCCACGCCCGCCCAAGGATCGTCGCGGTCACCTGGTCAAGCTGGCGAGTGTGCCCGAAGGTGAACGAGCGCAGGAAGGTCCCCACGGTCGAGGCCGCCATCACCCGGTGGCCGAGCACGCTCCCGGTCGCTCCCGAGCGCAGCAGCTCCACGTCATCGATGCAGTCACCACCCGCCACCAGCGCGTGCACCAGCGTCAGCAGCTTGCGCCCCGGGCGGGCTGCACCCGCCCGGGCACCATGATCGACCACCTGGTCGGTGACCTGCTCGATGCCCAGCCGTTCGGCCAGCGTCGCCGGCAGCAGCAACCCTGCGCCGGCGACGGCGTGCTCATCGTCGAAGGCGATATCGACCTGGTCCAGCACCACATGCGAGGATGGCATCGAAAAGGTGTCCTCCAACTCAGGGACCATGACCGCTCGGCAGCCGTCATTCTCCCTGGCCAGGGGACCCTTTTCAGAATCGACTCACCGCCTGCACCCACCAGATCGGTAGACCGAGGCTGAGACGTGAGCAGCTGCCGGAGATGGAGGAGCACGATGCGTCTCGGCTGGGCAGGATCTGCTAGGTGGTGACGGGGCTGACTGGCGTGTCCCAGTCGATGTGGTAGCGGAACTGTTCGGTGACCTGCTTGCTGTTGGCGGTCATCTTCATGATGGCCGGGAGGAGGGCGTCCCGGAACACCCGAACGGCGGGCCCGGCGGCCTTGCTGCTGTTGACCCGGGCGGCCACCTTGGCGATCCGCTCCACGCGGGCTCGGCGCAGCCGCTCGTACGCCGCGAACGCCTCCTGGTGGGGCAGGTCGCGCAGGCACTTGGCCAGCACGACGGCGTCCTCGACGGCCAGCGACGCCCCCTGCCCGGAGGAGGGGGTGGGGGCGTGCGCCGCGTCCCCGATGACGACCATGCGGCCGCGGTGCCAGACCGGCAGGTGGGGAAGGGAGTGGGTGGGGCTGGCCCGCATGATGTCGGCAGGGTCGCTGGCCTGCACCAGCCGCACCGCCGGCCCGGCGTCCTGGGCGTACAGCTCGGCAAGCCGGCGCTGCCACTGCTCGCCGGTGACCGCTTCGACCTCGCCGCGGGCGGGCTGCTCGCCGTGGGGCACGTTGGCGAACCACCACACCTCCCCGTCCGGCGCCAGCGCGTAGCCGAAGAACGCCCGCTTGCCGAAGGTCATGGTGTAGCTGCCCGGCTCGGCGTCCACCGGCACGCCGCGGGCGTACCCGCCGAGGTTGACCAGCCCGACGTAGGTCGGCGCGGGCGCGTCCGGGTCGATGAGCCGCCGGACCACCGAGTGGATGCCGTCGGCACCGATCAACACCTCCCCGGTGGCCTCGGAGCCGTCGTCGAACACCGCCCGCACGCCCTCGCCGGTCAGCTCCACGTCCAGCAGGTGCTTGCCGTGCTCGACCACGATGCCGCGGGCGGTGGCCTGCCGGTGGATGGCCTTGTAGAGGTCGGCGCGTTTGAGCGTGTGACTGGTGGTGCCGTCCGCCAGCGGCAGGCCGGCGCGGGCCGTGCCCAGCGGCTTGCCGGTGGCGCTGCGCAGCAGGATCCCCGGTGTGGGGAACCCGGCCGCCAGCACGGGCTTGTCCGCGTCGATCGTGCGCAGGGCGTCGATCCCGTTGGACGCCACGGTAAGGAACACCCCGATGCCCTCGGCGCTGCGGGGGTGCGCCTCGTACACGGTGGCCTGGATGTCGGCCTGTCGGAGCGCCATCGCGGCGACCGGGCCGGCGATGCCGCCGCCGATCACCAGGGCGGTACGGGTGTGGGTCATGACTGCTGCCTTTCTTCGGTGGTGGCGGGCTCGCCGTGGAACTCGGCCCACGGTCGGCCCCAGCCGGTCTCCGGGTTGGTGATCTGCTCGATGAACCGCTCGACAAACGAGGACTCCGCGTCCAGCAGCGCGAGCCGGTAGTCCTCCTCGACCAGGAACAGCGGGTGCACGCCCGCGGCCACCGTGCGGTCGATCAGGTGGCGGAGCTCGGCGCGCTGGGTGGCGAGCCGGCCAAGCCGCCCGCCCAGCAGCTCGACGACCTCGCCGGGTGGCAGCGCCGCGATCAGCGACAGCGCGGCCACGAACTGCGGGTACTCGTGCTGGGGCTCCTGGACCAGCTCACGCAGCCAGTCACCCAGCTCGCGCCGGCCGGCATCGGTGAGGGCGTACACGGTGCGTTCGGGGCGCGCCCCATCGCGGGTGGTTTCCACCTCGGTGATGAAGCCGGCCTTGGCCAGCTGCCCGACCACCATGTACAGCGAGCCGTGGTTGAACTTGATGCTGCGAGCGTCGTCGTGCTCGCGCAGGGTGCGGCCCAGCTCGTAGGGGTGCATCGGCCGCTGGGTCAGGTAGGACAGCACCGCCAGCGCCAGCAGGTTGCCGACCTTGCGCTTCTTCGCCATCTGCTCCTCCGCAGCGCGTGCCGCACGCCGCGGCACGCGCGTCGATGTGGCCGCTGGTCAGGGCGTGTGGGCCGGGTCGGCCACGGTGGGGGTCCGGCCCTCCCTGCCCGCCCGCCGCAGGTCGGCCAGGAATTCGCGGGAGCACATGGCCGACAGGACGGCGAAGCCGCCGCGGTGGACGCGGATCTGGCCGTGGCGCATCTGGCCGGTGACCACGATGTGTCGACCGCCGGGCGCGTTCGGGCCCTCCGCGTCCTTGACCCGGCCGCGGCTAATGCGCCGCAGGTCCCAGTCGTCGACCACCGCGCCGTCGGCGACCAGCAGCTTGAGCGTGGCGCGGTCAAGGTCGACGTCGACCTGGATCTCGCCGGCCGGGATCTGCGGGGAACGCAAGTCCAGCACGGCGTGCCCGCGGTGGGCGCGCACCTGGAACTGGCGTGTGGTGGTCCAGTTGCCGAGCCGTTTGGTCACCGTGTGGTTGGCGGGGATCCGGACCGGTGAGGCGGGGGCGGGTTGCGCGGTGTTCATCGCAGTGTTCCTCCCTGGATCGGGCGACACTTCGCTATGGTTAGCCTCAAGTATTCATAACTGACTATACAGTGTCAACTACTATTGGAGGCTGATCTGCCGGGCATCGAGGTTGACCACCCGACCCTTGATCCCAACCGCCCGGCGAGCGGCGGTGGCCAGGGGGTTGATCGAGCAGATCGCCGCCTACGGCCGGTTCGTCCAAGCCTGAACCGCCGGACGTCTTGGCGCTTCGCGTCGGACTCGCAAGGTCAGAAGTCCTCTAGCCGCATAGAGCGCTGCATCCAGAAGGTGCACGGCCTCAGCGGCAGAAATGTCCCCTCCTACCAGGACAAACGAGCAGCTCTCCACCACGACAACGGTGGATTCAGGCTGAGCTTCGATCGCTCATCTCTGCTCTCGCCGACCGCAGCCGACCTCGGACTGAGGCGATGGTGCAGGCCGACGTGCGGCGGCTGCTGGTCGAGGCGCCGCTCGGCCTCGACGAGGACCAAGTCGTCGTCCTGGAGGCACCGGTCGAGGGCCGGCGGCGCATCGACGTCGAGGTCGGCTACACCGTCATCGAGGTCAAGAAGGACCTGCGGCTTGGCCGGGTGCGTGCCGACGCGGAGGTCCAGTTGGCCGGCTACGTCCAGGCGCGCACCCAGGAGCTGGGGCAGCGCTACGTCGGCGTGCTGACCGACGGCGCGGAGTGGCGCGCCTACCACCTGCGCGACGGCGTCCTGGTCGAGGTGGCCGCGCTGGTGGTGTCCGCCTCACAGCCGGACGTCGACGAGCTGCTGGTGTGGCTGGAGGGCGTGCTGGCCACCGTCCAAGGGCTGCGGCCCACGCCCGGCGAGATCGCCCGGCGCCTCGGCGCGGCCAGCACCTCCCACGCGCTGGACCGCGAGACGCTCCACGGCCTGTACGCCGCCCACGGCCAGCTCCCGTCGGTGCAGCTCAAACGCTTGCTCTGGGCGCGGCTGCTGACCAGCGCCCTTGGTGCGCAGTTCGAGGACTCCGACGAGCTGTTCCTCGAGCACACCCTGCTGGTCAACAGCGCCGAGGTCATCGCCCACGCCGTGGTCGGCCTGGACGTGGCCACGCTGTCGCCCGCGTCGCTGCTGAGCGGCCGCCAGTTCGAGCTGGCCGGGATCGCTGGGGTGGTGGAGGCGGACTTCTTCGACTGGGTCCTTGAGGTTCCCGGCGGCGAGGGCTTCGTCCGCACGATCGCCCGCCGGCTGGGCCGCTTCGACTGGGGCAACGTCCAGCACGACGTGCTCAAGGTGCTGTACGAGTCGGTAATCGGCGCCCAGACCCGCAAGAAGCTGGGCGAGTACTACACCCCGGAGTGGCTGGCCGAGCAGATGGTCGCCGCGGCGGTGACCGAGCCGCTGCGGCAGCGGGTGCTCGACCCCGCCTGCGGGTCCGGCACGTTCCTGTTCCACACGGCGCGGAGCTTCCTTGCCGCGGCTGACGAGGCGGGCATGCCGTTGGCCGAGGCGCTCGACCAGTTGACCGACCACGTGCTCGGCGTGGACCTGCACCCGGTCGCGGTCGCCTTCGCCCGCGTGACCTACCTGCTCGCGATCGGCCGCCCGCGGCTGACCGATCCGGCCCGCGGCCCGATCGACGTGCCCGTCTACCTTGGCGACAGCATTCAGTGGCAGCAACGCCTCGACCTGCTGACCGCCGAGCACCTGGTCATCCCCGCCGACGACCAGGTGGAGCTGTTCGCCTCCGAGCTACGCTTCCCTGACCACCTCCTCGCCGACGCCAGCAACTTCGACCGCCTGGTGACAGAGTTGGCCGACCAGGCGTCCAACCGCCCCAAGGGCGGCGCCGTGCCGAAGCTGGCACCGGTCTTCCGCCGCCTGGCGGTCCACCCCGACGATCAGCCCACGATCACCGACACCTTCGAGGTGCTGTGCCGGCTGCACGACGAGGGCCGCGACCACATCTGGGGCTACTACGTCCGCAACCTCGCCCGGCCATTGTGGCTGTCACGCCAGGAGAACCGCGTCGACGTGCTGATTGGCAACCCGCCCTGGCTGGCCTACCGGCACATGACCGCCGACATGCAACGCGCATTCCGCCAGATGTGCGCCAGCCGGGACTTGTGGCAGGGCGCCTCGGTCGCCACGAACCAGGACCTGTCCGGCCTGTTCATCGCCCGAACCGTGCAACTCTACCTGCGCCTGCACGGCCGCTTCGCCTTCGTGATGCCCAACGCCGCGTTGGACCGACGGCAATTCGCTGGCTTCCGCACTGGCACCTACCCCGACCCGATCGAGCCGACCACCGTGGCGTTTGGCCGTCCGTGGGACCTCCGACGCCTGCGACCCCACTTCTTTCCCCGCGCCGCATCGGTCGTGTTCGGCCGGCGGAACCTCGACGACCCCGCCACGGGAATGCCCACCGAGGCGGAACGGTGGACGGGACGGCTCGCTCGCGTCAACTGCTCGTGGGACGAGGTCCGTGACGGCATCACAAGGACGGTTGCACCCCTCGAACTCGGCGTTGATGGCGCCAAGTCGCCGTACCAGGCCCGCTTCGCCCAAGGTGCCACGGTCGTTCCACGGGTGCTGTTCCTGGTGGAGGACCAGGCAGCCAGCCCGCTCGGGCTGGCCGCTGGCGGCCGTGCGGTCCGCTCCAGCCGGAGCCCGTACGAGAAACCGCCGTGGCGGGACCTCGACCCAATGGAGGGCGTCGTCGAAGCCGACTTCGTCAGGCCCGTCTACCTCGGCGAGAACGTGCTGCCGTTTCGGCTGCTCGAACCCGAACGGTGCGTCGTGCCGTGGGAGGGGACGCAGCTCATGGACGGCGAGAACGCACGCATTGACCTCTACCCGCGCCTGGCGGCATGGTGGCGCAAGGCCGAGCAGGTGTGGCTTGCGCACCGAAGCAGCGAGCGTCTCACCCTGCTGGCGCAGCTCGACTTCCGCCGCAAGTTCCGCGACCAGTTCCCCGCGCAAGCCCAGCGCGTGGTGTACTCCAAGGCAGGCATGCACCTTGCCGCTGCCCGGGTGACCGACCCCTCCGCGGTGATCGACCACACCCTCTACTGGGGTGCGGCAGGCAGCGAAGCCGAGGCACTGTACCTGTGCGCCATTCTCAACAGCCCGCAGGTCACCGCACTGGTCCGACCCTTGATGTCCTACGGCAAGGACGAGCGCCACATCGACATGGCGGTCTGGCGGCTGCCCATCCCCCTGCACGACCCCGGCGACGAGCAGCACCGACGACTCGCCGAGCTTGGCCGGCAGGCAGAGGACGAGATCGCAGCCCTTGACATTGATGAGGGGAAACACTTCCCGGCCCTACGCCGCCAGGTTCGTACGAATCTTGCGGCTTCGCCGACGGGCCGCCAGATCGACGCCCTCGTGGACAGCCTGATGACCTCAGTAGGCACGGCCAGGACTTGAGCAGGTAGCGCCCGCCTCACTTGGAGAGCTTTGACCCGCCTTCCAACCGAATCCGTCGTTCGCTGAAGGGCCGATCGAGGTAGCCAGGTATGGCCTCAGGCGCTGAATGGCTAATCCTGCTCCGAGTCGACGCTTCAAACTTCTCGTTACTTGCGGGGGTTATCGAATGGGTCCTTGCCTCGGTCGACGAGGTTCGTGGAATGCCGGTACTCACCGAAGGCTCACCGACCCGCTGCAAGCTGACGCCCTCCGTCCCATGCGCTAGGGCGAACGTGCGTGCCTCGCCCAGCCTCACCAGCGCTGTCTCGAAGCCGGCCTCCCGTGCTTGGCTTTCGGTGAGCTGCAGCTTGCCAAGGACCTCGCTGGATTGCCGGTCAATGGCGACAAGGGAGGGCTGCTCCGTGGACGCGGAGCGGATTAGGCCGAGTTCGTGCCGGTGGGCGGAGCCTTCCTCGACCAGGGCCTCGATGTTCCCGAAGATGATGCTCGCCGGGGACGTCGGCAGTGCGACCAACACGACCACGTCCCTGACGTTGTTGAAAAGCTCCTGATGGAACTGGCGGCTGGCGGTGCCACGCCTGAGATCCGGCCTAGAGGTGACGGTCGTCCGTTCGAACATGCGGCGGCAACTCCCCGAATGGAACCCCTCGGAATCATGCTACTCCGGCAAGGGCCCGCCGGCGGTCACGCTTGATAGCGCTGGCCTGCCGCCGCTGCGAGCGCGGCCCGCTCCGCGCGCTCCACTCAGCGCCGTAAGGCCACCGATGGCACGCGTCGGCGGCATACGCTGCCCAACCTGGTCGACCCGGCTGGCACCAGCGATCAAAGTCGTGGCACACAAGGCGTGATTGCCCTGCACAACAGGCCGCACCGCCATCGCTCGACGAGCCAGCATCGAGGCGTCCGGAGACGGTGTGAGGTTATCCACAGGCATCGGGGTAGCGGCTGGTTCGCCGCCGAGTCGGCTGCCATGCTGCGCGGGCGGCCCCGGCCCGTTCGATGGTCTGGCCCAATAGCCCTGGCGCCGTCGCGTGTGTCTGGTGCGTGTCGTGCTCCCTGGACGCTCCGGCGGGCCGGCCGCCGCGCACCTGACCGGAGGCTGCGCAGGCTCAGCCTTCGCGTGCCTGACGGGTGGTGATGATGGCCTCGGCGATGTCGGCCTGGCGTTCTAGGAGGCTCCTGAATAATCCGCGATAGTCTCCCGCCCAAGGGTGCTGGCTGGGCTCGGGAGGCTGGTCGTGCAGGGTATGGAGCGGCAAGACCGCAAGCTGTTGGACGCGGCGGCGCTGGTGGGGCACCTGGTGCCCGAGGGCAGCATGTTCGCGTTCCTGGCGACCCATCGCGGCCAGGTGTTCCCCGACGAGCAGTTCGCCGACTTGTTCCCCTCGGGTCGGGGTCGCCCGTCGCTGCCCGCGCCGGTGGCAGCCGCGGTGTTGACCTTGCAGAGCTTGTACGACCTGTCGGATGCCGAGACCGCCGAGGCAGCCCGCTGTGACCTGCGTTGGAAGGTCGCCACGGGGATGGCCCTGGACGACAAGGGCT
>WNGA01004842.1_pt1 | contig 21112 bp, 24 predicted proteins | sample 5400061 | NCBI WGS metagenome assembly WNGA01 (sample SAMN13153366, study PRJNA577476) | soil metagenome | isolation source: 100 cm soil or saprolite under grassland replicate 2 | place: USA:California | collected 2016-06-15
TCCGCTCGAGATCGAAGAGCTAAAAGTAAGGGAGCGATATGCCGTCCCACAAATTCAAAGTCGGAGAGATGAGCTGGATGCAGGCTTCTTGATCCATCTGCTCCTGATGAAGAGCGGCAACGCCGAAAACGGCGGCTCCAAGGTTGTTTTCCCTTCTATTTTCCTTCTACTTTAGAATCCTCAGTCGAGTCCAAGGTGACCGGCCACTCCGCCTGCCAAATGCCGCCCTCGACCCCGGGCGCCCGCGCGAGCGCGGTCTGCACGGCCTCAACGAGCCTCTGCTTTAGCGCATCGTCGATGCTGTTTGTCGAGCCGTTCCAGCCCGCCACAACGAACGCATAGCGGTCGCCGATGTCGCGGCAACTGCGCGCGACTACATCCTCGGCGCGCATGATCTGCGAATTGGCCGATTGCCGATAGAACTCGAACAGCACAAAGCCCATCGCGGCGGCGGATGTGGCAAGCATCAGCCAGAGCGCGAGCAGACGCGTACGCAGGGAGCGCATGGATCAAATCTAGCAGCGATTTTGCGCGGCGATACGGTCGATTTCCTTCGGGAGCTTATTTTGTTCAAGTGAGCATTTGATCGATTATTAAATGTCGCCACTTGCGTGGCGGCAATCCGTCGTTGGGCCAAATAGCTGCCGTTCTTCCCACCACAAATGCGGCCGACTTGTGTGTCAACCGAGTTGTCAAGCTTGTCAACTTGTCAAGTTGTCAAGCTTAATTTTCATCGACCGTGGCTAGCGGCCTCGCGCCCGGCTGCCCCCGCACCATTTTTGGCGCCAAGAAGGACCCGCGCGGTGCGCCTTCATAAGAATCGGAACGAGTCGACTCGCAGATGAGAGCTGCTTGCTTTTGCTGTGAGTTAGAAGTTGAGCGCCTGATCGCGCCGACGGAGTTCCCATCGCTGATCTTTATGAGATTCTTATAACGTTGCTCCCGCGTCCCCCTCGAATTCATATGCGAGCAGTGACAGGTAAAAGCGCCTGCTGCACACCTGCGCTATTCATCGCTCGGAGCATCCAAATGCTGGACGTCATCATGCTGGCCGTCGGGCTCGGCTTCTTCGCGCTGTCGGTGCGCTACACGATCGCCTGCGATCGGCTCTGAGGAGGCTTCCATGATCTTCGACTATTCGCTTGCCGGACTCGTGACCGTGGGGCTGATGATCTACCTCGTCTACGCGCTGCTGCGGCCCGAGCGGCTCTGAAAGGGTCGCGACCATGACCGTCATCGGTTGGATTCAAATCCTAATCTACTGCGCGATCGTCGTCGCGCTGGTGATTCCGCTCGGCGCCTACATGACGCGCGTCTTCAACGGCGAGCGCACACTCCTTTCGCCGGTGCTTCGACCGGTGGAAGCGGCGCTTTACTGGATCGGCGGTGTCGACGAGCGGCGCGAACAGCACTGGGTCACCTACACGGTATCCATGCTGTTCTTCCATGTCGGTGGATTTCTGATCCTCTACGCCTTGATGCGTCTTCAGGCGCTGCTGCCGTTCAATCCGGCCGAGCAGTCGGCCGTGGCCCAGGATCTCTCGTTCAACACCGCGGTGAGCTTCATCACCAACACCAACTGGCAGAACTACGGCGGGGAAAGCACGCTGTCCTATCTCGTGCAGATGCTTGGTTTGACGCATCAGAACTTCCTCTCCGCCGCGACCGGCATCGTGCTGGCGGTGGCGCTGATCCGCGGCTTCGCGCGCGCATCCATGCGGACGATCGGCAATTTCTGGGTCGATATCACGCGCTGCACGCTCTATATCCTGCTCCCGATCTGCGCCGTCTATGCGCTATTCCTGGTCTGGCAGGGCATCCCGCAGACACTCGGCCCCTATGTCGAGGCAACTACCCTCGAAGGCGCCAAGCAGACCATCGCGGTGGGGCCGGTCGCCTCGCAGATCGCGATCAAGATGCTCGGCACCAATGGCGGCGGCTTCTTCAACGCCAATGCCTCGCATCCGTTCGAGAACCCGACGGCGCTCTCGAACTTCGTGCAGATGATCTCGATTTTCGCGATCGGCGCCGCGCTCACCAACGTGTTCGGCCGCATGGTCGGCAACCAGCGCCAGGGCTGGGCCATCCTCGCGGTCATGAGCGTGTTGTTCATCGCGGGGGTCACGGTGGCCTACTGGGCGGAGGCGCATGGCAACGATGCGTTCACCGCGATGGGCCTCACCGGCGGCAATATGGAAGGCAAGGAGGTCCGCTTCGGCATCGTCGCGTCCGCGCTGTTTGCGGTCATCACCACGGCTGCCTCCTGCGGCGCCGTCAATGCCATGCACGATTCCTTCACCGCGCTCGGCGGCATGATCCCGCTGATCAACATTCAACTCGGCGAAATCATCGTCGGCGGTGTCGGCGCCGGGATGTACGGCATGCTGCTGTTCGTCATCCTTTCGATCTTCGTGGCCGGGCTGATGGTCGGACGCACCCCCGAATATGTCGGCAAGAAGATCGAGGCCAAGGAAGTCAAGATGGCGATGCTCGCCATCCTGATCCTGCCGCTGATGTATCTCGGCTGGACGGCGGTCGCCACCGTTGTTCCTGTCGCGGTTGCCGCAACCAACAATCCGGGGCCGCACGGCTTCTCCGAGATCCTGTACGCCTACACCTCGCAAACCGGCAACAATGGATCGGCCTTCGCCGGCCTGAGCGGCAATATCCTCTTCTACAATCTCACCGGCGCGATCGCGATGCTGATTGGCCGCTTCTGGATGATCATTCCGGCCATGGCGATCGCCGGCTCGCTCGCGGAAAAGAAATTGGTCCCGCCATCGGCCGGCACATTCCCGACCACCGGCGGCCTGTTCGTCGGCCTGGTCGTCGGCGTGATCGGGATCATCGGCGGCCTGACCTTCTTCCCTGCGCTCGCGCTCGGCCCCGTCGTCGAGCATTTCGCCATGGTCGCCGGCACCTTGTTCTCATCGAATTAACCCGGAGCTTATGTCGATGGAAACCTCCCAGCTGCGCAAACAGATGCCGGTCTCGGCGCTGTTCGATCCCAAGATCGTGGTTCCGGCGATCGGCTCGGCTTTCGTCAAGCTCAATCCGCGGAGCCTGATGAAGAATCCGGTCATGTTCGTGCTCGAGGCCGTCACCGCGCTCACTACGGTCATTTTGGTCCGCGACCTCGTGACCGGGGGTGAGAACCTCGCATTCGAATTCCAGATCGTCTTGTGGCTATGGTTTACGGTTCTGTTTGCCAACTTCGCGGAAGCGATCGCCGAGGGGCGCGGCAAGGCCCAAGCGGAGTCGTTGCGACGCCAGCGCACCGAGACCCAGGCCAAGCTGCTGGCGGGACCCGGCGGGAGCGGCCACAAATTGGTTGCCAGCACCAGCCTCAAGGTGGGCGACGTGGTGCTGGTCGAGGCCGGCGACACCATTCCGTCGGACGGCGAGGTGATCGAGGGCATCGCCTCGGTGAACGAGGCGGCGATCACCGGCGAGTCGGCGCCGGTCATCCGCGAGTCCGGCGGCGATCGCTCGGCCGTGACCGGCGGCACCCAGGTGCTGTCCGATTGGATCAAGGTGCGCATCACCGCTGCGCTCGGCTCGACCTTCCTTGATCGCATGATCAGGCTGGTGGAAGGGGCCGAGCGCCAGAAGACGCCGAACGAGATCGCGCTCGATATCCTCCTGGTCGGCCTGACCATCATCTTCGTGTTCGCGACCGCGACGATTCCCAGCTATGTGGCCTATGCCGGGGGCGCCATCTCGGTGGTGATCCTGGTAGCGCTGTTCGTGACCTTGATCCCGACCACCATCGGCGCGCTGTTGTCGGCCATCGGCATCGCCGGCATGGACCGGCTGGTGCGCTTCAACGTGCTGGCGATGTCGGGCCGCGCGGTCGAGGCCGCGGGCGACGTCGATACGCTCCTGCTCGACAAGACCGGCACCATTACGTTGGGTAACCGGCAGGCGACGGAATTCAAGCCGTTGCGCGGCGTCACTGGGCAGGAACTGGCCGACGCCGCGCAGCTTGCGTCGCTTGCGGATGAGACCCCCGAGGGGCGATCCATCGTCGTGCTCGCCAAGGAGAAATACGGCATCCGCGGCCGCGACCTGGCCGAGCTGCGCGCCAATTTCATCCCGTTCACCGCCCAAAGCCGCATGAGTGGTGTCCAAGTGGGCGGCTCCTGGGTGCGCAAGGGCGCGGTGGATGCGATTCTCGCCTATCTCAACACACCGGCGGTGAATGTAGCGCCAACCGGTGCCGTGCGTGCCCTGCAGCCCGCGGTCAGCAGCGATGTCGTGCGCGAGATGAATGCGATTGCGGATGCAATCGCGAAGTCGGGCGGCACGCCACTCGCAGTCGCCAAGGATGGCCGCCTGCTCGGCATCGTCCATCTCAAGGACATCGTCAAGGGCGGCATTCGTGAACGCTTCGCCGAGCTGCGTCGCATGGGCATCCGCACCGTCATGATCACCGGCGACAATCCGATGACGGCCGCGGCGATCGCGGCGGAGGCCGGCGTGGACGATTTCCTCGCGCAGGCAACGCCCGAGCACAAGCTCAAGCTCATCCGCGACGAGCAGGCCAAGGGCAAGCTCGTAGCCATGTGCGGCGACGGCACCAACGATGCGCCGGCGCTCGCCCAGGCCGATGTCGGCGTCGCCATGAACACCGGCACGCAGGCCGCGCGCGAGGCCGGCAACATGGTCGATCTCGATTCCAACCCGACAAAGCTGATCGAGGTGGTCGAGATCGGCAAGCAGCTGCTGATGACGCGGGGTTCGCTCACCACCTTCTCGATCGCCAACGATGTGGCGAAGTACTTCGCCATTATTCCTGCGATGTTCGTCGCGTTCTATCCGCAGCTGCAAGCACTGAACATCATGAATCTGGCAACCCCGCAAAGCGCCATCCTTTCCGCCATCATCTTCAACGCGTTGATCATCATCGCGCTCATCCCGCTCGCTCTGAAGGGTGTGCGTTATCGTCCGATCGGCGCCGGCCCGCTGCTGCGACGCAATTTGCTCATCTACGGCGTCGGCGGTGTCATCGTTCCGTTCATCGGCATCAAGGCGATCGACCTCGTGGTCACCGCCTTGCACTTGGCCTGAAGGAGAAGAGCCATGCTGAAAGAAATCCGCCCGGCGATCGTCTTCATTGTCGCGCTGACGATCATAACCGGTCTCGTCTATCCGTTCATGATGACCGGTATCGCCGGAGTCATTTTCCCCTATCAAGCGCAGGGGAGCCTCATTGAACGTGACGGCAAGGTGGTCGGATCCGAGCTCATTGGGCAGGAATTCACTAGCGACAAATATTTCCACGGCCGGCCGTCCGCGACCGTCGCCCCCGACCCGAACGACTCGACCAAAACTGTCCCCGCGCCCTACAACGCGGCGAATTCCGGCGGCTCGAATCTGGGTCCCACCAACAAAGCCCTCATCGAACGCGTGCAGGGTGACGTCGACAAGCTCAAGCAGGAGAATCCCTCGGCCGCGGTCCCGATCGATCTGGTGACCACCTCGGGCGGCGGGCTTGATCCGCACATTTCCCCGGCGGCCGCGTTGTTCCAAGTGCCCCGTGTTGCGAAAGCCCGCAACATGCTCGAAGATCGCCTGCGCCAGCTTGTCGACGAACATATCGAGGGGCGTACCCTCGGCCTCCTCGGCGAGCCGCGGGTGAACGTCTTGGCGCTCAATTTGGCGCTCGATCGCGCAGCGGCCCGCTAGGTAAGGCGACCTGGCTCACATGGCAGAGAATTTGATTCCTGATGGCGGATCAGCGGCGCGACCCTGACCAACGACCCTCGCCGGAGGCCCTGCTCGAGGCGGCCCGCCGGGAAGAGCGTCGATCCGGCCGGCTCAAGATTTTTGTCGGCGCCGCTCCGGGCGTCGGCAAGACCTACGAGATGCTGCAGCAGGCCCGAGCCAGGAACCAAGATGGCTACGACATCGTCGTCGGCGTCGTCGAGACCCATGGACGCAAAGAGACGCAGGCGCTACTCAACGGGCTCGAGACCATTCCGCGCAAGCGCCTAGAATATAAGGGACAGTCGCTCGAGGAGTTGGACCTCGACGCCGTGATTGCTCGCCATCCGCAGATCGTGCTTGTCGACGAGCTAGCCCACACCAACGCGCCAGGCAGTCGTCATCCCAAGCGCTACCTCGATGTCGAAGAGCTGCTGAATCACGGTATCGACGTCTACACGACGGTGAATATTCAGCACATCGAAAGCTTGAATGACGTTGTCGCTCAAATCACGCACGTGCGCGTACGCGAGACGGTGCCGGACTCGGTGTTTGATCGTGCCGATGCCGTCGAGCTGGTCGATCTCACTCCCGACGATCTGATCGAGCGCCTGAAAGAGGGCAAGGTCTATATCCCCAAGCAGGCCGAGCGTGCACTGGAGCACTTTTTCTCTCCCCCCAACCTGACGGCTCTTCGCGAACTTGCCCTGCGCCGGACGGCCGAGCGGGTGGACGAGCAATTGCTCACGGAAATGCAAGCCCGCGCGATTCCGGGACCGTGGGCGGCGGGCGAGCGCATTCTCGTCTGCATCAGTGAGGACCCGCGTGCGGCAGGCCTCATCCGCTACGCGAAGCGGCTGGCAGACCGCCTCCACGGACCGTGGACGGCACTCTACGTCGAGAGTCGCCGCAGCTTGCAGCTCACCGAAGAGGAGCGCGATCGCATTGCCGATACCCTGCGTCTAGCAGAGGCGCTCGGAGGCGAAGCGGTCACCATCCCGAGCGCCGATCAGCGCATCGCTGACGACGTAATCCGCTATGCGCAAACAAACAACGCCACCCAGATTATCATTGGGAAGTCGACGCGCACGAGATGGTTTGAAATCTTGCACGGCTCCGTGGTCCACGATCTGGTGCGTCGATCCGGCAACATCAGCGTCCATGTCATCGCAGGCGATACTATCGCCGGCGAGCCAATCCCGAAGAAGACGGTGCGCGCTGCCGAAGGGACCGAGGCGATCGATCCCCGACCGTACATGGCCGCGCTGCTCACCGTCGCCGCGGCCGTCGGCGTTGGTGTGTTGCTCTGGCCATGGATAGGACTCGAAAATATCGGTCTCGTATTCCTCACCGCAATCGTCGGAATCGCAGTGCGCTTCGGATTGTGGCCGTCGCTGCTTGCCAGCGTTGTATCGGCGCTCTGCTACAATTTCTTTTTCACCGAGCCGTATTACGCGTTCACGATCTCCGATCCTAAGGACGTGATAGCCGTCGTGTTTTTTACGATCGTGGCCCTTGTCGTTTCTAACGTTGCAGCACGGGCGCGGACTCAGGCAGTCGCGGCGATGGGAAGGGCGCGCACGACCGAGTCGCTTTACGCCTTCAGCCGCAAGCTCGCAGGCGTCGGCACACTCGACGATGTTCTTTGGGCCACGGCCTACCAGACCGCGCTGATGTTGAAGGTGCGCGTTGTCTTGCTTCTCCCCGAGGATGGCTCGATCGCCGTGAGGGCGGGTTATCCCCCGGAAGACATGCTCGATGAAGCCGACCTCGCGGCCGCTAACTGGGCCTGGCAGAACAATCGCTCGGCCGGGCGCGGCTCGGACACGCTGCCGGGCGCCAAGCGCCTATTTCTTCCCATGCGCACCGGCCGCGGTGCGATCGGGGTAGTCGGCATCGACAGCGACAAGCCGGGGCCGCTCCTTACCCCCGATCAGCGCCGTCTGCTCGATGCCCTGATCGACCAAGGTGCGCTGGCCATCGAGCGCGTCTTCTTGGTGGAGGACGTCGATCGGGCGAAGCGCACGATCGAGGCCGACCGGTTGCGTTCCGCGCTTCTCACCTCGATCTCGCACGATCTCAAAACCCCTCTCGCGGCAGTTCTCGGGGCAGCAGGGGCGTTGCGGGACCTTTCGAGTGCGCTTACCGACGCCGAAAAGGCGGATCTGCTTGCGACCATTATTGACGAATCCGAGCGGTTAAACCGCTTCATCGCCAATCTGCTCGACATGACCAAGCTCGAGTCCGGCGCCATTGCGCCGAACGCCGCTCTTCACGATCTCGGTGAGATCATCGGCAGCGCGCTACGCCGTACGAGCAAAATCTTGGCGCGGCACCACGTCGAGCTGGACCTTGCTCCCGGGCTGCCGATGCTGAACTTGGATGCAGTTCTCTTCGAGCAGGTCTTGTTCAACTTGCTGGATAACGCTGCAAAATATTCTCCCGACGGCACGACGATCCGCATCCAGAGTTGGCGCGACCAGGATTCGGTCTGCCTGCAGGTCTTGGACGAGGGCGATGGCATTCCATCCGCGGAATTGGAGCATATCTTCGACAAGTTCTATAGAGCGGAAAAGGGTGATCAGGTACGTGCAGGCACGGGACTCGGTCTTGCGATCTCCCGCGGCTTCGTCGAAGCTATGCACGGAACAATTACTGCCGGAAACCGCACCGACCGCACCGGCGCCGTGTTCGCGATCAGGCTCCCGATCCCGCCAAGGACTGAGCAGCTGGACACCGCGGCATGAGTGCTGCCCCGCTCAAAATCCTGGTGGTCGATGACGAGCCGCCCATCCGCAAGTTGCTGCGAATGGGGCTGAGCACGCAAGGCTACGAAATCCTGGAAGCGCCGAATGGGAAGGCATCCCTTGATCTGCTGACGCAGAACCCGGATTTGATCATTCTCGATCTCGGCCTCCCCGACATTCAGGGACTCGAGTTGTTGCGAATGATACGCGCGCAAAACGAGGTGGTCCCGATCGTAGTGCTGTCCAGTCGTGGGGACGAGGTCGGCAAGGTTCAAGCTCTCGATCTTGGGGCCGACGATTACGTCACCAAGCCATTCGGTATGGACGAGTTGCTTGCCCGGATGCGAGCGGCACTCCGTCACCAACTGCAGGTGCACGGGGAGCGTCCGATCTTCCGCACCGGCGATCTCGCGGTCGATCTGGTACGGCGCATCGTCAAGGTCGCCGACAAGGAGGTGAAACTGTCCCCCAAAGAGTATGAGCTTCTCCGTGTGCTGGTGCAGCATGCTGGCAAGGTGCTGACCCATAAGTTCCTGCTCGGTGAGCTCTGGGATAGTCTGACCGATGCTCAGTACCTGCGGGTCTATGTACGACAACTCCGACAGAAGATCGAATCCGATCCCGAGCGTCCGCAATACCTACTGACGGAAACTGGGATCGGTTACCGTCTGCGCGCGCCCGAATAAGAGTTGCAATGAGTGACCATTCTTGGAGTTCCTTCGCCGTCGAACGCCCATGGGGATTAAAGAATTCCTCTCCCCGACTGATGCTCTTGTCGACGTACGCGCGTCCGACAAGGCTCGGTTGTTGCAGGAGCTGGCCCGTCGAGCGGCCGCCACCCTCAATTTGGCGGCCGAGCGGATTTCTGCCGAGATTCTAAAACGCGAGGAGCTGGGATCAACTGGCACAGGTGGCGGCGTGGCGATTCCACATGCGCGCATTCAAGGGCTGAATAAGTCATTCGGTATTTTGGCGCGTCTGAACAAACCGATGGATTTTGAAGCGATCGATAGCCAGCCAGTTGATCTTGTGTTCCTACTCCTCCTTCCAGCCAACCCAGTAGGCGAACAGCTTAAGGCGCTTGCATCGGTCGCTAGGAAATTTAGAGACCCTAAGTCTTTGCGCGATCTGCGCTCTGCGAGCGGTACTTCCGAACTCTACGATGCAATGACCACATAGCCGCAGGAGTCAGGAATCCTGCACCGCTGATCAGTCTATTGATAGCCACTTACGGCGTCGACGTCGACTAGCCGCGATCGCTCAAATTGAATCGGCGCTGTTCCTGGAAGCGCGGTATCTGCGGCCATGACCAAGCACAACCGCGTCATGATCCATGGCCCCAACGCGATGGACGAGAAACGCCCTAACCCCCAAGGCTGTCCGGCTCCATCATTTCGCGAGGTTTGCCTAATGGGTCCGAAGTGCGCGGATGCTTGTCATGCAGGAAGGCCGCAAGCTGTGGTCTTATGGATTCACCCTGGGATGTTACCGCCTCTTGAAATAGATGATTTTGCACGTCTTGAGGCAAATTGCTCCATATTCGGATAACAGCCTCGCCTAAGGCACGTGTAAGCTGCTCCGCAGTCACGCTGGTGATCGGCTCCATGGCTGCCACTCCTCGAGGAAAAAGACTGCACGCCAACGCCCAACAGAACGCCGCAGTTCCCGTTCCCGCGCGCCATGTATCAAGGTGGCTGTGTCTAAGTGTCAAGGAGTCAAGGCTAATCTCGATCAAGCATTGCTGGCGACCCCCCGCGCGTTGCCCCCGCGCGGTTTCGGGCGCCGGGAAGGACCCGCGCGATGTAACAGCCGTCACGCAGTGGGGGTTGAACCTTGCGTGCGGCGCGTTTCGAGCGCCTTCAGTTGGGAAGTACTGCCCGATTTAGTTTTCGAAACTTCCTTTCTCACGCATGTTTCCGGCTACAGGCAAAGTGCTAAGGATGCCATCACTGCTTCGACGCATTTTCAAAGTCTTCGGAGCCTTAGATCGGCCGCCTATCTCCGAAATCACACTGTGACCTGCGTGCCGACCTCGACCACGCGATCGGTTGGAATCTGGAAATAATCGGTCGCGTCGTTCGAACTGCGCGCCAGCCCGATGAACAGCCTATCCTGCCAGCGCGGCATGCCGGAACGCACGGCAAGCCTGAGCGCGCGCCGCGAGAGGAAGAATGAGGTGGACATGATGTCGAACTGCCAGCCGAGCCTGCGCGCGATCGCAAGCGCCCTCGGCACGTTCGGCCTCTCCATGAAGCCGAAACGAAGTCGAATCCGCGAAAATCTCTCGCTGATCGGCGTGATCTGCACGCGCTCGGCCGGATCGACCCGCGGGAGCGGCGCGTAATCGATGGTGAGAATGATGTTCTTTTCATGCAGCACCTTGTAGTGCTTCAGGCTGTGCATCAGCGCGGTCGGCGCATAGGCCGGATCGCTGGTGAGGAACACGGCCGTTCCTGGCACGCAATGCGGCGGCTTCTTCTCAAGACTGGCCACGAGCGAATCGAGCGGCACCTCGCTTTTGCGCGTCTTATCAAACAAGAGCCGGGTGCCGCGGCGCCAGGTGTACATCACCGTCATCACCACCCCACCAAGCGCGAGCGGGATCCAGCCGCCCTCGAACACCTTGAGCAGGTTGGCACTGAGGAAGGTGAGATCAATGGCAAGGAAAGGCCCGATCAGCAGCGCGGCCGCCCAGATCGGCCAACGCCAGCCTTTGAAGACCACGACGAAAGCCATCATCGCCGTCACCACCATGGTGCCGCTCACCGCTATGCCATAAGCCGAGGCGAGTGCGCTCGAGGAGCGGAACAGCACGACGAGCATGAGAACTCCGATCAGAAGCAAGGTGTTGACGCCCGGCATGTAGATTTGCCCAAACAACGCCTCGGATGTGTGGCGAATTTCCATGCGCGGCAAGAGGCCGAGAGGGATGGCCTGCTGCGTCAGCGAATAGGCGCCGGTGATCACGGCTTGGCTCGCGATCACTGTCGCGGCTGTGGCGAGCACCACCATGGGCAGCTGAGCCCAATCGGGATAGAGCAGGAAGAACGGGTTCTCGATCGTCTTGTGATCAGCCAAGACGAGCGCACCCTGGCCAAGATAGTTGATCGTCAGTGCCGGCAAGGCGACGCTGAGCCAGGCGGTGCGGATTGGGCCTCGGCCGAAATGCCCGAGATCGGCATAAAGCGCTTCCGAGCCGGTGACCGCGAGAAAAACGGCGCCGAGCGTTATCAGACCGATGAGCCCGTGGCTTGCCAGAAACTCTACGCCGTGGATCGGATTGAAGGCATACAACACTGCAAGATTCTGCGCCACGTGCCACAGGCCGGCGATGGCGATCGCAATGAACCAGACAAGTGTGACCGGCCCGAAGAAGGCCGCGACCCGGGCGGTTCCGCGTGACTGTACGGCGAATAGAGCAATCAAGATAACAACCGTGAGCGGCACGACGTAATGCTCGAACGCCGGCGTCGCCACCTTGAGGCCCTCGACGGCAGACAGCACGGAGAGCGCCGGCGTGATGATCGCGTCGCCATAGAACAGGGCGCCGCTGATGATGCCGAGCAGAATGACGGTGCCGCCGCCACGCGCCCCCACCGCCCGATGCGCCAGCGCCATCAGCGCCAGCGTGCCGCCTTCCCCATTGTTGTCGGCGCGTAACAGAATCACGACATACTTTACCGTAACGATGAGGATCAGCGCCCAAATGATGAGCGAAAGGATGCCGAGCACGACGGTTTCGTTCGCCGGATTGCCGGCGCCGACTGCGGCCACCACGGACTCGCGGACCGCATAGAGGGGGCTCGTGCCGATGTCGCCGTAGACCACGCCAATCGAGCCGAGCGTGAGCGCCCAAAACCGTGCCTTGGGCTGGGCGGCTCCGTTCCGGCCGCCCGACACTTGATTCTTGTGAGAAGTTGCGACGGTCATTTAGTGCCCATAGGAATGGCAGGCGCATTTCGCCCCCTTTGCGGGTTGGCGAGAGCCAAGGCTGTCGTAGCAGGATAGTCGCGCCCTGTCGTCCAGGACCGTGGCGCAGCGGTGCATATGATCATGCCACGCGTAAGAAGCGATTTCCACCGATGCCGATCAGTATTCCGCCTAGGCAGATCAGCGCCGCAGGTGACAATGCAAAGACAGGCTCAAACAATCGCTGCCACCCTGCATTGTCTTGGGACAGGTTTCCGGAAGCCGACCACACACACGCTCTCCATGGCGGCCCGACCTTATAACCGTGTCAACCGCAGGCCCGCCGCCTGTCAACCGAGCCAACCTTCTTTTCGGTCAACCGCTGCTAGCGGCCCCCCGCGCGGCTGCCCCCCGCGCGGTTTTTTGCGCCAGGAAGGACCCGCGAATCCGTCAAGTCGCCGGGAAGCAATGACACCCGTCGAAGTCGGTTCACTCCAGAAGCCACCCTCAATTGTTTTCGGCAGCTTTGTGCCGATTTTGTTGCAAAAGTCGGCGACGAGAGAAGCAAGCGCCGCCTCGGGTCGAAAGCGAGGCCTTAGCTTGACTGGATTTTGAACCGACTGCACCAACGCCGGAACGGAACTGCAAGGCTACCTGGCACTCACGCTACGCACGCGACAGCCAGCGGTGGAGGTCGGACGACGAGCTTGGCGAGCCTGCGCAGGTTCTGGGCAATCGCGGCAAGTGTGAACTCGTCTTGTGCACCGCGCGGGCCGCGTAACCGAAGGCGATTGAACCGCAGGATGCGCTTGAGGTGAGCGAATAGCATCTCGATCCGCTTGCGATGGTGCCGCGATTGCTCGAATGCCTCGGTACCGGCGAGTGCACGAGCGAGTTCGCGAGCATCTTCATAGATGCTACGCGGGATCTTGCGAGCGGGCTCCTTCGGGCAGCATCGCATTTTTAGGGGGCAAACGTCGCAATCAAGCTTGCTCGCCCGATAGAGAAACTGTTCATCATTCACCACTGTGCGCGTGGTTGTGAGGATGTTGCCTGCTGGGCACATATAGACATCGCGCTCTTTGTCGAACGTGAAGTCTTCGCGTGAGAAAGTGCCGTCCTCGCGCTTGGATTTGTCGATCACGGGAATATGTGGGGCGATCTTCTTATCGGTCACCAGCCAGTTGAGCGTTGCCGCCGAGCCATAGGCAGTATCGGCCGCGAGGTACTCGGGCTTGATACCGAAGCGCTCCTCAGTGCGCTCAATCATGACCTTCGCCGTACCGACTTCGGCTTGACGAATGGCGCGGGAGGCTTCCACATCCATGATGACGCCGAACTTCACGTCGATGAGATAGTTGTCGGCATAAGCGAAGAAGGCTGGGCCGCGCATCGCCCCGGTCCACTGTGCCGCCGGATCGGACGGTGAAACGAACTTCGGAGTGACATTACTGGCAGCGCCAAAGGCAGCGTCATCGAGGGTTGCGAGATACTCCTTCATGGCCCGGCTCGCGTCTTGAGGATCATGATCCTTCTTCCAGTCCGAGCCCGGGATCGATCGCTGCTTGTTGGCATCCGCCACAATCAGGCTCGCATCCACTGCAAATCCCTGGCCACCGACGAGGCCTGCCGCAATGCAGGCCGCGACCACACGCTCAAAGACGCGGCGGAAAATGTCGCTTTCGCGGAAACGTTCGTTGCGGGCGCGTGAGAAAGCCGAGTGGTCCGGGATCTTGTCCTCAATGCTCAATCCGCAGAACCAGCGGTACGCGAGGTTCAGTTGCACCTCGCGGCAGAGTAACCGCTCCGAGCGGAGGGCGAAAACGTAGCCGACAATGAGCATCCGGATCATCAGCACCGGGTCAATCGACGGACGACCAGTGCTGGAATAATATGGGGCGAGCTCTGCATGGACCCACGACAGGTCGAGAACTGCAGCGATCTCGCGAATCAAGTGATCGTCAGGAACAAACTCTTCAAGACAGAATGAATAAAACAGTTGCGCTTGATCGTGATTGAGCCGCCCCATCATCGTCCGCCTCCGCAGCGAATCGCATCAGAGCAACGGAATCACTGTTCGCCAAAATCATCAAACAGTTTTGCAACAAAATCTGCCAAACCCGGGCATTCTTGCTCAGAGACCGACAATCAAATTGTCCGACCATGTGCGTCGCCGCAGCTTGGCGTCTTTGATTAGCATGAAGGCTTTGGTCCACAGATTTCAACTCTCGGGCTTGTCGTGGTCTCGCCTCGACATCAACATCAGTTCGATACGCGCGGCTAGCAGACCGGCAGCCCGCCAAATTGCGTTGACCAAAGTTATTGTCACAAGCAAGAAGAGGGAGAGTGTTCGGACGCTATCATCGGCATCAAGATAATCGAGCACTAGGAAGACGCCGCTGAAGATCAAGATGGTAACGATGATCCACAACATCGCATACCTGCCAGACCACTCCCAGTGGGCGCGGATGACGCGTTGCTGCTCTGAAGTCAGTTTTTCGGAAGGAGACTTGAAGAGCATCATTACTGGACATGGTGCGAGACGAACGAGACGATCCGCCGTTCCACCAATGATCCGTTCGTAAAGCGCTGAGTGCCCCGTAAACCCGGCAACCACAAGATCAGCTTTCAATGCCTTGGCGCGCTGGACGATGGACGCAGCCGCGTGGCCCGCTAGTACCTCGATTTTCTAGCTTGACCCCTTTGGCCTTCGCAATCTCGCGCGCCCGTTGCAGCACCTCATGGAAACGGTGGTTCTCAGCTTCCTTTTCCTCGACGATTTCATCAATGGAGGCCGGAAAATCGGGCAACACTTCGACCGAGATCATGCGCAACCTGGAGCGATGCAGCTTGGCGAGATCACAAGCCATCGTCAGTGCCTTGAAGCCGCCGTCTGATCCATCATTGGCGACGACGATCTGCTTAAACATGTCACACCTCCTGCCCAGCAGGTTTGATTTTTGGCAGGAACCATTTCTGCGCGATCACCGTTGGCACTACTGCGCTGGCGATCACGGCGGTGAGCAGAATCGTGTACTGCTCCCGGTTGATGATGTTGTTCGTCAATCCATAAAGCGCCGAGATCGAACCAAAAGTAAGTCCAGTCGACATCAGAAGCGTCGTGTACATGCCTTCGCGGTTGTCGAAACGATAATAGTAAGTGAGTGGCAGAATGCCGATGAATTTAGTTGCCATCTTCAAGCCTAAGAATAGCGCAATTAGAACCACTCCACTCACCAGCACCTTTGCCTCGACCAGCGAGCCGGCCTTGAGAAAGTAAAACGGCGTGAGCACTGCGAAGGCGATGACACGCATGCGGTGCGGCAGCTCATGGTCGCGGTGGAAGGCACCGGCGAGTGCCATGCCGACAAGATAGGCCGGCAGAACTGCCTCACTGCCCACCGCAGTGGCAAAGCCACCTAGCGCGAACAGCACGAGCAGCAAAAACTTAATCTCGGGTTCGCTCACCCTTCGACCAACAAGTGTGAAGAACCACGGCACAAATTTCGGCAATAGAAAGGTCACCAGAATGGTAACCACAGCGAAGATAAGGAGCCAGAGATTGAAATTCGCGAACACGATCCGAGCGCAAGCACGGTGCCGAGGTCAGTGATGAAACAGGCAGCGAGAATTATCTTGCCAAGCTCGGTCTTGTTGAGCCCGGTCTCTACCATCACAGCATAAACTACCGCGACGGAAGTGGTGGAAAGCGAGATGCCGGCGATCTGCCCTGCGCCCAAGGCCAGCCGAGCAGATAATGCGCGGCCAGCATACAGCCGAGGTAGGGCAAAAGAAAACTAACAAATCCGATGCCAAGGCTTGCTCCGACATTGCGCCGAACCACACTCATGTCGACTTCCGCGCCGGCAAGAAAAGTAAGCAAGATCGCACCAAAACCAGCAAGGTAATTGACCCATGGCGTCAGCGGCAACCCAATCAAGTTACCGCCGACTGCCCCAACCATGATCTCGATCAGCGCGACCGAAAGCGCGAGACGAATCGAGATAAACGCAGAGACCAACGCAAGCCCCATCCACACCGCCGACGTGAGCCAGAGATTTTCCATCATTTAGTTTGTGTTCCTTCATGCTCGAAAGGGCGGCGCGGCGAACCGGAAGGCGGCGGCGCGGCAATATGCTGAGCCAATGAAAAACCGCCTCTGTCGAACCGACGTGCTCCTACGCGTTCATACGCGGTAGGAGTCATCAGCCTCAGCGGCGGTTATGGGGGACCCCATCCCCTTGAACGGTCTTATCCTAGTAGGAAACCAGATGCTTGCAACCCAGGTACAGCGGCGTTCTCCTGGCGGTGTCAGCCAAGATTGATCCCTAAGAATTTATTAAGCGGCAGCGCCGTAAAATTTCCTTTCCGATGGGCGCCAAAGGCGAAACGCGCCTTCTCGGGTTGGGCGCTCTGCCAATGCGAAACCTCTTTGCGATGCTCTGGCTGACTCCTAGCCATAGGACTCTGCTCAGCATTGTGACTGTAGTGATCCTCGTGTTTAGCATATTCGCGCTTCTGAAAATTAGCAGCGGCGCGAAACAAGAGGGGACTAAAGAACTGCTCACAGGTTCCATCCAAAAGCCGCCTGCTGTTCGTAAGCTGCCAACGGACGACCCGATGGCATCCTTCCTCGCTCCGTCCGCATTCCAACCTAGCCCACAACCGGTACAAAGCGCCGTGGTGGTTCGGGGACCAGTTCCGTTGCCTCGTCCGCGGCCAAAACGGATATGAGCGTGCCTCGATAGTTCGGGCTCAATCTGTTCCGGAGCACGTCATGTCTTGGACCGCGCATTATTTCGATCGCCGCTTGAACCGCGAGGGCGTGACGCTCGGTGCAATTCCACGTTTTTTCGCGAGCGACCCGACGTTTGCAGCCCCTCGCGAAATTCCCTCACGCAATAGAGTCGCCAGATTCCGACTCAGATTCTCGGTCGTGGCCGCTATTTTGACCGCGTGTTGTTGCGTACCCGCGGCTCCGTCAAACCGCGTAAAACAGCTTCGGCGGTGGGCTTCCGTTCCCAAGCCTGCGGACGCGTAACCGAACCTTCCTGCGCTCGCCTCCGCTGTGCAGAGGCTCCCCGGTCACCTTGTATGCGGCTTCGTCGGCATCTCCGGCCGCGACGAACCGCGCATCTTGCGGCTCCCAGCGGCCACGGCGGCAAAGCTCGACCTCGTATATGTCCATGATGCCCATGATGTGTCTCGTAACCCCGCGAACGTGATCCACATCGAGGGGCCTATAGCTGAGAAAAAAGATCAAATAGACAGCCACAACGTAGCCCAACACAGCGAGGCCGGTAATCACCATTACGCGTGCACGCGTCGCGCCATCCAGCTGAAGCTTCTGGGCAGGCACAAGCATGAGAAGGAGCGTAAGCACGATATATGTCCACAGTGGAAGCCAAATATCCTGCCAGCCCAAGATCCCAATGAGCTCCGGCCACAGCCGGTCCCCCCAGTTGCTGAAAGTCGTCCATACCGCCAGCGGGAAATGAGATGGATGTTCCCACATGTAGAAGAGCTTCCACAGCGGATCGAACTCTTCAGGCGGATGGTACCTGTCCCCTTGGAGGCGCCAGGCCGCTATATCGGCTGATACCGCGACCACCCATAGCGGCGACAGAATGAGGCATGGCAGTAACACGATTAGGACACTTCGCCAGCGACGCGGCAGCTCTTTGAGGCGGAAGGTCATCAATTCCAGCAGCACGAATACGATCTGCGGCTGTTTGCTGAGAGCGCAGAGCGTCATCCAAAGCGAACGCTCCCAGATCGGCCCAGCGGAAGATTTCCGCGCGCCGCTGAGGCAAAGCGCGGTGATCACCAACGCAGAGCTGAGGGCGGCAACGGATAGACGCCGGCGACGACCAACGTGAAAGCCGGCTGATAATAATGGTCACGCGCCGGCTCGACGATGGCAATGTTAGCCACCGGCGCGCGGCGCTTGAGAATCGCCGCAACGGTTATGCCGGCAGTACCACCGCCGACGATGAGAACCTGATGGTGTGTTGAGCTCGGCATGGTTTCGACCCTTGTCTGTTGCTTTTGCTCCATGTGAGGACGGCAATCCGCCAAGTTGGCCTTGCCAGTCAGAGGGTCATTTGGGCTATGAGAATGAAGCTTTTCTGCCGCGCGGGCAACGTTATTGCCATGCGTTTGCGCAACTTCATCGCGCTGCTCGGCGGCGCAGTGGCCACTGCTACATGTAAGGGCTGCAGCGCTAATTTGCACATCGGTTCCGCTCGCCCGCTGTCTCATGGCCGGGCTTGTCGCGGCCACTCAGGTCTTGCCTCGGGAAGCAATTGCCGCGGCCAATTGCGACTTCATCGACAAATTGCCGGAGGGCGACGGCGGCCGTCAGGATCCGGGCAATGGAACCTGCACTGAGACTGGCCTTGTCTAGGGCGACTTTTGTAGTAGCGTCGCGCGAATGTCGATGCGCGCCGCCCGCGACCTGATCCTAGTGATCTGCGCTGTGATCTCGACTGCGTGCCTGGTCTGGCTGCTCTATCTAGCGCTCAATCTCGACATCTCGGTGGTGGACTCTATCGGAGGGCGCTGAAATGGCGCCACCCGCTCCGAAATGCCTATAGGCGCCAGCTTGCGCGCTCGAGCTGATCCGGGATAACGCTTGCTGGCCTTCTTTTCCCCGGTGAGACAAAAGCTGCACTTTTTCCTTTGCCGCCATTCATCGCCGACTTATTATCTCCTTAGCGGGATGATATCGCCTTCCGACGATGCTCCATACCTATATTTCGTCACTAATGTCGGCTTGATTTGATCTGCCGTACCTGTGGCAGAGCACCGGCTGGGTATGTTGACTGGGTATGTGATCTGCGCGGCGCCGATTCCGGTCAAACTTTCTGTGCAGGCGCATAGCGCCGCAGCCAGATGTAGCGCTTTAAAGAACGGGATCAAAGATGACGTTGCATTCGCGCACTGTTCAAACGACCATTCTAGCCACAGGCTCCGCATTCGCGCTCCTGATGGCGGCGCTCGGCGATCATGCACATGGCGAAGGCACCCTCGACGCGATTTATACGATCTCATTCGCGCGCATTCGAGTGGGCGATATCACCGCGACCTTCGTGGTGGGCGATAGCGAGTACGCGATTTCTGCGCATGGCCGCGCTGGTGGCGTCATGAAAATATTAGTGGATGGTGAAGCCTCCTTCGCCACGCGCGGCATCATCAAGGGCAATCATCCCGCGCCGACAAGCTTTACCTCCAAAATCGTCTCCGATGCCGGAACCTCGGATGTGACAATGGTCCTCGATGAGGGCAGTGTGAAGGAACTTGCGGCGGCACACACTACCGATCTTCGATGGCAACCATCGCTACGATCTCAAGCTCGCATTCAAGCGCATGGACAAGGTGACAGCAGAAAAAGGATATGCGGGGCCGGTGGTGGTGTGTTCCGTAGGCTACGAACCAATCGCCGGCCATCGCCCGTCGACCCCGCTTGTCAAATATCTTTCCGAAGGCCGCGAAATAGAGATCGCGCTCGCACCGGTCGCCGGCACGCGCCTGCTGGCGCCGTTCCGCGTGTCCATCGTAAGCATGCTCGCAAACCTGGTGATCGACGCCAATCGGTTCGAAGTGACTCCGCAACCCGCTTCAACGGTTGCTGATCCGAAGGCGCAGTGACGATGGCCCGTTCGTTTACAGAGGGTGCGCATTCGGAAGACCCTGAGCCGGGACCTTGGAAACGGCTTGAGTCGACCCATTTCACAATAAATTCTGAGCCATCTTGATGGCATCGACAATTGCGCGATCGTAACTCATAGGAAAACACCGCCCACAGAACACGAGCGTTCCAGTCGGGTGGCCCAGTCTTCTACGCGTTCAACCTCGATATTGTATACTCGTCGATGGCGCACCGATGGACGGCGCGCCGCTGCTATCGCTACGTTACCCGCCCGGCATGCGATCCTCGATGTTATTGGCTGCCTCTTCACAAACCGCTGCCAAATCGAGAAGTTCTTGTTTTATGGATACGTCTTCGGCCGTTTCGGCAAGTTGCCGATACTTGGCCGCTTCGTCCCGTAGATAATCAGCCCAATCCATGAGCCCGCGTTCATTATTTGCATCGGCGGCCCGACAAGAAAGCATAGCCCCTTTCTCAATGTCTCGCCAAATCGACCGCGTGGTCCCTTCGCCCGATGTTGGCATAAAGCGCCGTGGCACCGTGTTGGAACTGAGCGGTACCTCAGCCGTTTTCTCATGACGCGAGAATACATGAGCTGAGCTGGTACGAACGTGATCAGCAATCGTCCGCCAACCAAAGAGCACGAACAGCGGCACTGAAAAGTGAGAGCGTCAAAGCTGAAACCGAAGCGCATCTACGCACCGCGGATTATCTCCGACCATATCATGCTGCAGGAAGATTTCGAACGGCTGCACAAGTTCCTGCTTGAGACGGAGTGCCTCTCAGAAGTCTCCGACGATATGCGAGAGCTGGTCGAGGACGAATGGCCGGGGCTGGTGCATAAGCTGCCGCCAAAGGTGCCTACTAGGCGTTGATAAGGACTGCGCCGATGATTGTTCCCCAAACTGCTGCTGACCCAAGGCCGATTAATATAATCGCGGCAAGGAAGCCAACAGAAAGCACCAATCCGTCTTCCTCGACATAGGCAAGAGAGATCAGTGAGATCACCATCGCAGGAGCGACGTTACTCAAAGGCACCGGCGTCAGTAGCAGGACAACGGTCAACAATAGGACCATGACGCCGACAGCGTGCTTCGCC
>WNGA01012744.1_pt1 | contig 21112 bp, 24 predicted proteins | sample 5400061 | NCBI WGS metagenome assembly WNGA01 (sample SAMN13153366, study PRJNA577476) | soil metagenome | isolation source: 100 cm soil or saprolite under grassland replicate 2 | place: USA:California | collected 2016-06-15
ACGCCTTGATCGCGGCCGCGTTCGCCTCCGGCTTGTGGTACCAGAAGCCGATGAGCAGATAGCTCATCAAGCCGACCCCCTCCCAGCCGAAGAACAGTTGCACGAGGTTGTCGGCCGTCACCAGCATCAGCATGGCGAAAGTGAACAACGACAAATAGGAGAAGAAACGCGGCCGGTACGGATCCTCCTCCATGTAGCCGATGGAGTAGAGATGCACGAAGGCGGAAATGGTCGTGACGACGACGAGCATCACCGCGGTCAGCGTGTCGATGCGTAGCGCCCAATCGACCTTGAGATCACCGGCAACGATCCAGGGAAAGAGCGCCACGCGGCTGTCGTGATGCCCAAATCCGACGTCGACGAAGGCCAACCATGACAGCAGCATGGAGGCGAACAAGAAGACCGTGGTCACCAGTTCGGCGGAACGGGAGCCCGCGGCCGGCGGCTGCAGCGGTTGCGGCTCGCTGTGCGAGGCATCGAGAGCGGCGTGCACACTGTCTGGGGAGGGCGCCGCACGCGGGTGGTTCTCCTCGACCGGACCGTGGGCGTGATTCTGCGCGCCGACATCTGGCGGCCCGCCGGGGTGACGGGCGCGCGCGCCGACAAGCGCGATGAGCGCCGCGATGACGGCGCCGAGGAGCGGCAGGAAAACGATCGCGTAATACAAGCTCAGCCCTTCATCAGGTTGACGTCCTCGACGGCGATCGAGCCGCGGTTGCGGTAGTACGCGACCAGAATGGAGAGCCCGATGGCCGCTTCCGCCGCCGCAACGGTCAGCACCAGCAAGGCATAGACCTGGCCGACGAGGTCACCGAGAAAGGCCGAAAAGGCGACGAGATTGATGTTGCCTGCGAGCAGGATCAGTTCGATCGACATCAGGATGATGATGACGTTCTTGCGGTTGAGAAAAATGCCGAAGATGCCGATCGTGAACAAGATCGCCGCGACGGTGAGGTAATGGCCGAGGCCGATGGTCATGTCGTGTCCTTCGACTTCTCTACAGGCCCTGGCCCGGCCGGACTTTGACGATTTCGATGGCGGTCGCCTTGGTGCGCGCAATCTGGTCGGCGATGTTCTGCCGCTTGACGTAAGGCTTGTGTCGCAGCGTCAGCACGATCGCGCCGATCATGGCCACCAGGAGCACCAGCCCGGCCGCTTGGAAGAAATAGACGTAGCGCGTGTAAAGCACCTGCCCCAGCGCTTCGGCATTGAACGCGCTTCCAGCCGGCGGAATCGGCGCCGCGATCGTTTGCTGAACGTTGGGACCGATGGTCCAGTCGATCAAAACCAGCATCAGCTCGATGAGGAGAATGCCGCCCAGAAAGGCGCCGATCGGCAAGTACTGTAGGAAGCCTTGACGCAGCTCAACGAAATCGACGTCGAGCATCATCACCACGAACAGGAATAGCACCAGCACCGCGCCGACATAGACGATGATGAGGATCATCGCCAGGAACTCCGCTCCCAGGAGGATGAACAACGCTGCAGCATTGACGAAGGCGAGAATGAGAAACAGCACCGAATGTACGGGATTTCTGGCCGCGATGACCATCACGGCAGCGGCGATGCAGATGCCGGAGAACAGATAGAAGAACAGCGCGGGGAAAATCATTCCGCGGCTCACCGGTACGGCGCATCGAGCGCGATGTTCTGGGCGATCTCGCGCTCCCAGCGATCGCCGTTGGCAAGCAGCCGCTCTTTGTCAAAGTAAAGCTCCTCGCGCGTTTCGGTCGCGAATTCGAAATTCGGGCCTTCGACGATGGCGTCGACCGGGCAGGCCTCCTGGCACAACCCGCAATAGATGCATTTGACCATGTCGATGTCGTAGCGCGTCGCGCGGCGCGTGCCATCGTTGCGGCGCGGCCCCGCCTCGATGGTGATGGCTTGCGCCGGACAGATCGCCTCGCACAGCTTGCAGGCGATGCAACGCTCCTCGCCGTTGGGATAGCGGCGCAACGCGTGCTCGCCGCGGAAACGCGGTGAGATCTGCCCTTTCTCGAACGGATAGTTGAGCGTGGGCTTCGGCTTGAAGAAGTAGCGCAGCGCGAGCACGAACGCCGACGCGAACTCCTTGAGGAAGAGCGAGCGGGCGGCTTGGTCCAATCTCATGAGGCAATCCTTTCGCGCACTGCATTGCGCCGCGGCATGTGTCTCAATAGCCTATCATCCCGCCGAGCCAGTAGCCGATGCCCGCGAACACGATGATGTCGGCCGCGAGCACGGCCCGCCGCAGCAATGACATCTCCTGCTCGAGGATGTCGCCTTCGGCGCTGTCGGCCCGTGATCTCATGCCCCGCTCGACGACGGTGACGAGCGGAACGTAGACCAGCGCCGCAAGCATGGTGCCGATCACGGCTCCGATGAGCCCGGCAAGCGACAGATTGATCATGCCGCCGCTCCGTCATTTCGCGATGAGTGCGCTGTATTGCAAGACGCCGGCGACGATCGCGACCATCGCGAGCGAAAGCGGCAGGAAGACTTTCCAGCCTAGGCGCATGAGCTGGTCGTAGCGGTAGCGCGGCACGATCGCCTTCACCATGGCAAAAAGAAAGAACATGAACAGGCATTTGAGCGCGAACCAGATCACGCCCGGAATCCAGGTGAAGGGTGCGACCGGAAACGGCGGTAGCCATCCGCCGAGGAACAGAATGGTCGCCATGGCGCACATGGTGAGAATGGCGATGTATTCGCCCAGGAAGAAGAGCAGGAACGGCGTCGCCGAATATTCCACCGCATAGCCTGCGACTAGCTCGGATTCGGCCTCGACCAGGTCGAACGGCGGGCGATTGGTCTCGGCGAGCGCCGAGACGAAGAAGACGACGAACATCGGCAGCAGCGGCAGCCAGAACCAGTTGAACATGCCCCATTTGCCGTTCTGCGCCTCGACGATGGCGGAAAGGTTGAGCGAGCCGGCGCAAAGCAGCACGGTGATGATGACGAATCCGATGGAGACTTCGTAGGAGACCATTTGTGCCGCCGAACGCAACGAGGCGAGGAACGGATATTTCGAGTTCGACGACCAGCCCGCCATGATCACTCCGTAAACCATGAGCGAGGAGATGGCGAAGATGTAGAGGACGCCGACATTGAGGTTGGCGATCTCCCAGTCGGCATTGACCGGGATCACGGCCCAGGCCGAGAGGGCAAGCACGGCGGTAACGAGCGGCGCCAGGAGAAATACACCCTTATTGGCGCCGGCCGGGATGATGGGTTCCTTGACGACGAATTTGAGGAGATCGGCGAACGATTGCAGCAGGCCCCAGGGCCCAACCACGTTCGGCCCCCGCCTGATCTGCACCGCCGCCCAGATCTTGCGATCGGCGTAGAGCACATACGCGGTGACGAGGAGCAGAACGACGAGCAGAAGCACGCTCTGCGCCACAATGACGATCAGCGGCCAGATATAGTTGGTCCAAACGTCCGCCATATCAGCTATTCCGCCGCCGTGAGCGCACCGTGGCGCTCGGCGATCACCGAACACTCCGCCATGATCGCGGAGGCGCGCGCGATCGGATTGGTGAGATAGAAGTCGTCGAGCGCGGGGCCAAACACACCCTTGCCGAACGCGCCGCCGCGCGCGGCAAGGGCCGCGATCTCCGCTCGCTGGCCCGCCGCAATCTGATCGAGACGCTGCAGATGGGGATGCGCCTTGAACAACGCCTGGCGCAATTGCGCAAGCGAGTCGTAGGGAAGCTTGCGGCCGAGCACGTCCGACAATGCACGCAGGATCGCCCAGTCCTCGCGCGCCTCGCCTGGCGGGAAGGACGCGCGGGCCGCCATCTGCACGCGCCCCTCGGTGTTGACGTAGACGCCGGATTTCTCCGGGTAAGCCGCCCCGGGGAGGATGACATCGGCACGGTGCGCGCCGGCATCACCGTGCGTACCGATATAGACCACGAACGCGCCGGGGGCGATGTCGCTCTCGTCGGCGCCGAGCAGGAAGACAAGATCGAGCGCGCCGGGGGCCGCCATCTCGGCTGCCCTGCGGCCGCCTGGCCCGGGCACGAAGCCGACGTCGAGCGCGCCCACCCGCGCCGCCGCGGTATGCAGGACCGAATAGCCGTTCCAATCTTCCTTGCCGGTGCCTTGCGCGGCGCGCACCGCGAGCGAGGCGATGGCCGCACCATCGGGGCGCGCCAGCGCGGCCATGCCCACGATCACCAGCGGGTAGTCGGCCTGCTTGAGCACGGTGCCGAACTCGTGCGCACCTGAGGCCACGTCCGAGAGCGTCTGCGGCCCTGCGCCGAGATAATCGTAAGAATAGGTGAGATCGGCTCGTTCGCCGATCAGACCGATCGGGAAGCCACCCATGCGCCAGCGCTTGCGGATGCGCGCGTTGAGTACGGCCGCTTCGCGCCGCGGATTGGAGCCGACGATAAGCAAGGCATCGGCCCGTTCGATTCCGGAAATCGTGGCGTTGAAGAGATAGGTTGCCCTTCCCCATGTGGGGTCGAGCGCCGCGCCGTCCTGCCGGCAATCGAGGTTGACGACGCCCAGCCGTGTCATCAAATCCTTGAGCGCGAAGATTTCCTCGAGCGCGGCAAGATCGCCGACGACTGCGCCCATGCGCTTGGGATCCGTCTGCTTGACCTTAGCGGCGATCGCATCGAAGGCGTCCTGCCACGAGGCCGGATAAAGCCGGCCGTTCTCGCGAATGTATGGCTGATCGAGACGCTGCGTGCGCAAGCCGTCGACCACGTGCCGGGTCTTGTCGGAAATCCACTCCTCGTTCACCTCGTCGTTGACGCGAGGAAGGATGCGCATGACTTCACGCCCGCGGGTATCGATGCGGATGGCCGAGCCGACCGCGTCCATGACGTCGATCGATTCCGTCTTGTTGAGTTCCCAAGGACGCGCGGCAAACGCATAGGGCTTGGAGGTGAGCGCGCCGACGGGACAGAGATCGACCACGTTGCCCTGCAGCTCCGAGGTCATCGCCTGTTCGAGGTAGGTCGTGATCTCCGTGTCCTCGCCGCGGCCGATGGCGCCCAACTCCGGCACGCCCGCGAGCTCGGTCATAAAGCGCACGCAGCGCGTGCAATGGATGCAGCGGTTCATGATGGTCTTGACCAAGACCCCTACGTATTTGTCCTCGACCGCGCGCTTGTTCTCCTTGAATCGACTGGAATCGACGCCGTAGGCCATGGCCTGATCCTGCAGGTCGCATTCCCCGCCCTGGTCACAGATCGGACAATCGAGGGGGTGGTTGATCAGCAGGAATTCCATCACGCCTTCGCGTGCCTTACGCACCATCGGCGTCTTGGTGAGGACCTCGGGCGGCTCGCCATGCGGCCCGGGCCGGCAGTCGCGCACGCCCCAGGCGCAGGAGGCTACCGGCTTGGGCGAGCCCTTGAGCTCGACCAGGCACATGCGGCAGTTGCCGGCGATCGAGAGCCGCTCGTGGAAGCAGAAGTGCGGGATTTCCGCGCCCGCTGCCTCGCAGGCCTGCAGCAGCGTGTAGTCCGGCGGGACGTCGATCTCTTTTCCGTCGACGATGAGCTTAGTCACCGTTGGTGTCCTTTATCCGTCAAGCGCACCGCGCCGATTTCCACAACTGCGCCGCCGGTAGGCTTTCCCAGCCGAAGGCGTGGTCGCTGGGCCCGTGCTGCTGCAAATGCCGCAGCCGCTCGATTGCCTCCTGCACGGTCGGCCGATGTCCGGCCGGCACCCACCACATCACGAAATAGCGCTCGTCCATTCGCTCGAACCACTCGTGGCGGCGGCCATAAAAGCGTTTGTGCACGGTCTGCCAAACAAACCGCTCGAGCGACTCGACGCTGTCCCATACCGACAGATTGATCGCTATGCGGGGGTCGCCGGCGAACGGGCGGGTCTCGATCGCGCTTCCGCTGTCATCCTGATAGCGCCACACAAATCCCGGGCTGCGCTCGGCCAAGTCGTTCACGAACGCAAGGTTGTCGATGAAGTCTGCCATGCGCGGGTCGCCGACCTCGTAGCGCAATCGGCCGATATTGAGTTGGGCGAGGTGAAGCGCTGTCATAGGCACGTCCTCTCCGTCACTCCGCCGCCACCCGCACCGGTTCGGGATGCGGGTTTGCGCTGTATTCGTCGATGCGACGCTCGATCTCGTGCCGGAAATGGCGCAGCAGGCCCTGCACCGGCCAGGCCGCGCCGTCCCCGAACGCGCAGATGGTGTGACCCTCGATTTGGGTCGTGACCTCCATCAGCATGTCGATCTCGCGCTTGTGGGCGCGGCCTTCGGCCATGCGGCTGAGCACCCGCCACATCCAGCCCATGCCCTCCCGGCAGGGCGTGCACTGGCCGCAGCTCTCGTGCTTATAGAAATACGAGATGCGCGCCATGGCGCGGATGATGTCGGTTGATTTGTCCATCACGATCACGGCCGCTGTGCCGAGCGCGGACTTGAATTCCCGGCAGCCGTCGAAATCCATGAGTAAATGCTCGCATTGGTGCGCCGGGATCATCGGCATCGAAGAGCCGCCGGGAATGACGGCGAGCAAGTTGTCCCAGCCGCCGCGCACGCCCCCACAGTGCCTGTCGAGCAATTGGCGCAAGGGCACCCCCATGGCATCCTCGACCGTGCAGGGCTTCTCCACGTGGCCGGAAATGCAGAATAGTTTCGTGCCGGTATTGTTCGGCCGCCCGATGCTGGCGAACCAGTGGGCGCCGCGCCGCAAGATGTCAGGCACTACCGCGATCGACTCGACATTATTGACCGTGGTCGGACAGCCGTAGACGCCGACATTGGCTGGGAACGGCGGTTTGAGCCGCGGTTGGCCCTTCTTGCCTTCGAGGCTTTCCAGGAGCGCCGTCTCCTCGCCGCAGATGTAAGCACCGGCCCCGTGGTGGACGATGATATCGAAGGGAAACCCGTGGACGTTGTTCTTGCCGATGAGATTGGCCTCGTAGGCTTGGTCCACCGCCGCCTGCAGATGCTCGCGCTCGCGCACGAATTCGCCGCGGATGTAGATGAAGCAGGTGTGTGCCCCCATGGCGAATCCGGCGATGAGGCAGCCCTCGACGAGGAGATGCGGATCGTGCCGCATGATCTCGCGATCCTTGCAGGTGCCGGGCTCGGATTCGTCGGCGTTGACCACGAGATAATGGGGCCGCCCGTCGGATTGCTTGGGCATGAACGACCATTTGAGTCCGGTGGGGAAGCCCGCACCGCCGCGTCCGCGCAGGCCCGAGGCCTTCACCTCATTGATGATCCAATCGCGCCCCTTCTCGAGGATGGCTTTGGTGCCGTCCCAAGCGCCGCGCGCGCGGGCGCCCTCGAGGCCCCAGTCGTGAAGGCCGTAGAGATTGGTGAAGATGCGGTCCTTGTCCTCGAGCATCAGGGTCGTCTCGATGAATCGTCGGTGGGAGGTTTCGGCGTCGCCGCTTCGCGTACGTTCGCCGGCTCGCCCGGCTTTTTGGCCTCGGCATCGCTCAACGCTGGCTCCCGCGTCTGCCCGCCATTGCCCCGCGCATAGAGCGCGGGATCGGTGAGCGTGGTGGGACCTCCGCTGGGCGCCGAAAGTTGCCGTGCGATCTGAGGGCCGGGCTTCACCGTTTTGCCGGCCAGGAGGTCGTCCAAGATTTTAGTGAAGCTCTCCGGGCTAAGATCTTCGTAATAATCATAATTGGCCTGCGCGGCAGGCGCGTTCACGCAAGTGATTTGCGCCACAGGCCCGTTCACGCAAGCGCCGAGGCATTCGACCTCGATCCAGGAGAGCTTGCCGTCGGCAGTCACCTCGAGCGGCTCACCGATCCGGTCGTGGCACAGCTTGATGAGCTTATCCGCGCCGCGCAGAACGCAAGGCGTCGTCCCGCAGAGCTGGACGTGGAATTGGCCGACCGGCGCGAGGTTGAACATCGTGTAGAAGGTCGCGACCTCGAGCGCGCGGATTTTCGGCATGCCGAGGAGATCGGCGGCGTGCTCGATCGCCTTTTGCGGGAGCCAGCCGCAAGCCTGCTCCTGCGCGCGCCACAGCAGCGCGATGATCGCGGAGCTCTGCCGGCCTTCTGGATATTTGGCGATCTCGCGTTTCGCCCAATCGAGATTCTCGACCGTGAAGGCGAAGCTCTTGGGCTGAACTGCGGGATCGGCGAGGCGACGCACGGCCATCAGCGATCGACCTCCCCGAACACGATGTCGAGCGAGCCGATGATCGCCACCACGTCGGCCAGCATGTAACCCCGGCAGAGGAAATCCATGGCCTGAAGGTGGGCGAAGCCGGGCGCCCGGATCTTGCACTTGTAGGGCTTGTTGCCGCCGTCGGCGACGAGATAGACGCCGAATTCGCCCTTGGGCGCTTCGACCGCGGCATAGACTTCGCCCGCAGGAACGTGAAAGCCTTCCGTATAAAGCTTGAAGTGGTGGATGAGCGCCTCCATGGAGCGCTTCATCTCGGCACGCTTGGGCGGAACGATCTTGTGATCCTCGACCGCCACCGGCCCCTGCCCTTCCGCGGCGCAGATCTTCTCCAGGCACTGTTTCATGATTTTGATCGATTGCCGCATCTCTTCCATGCGGATGCAGTAGCGGTCGTAATTATCGCCGTTCTTGCCGATCGGAATGTCGAAATCGAGTTCGGAATAACATTCATAGGGTTGCGCCTTGCGCAGATCCCATGCCGCGCCCGATCCGCGCACCATCACGCCGGAAAAGCCCCACGCCCAGGCATCGGCCAGCGTGACCACCCCGATATCAACGTTACGCTGCTTAAAGATGCGATTCTCGGTCAGCAGAACCTCGAGATCGTCGCAGACCTTGACGAACGGGTCGCAAAACGCGGCGATGTCGTCGATGAGCTTCGGCGGCAAATCTCGATGCACGCCGCCGACGCGGAAATAGGCGGCATGCATGCGGCTGCCCGAGGCGCGTTCATAGAAGCCCATGAGCTTTTCGCGCTCCTCGAAACCCCAGAGCGGAGGGGTGAGCGCGCCGACATCCATGGCCTGCGTGGTCAGGTTGAGAAGATGCGACAGCAGCCGACCGATCTCGCAATAGAGCACACGGATGAGCTGCGCCCGCTTCGGCACAGTGAGGTCGAGAAGCCTTTCCGCTGCGAGGCAGAACGCATGCTCCTGGTTCATCGGCGCGACATAATCGAGCCGGTCGAAATAGGGGATCGCCTGCAGATAGGTCTTGGCTTCGATCAGCTTCTCGGTGCCGCGGTGCAAGAGCCCGATATGCGGATCGACGCGTTGTACGACCTCGCCGTCGAGATCGAGCACCAAACGCAATACGCCGTGCGCCGCCGGGTGCTGCGGCCCGAAATTCAGCGTGAAATTACGCAGCTCCGTTTCGCCCGGCATCGCTAACCTTTTCCGTCGCCCGCCTTCTCGTCACCCGGCAGCGGGTAGGCTGGACCTTCCCACGGCGAGAGGAAGTCGAAGTTGCGGAATTCCTGGGTCAGCCTGACCGGCTCGTACACGACGCGCTTCTGCTCATCGTCGTAGCGCACCTCGACGAAACCGGTGAGAGGAAAATCCTTGCGCAGCGGATGGCCCTCGAAACCGTAATCCGTGAGCAGCCGGCGCATGTCGGGGTGGCCGGTAAAGAGCACGCCATAGAGATCGTAGGTTTCGCGCTCGAACCAGCTGGCGCCGGGAAACACGCCAATGATCGACGGCACCGGCGTCGCCTCGTTGGCCTCGACCTTGACGCGCACGCGCAGGTTCTGCTTGGGCGAGAGGAAATGATAGACGACGTCGAAGCGCCGCTCGCGGCCTGGCCAGTCGACCGCGGTGACGTCGATGATGCTCCAGAACTGGCAGCGCTCGTCGTCGCGCAGGAAGCTGGCAAGCTTGACGATGTCGCTGGCGAGCGCGTCGACGGTCAGCTCGCCATTGGCCACCCGATAGCCGATGACCGAGCCCGGGAGAGCGCCGGCGATGATCTCGCCGAGTTTGTCGAGCCTGTCGTCCATTGCGCGAAACCCATCAGCGTTCGATGGTACCGGTGCGGCGGATCTTCTTCTGCAGCAGCAACACGCCGTAGAGCAGCGCTTCGGCCGTCGGCGGACAACCGGGCACATAGATATCGACCGGCACGATGCGATCGCAGCCACGCACAACTGAATAGGAATAGTGGTAGTAACCGCCGCCGTTGGCGCACGAGCCCATGGAAATGACGTAGCGCGGCTCCGGCATCTGGTCGTAGACCTTGCGTAGCGCGGGCGCCATCTTGTTGGTTAGCGTCCCGGCCACGATCATGACGTCGGACTGCCGCGGCGAGGCTCGCGGCGCAAACCCGAAGCGCTCCGCGTCGTAGCGCGGCATCGACATCTGCATCATCTCGATCGCGCAACAGGCAAGCCCGAACGTCATCCACATGAGCGAGCCGGTGCGCGCCCAAATGATGAGGTCATCCGCGGTGGTGACGAGGAAGCCCTTGTCGGCGAGCTCTCCGTTCAACCCGGCGAAGAAAGCATCGTCCGCGCGCGCCCGCGGGCTTGCCCGTGTACGGATCGACAATTCCCTTGGCGGGCTGGGCGATGGCGGCCGTGCGCTCTAATCCCATTCAAGCGCTCCTTTGCGCCATTCATATATGAAGCCCACGGTCAGAACGCCAAGGAACACCATCATCGACCAGTAGCCGTAGAGGCCGAGGTCGCCCAGCGCCACAGCCCAGGGAAAAAGGAAGGTCATTTCGAGATCGAAAATGATGAAGAGGATCGCCACGAGGTAGAAGCGCACGTCGAACTTCATGCGAGCGTCGTCGAAGGCATTGAACCCGCACTCGTAGGCGGAAAGCTTCTCCGGATCCGGAGCCTTGTAAGCGATCACGAATGGCACGATCAGAAGCCCGACGCTGATGCCGAGCGCAACCGCGATGAAGATCACGAGCGGAAGGTAGTCCAGCAATAGTTCGTTCATCGGCGAGCAGACCTCCGACGTTCCGGCCCCGTACGGAAAGCCCGCCTGCAGCCAAGGTGCCGTAGGCGCTTGCGAAATCGCCCTCGGTCACAGATCGGATTCGTTCCAAGGACGGGCGCGAGGAGGCTTAGCGCAGTGCACAATGGGAGGCAAGCGGCGGCTGGCCAGAACTCGCTCCCCGCGCAGCTCGAGCCGCGCTCAACCATCCCGGCAGCAATTTTGCATTCGGCGGCTGTAAGCCGTGCTGCGCATGAGAACCTCTGGGCTTCGGCCCGGTCCTCGCGCTAGGCTTCGCCGCAACAAATATCAGTGCACAGGGAGGCAGCGGCATGCAGCGGAAGGTAATGATTTCGTGCGCGGTCACGGGCTCGGCAGATACCCCCGGCCGCAACCCCGCAGTCCCAGTGACGCCCGAGCAGATTGCACAGTCAGCCATCGATGCGGCCAAGGCGGGCGCGGCCATCGTTCACATCCACGTGCGCGACCCCAAGACAACGCGGCCCAGCATGAACATCTCCCTCTACCAAGAGGTCGTTGACCGGATCAGGGGAAGCGGGAGCGACGTCATCATCAATCTCACCACCGGGCCGGGCGCACGCTTCGTGCCGGCCGCCGACGATCCGCAAAAACCCGGGCCGGGCACCACGATGAAGGCACCGGCGGAGCGCGTTCAGCATATCGTCGCACTCAAGCCCGAAATCTGCAGCCTCGACATGGGCAGCATGAATATGGGCCCCTACGTCTTCATCAACACGCCACCCCACCTCGAAGCGATGGCGGTTGCGATCCGCGATGCGGGCGTGCTGCCGGAACTAGAAGTGTTCGAGACCGGCCATCTGCTGCTTGCCAAGCGGCTGATCGAAAGCGGCCACATCAAGCCGCCGGGTATGTTCCAAATCTGCCTCGGCATTTCCTGGGCGCAGCCCGCGACCACCGAAGCCATGACCTACATGCGAAGCCTGCTGCCGGCGGGCTCGCCGTGGTTTGCGTTCGGTATATCGCTGCATCAATTCCCGATGGTCGCGCAGGCGATCCTGCTCGGTGGGCATCCACGGGTGGGGCTCGAGGACAATATCTATCTCGAGAAGGGCAAGCTCGCCCCGAGCAACGCCGCGCTCGTGGAGAAGGCGGTCAAGATTGTCGAGGTCCTCGGCGACTTCGTCGCGACCCCGGCCGACGCGCGCGCCATCCTCGGGCTGAAAGCAGCGCACTAGCCAGGAGTTCATTCGGCCGGCGGGGGCTATCCCTTCTCGCCACTCTGTAGCGGCGGCATGCGGTCCGAGGTCATGGCGTAGGGCCGCGAGAGTTCACTCAAAGGGAGAGCGGAGGAGGGATTTGGGTGAAGGTGCAAACCTAGAACTGCTCGTGACGGGCTTCAAGGCAGATTGGCGACCTACCCTATCGCTGCCGACTGCCGTCCAAGCCACGCCTCGGGGCCGCTTTGAGGCAGGATAGCGCAAGCATCAGCCACTGCCTGCACAAGGAGCAGGGGCAGAGCGTATCGCGCTTGTCGCCTGCGCGGGTTCAGCCCTAGCTTGTGCAGCAGCGATCACTCCCATCCGAACCGCAGCCGGTACTCTCATGCAAGAGACAGCGGAATTGGCGCGTTACGCGGCGACATGTCGTTACGAGGACATCCCGCCTGACGTGGTCGAACGCGCCAAGCAATGCATCACGGATACCGTCGCGGCTGTCGTGTTCGGCTATGACCTGCCCTGGAGTCGCATGATCGTCGCATTTGCGGAAAAGAACGGGGCTGGGGGCAATAGCCGCATTCTCGGGAGCGGCGCGGCGCGGGTGCAGGCGCCGGCGGCGGCCCTAGCCAACGGCGCGCTCGCGCATGCCTTCGAGATGGACAATTTGACCTGGCCGAATACGGGCGTGCATCCCGGCGCCACCCTGTTGGCCTCCGGACTTGCGCTCGCCCAGGAGCGCGGAAGGGGCGGCCGCGACTTGATCACCGCCGTCGTCGCCGGCGCTGAGGTCATGATCCGCATCGGGCGCGCGACGCAGCACAGCAACGAGGGTCGCGGCTTCCATGCGCCGGGCACCACCGGCCCGTTCGGTGCCGCAGTCACCTGCGGCAAGCTGATGGATTTTGATGTCGAGCGCATGCAGAACGCGCTCGGGATCGCCGGCTCGCTCGCCTGCGGGTTGCTCGAATTCGCCCGCGCGCGAAACGGTGCGATGGTGAAACGTCTCCACCTCGGGCGCGCAGCCGAGAGCGGCGTGCTTGCAGCTTCCCTCGCCGGGGAGGGCTTTACCGGGCCGGCGAGCGTGCTCGAAGGCGAGTTCGGATTTCTGCGCGTGTTCTGCGGCAGCGAATTCGATGCGCGCGAGCTCACCCGCGGTTTGGGCGAGAGCTACGCCACACGCTCGATCATGCTCAAGCGCTTTCCCTGCCACATCACGGCACATACATCCGTGCAGGCGATTTTGGATTTGCGCGCCCAACATCGCTACGGCGCCGCGGATGTCGCCGCGATCCACATCGCCGGCAATGACAAGATGGCGCGGGTCAACAACATTCCCTCCCCTGCCGACATCATGATGGCGCAATACAGCATCCCGTTCTGTGTCGCGCTCGCCCACGTCCGCGACCCCCGCGATCCGCGCTCGTTCGATGAAAGCGCGCTGCGCGACGCGCAGATCCGCTCGCTCGCCGAACGCGTGACGATCACGATCGCGAAGGATCGCTCCACCCCGCTCGCGGCGGACGTCACCGTGACTCTCAAGGACGGGCGCGTGCTGACGCGCTGCGTCGCCGACTTCAAAGGAACGCCGGAGCAGCCGCTCGATCGAAGAGAGCTGCGCGAGAAATTCTTGATGCTGACCCGCCACTGCCCTCCCGACCACATGGGCGAAATGTTCGATCGCCTGCAAAATTTGGAACACGAAAGCGATCTCGATTGGATCGGCGTTGGCAAGCCATAGACGCCATGGCGGAGACGGTGGCCCGCCCAACCTGGAGACTCGCCAGAAGACTTCCAGCGCGGCATCTTAATCCCGGATAAATCCTGCCTTGGCTCGATCATGAAGAAAAAATCGCAATTCCGTTCCAGGCGTGGGGCAAAGCGGTTTGGGCGACAGCCACAAAAACCTTTACAAAACGTGTTGCCGACAAGGTCGCCTACGCTAGGGTCAACATTCAGCCAGACGCTTGCGCTTCATCAAGCTGGCCGACTGGCAGAAGCGGAGCAGAATTATCTACAAATTCTTAAGGCCCAACCCAATCAATTTGATTGTCTGCACCTGCTTGGCGTCATTTTTTATCAACGGGGCAATCATGCGGAGGCGGTCCGTCAAATCGACATTGCCTTAAAGATAAATCCCAAAGTTGCCTCTGCGCATAACAACCGCGGCAATGCGCTGAAGGAGTTGAAACGGTTCGACGAGGCGCTGGCGAGCTACGACAAGGCGCTCGCGCTCAAGCCCGACTATGCGGATGCCTTCTACAACCGCGGCAATGCGCTGCAGGAACTGAAGCGGCTCGACGAGGCGCTGGCGAGCTACGACAAGGCGCTCGCGCTCAAGCCCGACTATGCGAATGCCTTCTACAACCGCGGCAATGCGCTGCAGGAACTGAAGCGGCTCGACGAGGCGCTGGCGAGCTACGACAAGGCGCTCGCGCTCAAGCCCGACTATGCGAATGCCTTCAACAACCGCGGCAATGCGCTGCTGGAGCTGAAACGGTTCGACGAGGCGCTGGCGAGCTACGACAAAGCGCTCGCGCTCAAGCCCGACTTTGCGGAGGCCTTCAACAACCGCGGCAGTGCGCTGCAGGAACTGAAGCGGCTCGACGAGGCGCTGGCGAGCTACGACAAGGCGCTCGCGCTCAAGCCCGACTATGCGAATGCCTTCAACAACCGCGGCAGTGCGCTGCAGGAACTGAAGCGGCTCGACGAGGCGCTGGCGAGCTACGACAAGGCGCTCGCGCTCAAGCCCGACTATGCGAATGCCTTCTACAACCGCGGCAGTGCGCTGAGAGAGCTGAGGCGGTTCGACGAGGCGCTGGCGAGCTACGACCGCGCGCTGGCGGCGCGGCCCGATCATGCCCATGCTTTCAGCGGGATCATCGATTGCGTCAATAAGCTCTGTGCCTGGCGTCGCACGACGGATGTTGCAGATGAGGTGATCGCGCATGTCTCAGAACAGAAATCAATCATTTCTCCCCTCGTGTTGCTCGGCTACTTTGGTGATCCGTTGTTGCAACTGCAATGCGCTAGGAACTTTGTTGCTGACAAGCTTCCGTCGCTCCCGCGACGATTATGGACCGGCACGACGTGGCGCCATGACAGGGTGCGGATTGCCTATCTGTCGGCTGATTTCCGCCCGCACCCGGTGGCGTATCTCATGGCCGAATTATTGGAGCGGCACGATCGCGGCCGATTCGAGATTATCGGATTGTCATTCGGTCCAGACGACCGCAGCGAGATGCGAGCAAGGCTGGTCGCGGCATTCGATCAGTTTCTTGACGTGAGGGCGAAAAGCGACGCCGAGGTTGCCCGGCTCCTGTGTGAACTCAAGGTCGATATTACGATCGACCTTCAAGGCTACACGCAGGATTCTCGGCCTGGCATTCTTGCGTATCGTCCGACGCCGATCCAAGCGAGCTATCTCGGCTTTCCCGGTACGATGGGGGCCGACTTCATCGATTACATTATCGCCGATAAAGTTGTACTGCCGTTCGAACACCAGCCGTTTTATACGGAGAAGATCGTTCACCTGCCGGATTGCTATCAAGTCAACGATACCAAGCGGAACATCGCCGAGCGGACGCCAACGCGACAGGAAGCCGGGCTTCCGGAGAAAGGCTGTGTGTTCTGCTGCTTCAATAACAACTGGAAGATCACGCCCGAGGTGTTCGTCGTCTGGATGCGACTGTTGCATGCAGTCGAAGGCAGCGTGTTGTGGCTGCTGCGCGACAATGCGACGGCAGAGCAGAACTTGAGGAAAGAGGCGGCGGCGCGCGGTGTCGGTCCAGGGCGTCTGGTATTTGCGCCACGCATGAAGCTCGAAGATCATCTGGCGCGGCATCGGCTGGCTGACCTATTCCTCGATACGCTGCCGTACAACGCCCACACGACGGCGAGCGACGCGCTGTGGATAGGCCTTCCGGTGGTAACGCGGCTGGGCGAGTCGTTCGCGGGGCGGGTGGCGGCGAGCCTGCTGAACGCGATCGGACTGCCCGAGCTTGTGACGCACAGCATCAAGGACTACGAGGCGCTGGCGCTGCGGCTGGCGAAGGATCCCTCACTTCTCGAAGGATATCGCAACCGACTGGCCACGAACCGGCTGACGCATCCTTTGTTCGACACCGATCGCTTCCGACGCCACATCGAGGCGGCCTATCTTCAGATGTGGGAGATTTGGCAGCGGGGCGAGCAGCCGAGAAGCTTCGCAGTCGAGGCGCTTCAGACCCAACCACCTACTGGCCAGTCACAGCAGTGCTGAAGGACACAACGATGGCGAGGCGCGCCGGGCCGCACGCGGTGAAACGTGAGGCCGCCCAAAATGCTGCGATTGAATCTGATAGTTCCCGCGCTACTCGTCGTAACCTGTTTCACAATCACCGCCCTGTTTGCGTCGGTCGATGTGAGTCACGCCTAGATGCCGCATAATCGACGCTGCGACATTGTCCAGGACAACCCTGGGAACCTGAATCCAGGCGGTGGCAGTGCCATCATGTTCGGTTTGTGCAGCGGCATCGACGATTTACCAACTGGCGAGTCTACTACGTTGGCCTCCGTATCGAAGTCCTTGTCTTTCCGCATCGTCGTCGCTCTCCTTAAGGGTTGCGCGCGGCCGCGCAGGAGGGATGCGCGCCAGCGGCGGAGCTTGGCGGCCTTGCGTGCGGCGGCGATTTCCTTGCTGGGCGGCATGGCCCCCCAAAATAGGGGCCCGGAAGCTGCCTGACTACTCCGGTCGCGCGCAGCCGGCACTTCGCTCCGTCCGGCTTGCGGCCCCCGCACTGGCTGTAGGCCTGCCCGAAGCGAGCCGCTGCGAGGCCCCAGGACGCGTTATTTCGGATGCAAAAAAAGCCCCGCCGAAACCGACGAGGCTGAGTGGACATAAAGGCGGGTGGGTATGGGTCCCCGCCGAGCCCTATTTTGAAACCAACTCCCATGCGCCGTCGTCCCGGTACCCGACACTAGGACGGCCGAGGTACCCCAGGTCGGGGAAAATCGAGCGTAAGCAGCACGCCCGACTTCTAGCGCCGACTGTCGAAGAGATCATCGCGGGGCTTCACGCGACCTCGGCACGCATCGCGGGCGTTGTCGCACTTGGTCACGCACTGCGCATACGGGCTATTTATTCCAGAAGAGGACTTGTTAACACACCCACCCAGACACTGAGACGCAGTCTCGTCGCAACGTTTTTGGGCAGATGCGTGATTTACCGCAACCGCTGTGGAGAAGGCCAAAAGACTCGCTATGAACACTAACCGTGTCATGAGGACCTCCCGGCCGAGCAAGCGCAGCAGTACACCCCGGTGCAACTGCTCCTCGTACGGCCAATTTTAGACAACGCCCGCTAGGCTGCACCCGGCTCTTTCGACTGTAAAGGAATCCGCTGGCCTGGGCCGTTTGGCCTATACCTGCCGCGCCGGACGGCCGCGAGCGCGGCGGCGAGCACCTGTTTGGCACATGACCAATGACCCCAAAATATGGCCTGCATCGCTAACCTGTCCCCGTCGCACCGTCCGCCGCAGCTTTCGCTGAACAACGGTCCGGTTCAGCGCCGGGTGCATAAGGAGGGTGACGACCTGATGAGCGCCACGCGCTACGCGGTGATGATGCTGCGGCATGCGCGTGCGGACATTCCGCCCAAGCCACGGTCGATCCGGCGCGGCCTCGGGGGTTGGATGAGCGCGTGATGCGAAGCCGCGGTGCTAGCCCTTAGGGAGGTGCCTCGGGGGTCTGGGAGGGACCGCAGGCTGGCGCTTCTTCGTTTGCGGCTTTTTCCGCCTCGCGTCCCATTCCTCGCGCGTCAAGGGCAATTGCGCTTTGTCGACCATTAGATTTTTAAGCTTGCCGAAAACGTCAAATGCGATCTTGTAGCGCGCTTTTTTCTTCGGATCGGACACGCGATCCGGGTGCATGCGACTATGCATGATCGTGAACGTGCGCGTGTCGACCTTGCCGCCCTCGCACGTCTTGAAGTGGTTCAACCGCGCCCGAAGCTCGGTGATAGTCACCTTGAGCCGCGCCACCTCGCTATTGGGGTCCACTGGTTTCGTGACGGGCTGCCGTTTGCGCTTACGGGCGAGTTGGGCCTTCAGTGCGGCGATCTCGGCTTCCGCGTTCGCACCGATCTTGGCCTGCTCCGCCTCGATCGCCTCGACGAAGCGGGCTTCGAGTTCGCGCAAGTTGGCCATCGCCTGCTGCAAGCGGGCCGCCGCCTGCTCCAGCGCGCTCTTATCCCTGATCTCGGCGTTCTCAGTCTCAAGATCGCGGATGTGGCGCGTCAACTCTTGCACCAGCGCGTCGTCAGCGGCGTTTCTAACGCCAGCCTTGGCAGCCTGCGCCTTGAGCCGCGCGATATAGCGACGCTGGCGCTCGGCGTTGGTGCGGTCACCACCCATGACACCCTCCGTTAGTAACGGTTGGCAGGGCCTTGCGGCCCATCCCGGCGCCGCCCTGCGGCCCGCCAAGGGTGTCCATAATATGGACGCCCTTTTTGGTCGCCTGCGTCCATCGAACGCTCAAGTCCAATCAGGCGATCCGGCGCGAGCTCTATCCCCACCTCTCCGCGTGAGAAAGCGAAGGCGGCGGCCTGCTACCGGGGGCGCTAGCTCTCGCGCCGCCAACTCTTGGCGAACGCCGCCATCGCCGCTTCGCGTGTGGCTTCGTAGCCGTGCGTCGGCGCGCGATCCTCGTGGTGCCCGAAGGCCAGCGTCCACATCCACGGCGTTCCTACGGCGACGCAGCCGCGTTGAAGATGCGGCCAACGACCGCGCCATCGGCGAGCACGTCATATTCATCATCGTTCCACTCGCCGGACGAGCGGGAGGCCGATGCGCGCTTGAGGATCAGCGGACCGTTAGGGATTTCAAGGCCAATCATTGGCTCTTCTGCTCACCCAGCATGTGTGAGGCGTGGGAGAAAACATGTGCGTATTCACGAAAGCGCCAAGCGAGGTTCCAGACATCTTCGGGCGTTGAATCGCCGTACGCCACATCAGCATCCTTCTTGCGCGGCAACCCCCGGGTCATCGCCACGCCGCCCGGCTCGAAGAGCGAGACGTACCATTCGTCATGGATGAGTCGGTTGCGTCGTTTCCGGTCGCAAAGAAATTTGTCGATGCTGTCGCAAAGCTCCTGGCGTGCATAGCCTTCAATGGCAGATGCACGCACGAGAGGAAGGATCTCCTGTTTCACGTCGGCCGCCTCCTTCTGGAGGAATTTTTGGGCTTCCTTTTCAGTGCAGCCAGTCAGATCGACAAGAAGCGTGAGCCATGCCGCTTCGGCCTGTGCGAATAGAATCACAAGGTTTCCGAGTGGTCTAACGAAGCGGGCATAGAACGCATCGACGAGGTCTGCTGGCTCGGATGGCATTCCTTCTGTCACGTCCCCCCCCCTCTTGCCCCAAGCCTCCTCCGCTTCCCGCTTCACCGCCGCAGCGTTCGGGTTCTTCACGCCGGGCGTCGCGGCAAGTAGATCACGGCGAGGCTTTGATCCGTAGCGCGTCCAGAATGTTCTTCCGATGGCGCGCTCGCTCTGGTCCGTAAACTGCAAGATCGTACGACAGTCCCATCAGCGACTGGCTCGCTTTCGTCGGATCGTAACGCCAGAGCTGCCGGATCAGGTTTGTGGCCACAGCATCGGTCTGAACGAATGCAATCATTTGCGTACCGAACTCACGTAATTTCTTTTGAGCGTCGTGAAGCCTAGCAGTGTCTTGCTCGGTGAAATTTTTGGTGACTTCTCCTCTCTCATTGCGAGGGGCGCTCACGTTCTCGCAATCCAGAAGATGCTGGACTATCTCACGCCGCATTCCGAAGAACCGGCGAGCTGGCGCACGCCATGGGCAATACCTTATCGGCGTCGAACGCGCTGTTCGCCACCTATGTACCGGTGAACCAAGCGACCTTGCGCTCAGTGCTGGAAGCACGACGACGAGGACGCAGCAAGCTTAGGTAGCCGCGCATGTCGCTACCACTTCCGCCACACCGTCAGTGCCAAACTCCCCGCAGCTGCAATGGCTGTGAGAGCGATTGCTACCGCCGTCCAGCGGGTCCAAAAGCGTCGGAAACTACGTTCGCGTTCCCTCTCTTGGCGATCGTGCCAAGCGAGCCACTCCTCCACGAATCCTTTGGTGATGCCCACTTCCATGCCGATGGATACCGCGCGCGAACCAGCATTGATCTCAACCAGGCGCGCTCGCGCGCGGGCGGGACCCATGCGCTCCAACGCTTCATACCAGCGACGCTTCTGCTCAGCGTCGTCGCTCCAAGAGCTTTGCTCGTAGGGGAAACGCTTCTCTGCCACTTGCCCTCCGAGAACATAGCGAGCGCAAAAAGTCGGAACGCGACGGCCCGAAAAGTCGGAACGCGAAACACGACGCCAGCTAAGTCATTGAAAAATGGCGGGAGCGATGGGGCTCGAACCCACGACCTTCGGCGTGACAGGCCGACGCTCTAACCAACTGAGCTACGCCCCCGCGGGCGCGTTGCGGAGTTAAATACCAGTCAGGCTCAAGTCAAGGCAGCGTCCCAAAGGCCCCGTTCCTACGGGCAAATCAGAGGATTTGCTTTTGGCGATGCGCGCTCAAGGCCCGTCGTTGGCCACTTTCCGTGGATTGGCATTGAAAAAACCCGCATTTTTCGGCAATAAGTCATGGTCAGACCGTGTCCGAATCGTCTAATGCGACAGCGTACCAAGCGGCTTTGACGCCACTTTCCGGCAACCAGGAGGGCCAGCCATGGCAGCGAAGAAACCGGGCGCACCCGCGACCGTGACCTTGAAGCATCTCGCCGCGAATCTCTCAGAATCCCATGAAATGTCGAAGAAGCAGACCGAGGCGGTGCTCGGTGATCTGGTGAACTTGGTGACCAAACACCTCAAGAAGGGTGACCGCATCCGCATCGGTGGTCTCGGCATCCTGGTCGTGCGCAAGCGCGCAGCCCGCATGGGCCGCAACCCCGCGACCGGCGAACCGATCCAGATCAAGGCTAGCAAGAAGGTCGCCTTCCGAGCGGCCAAAGAACTCAAGGAATCAGTCTGACGACAAGCCCGTCGTTGCGGGCACTTCTTTCGCATCCC
>WNGA01011338.1_pt1 | contig 21111 bp, 16 predicted proteins | sample 5400061 | NCBI WGS metagenome assembly WNGA01 (sample SAMN13153366, study PRJNA577476) | soil metagenome | isolation source: 100 cm soil or saprolite under grassland replicate 2 | place: USA:California | collected 2016-06-15
CGCCGCTGGTGAGGCCGTAGATGAGCAGCGCGAATCCAGCCGTGCCCGTGATGGCGCCGGGCAGGTCCCAGCGGCGGGGGTAGCGCTGTGACTCCGGGATGGCGAACCGGGTACCGAAGGCGAGCAGCAGCCCGATGGGCACGTTGACGAAGAACACCCACCGCCAGGACGCGTAGGTGGTCAGCAGCCCGCCGGCGACCACGCCGACGCCGCCGCCCAGCCCGGTCATCGCCGCGTACAGGCCCAGCGCGCGGGTGCGGAGCTTGCCCCCGGGGAACGTCACCGCGATCAGCGAAAGCCCAGCGGGCGCGGCCAGCGCGGCGCCGACGCCCTGCAGCACGCGGGCGGTGATCAGCATCCACGAACTGGTGGCGAGCCCGCCGAGCAGCGAGGCGAGGGTGAAGAACAAGATTCCCGTGCTGAACATGCGCCGCCGGCCGAGAATGTCGCCGGCCCGGCCGCCGAGCATCAGCAGCCCGCCGAACGTCACCGCGTATCCGGTCACTATCCATTCCAGGCCAGTGCCGGAGAAGTGCAATGCCTGCTGGATGTGCGGCAGGGCAGTGTTGACGATCAGCTCATCAAGGACCAGCATCAGCTGGGCCATGGAGATCACCACGAGGGCGAGCCCCAGGCGCCGGGATCTGTCCGGGACTGCGGAGCCGGCCGGCCGGATCAGGGTGGTATCGGTAGCCATGGGAATGTTCCTTCCTTGCGAAGGGCGTAGTGGGCCAGCGCCATGGCTGGTGCAGTCACGGCGTGTGCGTGCGGCGGTGTGCGTGGGAGCAGACCAGGCCGGCCTGGCCGGCCTGCCCGCTCGCGCTAGCGGGGGCCTTCTTCGCTGCGCGAGAACACGTTGATCAGGTTTCCTTCGGGATCTCTGAAGATCATCGACCGGCTGCCCCAGGGCTGGGTGGTCGGCGGCATGACCCAGTCCATACCCAGCGCCGCGATGCGCTCGTACTCCGCGTCAACATCGCTGACCAGGAAGTCGAGGACGGTCTCCTGCCGTTGCGGCTGGCCTGGCCGGTCAGCCCGGTACTCGGTGAACCGGCGCTTGGACAGGCCGACCGATGCCGCGCCGGCCGGCACCTCGACGTAGTACTCATTCAGCGCTACCGGCGTGCCCACCAGCGCGGCGTAGAAGGCGGCGAGTCCCGCGACGTCGTCGGTCACGATGCGGCTCTGGACGAGTTCCATGTCAGGTCGCCGCGCCGCTGGTGACGCCGGTCTGGCTGGCGCCGGGCTGGCCGGGCCCGGGCAGTTCTGCCGGGATGTCCAGCTCGGTGCCTGCGTAGTTGAGGAAGTAGCAGGTAAAGATGGTCAGCCCGAGGTAACCGAACGCCTCGGCGAGCTGCTCGTCGCTCCAGCCGTGCCCGACTGCACCGTCCCAGGTCGCGTCGCTGACGTGGCCAGAGTTCGCAGCGGCTTCCCGCACCACGCTGACCAGCGCGTCGGCTGACGCCTCGCCGGTTTCCTGTCCGGTCCGCAGGGCCGTTACCTGGTCCGGGCTCCAGCCGGTGCGCTGCGCGAGCATGGAGATGATGGCCAGCCCGTACTCATTGCCATCGACACCGGCGGTCGCGAGCATGAGCGCCGTGCGGACCGGCGGCGGCAGCGTGCCTGGCCGGCCCGTCGCCCGCCTGATCGACACGTAGGCCTCGAGGACGGCCGGAGCATGCGCCATCTGCGCGTGCAGGTTGAGCAGTCGGCCCGTCGGCGAGAACTGGAGCATGTCCGCCAGCAGCGGCCGGGCTGCCTCGGGTGCGTCCTCGATGGTATGGCCTGGTATGCGCGTCATGAGATTTCCTGTGTCGCTTGGCTGTCACGCCCAGAGCGGCGTGTCACAGGCAAGGACGGTGCCGGGAGACCGAAAGTGACATCGGTAACGCGGCCGTCGCCGGTGTCACATTCCGCCGTGCTGTGCCGTCGAGTTAGCAGAGGCATGCAGCGCCGACCGGGCCCGACCCGCCTGTGCCAGGCCGATCGCAGGAGAGGATCCGGCATGAACGGGAACCGGGATGACGGCAGGATCGGCCAGGCGTACGCCGATCATCGGCCCTACCTCGTCGACCTGGCGTTCCGGATGCTCGGGGACATCGGCGCGGCCGAGGACATCGTGCAGGACGCGTTCTCCCGCCTGATGCGCGTCGAATTCGACGAGATCGAGGACGAGCGCGGCTGGCTGACCGTGGTGACCAGCCGCCTGTGCCTGGATCGGATCAGGTCGGCGCACTCCCGCCGGGAGCGGGCCCATGACGCCACCGAGATCGAGTTCGTCGCGCCCCCGGCCGGCCAGCCCCTGGCCGATCCCGCGGACCGGGTCACCTTCGATGACGAGGTCAGGCTGGCCCTGCTCGTGGTGCTGCAGCAGCTCAGCCCGGCCGAGCGGGTCGTCTTCGTCCTGCATGACATCTTCCGGATGCCCTTCGACGAGATCGCCAGCACGGTTGGCCGGACTGCCCCGGCCTGCCGCCAGCTGGCCAGGCGGGCACGGAAGAAGATCGCCGCGGCCCCGGGCCGGGCAGGCTTCGGCATCGAGTCCGCCGAGCATCGCCTGGTCACCGAGAAGTTCATCGCCACATGCTCAAGCGGAGACCTGACCGGCCTGCTCGAGGTGCTGGCCCCGGATGCCTGGGGCGACGTCGACCTCGGGCCTGATGCCATCGAATCGCCGGGAGTCGTGACCGGCGCGCAGCACGTGGCACGGAACCTGCTGCGCTTCTGGGGGCATGGCGCGCCGGTCGGCAGCCAGCCAGCGGTGTTCGCCTTCCGCGGCCGGCGGCTGGCCGGCGTGCTGGTCTTCACCGTCCGCGGCGAGGTCATCCAGGCCATTCACGTCATCGGTGACCCGCGCACGCTGGCCTTCCTCGACGCGCAGCTGTCCGCGTCCGTTTGACGGCCGGCCGCGGCCGGGCCCGGCAATGGAAGCCGCGGCCCGGCCTGCCGATCCCGCAGCCCGCTGGCTCGCCGGCGTCACTATTCGCGCAGCTGTCCCGTCCAGTTCATGCGCCTGCACGTCGTCCCTCTCGGGCAACGGGCATGAGCGCCAGCAGCCAGCACCAGGCGGAGCCGGGACAGGTGCAGAGATGATCGACATCAGCCAGTTCGCCGGGCTCGTGTCACGGGATCACGGGCTTGCCGTGATCGCGCTGGCCCTGCCGGACGGGACCGTCCATGCCTCCGTCGCCAGCGCTGGCGTGCTCAGCCACCCGCTGACCGGCATCCCGGTGGTCGGCGTGGTCGCCGCCGGCCGGTCTCGCAAGCTCGTCCACCTCAGGCGCCATCCCCGCGCCACCGTCGTGCTGCGGGCCGGCTTTCAGTGGGCGGCGGTGGAAGGACCGGTCGGGCTGGCGGGCCCTGACGACCCGCTGGACGGCATCGACGCGGAGCGGCTGCGGCTGCTGCTCCGGCAGATCTTCACCGCCGCCGGTGGCAGCCATGAGGACTTCGGCGCCTATGACCGGGCGATGGCCGCGGACCGCCGCGCCGCGATCCTGGTCACCCCCGAGCGCGCGTACAACCACTAACGAGCCCAGAGCAGGAGAGCCCGATGACCGTCACCCGCGCGGCCCGGAACCGTCCAGTTCGACGGCACCGGGGACGCCATCGGTGACGCCGCGATCCAGCGGGTCATCGACAGCGCCAGAAAGGCCGCCGCGCCGGGCTTCGCGGTCCAGCTCGGCGGCACGCCGGTGCAGAAGGTCGAGAAGCCGCAGTTCGGGAAGAGCGAGGCGGCCGGGATACTCGCGGCCATCGTGATCCTGCTGCTGGCGTTCGGCTCGGTGATCGCGATGGTGCTGCCCGTGGTGACCGCGATCGTCGCGGTCGCCACCACGTTCGGCATCCTGGACGTGCTCAGCCATGCCATCACCGTCCCCACGTTCGGGCCCGAGCTCGCCGCATTGGTCGGGCTGGGCGTGGAGATCGACTATGCGCTCTTCATGGTCACCCGGTACCGGACTGCGCTGCGCTCCGGATCGGCCCCGGCGTAGGCAGTTCATGCAGGCCGCACCTATGAATAACGGGAAGAAACCCGTCATGGTTCCGCGTTATCGGGCGGAGATGCGCAATTTGTGTCAAGGAAGCGTCATTTAGCGGCAATCTGACGGCAAATTGCGCGCATTACTTGGGCATTCCGGCAGCCAGCTGTCTGGCCGAGCGGGTAGCGCCGGAGCGGCGAAGGACGCGCGGCTGCCGCATGGGGGCAGTGGCCCGCCTGGCCGGCCGGGCCGGCTGGCTTTCCCGCCGCGGCTGGCCGCCCATCCGGGGTGAAAAGCACGCCAACCGGGGTATCAGGGGTGCCCGGCCCGCAGTAACGTCGATGTACATCCCGCCACAGGAGGCTCAATGGGCTACGTGCTGACGGCTGCCATAGTCCTGGCCGTGGCGTTCGCCGTCGCGGGCGCCCTGCACGTACACCACGAGACCCGCCCCGCTGACCAGCCGTCCCGGGTAGTAACGAGCACCGTCGTGCGCCGGGCGCGGAGCGTCACGGCTGGCGATCACTGCCTCTGCGGCGGCACGGTAGGGAGAATCGCCGACCAGTCAGGGGCGCTGCTGGGCTGCACGGGCTGCGACCGCCTGTGGACCCTGGACGGGCGCAAGATCAACAAGATCGTCCGGCGCTGACCGGGCGCCGTCCGGCCGCGCGGCCTGGCCCCGCCATTTGCCGGATACCGGTCCTGCCTATTCACGTGGGCCGGCCATCGGTTCCGCCGAATACCAGCCGATCGGCCGGCGGCCGTTCCCGGAGACAGTTCCTGCCCGCCCTCAGGCGAAAGCCTGCAGGATTTATCCGTTGAGGTCGACCGGCTCAGCATCAATCTCTGTCCCGAGATCGTCGGCGGCGGCAGCCGCCTCCTCGACGATGGCCTTCCGGCCTCCTCATGGACCCTCTCCGACGAGGCTGCCAGCGAAAGCGGCGCTATCTGGATGCACTGACACGAAAACTGGGTCCCCGGTGGGCGCGCGGACCCAGTTTTCACGTCCCACGGCAGCGCCACGCAGTGGAGCATGATTTCTAAGACCGCATCCGCGAACGCCCCTGACCCGGCGCGGCGCGGCCGTTGCCTGCGGGCCGGCGGCCGGACGCGATGGGCTTCCCACCCGGGGTGCCGGGCTCGATGCCATCTGCCGATCATTTCAGCCCGGGCGGCCTCGGTCACGATCGCGGCGAGAGAGCGCGGCGGTTCGCCCACGGCGAGATGACGCAGGCACAGCTGGCGGAGCGCGTCGGAGTAACACGCCAGACCGTCATCGCGATCGAGCAAGGTCGCTATTCGCCGTCGCTGGAGATCGCCTTCCAGATCGCCCGGGTGTTCGGGTGCCGCTCGGCGAGGTGTTTCAGTACCCCGACGGCGAGGAAGGGCCGCGATGAAGGGCCCAAGCCGCCAGACATAGGCGGCAAGAAGACCGTGCCCGCCGCCAGCCTCACGGCCAGGCCGGCCCCGTCATTTCCGTATTATCCGTAATTATCCGGTACTTTCAGAAAGTACCGTCCGCAGATATGAGAACTAGTAGTAGATGGTATGGGTTGTTTTATTCCTGAGAGCCGGCCGGCGTTAGTGAAATTTCGCTCTAAAGCCGGCTTCTGCGCGTACGGTAGGTACCCCAAAGGCACCCAAGGGGAGGGGCTGCCAGATGTGGCATGCCAGCTCATCCGGCGCAGGCGCCGGTTATCGGACCCGGCTCGCCGCGGCGGGCACAGTAGTAGCCGCCGCGTTAGCGGGCATGTCGATAGCTGGCGTCCCGGCGGCGTCGGCGAGCCCGAGCGAGACGGTCATTGTCACCGCCGACGGGCTGTTGAGCCCGGCCGCGGCGGTACTGGAGGTGGGCGGCACCGTTCTGACCCAGTACCACCTCATCAACGGGGTCGACGCCTTGATCCCCACGGCTTCGGAGCCGCTGCTCGCGGCGCTGCCGGGCATCACCGTTACTCCTGATGCTTCGGTGAGTGTCAAGGCGGCACCGGAGTCGACCGGGCCCCATACGCCTTCTGATGCGTTCTTGCAGGAAACCGGGTCTACCCGGCTGGCCGCCGGTGGCGATACCGGCCAGGGGGTCACCGTGGCCGTGCTGGACACCGGTATCGCCAACCTGCCCGACTTCTCCGGGCGGCTGGTCGGCGGAGTGGACCTGACCAGCGGCAGGGGGCCATACCAGGACAGCTACGGGCATGGCACCTTCGTGGCCGGCCTGATCGCCGGCAACGGGGCCTCATCCGGCGGGCAGTACTCGGGTGAGGCGCCTGGCGCGAGGCTGGTGTCGGTCAAGGTGGCCGGGGCGGACGGCATGAGCCACCTGGGGACAATGATCTCCGGCCTGCAGTGGGCGGTCGATCACCGGAGCACCTACGGCATCAAGGTCCTCAACATCTCCTTAGGTTTCCAGCCCAGCATGTCCACGGTCAAGAACCCCCTGGACAACGCGGTAGAGGCGGTATGGAACTCGGGTATCGCGGTGGTGGCCTCGGCGGGCAATGCCGGGCCGTTCAACGGCACCATCCTCTCGCCCGGCGACGACCCGCTGGTGATCACGACAGGCGCCCTGGACGACATGGCCACGGCCCAGGTCGCCGACGACGAGATGACCGATTTCAGCAGCGTCGGGCCGACCTCGCCGGACGGCTGGGTCAAGCCTGACGTGATTACCTCGGGCCGGTCCGTGGTGAGCCTGGCGACGCCGGACTCGGTGATCTACAACGGCTACCCCTCGGCCCGGGTCGGCCCGGCGAACTTCGCCGGCTCGGGTACCTCGTTCAGCACGGCCATCACCAGCGGGGCGGTAGCGCTGGTGCTGGCCGCCAACCCGGGCCTGTCACCCAACCAGGTAAAGGCCCGCCTGCTCGGCACTGCCCGCCCTGGCCCGGTCGGCAATCCGTTCGCCGACGGCCACGGGGCTCTCGACGCCTACGCCGCGGCCACCTCGGGCGCGATGAACTTCAGCCAGTCGGCAGCCAACCTGGTGCCGACCTCGCCGGGCACCACGGTCTCACTGTCGCCCGCCCGTCCCGTCGACACGTGGAACCTGAAGCTGTGGTCGGGGATCTCCTGGAATCAGCCGCCGGCCACTGGCTGGGCGTGGAACGGCACAGCGTGGAACGGCGGCGACTGGAACGGCTGGGCCTGGAATGATAACGGATGGAGCGGCTGGGCCTGGAACGGCGCTGCGTGGAACGGCGCGAACTGGGTTGGCTGGGCCTGGAACGGCGCAGGATGGAACGGCTCTTCCTGGGGCGGCGCGGCGTGGAATGGCTCCGCTTGGACCAGCTCAGCCTGGGACTGACCGATGCCCGATCTGGTAGTCAAGCCATGAAGGTACCGCGTGCCACCGGGGCCGTCGTCGCTGCGTCGGTCCTGGGTGGTGCGCTTACCTTATCCGTCGCCGCAGGGAGGCAATCGGCCTCGTGGCACGTCGAGCAGAGCCAGTGGATGGTCGCAGCCGCGGTGGGCGCTCTTGCCCTGGGGAGCTGGGTGTGGCCGGTCGTGGTGTACCGGGGAGGCGAGTCCGCGGCCTTCAATATGGACGAGGGCTTCTTTGTGATCCTCGCCCTCCTCGTGCCACCGCTGGTCACTCTGGGGACCCTTGCCCTGGCGATCATCGTGGCGCAGGCCGCCCGCCGGCGCCCTTTGCTGAAGTCAGCCTTCAATGTCGGGCAGGTTCTGATTGCGGCGGGCCTGGGACTGGCCGTGAGCCGCAGTCTCGCTGCTCCCTCGAATTCCCTCACCACGGGTCAGATCGCGGCCATCATTCTCGGAGTGGGGGTGTACTTCGTCATCAATACGTTTCTCGTGGCCGCCGTTATGGTCCCGATGGGCGCGACCTGGAGAGAGCTCACCAGCGATCTTCCGATCCAGGTGACACATGCGGGCGCGGGAGCATTGGTTGGCGTGGTTCTGGCCCTGGCGATACAGGGTCACCCGTGGGCAGTGGCGCTGGCAATCCCGGGACTGATCATGGAGCGCCAGCTCATCAGCGCCCGGTTCGCGGCGCTGTACGACCGCGCCCGGATGGAGGGGCTGTACGAGGTAACCCTGGAGGCAAACCGGGGATTGCGGCAGCAGGCGGTGCTCGAGACGATCTTAGAGTCAGTACGGCGGCTGCTTCGTAGCCCAGAGGCGGCCCTGACATCTGACGACCCGGGCCCTGGTCAGCTGGCTGCGCCTATCACCGTTGCCGATCAGCGGCAGTGGCTGGTGGCGTGGGGCCGGCGCCGGGGCGAGCCCTTCGGCGATGCCGATCGGGGCCTGCTGAGAGCCCTCGCCGCCGTGGGCAACGGGGCGCTCAGCAATGCTGAGCTCTACCAGCAGGTCCACGTCGAGCGCGAGAGGCTCTCCTCGATCACCCTCAGCATCGGAGAAGGCGTCTGCGCCATCGACGCAGACGGGAAGCTGACCTTCGTCAACCGGGCCGCGGCCGACATGATGAGGCTGCCGTCGCTCAACATAACGATCGACGACCTGGTGAGCGATGGCGCCCTCACGGCACCCGACTTTCTGCTCGTACCGGCCAGCGAAGCCATGCGCACGGGCCGCACCATCCGGGAGGACGACGCCAGGTTCCCCGGCAAGAACGGCGGCACCATCCCGGTTGCGTATACGGCCTCTGCGGTCATGAGCGACGGCACACCGTCAGGAGCGGTGATCGCCTTCCGCGACATCACCGAACGCAAGGCCTTCGAAGACGAGCTCCACCATCACGCCTTCTACGACAGCCTGACCGGCCTGGCGAATCGCGGGCTGCTGGTGGAGCGGCTCGATCAGGCGCTGCGGCGGTCAGCCATGGACCGCAAGACCCACGCGCTGATCTTTGTCGATGTGGATCGCTTCAAGAGCATCAACGACAGCCTCGGCCACGTGACCGGCGATGAGTTCCTGGTGGCGATCGGGGCCCGCATGAAGGGGGTGGTGCGGAGTCACGACCTGCTTGCCCGCTTCGGCGGCGATGAGTTCGTGGTGCTGCTGGAGGACGTGGCCGGAGTGGACGTGGCGGTCGCCGCGGCGCAGCGCATCTGCGCCGCCGTTGAGCAGCCCATGGTGCTGCCCGACGGCTACGAGCTGGTCGCGAGCGTGTCGGTCGGCATCGCTCTTACCGAGCCGGGGAAAACCGCCGACGACGTGCTTCGCAACGCCGACGTGGCCATGTACGACGCCAAGGTCAAGGGCGGGGGCGGCATCTACAAGGTGTTCAACCAGGCTTCCATGGGAAGCCGCTCTTCCGAGCGGCTCCAGATCGAGGCCGATCTGCGCAAGGGGCTCGAGCGCGATGAGCTCGAGGTGTATTACCAGCCGTTCTACTCCCTCGACGAGCAGCGCATCGTGGGCGCGGAGGCGCTGGTGCGGTGGCGCCACCCCGCGAACGGCCTGATCAGCCCGATGAGCTTCATCCCGATGGCAGAGGAAACCGGACTGATACTGCCGCTCGGCCGTTACGTTCTGGACACAGCATGCCGGCAGGTGCGTTCGATCCGGGACCGGCTGGACGTGGACCTGCCCATCAGCGTCAACCTCTCACCTCGCCAGTTCCTGCCCTCGGAGTTGCTCATGTTCGAGATCACCGAGACCATGGTCATGGAAGACCTTTCCGGTGCTCGCGAGATCATGAAGAAGCTCAACCGGCTGGGCGTGCGCCTGGCCATCGACGACTTCGGCACCGGCCACTCCTCACTTGCGTACCTCAAGCAGTTCCCGGTGCACGAGGTAAAGGTGGACCGCGCCTTCGTGCAGGGCGTCGCTGAGAGCCCGGTGGACTCGGCGATCGTCCGTGCCATCATCGACCTGGCCAATGCCATGGGCATATCGGCGGTCGCCGAGGGCGTGGAAACCAAGGACCAGGCCGCTGGGCTCAGGATGCTCGGCTGCCCGGTGGGGCAGGGCTTTTACTTCTCGCGCCCGCTGCGCGCCGAGGCGTTCGACCAGCTGCTCACCCGCCACTTCGCGCGGACCGGGGGACCAAACGGGCGGGTGCTGATCAACCAGTGCGCGGGCACGCCGGGCAGCACCGCGGTACCCTCCGTCCTGGCCTGCCCTGCCGATGCCGCCACGCTGCATGGCTGAGCGCGCTGATCCGGCGCATGGCGGTCAACGTAGTCGCGTTGTCGGGCAGGTGAGCCACCCGGTTCGGTGATTCCGCGACGGGAACGCAACGGTCCGCAGCAGCGGCCGGCACGGCACGGCACCAGCGATCGCTGGGCAGGTAGCGAAGTATCGGTTCTAGGTGTCTGCGGAACGTCTGGTCAGGCGTGCGCGGTGGAAGACTACGGATGGTTATGGCGAGTAACCCTCGGGCTGCCGACCTGGTGCCTAACCGTTGCTGTCTTGCGGCCCAGCCTCGCTGGATCCTTCACGGGGCGGGGCAACCAGACGCCTCCGGTGGCCAGTCGCGCTGAGCCCCGGCCAAGTTCGAAGGGGCCAGGAACATGACCGATGGACTGGTACTACCACCCGGCAGCGGCCACCCGATCCGGGCTGCGAGCATGACCCTCAAGGTGGGTGCCGGGCAGTCGCGGAACTGGTCGGTGTTCGAGGCCGATGTCTCACCCGGGTTCGACGTTGGCGCACATCTGCACCGCGAGGCGGAGGAAGCGTTCTACATTCTGGAGGGCGAGCTTGACCTGCTCGCTTTCGAACCCCGCGTCCGGACCACTCGTAACTGGCGCAGCTGGGAATCAGGCGCCGGCGCCCAGGTAGCCCGGGGTGGCCCGGGAAGCTTCATGTTCGTACCAGCTGGATGCCCGCACGCGTTCGCGAACCCCGGACCAGAACCAGCCCGCATGCTCTTCCTGGTTACCCCGGCCGGCCACGAGCACTACCTCGAAGAACTCGCTGAACTGCTCGTTCAACCCGGAGCACCGGACCGGGCCGAAATAGCAGCCCTGCGCGCCCGCTACGACATCCAGCAGCTCACCGCCATGGTCCCAGGATAGCTATCAAACGATCTTAGGACGCTGGTCACTGACCGTTGAACCCCATGCTCGTGACCTGCTGCTCTACCCGCCTGGGTCAAGGGCACACGACAAGATTTGCAGGTCAGCACGCCGTGACTTGTGTCCGAGGCCGGGCCTACACCCTCGCCGACGAACTGGCAGCCGGCCGCACCGACCCCGAAACGGCGTTCCGCCGATGCGAAACCCGGCACCGGACCCTCGTGGACCCCAGGCAGCGGGGCTTCGCCGCAGCCGGCGCCCTGCTCATCCCGGCTACCCGGCGCGGAATCACGGTCCGGAACATGGCCACCCGCCTGTTTCCCATAATGACCGCTGCCGGGTCACTGCGCCGCCGCCTCCGGCCCGCCTGATCCAGACCACGGACATGGGGATCGGGACGCGATTCAGCGATACCGAGGGTCCCGCTCGTCCTTTGCCACGCCGCTGCCCGGGTCTTCACGGCGGGATAGCGCCGGATTCCGTTCGACCTCATGACGCGGCCCGAGCCGCCTGCGGTTTCGTCGTCGGTTGCGCGACCAGCGCCAGCACCTCGCGCGCTGTGAGATAGATCATCAATTAGAGAGTGTAAAACACCAGCCCTTTCGGCATCTTCTTGTCTGTGCCGCCCTGGACGTACTCGTTGAACTTCGCCAGGCTCGCATCATTGATGCCATAAAAGCCTTGGCCATGCTTGTGGCTTCTCCTGGTCCGTTGAATTATGGTGGTGACTAGCGTGCCCCGGTGATTCGCAACCCAGTCAAGGCTGGAATTGCCGCTAGCCTCGTGGCGATGGCAGTCGTAAACCGTCCGCAGGAATGTCGCCGGCTTACCGGTGAAGGATGATGTTTCGAAGCTTAGCCGGTGGCGGCTTGGGCCGTCTTCCTTGCCGTGCGAGGCGACAAACGGGTCAGGGTGTCCCGCAACGTCCTGAAGCAGGATCACGACGTGGTCACCATCGGCTAGGTCACCTTTTACCCTGTAGAGAACAACGAGATCGCCTCGCTTCGCGTCCTGCCTGCCGATGTGCGGCAGGTGCGAGAGCAGCGAACCCGTGAAGCCAGATCCATCGTAACCTCTTCCGTTCGGATCGGGGGCGCCGGCCCACTTGGCCATCATCGTTGCGAAGCCTGAGCAGTCTGTCGTGATCGGGAGATGACGGATCGCGATATTGATGGTCATCGGGCGCGATTCTTCATAGTGAATCGAGCTGGTGTTCTCAATTGCCCATTTGGCGTGCGAAACCATTCCGTTCCTGATCTCGTCTGTTGCTAGCATTTCTCACGTCCTAGTGTCCCCTGATGATGGAAGAAGATCTCCACCGCGCTCACCACAACCGTCCGGTCGGTATGATGCGCACCCGGATACGCTTCCGCTGACAGCGCTTGCGTCACGTTGTCTCTCACCCCGACGATTTCACAGCCGGCAGCAGGAGTCATCCGAGCTATCCCTCGTATTTGGACCGACGACACACGGTCCTACTCGCTGGGCGGCACGGTGCCAGCAACTTCCGGCCACCGCTGTCGGCCACGCCTGACCGCGCCCACGATGACCCTGGCCCCGAGCCCGATGATGATCAGATCGGCGATCATCTGGCTCGGTGACTACCAGCCGCGCCTGCCGGGTGGCAGTAGTGAACCCCGCCGCGGCACTGGGGGGGAAAGCGCGCGCGGCGGGGCCCCTTAAGCGACGAGGCGGGCGGTCCCGTGCTGCTCGCCCCGCCGAGTATGGCAGGTGCCCCCGCGCACAGCCTGAACCCCCCTGGGCCTCGATGCGGGCCGCCCGGCACGAACAGGCGCTGCGCTGCTAGCCATGCCGCCCTCGGCAGGACGAGGCATGCCCGGCGGCCCGCATCGGCCCCCCGCCTGGCCGCTGCGCGGCCAGGATCCCCTGCGCAGTGATGCTCACGCTGGCATGCGCAACTGGCATGCCGGGGATGTGGAGATCATGTGGAGACCGGCCAAGTTGGTTGTCGACCCGCACGCCGGCGGATCGATGCCCCGGCTCTGGTTGCGGGACTTGTGAACAGTGAAGTGTGCGGCGGGACTTCAATGAGCGAGATCGGCTAGCAACACGGCAATAAGGCGCTCCTCCATGACCGCGCGGCCATGTTCAGCCAGCAGCGCGGCCAGTTCTGGGTCCCATGGGCTGGCCGTCGTCGGTCCCGTAAGCGGCGTGGACTCACCAGTCTCGAGCGCATGCCGGTAGTCGGCTGCGGTCATTCGCCATGGCTGGGCGCTGTGGGAGGTGATAGCCGCACCGACGATGCGCAGCCCGGTCCAGTCGAAGTCGGCTCGCCAGTGCAATCGGGCGCCCTGTGTGACGGCAGAGCCGAGCAGCTTATGGCACGCGGCGCTCGGCATCCCCTCGGTGCACACCAGCGGCGGGCAGTCCGCCCCGAGGTCGGATGCTGCAACGCGGAGCACGGCGGGGTTCTCACAGACGAAGATGTCAGCGGGCACGGGCAGGACGTCCCCGGCGGCCTGCTGCTGAAGAGTGAGCCGGAACGGCACGCCGAACCGGCTGGCGTCGTTCAGCCACCCCGAGACCAGGCCGGAACTGCGGCACGCCACGTTGAGCACCAGGACCTGGCTGGCAAGGTCGTCCGGGATGGCGCCGTGCATCTCCCACAGCACCCGCTGCCCCGCGCGGTCGCGCGGCATGGACTCAAGGCTCGAGCCGATTGCCAGCGCCCGCAGCACGAGGGTGGCGAGCGAACCGCCCGCAAGCAGTGCCTTGGTGTCGCCGGTGACCTGTTCGGCGAGCACCGGCAGCGGGACCGGGTTGCCCGGCGCGCGGCCGCCCAGGTGTTCCAGGATCCGCACCGCATGTTCGAGCAACCGGTCATCGCCGCGGCGCAGCAGCCTGGTGATCGTCCCGTCGGCCTCCAGCGCCGACCACCAGGAGCCGAACCATGCCTCGTCGGCGAGCATAGACTCACCGGCCGCCTCGATGGCCTCCGCGCGACGGCGTTGTTCCCGTTCCCGTTCGGCGGGCCTGTCGCGCAGCGGGCCGCCGAGCATGACCAGGGTGTTACGCAGACAGGTGCCGTACCGCTGGTGCAGGGCCGCGTCCAGTGTGGTGAGTTCGATGGTGAGCCGTCTCACTGTCTGCGGCCGGTAGCTGCCGGTGATGCCGATGACCACCCGCCGTTCGGCGTCGGTGGGTGAGTTCAGTCCGATCGAGCGGTCCAGTGCGCCACCGGTCCGCTCCAGGCTGCGCCGGGCCGCGGCGAGCAGCCGTTTCCAGCCCTCTGCGCGCAGTTCCGTCAGTTCCTCGGCCACGGTGCGTTCACGCCGCAGCGGTGATCGTCCGTCGGCTGCCGGGCGAACCGAGCGCGGCGGACAGCTCGCCCACCTCGTCGGCGAGCAGCTGCGCGCCGTCCCACACCAGCAGCAGTGCGCTGACGGTGTGTTCGAGGGGAGAGTGCGCCAGGTCGTAGTGCGCGGCGGCACGGACGGCGGCCTGGGTCGCCCACAGGTCGTAGCCGGTCATGAACAGGTCCAGGTCGAACTGGGCGGCCAGGCCCATCAGCTCGCCGCGGCCGGTATCGTCCACCCCGGCGAACGCCTCGTCGAGCGCGAGGAGGCGCGGTGCGTGCGGAAGTGCCGAGTTCAGCATCGCGTGCGCGGCAGCGAACAGCGGCAGGTGCAATGAGACCGCTTGCTCACCGCCGGACAGCTGGCTGTGCCGGGAGCGGGTCAGCTTCTCCTCGGTGCCCTCGGCGCTGACCATCTGGAACACGAACTGTCGCCAGCGACGGTAGTCCAGCACCTGGGCCAGAAGCTCCCGGTAGGGGAGCTCACGATGCCGGGCACGAGCGGTCTTGATCTGCGCGGCGAAGTGGCCGCGCATCCGGGCGAGGGCGTCCGGATTGAGCCGGGAGGCGTCGGCGTCCAGCAGCCCGCACACCGCTCGCTGCTCGTCGTCGAGCCGGTCCGCCAGCAGCCACCGCACGCCGACCGTCTTGCCCGAGGACATCTTCCGAGACCGCATCTCGGTGTTCATCGCCCTGATCAGGTCTTTGGCGTCCACGGTCCGCTCGTGGATTTGCTGGGCGAGCCTGGCCAGCAGCGCGTCCTCGAGGATGCGCTGCTCGGAGTCGGTCAGCAGCAGCTGCTGGTCGTGGCGGGCGATCGCGATGCGCTCCGCGAACGCGCCGACCGGGAGCGGGCCCTGCTCATCGGCGATGCGGACGATGATGACGCCGTCGGCGCCGTCCCACTCGGGATGGTAGTCCTGGCCGGCCGCGGTCAGCTGGGCCTGCAGATCCTCCAGCGCCCGGGTCAGCCGGGTGGTGGATATCTTCAGCGACGTCTCGGTCGGCGTGAGGTCGCGGGTGACCTCGAGGATCGCCTCGTGCACCCCGACCACCACCCGGGGCAGGTGATCACCGGCCCAGTCCGCCTCCTGCGCGGGCCAGGCCAGGCCCGGCGGGCACTTCAGCACGTCCAGCAGCTCCCGGGCGGCGAACGGCGCGAGGCCGCGCGCGGTGGCCCGCTCCTCCTCCGCTGCGACGCTGAGGGCGCGCCTGCCGCTGGCGACCCGCTCGGCGGTGGCGCTGACGGCCTTGATGGCCTCGACCTCGGCGGTGCGGGCGGAATCCTCGGCCGACCGGGTGGCCGTGATGCCCCGCTCGGCCTCTTCGATCTGTGCCATCACCTCTGTGGCCTCCTTGCCGACTGCGCCCCGCAGCGCCGCCAGCTTGGCGGCCTCCTCGGTGTGCCGGCGGCGGGCCGCCCGTTCGGTCTCGGCGCAGCCGCGCTCCTCATCGCCGGCCTGGTCCAGCCGGCCTCGGGCGCCGGCGGCGACGTCGCGCTGCCGCGTCTGCTCGCGGCGGCGGCCGGTGAGCTCGGCGGCCTTGGTCTCGAACCGCCGGGTGGCGGCCTCCACCCGGTCGGCCTGGTCCCATTCGATGGCGTGGTCGATGGCGGCGCGGCGCAGCGCTCGCTCGGTGACGGTGCATGCGGCCACCGACTCGTCGTAGCCGGACTGGGCGCCGTCGGCGCCCGCCCGGGCCGCGCGCAGCTCCCCGACGGCCTGAGAGTGCGTGCGCAGCGCGGCGGCGATCGCGGTGGTGCGGGGGAGCGCGGCGCGCGCCTGCGCGAATGCGGACAGCGTGTCGGCCAGCCCGCTGAGCTTCCTGTCGAGGCCGATCCGCAGCTCCTCCAGCTCAGTGATCCGGGCCTCGCACTCGGCGATGCGCGCGGCCCGGCGGCGGGCCCGGGCGGTCGCCCCGATGTACTCGGCATGGTCCTTGCGGTGCGCACCGGCGGTGACACCGTGGGAGTAGCGGCCGTCGGCGCCGATCACGGCGGCCGAGGAGAACAACTCGCCGTCCAGGGCGACGGAGGCTAGCACCGCGCCGATCCGCGCGGCGGGCACCGGGGTGTCGTCCTCGGGTACCAGCACGCGGGCGAGGCTGGCACCCGGCACCGGCGGGCCGGGGACCAGGTAGCCGTCGCTGTCCCCGGCGGTGACCTCGTGGCCGTCCGGCGTGATCCAGGCGTCGAGCATTCCGGTGGCTGCCAGCGCCGCCTCGAGCGCGGCGGCCTGCGTCTCGCCGACGTCGTCGGCGAAGCGGACCAGCCGCCACAGCGGCGCGCCGTCCCGGCCCGACCGGTCGGCAGCGCGTCCCGGGTGGGCCGGCGGTGCTTCGTCGCGCTGCGCGGCGATCCGGTCTCGTTCCTCGGCGGCGCGGTCCCGCTCGCCCTGCGCGACGGCGCGCTCGGCGCGCAGCCGCGCCTGCTGGTCACGGACGGCCTGCGCGGCGGGGGCGGTCGCGTCGGCGAGGACCGACTCGAGATTGGCGGCATCCGGGTCGCCGAATGCCTCGATGGCCGCGCTTAGGCGCTCGGTCAGCTCCCGCATCGCGGTCTCGTCCAGCACGTCGACGTGGTCGGCCGCCCACCGCGTCAGTGCCGCCTGCGCGTCGGCGCGGGCTGCGGCCACCGCGTCGGCGGAGGCCTGCTCGGCCTGCCCGGCGCCGGTCACCGCGACCAGCGCACGGTCGAGCGCGAGCCGGGCCAGATCGCGGGCGTGCTCGGCCCTGCGGTGTGCCTGGAGCGCGGACCCTACCGCGCGGACGGCCTCCAGCCGGGCGGTGACCCGGGCGCCGGCGCGCTCGGTGAACCCGTCGGCCACGGCGTCGGCGGGCTGCCAGCCAATCCCGGCCGCGGCGGCGTGATCGGCGAGCTCGGCCGCGGTGCGGGAGACCACCGACTCCAGGTCGGCGAGCACCGCCGCGGCCTGCTCGGCGTCGGTCCGGGCCCGGGCGGTCGCCGCGCGGCGCCGGGCGAGCTCCGCGGTGGCCTCGGCGGCGGCCCGCTCGTTGGTGCGGACCAGCCGGTCCAGGTCGGCGAGTTGCTCGACCGCCTGGTAGGCGCTGCTGGACTTCAGCTGGTCGAGCCGGGCGCGCAGCCCGGCGGCGGCGTTCTCCGCGTCCTCGCGGCGTGCCTGCGCCTGCGCCTGCTCGGTTTCGGCGCTCGCCAGGGCGGTGATGTCATGGGCGAGCTCGGCGCGCTGCTGCGCGCTGGCCTCGCGGCGGCGGGTGAGCGCATCGGCAGCCGACCGGGCGTGGGTGCGCAGGTAGGTGGTGTAGGAGGCGAGGAAGGCGCGGGTCGCCTCGTCGGCGGCCGTCAGCCCCTCCAGCGTGGTGGCAACCGCCTCCATGTCGTCGAACGAGCGGGCCGCTTCGGCGATCAGGTCGTCGTCGACCGGGCGCAGCCCGTCGGTGAGCGTGTCCGACAACTTCGCCGGGTCGAGGTTCTTGGCTAGCTGGGGCCGCCGCAGCGTCAGAATCAGGGTGAGCAGCTGCTCGTAGCGTTCCCGGCCGAGGCCGAACAGCCGCTGGTCGATAGCAGCCCGGTAGTCGGTGGCGGAGGCGTGCAGGCTCGACTCCCCGATCTCCTCGGCGAGCTGCTTCCTGGTCATGGGCCGGTCGTCGCCGGTGATGAGCGAGAAGTCCTCGCCGACCCGGCCGTCGGCGAGGAAGTGCCAGCGAACCGGGGTGTCGCGGTGCCTGGCGGCGTGCAGGCCGACGCCGATGGTGACGGCCTCGCCAGTGTCGCGATGCCGCAGCTCCAGCCATGCGTAGCCGACTGCGTTCTCGCCGCCGCGGAACAGGAGGTTGGCCTTCATGGTCCGGTCCTCGCCGGCGAACGGGTTCAGCCGCTTCGGGTCGATCCGGCCGTCCAGCACGAACGGGAACAGGACCTCAAGCGCCTTGGTCTTCCCGGAGCCGTTCGGGCCGCGCAGGATCAGCCAGCCGTCGGCGAAGCAGAACTCCTCGTCCCGGTAGTCCCACATGTTGATGATTCCGGCCCGGGTGGGTTGGAAGCGGGTCATGCGGAGCCTTCCTTCGGGGTCGGTGCGCGGTGCGTCGGGGGAAAGGGGCGTCGCCGGGGCTCAGGATGCGCCGGCCGGGTTCTTGATGTGCGCGGTGATGCTGCGATAGCGGGCCAGCAGCGGCAGCACCAGCATGCCTCCGTCCACCCTCGCCACCAGGCCCAGCGATGCGAGCAGCGCGACCGCCTCGGCCAGCAGGCGGCCCGGGTCGGCGGCCTGCTTCTCCGCCATTCCGGCGCCGAATTCCTCGACCAGCTTTCGCAGCTCGGTGCGCAGCCACACGTCGCTGAGGAACGGGTAGGCGACGTCGTCGGGCTCGCCGCGTTCGTCGGATCCGGGTTCGGTGCCGGCGCCTCCGGAATCGGTTCTGGCGCCGTCCCCCGGCCCGGAGTCGCCGGACTCCGGCCGCCATGCCTGCACGGCGAGCAAGTCGGCGACGCGGCCCCGGTCCGGCCGGGCGGCGTCGATCCGCTGGGCCGCCTCGGCGAGCCGTTCTGCGGCGGTGGCCGCGGGCAGGCGTTCGATCTTGGAGCTGTGGTGCTGCAGGTAGCCCGCGATCCGCGCGCACAGCAGCAGCGCGGCCTGCGCGACGGTGCCGGTCGACGGGAACGCCACGTCGGTGAACCGCTGCCCGGCGTTGACCAGCGCCACGCCTTCGGCGCGCCGCTCCAGGCCGAGGCCGGTGAGCCGCTCGACGTCCTCGGCCAGGCTCGCCGAGCGGAGCTGGCCGCGCAGCCCCTCATCGACATCGGGGTAGTAGACGACCGGCTGCTCCACGACGAGTCGCCGGGCTTGCCGAGCGTTCACGCGCCGCCGCTCCTCCCGGCCCTGGGTCGGCGCGGAGCCGCCGGGGCCATCCAGCAGCTCGGTGACCGAGTTCAGATGCTGCAGCACCCGGCTCGGCGCGTAGATGGCACCGACCACTTCGCGGTCGATGTCGTAGAGTGCCTCGGCGCGCTCTGGGTCGTTGACCCACTCGATGGCCGAGCCATCGGCCGTCTGCAGGGCGCCGCGCGCCTCCAGCCAGGAGACCGCGTCCACGAACGCGTCCCGGTCGGGCTTGCGGCCGGTGTCCATTCCCAGGCCGTCGATGCGCCCGGCGTCGGCGGCGACCGCGTCGGCCAGCTCGCTGAGGGCGATCTGGGTGCCGGAGCGGCCCAGCGCGGACAATGTCAGCACCAGGTAGGCGTAACGGCGGCGGTCGAACGGGCGCCGCGCCCGGGTGACCGCCGGGCGGGTGCCGTCCAGCGCGTCCTGCACCCGGCGCAGCCGGATGGTGTCGCCGTTGGCCAGGAGCGTGTAGCCGAGGACCTCGCCGAGGTCGGCCCGCAGCTGCCTGACCCACTTGCGCACGAGGGGGAGCGTCGAGGCGTCCGGGTACAACGCGGTGATCAGCGGGTGGCGCAGCACCAGCCGGGCCGCCTTCTGATACTCGGCCAGCTCGAGCGCGTCGACGTCCGCGGCGACCCTCATCCGGCGACCTCCACGGCCAGGCCGTCCAGATGCAGTCGGCCGCGGACCGTGTGCACGGTCGTGGATCCGGGGGCGGGCCGCAACACCAGGCGCACCCCGTGCGCGGACCCGCTCGCGGTCCGGCTGACCGGGACCCGCGCGGACAGCGCCACGTCCATCAGGCTGAGCAGCGCCTGAGCCTCCGGCTCGTCCAGCACCCGGCCGTAGACGCCGTCACCGGCCAGTGCCGCCGCCGCGGTGCGGCGCTGCGCGGTCGCCTTCAGCTGCTCGGCGCGCAGCCGCTGCCTCTCGTCGTCGTTGCGCTGGATCCGGCCGGGGCCGTGCAGCCCAGGGGCCTTGCCGTTGCGCACTAGCGTCCGGGACAGCTCCACCGGCTCGGCGTCCCACCATGACAGTCGGCTGCCGATCGCCTCCGGGTCCTCGTGCACAGCCGAGACGTGCCGGGGGGCGCCGAGACCGAACACCGCCTGGAACAGCGCGTGGGCGTCGTCGTCGGCTGGGCAGGCGGTGAACCATTGCGCCAGATGGCGCAGCTGGCTCTCCCGGCTCACCCCGCCGCGGCGCGACTCGGTGACCCTGCGCAGCAGGGCCGTGACGTTGGCGATCGCCGTGACCGTGGCGTCTTGCAGGCGTTCGGCCTCGCTGCGGCGACTGGCACCGAACCATTGCACCAGGCCGCCCCAGCGCGCCGCCCAGTCAGCGACCCGTTCCTCGACGCCGCGGAACAGCGAATCGTCGGCCTCCGCGGCGAGCCGGGCGAGGCGCTCGGTGCCGGTGGCGTCCACCTCGGCGACCGCGGCCGCCAGGAGCGGTGCGAACCGGGTCAGCTCGGAGTGAAACTCCCGCATGTGGGTGAGCAGCGCGTCCTTGTGCGCCAGGAACACCTCGGGCCGGGTGTCGTTGGTGCGCGCCAGATCGCCCAGCATCAGGTAGAACCGGGCGGCGCGCTGTGCCATGTCGGCGAGCACGCCATCCAGCCGGGACAGCTTCCGGTACACCTCGGCAGCGTCCCCGGACCGCACCGCCTCGGCGAGCGCTCGCAGGTCGGCGAGGATGTCGGGGAACACGAGGCGGGACAGCTGGGCGTCTTCCAGGCTGGCCGTCAGCACCTCTTCGACGGCCTGGAACGCCCGGTATCCGGCCTGGGTGAACTGGTAGACGTAGTGCCGGTTGCGGTACTCGGCGAGGTTCGCGGCGCGGGTGCCGTCATAGGAACGGTCCAGCACCTGCCATTCGGCGAGGGCGTCCAGCAGCACCTGCACGTCGCCGACGGTGGCTGCCTCCGGGTGCTCGGCGGCGAGCTGGCCGAGTACCGTCCAAGCGTCGGACGCGTGCATTAGCACCTGGTAGTTGGCCCTGGCCCGGTC
>WNGA01013193.1_pt1 | contig 21105 bp, 16 predicted proteins | sample 5400061 | NCBI WGS metagenome assembly WNGA01 (sample SAMN13153366, study PRJNA577476) | soil metagenome | isolation source: 100 cm soil or saprolite under grassland replicate 2 | place: USA:California | collected 2016-06-15
TCGAACCAGCGACCAACCGGTTAACAGCCGGTTGCTCTACCGCTGAGCTACCGGGGAACAGCGCAAAGCAGCAAGGTCCGCGTATAACAAAGGGCATTCGGCTTGCAAAGGAGTAAATGCCGGCGTCGGCGAAGGGCAAAAGCGTTGCGCAAATTGACGCGGCCGCCGAGTGGGCCGCCGCAACGTTCATGGCACGCCGTGGTCGCGCGCCGTGGCCTTACCGGGCTTCGTTCGCGGCGATGCGCGGGATGTCTTCGCGCTTGATGCCGCGGTAAGCCAGTTCGGCGTCGGACATGGCGGACAGCAGGTCGTACCGGTGCGCCATGGCGCGCGCGAGCCGGATGCCGCCGAGAAATTCGGCGATCGGGCGGAAGAACCCCTTTGCGGCTCTGCGGCGCCGGGGCGGGTCCCGGGCAGCGGATTGGTCAGGAGAAAGGTTTTTTGGGTCGCGTGAAGGGGACTTTAGAACGCGCGCCGGCGCCCTGCGTACCAGGCGACGGCGAACAGCAAGACGGCCACCACCGCGGCGGCGATGCCGTGCTTGACGCGCGCACGGGTCAAACCGGGCTCGAAGCCGGGGAAAAAACCCGGAAGCGAGTCGGCGGGCACGATCCAGTAAATGGCCGCGACCACGAAAAACAACAGTCCCAAGAGGATCGCGGCCGTCCGCATGTGGAATTCTCCCGGGTGTCAAAAAAATTGTGGAGGCCACGCCCGGAATTGAACCGGGGTACACGGTTTTGCAGACCGTTGCGTAACCACTCCGCCACGTGGCCCAAAGATCCGTCGCCCGGTCTTCGGCCGACGGTGACGCCGTTGGCTATATAGGACGCGCGCCGAAGCGGCAACAGCCGCGCCTTTCCTGCCCCTTTCCTGCCCCTGTTCCGCACTTCGAAACGCGTCATGCGCTGTGATCGCTTCGGCACGGGCAAGCCCGCGTATCCGAGCCGATCAACCGGCGTCCGCGTCGCCTTGCCTTTTCGCGAGGCCTGCCGCACAAGGGCTGCGGCCGGAGGTGCGGGAATGGACTTCGTGGTAGCGCGCAACAACATGGTCGACGGCCAGGTTCGCCCCGCCGACGTCACCGACCTGCGCATCCTCGCGGCGATGCTCGACGTTCCGCGCGAGCGCTTCGTCTACCCCGATCAGGCCGAGCATGCCTATGCCGATCTCGATCTGCCGGTGCTGGCTGAACCTGTCGGCGCCGCGCCACGATCTCTTCTCCAGGCGAGGAACCTCGCCAAGCTCATGCAGGCGGCGGAGATCGAGGCCGATGATCTGGTGCTCGACGTCGGTTGCACCACCGGTTACGGCGCGGCGGTGCTGGCGCGGCTCGCTGCCGACGTCGTGGCGCTCGAACAGGATGCGACCCTTGCCGCATTCGCCCGTCAGGCGCTGAGCGAATTCGGTATCCGCAACGCGGCCGTGGTGACCGGACCGCTCGCCGCCGGCTGGCCGGCGAAGGCGCCCTATGACGTCATCCTGCTCGAAGGCGCGACCGAGATCGCGCCGCGCATGCTGTTCGATCAGCTCAAGGATCGCGGGCGCCTCGTATGCATCGAGGGCCGGGGGCTGGCGCGCAAGGCGATGGTTTACCGCTCGGCCCGCGGCGTGGTCAGCGGCCGTTCGGTATTCGATGCCGCGGCGCCGCTTCTGCCGGGATTTGCCGAGCCTCCCGCCTTCGTCTTCTGATAGTCGTAGGATGGGCTGAGGCGCCTGACGGGCTTCCGGTCGGCCGCTGCCCTGAGCGCCGAACCCTCGCCGCTGTGGCGGCTCCCCTCGCGATCGTTGTGACGATCGCTCGCCCACGCGGTCTACCGCAGGGACCCGTGGCGGGCACGGCGCGGATCGTTCGCACAATGCGGATCTGCGAAGCACGGGCCGCACCTTTGCCCACCCTACGGTAATTCTCACCGTCAGATGGCCGTCCGCCCGAGGTGTGGCGCGGATGCGCCAGCGAAAATCTTTCCGCGCCGCCGGTGTCCGGCGGGGGGTTTCAACCCGGTCGCAAGCCGCGTAAGTTTCGAGACTGTAAAAATCCGGGCTAGTTGGCACCAACGGAGCGTCGGGCGTCGGGCCGCGCCGGCTTGATGGGAAGCCGCCTGCGGCGGGGTGGTTCAATGGCGGGTGTGCGAGTACGGCCGGCGATCGGCGCAGCAGCCATCGTCGCCATCGCGTTTGCGGGCATGTCGCGTCCGGCGGGGGCGGACACGTTGCTCGGCGCTCTCGCGCAGGCTTACCACGGCAACCCGCAGCTCAACTCGCAGCGCGCCATCGTTCGCGCCACCGACGAAGGCGTGCCGCAGGCCCTGTCGGGGTTCCGCCCCCGGTTCGGCGCGACCGCCGACGTGGGCTCCCAATACAACGACGTCACCACGATTACCGGCAGCGGTCCCGTGCGCTCGCAGGGCGTCACCACGCCGCGCGGCGTGGGCGTGACCGCGTCGCAGACCCTGTTCAACGGCTTCCAGACCGCCAACCGCACGCGCACCGCCGAGAGCCAGGTGTTCGCCGCGCGCGAGACGCTGCGGGTGATCGAGCAGACGGTGCTGCTCGATGGCGCGACCGCCTACATGAACGTGCTGCGCGACGCCGCGATCCTCGAAGTCCAGCGCAGCAACGTTCGGGTGCTGGGAGAAACGCTGCGGCAGACCCGCGACCGCTTCAACGTCGGCGAGGTGACGCGCACGGATGTGGCCCAGTCGCAGGCCCAGCTCGCGGCGGGCCAGTCCCAGATGCTCGGAGCCGAATCCAACCTGACGACGTCCCGGGCGACCTACCGGCGGGTGATCGGATCGGAGCCGGGCAATCTCGCTCCCGGCATGCCGGTCGATCGCCTCTCGCCGCGGACGCTCGCCGGAGCCATCGATGCCGGCATCGCCAGCAACCCGTCGGTGACGGCCGCGATGTACGGCGTCGATGTGGCGCAGCTCCAGGTCAAGATCGCCGAGGGCGTGCTCTACCCGGTGCTGACGCTCGAGGGCAGCGTGCAAAAGCGCTACGACGTCTCGCTGGCGATCACCGAGCAGTTCACCACCGCGGTGGTCGGCCGCCTGACCATCCCGCTCTATCAGGGCGGCACCGAATATTCGGCCATCCGCCAGTCCAAGGAGACGCTCGGCCAGCGCCGCCTCGATCTTGCGACCACGCGCGATCAGGCGCGCGCGACCGTGGTGCAGGCGTGGGGCCAGCATGAAGCCGCCAAGGCGCAGATCCAGGCGGCGCAGGAACAGGTCACCGCTTCCGAGGTCGCGCTCAACGGCGTGCGCGAGGAAGCGCGCGTCGGCCAGCGCACCACGCTCGACGTGCTCAATGCGCAGCAGGCCCTGGTGAACGCGCGCGTGGCGCTCGTCACCGCGCAGCGCGACCGCGTGGTCGCCTCCTACACCTTGCTCGCCGCGGTCGGCCGCCTCTCGCCGCAGCTGCTGGGGCTCGGGATCCCGGTCTACGACCCGATGGTTCACTACCAGCAGATCCGCGATGCCTGGGGCGGCGTGCGCACGCCCGACGGGCGATAGCTCGGCCGCGCCGATCTCTCAAGCATTGGTAGGCTGCGCCGTTCCTGTCCACAGGCTGTTGCTTGCGTTCGGCTTTCGCACTGCGGTAGTCGCTGTCATCCTGGTGACGTATGGGCGCCGTGTGATTCGCTTGACAAAAGAGCCGAAGGCACGCGCCCGGGTGGTGACGAGGATGCGGCCATGAGCCAGCCCGCGAAAGCGCAAGAGCCGTCGATGGAGGAGATCCTCGCCTCCATTCGCCGCATCATTGCCGATGACGATCAGGCCAAGCCGCAGAAACCGGAGCCCGCGCCCGCGCCGAAGCCTGCCGCGGTTGCGCCGCCGCCTGCAGAGCCGCCAGCGCCGAAGCCGGCGGTTCCCGAGCCGGCGGCGATGAGCCAGGACGACATCGATGCGATGCTGTCGAGCTTCGAGCAGCCCGCTGCCGCGGCGGCGCCGGCGCCGGAGCCCGAGCCTGACGTCTTCGATCTCACCGAGGCGATGGCGACGCCGGAGCCTGCGGCGCCCGCGTTCCGCACCATCGGCGAGCCCGACCTCATGTTCGCCGAGGAGGCGCAGCCCGAGCCGGAGCCAGAGCCAGAGCTCGAACCTGAGCCAGACCCCCCGCCCGAGCCGGAGCCTCCACCACCGCCAGCTCCGAGCCGGGCGATGCAGGCGGTGCGCCCGGCCGCGCCGGCCTCTTCGATCATGTCGTCCGCCACCAGCGCTGCCGTCGATGCCGCCTTCAACAGCCTCGCCCAGACGGTGCTGGTGCAGAACGCCATGACGCTCGAGGACCTGGTGAAGGAGATGCTGCGGCCGATGCTGAAATCCTGGCTCGACGACAATCTCCCCAATCTGGTCGAGCGGCTGGTGCGCGCCGAAATCGAGCGCGTGTCGCGCGGAAGAGGCTGACGCGGCGGCTTTGACATCGACCTATCCGCGTAGGGTGGGCAAAATCGCTTGGTCGACCATCAAATGGTGGGCGAGCCGCCACAGCGGCGAGGGACGGCGCGCTGGTGATTTTGCCCACCGTTGGTAGGCCATATCAGCGCGCCTTTGATTTGCCCACCCTACGAAGCGCTCCGTCGTCTGAGTTTCGCCGCGAACCACCATCCCAGCACCGGCAGCAGCAGCGCGACGACGAGGAATACGGGCGGCGCGCCGCTCCCGTCGATGACCGGCGCAATCAGCGCGACGCCCACGGTCTGGCCGAAGTAGACGGCGGCGGAAAACAGCGCGACTGCGGTGCCGCGCGCCTGCGGCGTCACCTGCGTCGCGTTGGTCTGCAGCGTATTGTGCAGCATGTAGAAGCCGAGCCCAATCAGGGTCACGGCGACCGGCGCGATCCAGGCGGCCGGCGCCAGCGCGAGCGTGAGGTAGGCAAGCCCGAGGATGATGCTGCCATAGAGGGCGAGGCCGGTCTGCCCCAGCCGCGGGACAAGCTGCTGCGCGGTCAGCGCGTAGATCAGGCCGCCGACCCCGAACGTCCCGACCACCACGCCGACCCAGGTAAAGCTCAGGCCGAAGCGCAGGTGCAGGTCGGCGCCGATATAGGCGAATGCGCCGAACGTGAGCGCCGTCTCGCACGCGACCGCCAGCATGAGGATACGCGCCCAGGGGCTCGCGAGCACCATGGCGTAGCCGGCCATGAACCCGTGTCCTTCGTGCTGGGCGGGTGGGCGCGTCATCGGATTGGTAGCAAGCTCGCGGAACAGCGCGAGGGCAGCGACGGCGAACATCGCTGCCAGGACGAAGAACATGGCGCGCCAGCCGAGCAGGTCGCCGATGATGCCGCCTGCGGCCTGGCCGAACAGCTGCCCGGTGATCTGGCCGGACATGTAGCGCGCGAGCACCTGCTGGCGCCGCTCGTAGGGTGTCACGTCGCCGATATAGGCCATGCCGAGCGGAATGATCCAGGCGGCGCAGGCGCCGGAGGCGACGCGCGCCAAGGTCAAGGTGGCGAGCGACGGCGCGAACCCGCACAGCATCACGAACACGCCGCACAGCGCGGTCGCGATCGCGATGACGCGGTATTTGGCGAAGCGGTCGGCGACCGGCCCGGTGACGAGCTGCATCGAGCCGTGCATCACCGTGTAGGCGGACACGATGATCGAGGCCGCGCCGATGCTCGCGCCGAGGTCGGCCGCGATCTGCGGCAACAGCGAGTCGGCGGAGCGAACCATCGCCTGGCTGGCAAAGCCCGCGACCGCCAGGAAGACGATGGCGCGGGTGGGGGACTGGTGGGACGGCGACAACGGTGGGGACACGGGGGAGGTCGGAGGGTGAAGGGGAGGGCACTATACCGGACATCGTGCTCCGCTGTTGACAGCGGACCGAGCGGCGGCATTGTGCCGTGCCGTAAGTCAACACTGGCTGCCGAAGAGTGACGATGGAGAAGACCTACAACCCCGCCGAGGTTGAGGGCCGCATCTACGCGGCCTGGGAGGAGGCGGACGCGTTCCGCGCCGGCCGACCGGAGCGGCGGGGTGCGGCGCCGTTTTCCATCGTCATTCCGCCGCCCAACGTCACCGGCTCGCTGCACATGGGGCACGCGCTGAACAACACGCTCCAGGACGTGCTCGCGCGCTTCGAGCGCATGCGTGGGCGGGACGTGCTGTGGCAGCCCGGCACCGACCACGCCGGCATCGCCACCCAGATGGTGGTGGAGCGCCAATTGATGGAGCGGCAACAGCCGGGCCGGCGCGAGCTCGGGCGCGAGGCCTTCATCAGGCGCGTGTGGGAATGGAAAACGGAGTCGGGCGGCGCCATCATCAACCAGCTCAAGCGCCTCGGCGCCTCGTGCGACTGGTCGCGCGAGCGCTTCACCATGGACGAGGGCCTCTCGCGCGCCGTCCTCGAGGTGTTCGTCGACCTCTATCGCGCAGGCCTCATCTACAAGGACAAGCGGCTGGTCAACTGGGACCCCAAGCTGTTGACCGCGATCTCCGATCTCGAGGTCCAGCAGGTCGAGGTCAAGGGGCATCTCTGGTACATCAAGTATCCGATAGAAGGCCTTGAAAATACGTACATAACCGTCGCGACGACGCGGCCGGAAACGATGCTCGGCGACACCGCCGTCGCGGTCCATCCGGATGACGAGCGCTACCGGGACCTGATCGGCAAGAACGCCATCCTGCCGCTGGTCGGCCGCCGCTTGCCGATCGTCGCCGACGAATATTCCGACCCGGACAAGGGCACCGGCGCGGTGAAGGTGACGCCGGCGCACGACTTCAACGACTTCGAGATCGGCAAGCGGCATGACTTGCCGCAGGTGAACATTTTCGACGTCGAGGCGAAGCTGAACCTGAAGGACAGCACGGGCTTTCTCGCGCGTGTGCCGGCCTCGCCCGACCTCGACGCGACGCTTGCCTTGCATGGCCTCGACCGCTTCGCGGCGCGCAAGAAAATCGTCGAGCTGCTGGAAGCGCAGGGCCTGATCGAGAAGATCGAGCCGCACGTCCACGCGGTGCCGCACGGCGACCGTTCGGCGGTGGTGATCGAGCCGTTCTTGACCGACCAATGGTACGTCAATGCCAAGGTGCTGGCGGTGCAGGCGATCGCGGCGGTGCGTGAAGGCCGGACCAGCTTCGTGCCGAAGAACTGGGAAAAGACGTATTTCGACTGGATGGAGAACATCCAGCCTTGGTGCATCTCGCGCCAGCTCTGGTGGGGTCACCAGATTCCCGCCTGGTACGGCCCGGACGGCAAGGTGTTCGTCGCCGAGACCGAGGAGGAGGCGGTCTCACTCGCGCTGGCCCATTACGCCACGACCGAGGCGATCACGCCCATGCAGGGCCACGACATGGCGCTCGACCCGGAAAGCCGCGCGCCGTTCCTCACCCGCGACGAGGACGTGCTCGACACATGGTTCTCCTCGGCGCTGTGGCCGTTCTCCACCTTGGGCTGGCCGGACGAGACGCCGGAGCTTGCGCGCTATTACCCAACCAGCGTGCTGGTGACCGGCTTCGACATCATCTTCTTCTGGGTCGCCCGCATGATGATGATGGGCCTGCATTTTATGCGGGAGGTGCCGTTCCGCGACGTCTACATCCATGCGCTCGTGCGCGACGAGCGCGGGGCCAAGATGTCGAAGTCGAAGGGCAACGTCATCGACCCGCTCGAGGTCATCGAAGAATACGGCGCCGACGCGCTGCGCTTCACGCTTGCCGCAATGGCGGCGCAGGGGCGCGACATCAAGCTTTCCGCACAGCGGGTCGAGGGCCACCGCAATTTCGCGACCAAGCTGTGGAACGCCGCTCGCTTCGCCGAGATGAATGCTTGCGTGCGCATCGAAGGCTTCGACCCGAAGAGCGCCAAGGAAACGCTCAACCGGTGGGTCGCGCACGAGACCGCCCGCGCGGCGCGCGAGGTCACCGAGGCGCTTCGTACCTACCGCTTCAACGAGGCGGCCGGCAGCCTCTACCGCTTCGTCTGGAACGTGTTCTGCGACTGGTACGTGGAGCTCGCCAAGCCCTATCTCACCGGCCCCGACGGCGCCGCCAAGGACGAGACGCGGGCCATGACCGCCTGGACGCTCGACGAGATTCTGAAACTGCTCCACCCGTTCATGCCGTTCGTCACCGAGGAGCTGTGGCGCGTGACCGGCGACGCCGTCATTCCGGGGCGAGCGGCCACAGCCGCGAGGGGCCGCGAAGCGGCGAGCCCGGAATCCACGCGCCGTAGCGCCGGGGTTATGGATTCCGGACTCCGGCCTTCGGCCCTCCCCGGAATGACGGGGAGGGAGTCCCTGCTCATCCTCGCCTCCTGGCCGCAGCACGAAGGGCTCGACAATCCGGCGGCCGAAGCCGAAATCGGCTGGGTCATCGACCTGATCACGGCGGTGCGCTCGGTGCGCGCCGAGATGAACGTGCCGGCGGGGACGCAAATCCCCTTGGCCCTGGTGACGGACAATAAGGAAATCGCATCTCGCGCAATGGCTTGGGGCGACTTCATCAAGCGGCTTGCGAGGATTTCCACAATCGATTTTCCCGCGGCCGCTCCGCCCCAGTCGGTTCAGGTGGTGGTGCGCGGCGAGGTGGTTGCGCTGCCGCTCGCCGGCATCATCGACATCGCCGGCGAGCGCGCCCGATTGCAAAAGGAGATGGCCAGGATCGCTTCCGACATCGCGCGCGTCGACGCCAAGCTCGCCAACGCCGACTTCATCGCCCGCGCGCCCGAGGAGGTGGTCGAGGGCGAGCGCGAGAAGCGCGAGGCGGCGCAAGGCCGGCGCGCCAAGATATCCGAGGCCCTGGAGCGGCTGGAGGGTGTGACGTAGCCGGTGTCCAAGCCCAAGCTCACGCTCGCATGCTGGGACTACGACCGCACCCGTCCGCTCATGGACGGCCGGGTGCAGCCGGACGGCATCGAGCTCGATATCAAGGTGCTGCGGCCGCGCGCGGCGTTCCAGCGGATGCTGGACGACAAGGAGTTCCAGGCCTCCGAGCTCTCGCTCGCCTCCTATGCGGCGCTCAAGGGACGCGGCGCGTGCCCGTTCGTGGCGATCCCGGTGGCGCTCTCGAAGATCTTCCGCCACTCGTGCATCTACGTCCGCACCGACGCGGGCATCCGCAGCCCGCAGGACCTCAAGGGCAAGCGGGTCGGTACCTCACAATATTCATCGACCGGCCTCGTCTTCATGCGCGGCATGTTGCAGCACGATTACGGCGTGAAGCCGGAGGACATGCACTGGTTCATGGGCGGGCTCAACACGTTCGTCGAGCCGCCGCTGATCCCGCTCAACCTGCCGCCGCCGATCCGCCTCGACTTCCTCAAAAGCGGCCGGACCCTGGAGCAAATGCTGGACGCGGGCGAGCTCGACGCGCTGCTGTCGCTCTATATCCCGAACAGTTTTCTCGGCGGTGCGCCGCATGTCGCGCGGCTGTTCCCGAACTACAAGCAGGTCGAGCAGGACTACTACCGCCGCACCGGCATCTTCCCGATCATGCACACGGTGGTGGTCCGTGAGGACGTCTATCGCGAGCATCCCTGGGTCGCCCGCAGCCTGTACCGGGCGTTCTGCCGGGCGCGCGACCTGGCGGTCGACGTGCTCTACGACACCGATGCGCTGCGCGTGGCGCTGCCGTGGCTCATCGATCATGTGGAGGAGACCTGGCAGGTCTTCGGCAAGGATTTTTGGGCCTACGGCCTCGAGCCGAACCGGCCGACCTGGACGGCGATCGGCCGTTACGTGCACGAGCAGGGCCTTTCGCCGCGTGCGGTGAACCCCGAGGAGCTGTTCGCGCCGGGGGTTGAAGGAGGATCGTGATGCGCATCTTCCTCGCCGGCGCCACCGGGGCGATCGGCCGGCCGTTGACACGGTTGCTGGTCGCGGCCGGCCACGCGGTGACGGGCACCACCCGCTCGCCGAACAAGGCCGCGGCGATCGAGGCCGCCGGGGCAACGGCCGCGGTCGTCGATGCCTACGACGGCGATGCCGTGCGCGCGGCCGTGGTGGCCGCCCGGCCGGAGGTCGTCATCCATCAGCTTACGGATCTGCCGGGCACCCGCGACCCCGCGACTTATCCGGCGGCGCTCGCGGCGGGCGCCCGGCGCTTCATCGCGCAGAGCGTCGCCTTCGCCTACCCGCCCGGCACAATGCCGTACCGCGAGACCGATCCGCTCGACTTTGCCGGCGAAGGGACCAGAGCCGTTCTGGTGCGCGGCGTCGCGGCGCTGGAGGCGCTGGCGACCGGCACGCCGGGCTTTGCAGGCATCGTGCTGCGCTACGGGTACCTGTACGGCCCCGGCACCTGGTACGCGGCGCCGGAAGGGCGCGGCTTCGTCCACGTGGATGCGGCCGCCCACGCCGCGCTCATCGCCGTCACGCGGGGGGCGCCCGGCGTCTACAACATCGCCGCGGACGACGGCGCGGTCGCCATCGACAAGGCGCGCGAAGAACTCGGGTTCGACCCGCAATTCCGGATCAAAGACGAGTTTTGAGCCGGGGGCGCGGGAGCAAAGCAAGCGACGTCACAAATAGCCGAGCCCGGGAATGAGCACTTGTTGAAACAAATCCTGTCGCCGGACATTGACCGGGTCCTTCGGGAACAAGAAGTCGAACAAGACATCGTCCTGCTTGAATTGCTTCAGAAGCCGGACGCCCTTCACGCAGGCAATCCTTTGATTGTCGATCTCGATCCCGGCAAACTCCATCGTGACCCAGTCGTGTTTGTAGTAAAACGCCGGCATGAACGCGACATAGTCGATCCCTTCGCGAGGGGTAACGACGAACATCTCGGCCAATTGGAATGTCGTGTCATTCGTGTAGTTGGAGGTGCCGATCGCAGCAACAAGCGTCGGCAGATTGGCGCATTTCGTCCCATCCACGTCGACCGCGATCACGCCCATCTCCACCCGCGGATTGAACGGCGCATCAACCGGGCGTTCACCGCCGGTCGACAGCGGTATGGCGGACAAAACCCGGATTCGCGTGGTTCCGGGGCGCACTTCCGACAGGTCGGTTTCCGCCCCAACGGTTTGCCGTTGAGCCCAATCCGCAATGAGCGGCCGAAGCGTGTTGACTTGATAGTGCCTTGCAAGCAGCAACACGAGGAGGACGGCGCCCACGACGGCGACCAGCACCAATCCTACCGAAGCGACGGCGCGTGCTGCCGATCTTGCCTGGGTGAGCGCGTCGGCATGGCTGCGTCTTACGCCGTAAACCGGGTGCTGAAGCAGCCTTGGAAGCGATGCAACCCCTCGTATTATGGCGTAAACGACGGTCAGCCACGCGATGAATGGGAATACAAGAATATAGAAGGTGTGACGCATTTCGAACTTCAATGAAACGACCGTCAAGACAACGCCCAACAAAATGAGGGCCGCGACCGCCGGTCTCAACCCGAAGGTCCAGGCGAGAAAACTCAAAAACGAAACGAACACGACGAGATTGATCACAAGAAGCCGTGCAGGCGGCTCCTTGGCCGCGGCGTCGTAAATGCGATCCAGAGGCTTTGCGACAAAGTCGTAAAAAAAGTTGCCGCGCGTGAAGGCGTAGATGCCTGTCCAGGGCGCAGGGCGGGCGTCAGCCGTCATGGGATAGGAAAGGTTTTGCCGATAGAGCAAGCTATTCGGCAATGTCATGAGATTGACGAAAGCGCCGATCGCACCCGACATCAGATCCGCTGGGATCAGCGAAACGATATGGAAGTAGTATTGTTTTGCGTGCGTCCAATAGGATCCCTGCGCAAATTGCACGTTCTCTCCGTAGCGCCTTGCCGCGTACTCGAGAATTCTCACGCCGACGCCCAGATCATTGTTGTAGCCGTTTCGGTACATATACATTCCGGTCATCAATGTATCTCGCTGGAACAGGTCGTTGCGGGAATGCCCTTGCAATCCCATCGCCATCACATGATACCCGACGTCGCCGGAATGCTTGTGAAAGAGGTGATCGTTCAAAAGCGGCATCCAGCCGCCGACCCCGAACGATAGAATCAGGGTGGCGAGCGCGAGACTGCGGAGCGCGACGCTCGAGAACAATTTCTGCCGACGGGACTGCTTCAGCGAGCTTAAATCGATGCGACCGAGGAAGGGGACGACGATCGCGGCTGGAATAAGAAACAAAGAAAGATCGGAGCGAAATCCGAAACCGATCCCGATCAATAGTCCCAGGAGGCAGGCGAGAAAAATGAAGCGCTTTGGACGATGAACCGCCGCGACAGCGATCGTCAGTGCGGCGATGGCGACTGCAAACGGAAATTTGATGGCGTCACGCGGGGTCAGCGTGAAAGCGATATAAAAGGGATTGAAGACGAAGAATAGAGCTGCCGCCGCGGCAGCGAGAGGGCGGACAAACGGCCTGGCGCAAAAATAAATCGATAGAAACGAGAGGGCGACCGTCGCCGCCACGACATCTTTGGTCAACTGCCACTGCGTGCCGAACCATCGCCACAAAACACCATAGAGTAACGTCAAATATATGGGCTGTTCTACGTTGGCCGAATCGATCCCGTCAAAGAACGAAGTGGCCAAAACGTGCTGCGGAAATAAAGCGCACTCGTAATTCGGCTGAGTGCCTTCCAGGAATTCCCTGATCCGGCCGACCGCCACGGTGTCGGCCGGAGGGGCGTCCGGCGACAGGCGAATGGCGCCAAAACGCCCGGTACAGGCATAGTTCACCGCCGGCGTCATCAACTGTTGCGCGCCGGCGCGCGCCCAGTTCACGTCATCGTGCTCGTGCTTGATCGCATACCAATAGCCGAGAAGGAACGCGATCGCGGTTGCAATGACGATGATGAGAATCTCGCGCGACCTCGGAGGCCTCTCGATCGATGAATGCTGCAACGACTGCTCCGGGAGTTTGCGCGAGACCAGACGAGCGTGATCGGATTCGTGTTTCCCGCGCGGACCCTGATCCGCGTTCTTCGGTAGAGGAACCAAAATGCCAAATTACCTGATGGCCGCCAAGCCGGCGTGAATCCGCGACCGATCGCCTGGGAAATCCGCCGTTTGCCGATCAAGCCTCAGTTCGAGCCGTTTCATGTCCGCAAGGTCGGCCCGCCGACACGCAGGCGTGAAGATGCCATAGTCGAACGAAATATCGGTATCGACGCTGCCCGAGAAAATCATGCCGGTCATCATGAGGTTGGCCCGCACGAGGCGCACGCGACCATCATGTGCCCGCAGGCAATTTGAGAACTGCTGGGGCAGCACGACGAGCGAAGTGCCCTCGCTCCGTCCGGACACGTGCAGGCCGCCGCGGATAAGCGACAGTTGCATATCCCGCGCCGGAACCAACGGGCCCGCATCGGTCCAAACTACCGCTCCACGCTTGAAGTCGAAATTCGCGCCGCCAAGCGTCGCGACAATCTCGGCGCCCGATTCCTTGATAGTAACCTCGGTCGGGCTGTAATGACCGAGGTTGGGCTCGGGAAGCTCATAAATCTGCCAATCTCCGGTCTGGCCGGAGGAGGAGCGGCGCGGAAGTTTGCGGCTGGAGAAATGGCGCTGATCGGCTTCCGGGAACGGCTCGTAGCCGGCCAGGTAGCGCACGCCAAGAGCCTGCAGAGCCTTGTACAAGACCTCGTAAGATCCGGGACCGACCCAGGGCATGAAGCGATTCAAATCATAAATGACATCCTTCTTGAACAGCGCCGAATTGAGATAAAGCGCCTGCGGCGTAACCAACTGGCTGTATTCGTTGGCGGTGGGAATTGACCGAATCCAAAGAGCATTCATGGAAAGGACGTCATCTTCGCCGGCCGGCCAATAGGTGATGGAACCGCGAAATCGCCCGCCGACGGCAAGGCCGATGTTTTCCGCGAAAAACTGCGCCAGCTCGGGTTCGTTCGGCAAAGGTTGCAAACCCCTTTCAGCCACCACGCGCGCGCCCTTCACAAGAAAAAGACTGACAGCCGGTATGAATACAATGACGAGGAGCGCGGCCGCGGCGCTCCTGCCCCGCCCATTGCGCGCAAACAGGCCCGATCCAATCGCGTCCGGCAATCGATCGGTCGACATCGGTCGGACGGCCGAATTATTCCGCACCGGCGATGGACGTCGATCATCTGTCGATACAAGGACAGCAGATACGATCACCCGCAGACCGCCCCAAAGTCCGGCAACGGCGGCCGTCGTGAATATCGGGAACAGGCAGTGTTCAACGTAAATGGGGAGCGGCAACCACCAATCTCCCGGCAACGTTAAGAATGCCGCCGCGTAGGCGAAAAAACATGCGAACGTAACGAATCCGGCCACCGCAAGGGTCCGCCGTAGATCGCGCAGGATCAAGAACCCGAGGAACCAACCGAGAAGGCAAACACCGTAATAGAGAACGGCGATGGGCTTAACCAACATAAATGATGCCAGTTGGGGGGACGGCACACGGTGGAGCAGATCGGCGAACTGGACGCGCGCCGTGTACTGCGACAAGGTGTACGCGTATTCGAGTGCGCCGACGAGGAATAGCAGCGCGGCGCAGCAGGCGAGCGCCGCCAAGCGAACGAGAATCCCGCGAGCATTCAACGGGCTCAAGGCAACAACCGCGAACGGCACCGCCCAACTGATTCCGCTGACCATTGTCCACAGCGGGTCGCAGTAGAGACTGTATAGAAGCAGCAAGAAAATTCCGCCGGCGGCGAGGACGAAATCCCGGATCCGGGCCGGCCGCAGGCGGGCGAGGACTCCCAATGCCAGCATGTGCGGTGCGTACACGACCGCCTGGCCGGGATTGATGAAAAAGACCGGCAGGAATTCAAATATCAACACCGCAGGCACGAATAAAAGCATGCTCAATTGGGCAGCAATCACGCTCGGCAGCACCGGCAAATCGAAACAGCGGGCCATGACGTAGCAGGCGACCGCAAAGCAGGCGAACGCCGTCAGACCCGAGACATTCGGGGCCAATTGACTGCTAAGGGCTGCGAACGGCCAGTACGCCGGGTTCGCCCACACGTTCATTGGCAGCAATTGGGATCCGACTCCTTGAAGCGGATTGATGTTCGTGACATCGAACCATCCTCCGAACTTCAACGCCGTCAGGATCACCGCCTGCGCCATCTTTCCATCGCCGATGCCATAGTTCAGGTCGCGGCTGACGGAGCACAGCGCCCACTCGGCGGCCAGCAGCATCATCAGGGCACACGCGCCAACGGCCAGTTCGGTGGGCCATGGGTACGGGCTCGGTTCGATTTCAAGCTTCGCGCGCGATTTCGTGCCGATGGAGGCAAAGACGCGATAAAGGCCTTCGCCGAGCACAAAAAACAACAGCAGAAACAGTTCGCCGACAAGTATCGCCCGGAATGACCATCCGGCGGTCAATACGCCCCAGCTGAACGGCCAGATCAACGACCAGAGCGGAGCTTTGGCGATGCTGAGCGCGCAGGCGCCGTATCCGACGCAATTGGTCAACCGGATGCCGATTTGAAACAGGAAGGTGAACAAGGCGCCGACGAGATAGAGCCAAAGCAAGATTTTGATGCGACGCGACATGTTCGACGGTGCACGCGCGGATCTTCGAAGGAGTTTCATAAGAGCGAATGTGACTCGACGGAGCGTCACGCGCAAATCACCCGGAACAAGCCAGGCATGCGGACCCAAGCTCGTGGCGACGATCTTGGGCCATAATACCGGACTGCTACGCAAACCTCTTGCTCAGGAAACGCGAGCCCGCAAGGCCGTAACGCCACGGCTGCTCCGCGGCCTTGGTAATGCCGATGCGGACGCCCACGGCGATATCGGGATGCGACGAGCGTGCGCGGAGTTCGAACGGCGGTGCATCGAGCGGCAGGCCGTTGTCCGTGCCGGTGATCTTGAGCGCCTGGGTGAGGCGGCCGGGGCCGGAGCACAGGAGCCGCTCGTCGGCGATCCCGCGCCGGCCGCGCATGGTCGAAAGACCGGCGGTGGGCGCAAGCGCGCGGACCAGCACCGCGCTCGCGCTTCCTTCCTCCTCGCACACGAAGTTAAGGCACCAGTGGACGACGTAGGAGCGGTACACGTAGGCATAGCCGGGCGGGCAGAACATCACGGCGTTGCGCGCGGTCCGCCCGCCAAAGGAATGGGCGGCCGGATCGGTGTGGTGGTAGGCCTCGACCTCGACGATCTCGCCGCCCACGCCATTGAATTTAAGCGTCGCTCCGATCAGGTCGTGCGCCACCGCGTGAACGCTGCGGGCGAAGAAGTCGCGGGTAAGCATGGCAGCCGTTATCATGGCCCGCGCGCCGAAATGGCGGTCGATTCAGCAGGCCCGATGGCTGGCCGCAGATGTCTTCGCGATGCTTGCCAATGTTCGGCCGTGGGTTTCTGTCCCCGTCTTACGGGGCAATCTTGCTGTGCCGCCTGTGGCCGAGCAGTGCCAGCAGGACCAGGGCCGGCGGGCCGAAAATAGCCGTCGTCCACATCCACCCTTTCGCGGAGCGGCCTCGGCGCAGCGCCATCTGGCCGGCAGCATAAACGCACAGGACCAGCAGCAGGATGCCGAGAATGAAGAGCACCGCCTCCATGCCTTTTCTCCTGACCGATCAGTGGAATCCCAATAGATGATCCCAGCATTGTGTCGCGAGAGCGTGGCGCCGCGTTCAAGTGATCCACCCAATCCGGCGCGGCCGGCTGGCAGCTTGTCCTCCGTCCTCTGTCATCGGTGTCATCGGTCCTCCGAATGAGCACCGTGTCTTTTCTGCCGCAATTGTTGCCGCCCGGCAACATGCTGCCAACATTCCATCGACGTGTGTCGGCATTCACACGCGACGCCGCGATTCCGACATAAAACTCTACGAGATCGATCGCGAACGGCGGCGCTTTCCGATCTTTGGAACGGATGAGGCCTCGGCAGCCCAGTCGACAATCTGGTCGGCGCGGGCTGGTCCGGTGTCGCGTGCATGCGACTTCGCCCGGCCGGGCGATGAAGGGCTGTGTAGACGCGTTATGGACGCCAGGTCGACCATCAAGGCCAAACTGCCGAGCCGGCACGTCACCGAAGGCCCGGAGCGCGCCCCGCATCGCTCGTACTACTACGCCATGGGTCTCACTCAAGCGCAGATCCATCAGCCCTTCGTCGGCGTGGCCACCACCTGGAACGAAGCGGCGCCCTGCAACATCGCGCTCGCCCGCCAGGCCCAGGCGGTGAAAAAAGGGGTCAAAGCCGCCGGCGGCACGCCGCGCGAGTTCACCACCATCACCGTCACCGACGGCATCGCCATGGGCCACCAGGGCATGAAGTCGAGCCTCCCCTCGCGCGAGGTCATCGCCGACTCGGTCGAGCTGACCATGCGCGGCCATGGCTACGACGCGCTGATCGGATTGGCCGGCTGCGACAAGTCGCTGCCCGGCATGATGATGGCGATGTGCCGGCTCAACGTGCCGTCGATCTTCATCTACGGCGGATCGATCCTGCCCGGCACGTTCAAGGGCCAGCCGGTCACGATCCAGGACGTGTTCGAGGCGGTGGGCAAGCATTCGGTCGGCACCATGTCGCTGGAGGACCTCGAGGAGCTGGAGCAGGTCGCCTGCCCCTCCGCCGGCGCGTGCGGGGCCCAGTTCACCGCCAACACCATGGCGACGGTATCCGAGGCGATCGGGCTGGCGCTGCCCTATTCGGCCGGGGCGCCGGCGCCTTACGAGTTCCGCGACAAGTTCTGCGCCACGGCCGGCGAAAAGATCATGGACTTGATCGCCCAGCAGATCCGGCCGCGTGCCATCGTCACCCGCAAGGCGCTGGAGAACGCGGCTGCCGTCGTCGCGGCCTCGGGCGGGTCCACCAACGCCGCCCTGCACCTGCCGGCGATCGCGCACGAATGCGGCCTGGTGTTCGACCTGTTCGACGTCGCCGAGGTCTTCAAACGGACACCTTATGTCGCAGATTTGAAACCGAGCGGCCGTTATGTCGCCAAGGATTTGTTCGAAGCAGGCGGCGTGCCGCTCCTCATGAAAACCCTGCTCGACCATGGCTACCTGCACGGCGACTGCATGACCGTCACCGGGCGAACGATTGCCGACAACATGCGGAGCGTGAAGTGGAATCCCGGCCAGGACGTGGTGCGTCCCGCCGACCAGCCGCTGTCGCCGACCGGCGGCGTGGTGGGCTTGAAGGGCAATCTCGCCCCGGAAGGCGCCATCGTTAAGGTTGCCGGCATGTCGGGCTTGAAATTTTCCGGTCCGGCGCGCTGCTTCGACCGCGAGGAAGACGCGTTCGAGGCAGTCAAGAGCCGCAAATACCGGGAAGGCGAGGTCCTGGTCATCCGGTACGAGGGTCCAAAAGGCGGCCCCGGCATGCGGGAGATGCTGGCGACCACCGCCGCCATATACGGACAGGGCATGGGATCGAAGGTCGCGCTGATCACCGACGGACGCTTCTCCGGGGCCACTCGCGGCTTCTGCGTCGGCCATGTCGGGCCTGAAGCGTCGATCGGCGGGCCGATCGCGCTGGTGCGCGATGGCGACGTGATCGAGCTGGATGCCGAGGCCGGCACGCTCGATGTGCGGCTCTCGGACGAAGAGCTGGCGCGGCGCAAGGCGGAGTGGAAGGCGAGGGAAGGGGACTTCGCGTCGGGGTATCTGTGGAAATACGCCCAGCAGGTCGGCTCGGCGCTGGCAGGCGCCGTCACGCACCCGGGTGGGCTGGCGGAAAAGCAGTGTTATGCGGACATCTGACCGAGTGACGCGCATCGTCCTGATGGGCCTCGCTCTGGGGCTCGCGCCGGCGCTTGCGCTCGACGGAACGCCGAGCGACGGCACGCCTTCCGTCGGCATCGACCGCGCGCCGCCTGCCGTCGCACCCGCCGTCAGCATCGAACGCATGCCGCCGCCCCCGGGGACGCCTCGCCCGGTCCCCGCCCTCGCCACGCCCTCGCGCGGCCTTGATGTTCCCCGTCCTCCCGGTGGGGTGCCGTCTCCTTCCGGCGCCGGCCGCAGCCAGACCCCGGTCGAGGCGTTCCGCTCCGGCGCCCAGGCGTTGCGTGCGGGCGAGAAGGCGAAGGCCGTGACCTCGCTGCAATACGCCGCCGAGCAGGGCCACGCGCTCGCCCAGTGGAAGCTCGGCCGGATGTATGCGGAAGGCGACGGCGTGGAGCGCAGCGACCTGCGCGCCTTCGACTACTTCAGCCGGATCGCCAACGGCTACGCCGACGACAGTCCGGGAACCGCGCAGGCCCGCTTCGTCGCCAACGCCTTCGTCGCGCTCGGGCATTACTATCTCGACGGCATCCCGAACTCGACGGTCAAGGCCGATCCGGTGCGCGCGCACGAGATGTTCGCCTATGCGGCGTCCTATTTCGGCGACCCGGATGCCCAGTACTACCTCGCGCGCCTCTATCTCGACGGCAAGGGTACGCCGCGCGATCCCAAGCAGGCGGCCCGCTGGCTGCACCTTGCGGCCAACAAGGGGCAGCATCAGGCACAGGCGCTGCTCGGCCGGATGCTGTTCAAGGGCGAGCACGTGCAGCGCCAGGCGGCGCGCGGCTTGATGTGGCTGACACTCGCGCGCGACAGCGCCGGGCCCGAAGAGATGTGGATCACCGAGCTCTACGACTCGGCGTTCAAGCAGGCGGCCGACGACGAGCGCGCCTTGGCGCTGGTCTACCTCGAGCGGTGGCTGCGGGGCCGGCGCGACTAGTGCCGCCGATTTGAAGTTCCTACAGCGTTAGCGGCAAGTTCGTTTAGGAACTTCAAATCCACCGCACTAGGCCGTGCGCTTCCGTTCACGACGCTTCAAGATCCAACTCCACGACCACCGGAACGTGATCCGACGGCCGCTCCCAGCCGCGCACGTGCTTGTCGATTCCCGCCGAAACGAGGCGGTCCGCCGCCTGCGGGGAAAGCAGCAGGTGGTCGATGCGCAAGCCTTTGTTTCGCTGCCACGCGCCGGCCTGATAGTCCCAGAAGGAATAGAGGCCTGCGGCATCGCTCGTAGCCCGGACCGCGTCGGTCAGGCCGAGATTGGCGAGCGCGCGGAATTTGGCGCGGGTCTCCGGCTTGAACAGCGCATCCCCGATCCAGGCTGCCGGGTCGTAGACGTCCGCGTCGTCGGGAATCACGTTGTAGTCGCCGGCCAGCACGAGGGGCTCGTCCAAGGTCAATCGCCGCTGCGCGTAATGATGGAGGCGCTCCATCCACCGCATCTTATAGTCGTATTTATCGGTGTTCGCCGGATTGCCGTTGGGCAGATAAATCGAGGCGATCCTTAAGACTCCGGATTTCGTCGACACCACCGCTTCGATAAACCGGGCATGATCGTCGGCATGGTCGCCGGCAAGCCGGGGCGTCACCTCGTCGAACTTGAGCTTCGACAGGATGGCGACGCCGTTGAAGGTTTTTTGCCCGTGGATCGCTACATTGTACCCGAGCGCTTCCAGGGGCTCGCGCGGAAAGCCCTCGTCCACGCACTTGGTTTCCTGGAGGCAGACGATGTCCGGCTGTCGCGCCGTGAGCCAGGCCACGAGATTGTCGAGGCGCTGCTTGATCGAATTGACGTTCCAGGTGGCGACGAGCATGACGGGCATGATCAGTGAGGTCTAGTGCCCCGTTTCCGAAGTTCGTGATACATTGCGGCACTCTCTCACACGAACTTCGGAAACAAAGGGGCACTAGCAAGTATATGATTCTAGTGCCGCTTTTCGATTTGAAGTTCCTAAACGAACTTGCCGCTAGCGGGCGGAATTCGCCCCTTTCCCCGGGGTTTTCCCAACCGAAGCCGAGGGGATACGCAGCGGTCCGCAGTTGTGCTAGGAGTCGCCCTCGGGAAGCCGTGGGGAGAATTGAGGTCCGAGGCCATAAGGGAGCCCGGGACTGGGCGACGTGGCCTGGGATGTTGACGAAGCGATGAAAAAACGAACATGGGTCTTTGGGGGGGTTGCGCTTGCCGCCCTGGCAGGGGCCGCATTTGCGACGAAAACCTTTTGGAGTCCCGACGGCGCCGTAGCCCAAGCGCCCCGGGGCCAACAGGGCAGCCCGCGCGCCGTTCCGGTCGAACTCGCACAGGCGGTGAGGAAACCGGTGCCGGTGCGCCTCGATGCGCTCGGGACGGTGACGCCGATCGCCAGCGTGGCGATCAAACCGCGCATCGACACCGAGATCGTCGGCGTGCATTTCTCCGACGGGGCGACCGTCAAGCAGGGCGATCTCCTGTTCACGCTCGACAGCCGCGCGATCGAGACCGAGATCAGGCGGGTGG
>WNGA01011277.1_pt1 | contig 21100 bp, 31 predicted proteins | sample 5400061 | NCBI WGS metagenome assembly WNGA01 (sample SAMN13153366, study PRJNA577476) | soil metagenome | isolation source: 100 cm soil or saprolite under grassland replicate 2 | place: USA:California | collected 2016-06-15
TGACGAGAGCGAAAGCCTCGCCGCGCACATATGCCGTGTTTGCCACGACCAGCACGGTCACATGGCCGCTCTTTCCAGCCTTGCGGTAGGTAATCCGTTGGATGCCACGGTCAAGAGCAGCGTCGCCGACCATGCGCACACTCACCGTCGACGAAACTGCCGCGGTGACGTAGTGCACCGAGCGCTGCGCTCGTGCTGCTGCCAGCGCAGACGAGACCAACCGGTCGGGAGGAACAGACGCAGCGGCGGGTGCTGCGAGCACACACAACGTTCCCGCCACTGCAGCGACGCTTCTGAAGGCGGTTCCGCGGGTGGTCAGCTTCGGCATACCGCGCGTATCGGCAAGCCCGCGAGCTCGCATTAGCGCGGCCCGAAGCACAACGAGGTCGCGTGGGCCAGTGTTCGCGAATGCCACCCGACCAGGCGGTGGGTTGTTAGCCCTTCTCAGGCCCGTACGCCGTCCCGCGGCTGGCGTCGGTCTCTGTACCGGCAGGCGTTTGCTCTACGCGACCGCGCTCCATCTCGAAGCCGACGCGGCCCGCGGCAGTGGCAACGTCTCTCAATCGTCTGCCGCCCATCTCGATCGTTGCCGCATCAAAACGGAACTCGACGTAAGCAATAAACGTAGGCAACGAGACCTCCTCCGCTTTTTGGCGGTAATCATCACACCGTCATGCCCGAGCGTCTTGTCGCTACAGACCAGAGGTGACACAGAGAACGTCCATGAGGGGCTTGGTGCGCCCACCAAACCGCATCATTGAGCGGAAGCGGAGGGGGAGGGATTCGAGCCCTCGAGGAGCCTAAGCGACCCCTAGCGATTTCCGAGACCGCCCACAACCTTCCTATTTGCAGGGACTTTAGTTCTCGTTCGCCAGTTTGTTCGCCAGCGAGCAAGACGCCATGTGCTGCTGGCGTCCCCTGAGTTATAGGCCGCCCGAACCGAGGAGGCCCCTGGCTGTTAACCAGAGAGTCGGTCGTCGACAGTTGCCCGCTAGGTCGGCGGCCGGGCAGGCCACCGCGTGGATGCAGGGGAGAGCAACGGCCCGCACCGACACGCGTGGCCTCTGCTCCCAGGTCTCCGACTAAAGAAAAGCTCGTGGCGCCGGGTCGTTACCGTTGAAGGTGAGGATGACCAAGGAACCGGTGGCCCTGGCGGCGCTCAGTGACATCTATGAGCATCGCTACGCCCGCTTTCTACGGGTTTCGGAGGCGATCGTCGGTGACGCTGAGGTGGCTCGCGACGTTGTCCAAGAGGCGTTCGTGCGCCTAATCAGGAGCCGCCTGCAGTTCCGTGGCGAGGGCAGTGTCGAGGGCTGGGTTTGGCGCACGGTCGTAAACACGGCTCGCAACGTGCGTCGCGACGCTTCAAAGCACCGGGCCGAGGATCCGTCTGTCGAGCCGACTGCGACAAACGGCCACGTGGTCGACGCCGGTGTCCGCGCGCTGCTCGCGACGCTGCCAGAGCGACAGCGTCTGGTGCTCTTCCTTCGCTACTACGCCGATCTGGATTACGGCTCGATCGCGGAGGTGCTCGAGATCCAGCCAGGAACGGTCGGCGCGACCCTCAACCAGGCGCATTCCGCGATGAAGCGTTTGCTCAAGGAGGAGGTGCCACAGTGACGGACCACGACGTGACCGACTACGACCCTCGGGTCAACGAGATCCTAGAGAGGCAAGTACCCCTGCGGCTCGACGCTCAGCCGGATTGGGCCGGAGCGCTCCGCAAAGCAGAAGACGGAATCACCGCCCGCCCGGCCGACTGGGGGAGTGGGTTGCGGTACGCATGCGAAGCCGACGCCTACTCGCGCCTGCACTCGTCGTCGCCGTACTCGTCATCGCTGGGGCAGCGGCCGGCGCTCGTTTCTGGAGCGGCCCATCGCCGGCAGCGATCGATACGACTCAGGCGACCAGCCTCGTCGAGTACACACTGACCACGGATTTCTCCGCTTGGAAGGCAGGTGACAGGATCGCGCTCTGGCATCTGCCACAGCCCGATGGAAGCACCTGCGTCTTCGCGGCACTTGCTTCGCCCAAGCCCACTGCGCCCGGAACGGACGACCCAAACCCGCTCGGAGGCGGCTCCTGTGGTATGTCCAATCAGGTGGCTGCAGGGAAGCCCATGAGTCTCCCAATTGGAGACGGGAATAGACTCCGGCCTTTACTACAACTACCTGATCTGGGGCAATGTTAGCTCAGGCAGTGACATCGCACGGCTGGAAATCCGGTCCGACGCCGGATCATCTGTTCCGCTTGCATACAGCCATGGCTGGTTCCTCGGGCAGCTCGAGCTTCCACCGAGTAGTTCCGCGAGCCTGCGGCGGTCGTACGTCGTTGTCGGCTACGACAGTCAGGGTAAGGCAATCGAGCGCCGTGATCTGGCGTGGGCGCTCACGGACACCCCCTAGCTCTGACATAGGTGTTGAACGAAGAAGCTCGCCCCCGCGGGGCTCATTGAGCCCGCCGGCGAGCTTTCCTCGATGGACCTCGAACGGCTTGCCAAACGTACGTGGCAAGTGGGGTGAAACTCATCAGGGCAAGTTGGACACGAAGGCTCGCTGCGGGGGCAGTCATGGTGGCGATAGCAGCTGGCATTGCTGCTCTGAGTTGGAAAGCGGGTGTCTTTGACGATGAACCCGCGACTCGGTTGCAGGCGAGCTGTTCCGGGCCGTGGTCCCTCTGTTCACCCAATGCGCGGTGGCTTCGTCGAGTCTTGGCTGAGGCGGGCTATCCGGACGCTGGTCCAGGTACCGGCAGCGCCCTTGTGATCCCATCGGAGAATCCGAGCTCCCAGCGATTCTTCTGGGCTGTCGGATCCGGCGCCCCGCCCGACCCCGCCGTGTATTCGCCCTCCGCTGAACTTCCCCGTGTCGGCGATACCGTCATCTACGGTGACAAGGTGCGTCTCGTGTGGCGCGCGCAGGGGAGGAATGTGTACTTCGAACCACTTTTCCTCGAGCCGCTGGTTGACCGGAAGCTCGTCATTGAACTGGTCCGTCGTACTCAGGACGTGCCTGCGCCCCAAGGTCCGCCCTAGGCGTAATGGTCAAGCCGCTCTCCCAATGCGAGAGGTGGGGACGGCGTCGCGCGGCGCTGCCACGGGCGCTCTACTCAGTCAAGTCAGCTCATAGTCAAGTCAGCTAATGAGGCGGCGTCCACTGCGCTACAACCTCCCCGTCCGCGTCGTGTCCGACAATAGCCTGCAGGCGTGCTCCTCTCGGAAGCGTCCCTAGCGCATGACCACTGACCACGGGAAGCGAGACTTCAGCCGCGTTTTCGAGCTCGATTTGAACTCGCGTGATGGCGTTGTCGTAGATGCGGACATGCATGATCTCGATGCTCGGGCGCTCGATAGTCCACCCTGGTCCGTCAGGTCGGATGGGGCCGGTGTGGTCGATTCCGTCGCACGATCCGCTGCCGTATGGCCGCCCAGTGGCAGGGTCGCCACCGGCCTGCACGAGCCAGCACTGCCGGCCGTCCTCCGTCGGCGCCACCCAGAGATAGATCGGCCCGTCCGCCGTTTCGATCGCGGCCACACCGCGCGCCTCGTCGGGGACAACTGGCGAAAAGCGGTCGTGCAACTCGTGCCCCGCAGCGGCAGCGAATGCGTAGAGCTTCTTCCGGCCCGCATCGCTCGCGGCAAAAGACGTCTGCACGGCCGGCGGGGCAGGCGGGCCCTGGATCAGATCCAAGATGCGACCGCCGATGCCGAACGCCGGTGCGACGAGGAGCGCCGCCGTCGCTGCGACTACCGCAACAAGCGCCGCTCGCCTCCATGGCCGTCGCGCCCGCCGCCGGACGGCGAGCCAGTCCGAGTCGTCGACCGGATTCCTTAAGGGCGAGAACTGCTGCTCGAGTAAATCAGTCATGTAGTGCTCCTTCGGGCTCGAGGATTGCTGCAAGCGCCTGGTGTGCCTGCGCAAGCGTTGCCGCGACAGTGCCTTCGCTCACGTCACAGGCCACGGCGATATCGGCGTAGGAGAAATCGGCGAAATAACGGAGAAAGACGATCAGGCGCCGGCGAGACGGCAAGGTCGCGAGGGCCGCAGCGAGCGAGGGGTTGCGCTCGGGAGCGACAAGCCGCGGGTCAAGTACCTCATCGACCGGCACCTCGCGCTCGCCCCGGGCCTCCAATGCAGCCCGCAGGGCGATTTGCCAGACCCAGGCGGCGAGCGAACCGTCACCGCGAAGCTGCCGCCGGCTGGCGAGCGCGCGTGCGAACCCTTCCTGCACCGCATCGCGGGCGCTCTCATAACTCCCGGTGACGGTCGCGAGCGCGTTGCGGAAGCCCACATACCGCTCTCGGTAGAGCTCCTCGATCGCACGCGCGCGTTCGTCCATCCTTAGAGAGAGGATGAACGGCTGCGGAATCTTTAGCGAATCCTCGTGTGTTGCCGGCGCGCCCAATTGGCGCGCACCAGAGGGGAGCCGCTGGCGAGCCGAACGCCAGCCGCTTTGGCGCTCCGGCAGAGCGAACAACGACTACAGAGCGACTAATTTCTCGCGAGCGCGGACTAAAGAAACTCCGCAAGCTGCGGGATCGTAGAAATGATGGCCGCGCGACTTGTGGAGATCGAAGAGGTCTATCGCTCGCGCTACGGCGCGTTCCTGCGAGTCGCGACGGCCGTCGTCGGCGACGAGCAGCTGGCGCGAGACGCCGTGCACGATGGCTTCGTACGCGCCGTTCGGCACCGGCGGCGGTTTCGCGGTGAGGCGCCGCTTGAGGCATGGCTCTGGCGGATCGTCATCACCGAAGCGCGGAAGCAGCGGACACGTGAGGCTCGCGACCCGGTGCCGGGTGCAGCCGCCGAGCCCGGTTGGGACAACGGCGCGGCGGAACAGCTTCGCGCACTCATCCCCGCGCTGCCCGAACGCCAGCGGCTAGTGCTCTTTCTTCGCTACTACGCCGATCTCGACTACTCGTCGATTGCCGAGTCGCTTGGCATAGCGAGCGGGACTGTCGGCGCGACCTTGACCGCGGCTCATTCGACGCTGCGGCGAAAGCTCCAGGAGGTACAGATATGACTGACGGCGATCGGGGCGTTGCGGAGCTGCTTGATCGCGCCTACCCAGCCGCGACGAGGCCTGGCGGAGACTGGGAAGCGGTGCTCGAGTCCGCGAGGTCGAGAAGTGCGGCCTGGTGGACTCGCCGCTTAGCCCTTGCCGCACTCTCGGTGAGCGCTGCTCTCATCGTGCTCGCGGTCTTTTGGCCGTTCGAGTCCAGCGGAGGCGGCGTCGTTGAGCACGCACTCGCAGCAGTCGGCCCGGGGCCCGTGGTGCACGTGCGCGTTCGCGTCCATCCCCAGGGTACGGCGGTCGATCTCGCCACCGGACGGCGCGCCCGCGTCTACGCCGTGATCGAGCAGTGGTACGAGCCAGGGGTTGGGCTCTTCCAGCGCGTCGTGCGGTCGAACGGGGGACTGGAACCGGGCAGCCTGCCGCTCACGCGCGGTGTTTTCCCGGCCTATGCGGCTGCCCTGCAGGGATTCGGGAGCGGCTACCGCGACGCGCTTCAGCGCAGGGAGGCTCGCATCGTCAGCAAGGCCACGCTTCGCTCGTCAAGCACCCTCGGTCGGAGGCTCGCTCGAGTCCCCTGCCCATCTAGGGCTAAGCGAACGCGAGGTTGCGGCGTGGCAGCGTGAAGGCGTAGAACCAATACCCGATCAAGTTGACGCCGGGAACGATGAACGCGAGTGTCCACCAGCGCGAACGTCCGTGATGAGCTGGAACCTGCACGGCAGTCCAGACCAAGAGCGCGAGCGGGCCGGCTGTCGGAATGAACACGAGCAGCGCGAACCAGCCGCTGCGGCCCATCGACTCGCACAGCACGATCCACAGCCCGAGAAAGGGGACGAACGCCGCCCACGAGTTCGGCTGACCACGGCGGCGCCCGATCACGAAGACCGGTGTGACGATCGCACAGAAGACCGCGACGAACAGGAGCACGAACACGATCGGTTCCATTCGGGCACACCCCTTGGGCCTAGGACGTCTTTCCGGTCCCAGCATCGGCGGAGAGTCGTCCGCGCTTGAGCCAGCGACCTCACCCACGATGGCAACACGCTGTGCTGTCAGTAGGTGACGACGCGAATCAGGACAACTGACTTCAACCGGATGGGGGATGCGAGTCCACCGGCGCGCGCCCGAAGCTGGATACGACAGGCGTTCGCTTCGTGCGCACGCTGCTCCGTCTCGTTCTCATCGTCGTTCTGGCCGCACTCGTTGGAGCCGCGCCGGCCACAGCCGATCCCGAGGGGCCACAGATCGAGCTCGCAAGCCCCGTCGACGGCGCCGGCTTCTACCAGGGGCAGCAGACCGAGGCCGCCTACGGCTGCTTCCCCGGCACGCTCGGCTGGCCCGTGGTGACGTGTGAGGGCGACCTCCCTATCGGCGCCTACCTCGACACGAACAACGTCGGCACGCGCACGTTCACTGTGCACGCGGTCGATTACGCCGGCGCGGAAACCACCGTCACGCACACCTACACCGTCTTCGACGTCATCCCGCCGACGGCTACGATCACAACACCCGGTGCGGACGCCGACTATCCGCTCGGAGCGGAGCTGTACGCGAGCTACTCCTGCGACGACGGTCCCGGCGGGTCGGGGATCATCGGCTGCATCGGCACCTATCCGAACGGGTACCCGCTGCCGACGGACCGACTGGGCACGTTCACGTTCACCGTCGAGGCCTTCGACGGGGCGCTGAATCACAGCACGGCCACGGTCACGTACCGCATCGTCGACCGGACGCCCCCGGAGATCACGATCCTGGCCCCTGCCGACGGCGCCCAGTACCTGGTCGGCGATCCAATCACGACTTCGTACTTCTGTCACGACAACGTCGACGGCTCACGCGTCAGCTGCACGGCAACCCCTGTCGACATGACGCTGGGGACGCACACCTTCCGCGTCGACTCCATCGACTCCTCCGGCAACGCCGCCTCGGCGAGCACGAGCTACTCGGTCCGGTACGCGTTCGATGGCTTCTACTCGCCGCTCGTCGCCGAGCCTGGAGCCGTGACGCTGCGAGCCGGCGACACCGTTCCGGCCAAGTTCTCGCTCGACGGCGAGCGCGGCCTCGATGTGCTCGCGCGTGCCGCCTGGCGCCCATGCTCCGTCGGCACGAACGACTTGTCGACAGCGCTCGGCTCGCTCACCTACAACGGCGGCCCCGACCGCTACACGTTCATGTGGGCAACCGACCGAGCGTGGGCCGGCTCGTGCAAGGAGCTGTTACTGACGCTGCGCGATGGGACGACCCACCGCGCCTACGTCAACTTCCGCTAGCGACGCAGCGCCGCCAACGAGAAAACCACGGCCGCATGATGGCTCATTGGGCAGCGCGTGACCTTGCGCTCCGATTCCATGGTTCGCGACGCCCGCACAGGCATCATTGAGTGGAGGCGGAGGGGGAGGGATTCGAACCCTCGAGGAGCCTAAGCGACCCCTAGCGATTTCCGAGACCGCCCGCAACATGGCTATTTGCAGGGGCTTTAGTTCTCGTTCGCCAGTAAGTTCGCCAGTGGGCGAGAGCTTTGTGGTTGGGTCGTTCCGTTGCCCAAGCCCGAGCCGGCACCTACCAGCGGGAAGGGACGAAGAATCGCCAGGATCGACGTCGATTTCGTGATCGCCTGGGTCAGTTGCTTGACGAGTAGGAAGCGCTGAGCTGAAGTGAGACCATGGACGACTTCCTCTACGGGGCGGTTTCTTTTGCGTTCGGTGCGTATCTGATCATTCGCCGGAAGCAGTTCGCAGCCGGCGTTGTCAAGGAGCAAAACTGGTTCCGGCGAAGGAAGTACGGACCGCGCGAGGAGAAGGCGAGCGAACGCGCCGCCATCCTGATAGGACTGTTCGCGTTCGTCCTTGCCGTGATGTTTTGGTTCGGGTAGTCACGGCAATGGGACCGGGGAGGCAGCAATGACCGGCTGGTGGGCGATGGCAATGCTGGTCAGCGTCGGACCGAGCACCGCCGACGTCGCCCCGTTTGCCTGGAAACGCGCTCAGGCTTGGCGCTCCGCCGATCCCTCGGATCTTCGGCTTGAGTTCGAGCAAGCGATGGGGGTGAGCGAACGCGCGCAGAGGGTCGTGCGTCTCCTTTGCGTTGTCGCGACCGTCGGCTTCGCTCTCAGCACGGGGGGAGCCGCCCGCCTGCTTGCACTGGCCGCGACCGGCCTCCTTGCTGTGCTGATCGGCACCGGCGCGCTGCTGACCCCAATCGAGCGGCGCCTGGCAGCGTCGGGGTCGGAACTATCGTCGGCGGAGATCGAACGGTTGAGGTCCCTTTGGTTTCGCCGACAGTTCATACGGGCTGTCGTCGCACTCGCCGCATTGCTTCTGATCTTCGGCGCCGTGCTCGCCCACGTGAGTGTCAAGTAGCGGGCCCGGCGTGTCGATCTCGATATCCGGCGCCGGAAGCGGGGGCTACCGTGCGTGCGGCCGGATGAGCAAAACCGTGACAACCCTGCTGATCGTTGCCTCGGCGGCCTTCATCCTGCTGTTCGTTCTGCCGTTCCTTATCTTCGGGCTCGGCTCGGCGAGCTGATCTACTGAAATGGGTGGGTGCTCGCTCAGTCGCTTCAGCTATTCCACGTCCTCTGGAGGGTTCAGTAGGTACTGGGTTCCGTGCTCGTCGGGCTCGCTCCAGTGATCGATCTCGAGGTCAGCGGGATCGGGAATACCAGCGAAGGCGGAAACACCCTCGTGGCTGAACACCTCGAGCTGCGACATGTAGCCACCGTCGACAAAAAGGATGACCCCGACTAGGTTGCCGCCTGGATCTCGGCCGGTGGCGCCCACAGGAACGCGTTCGAGTACCTCGGCCGGTGGCAGGCTCTTGTGCGGGTCAAGCCAGAAAGAGGGGCAACCGCAATCGCACGAAGAGCCAGAGGGCAGCGCCGCGGCCGTGAGGCCGCGTCTGCGGCAGTACCCATCGCGGCCACGAGATGTCTTGAACTCGGCGCGCCCATGCAACGGCCAGGGTTGCGTCGCGCGGGTCATCAACGGCACGCCCTTGACGGACCGCGCGGAGCAACGCTCGACGCCGGCTATCCGGAAGGTGTCGGAGCGCGCGCTGGAGCTCCGCGCGCGATGGATTCGCTCGCTCGGTCATTTCAAGAGCTTTGGCTGGTTCACCCGCCTATCGGCAATGACCTGGAGCCTCTTCAGGTTGCTCGCCTGCGTGGGGCCAACGTCAGTCAATTGGCGCTGAAAGCGACAAGAGTAGGAACAGTCCCACGGCAGCGATGCACGAGATGACGAGACCAGCAGCTAATCCCCAGTAACCGCGGCGGAAGCCCAATGCAGCGGCAACGAGTAGGACAATGGTTGCCGTACTCACCATCGGAATGAGGGAATCGAACATAACCCAGGCCACGGCAACAAAAAGCCATGCAACCACCAAACCAATCGGAAGCCCTGCGCCGGTCAAGAAGACGTGACTGGTCCGGGTGCCCAAAGTCCTCACCCCGAGCTCGTGGCGCCGTCAGTCGTCACCGACGCGGCGGTAGACGGTCCGCTCCAAGTCGGTCACGCAATCGCCACAGATCGCGATCCACGCGTCTTCTGACTCGTCGAATGTCTCGTACCAGCCGGCGTAATCCCGGGCGGCGGCCTCCTGTTCGTCGCCGAGCGGCTGGTCCAACGAATCGACGACAACAAGGGGCAGCGTTCGGTCGCAGCGCGAGCAGATCGCGACAAGTTCGGAACTCACTCGCTGAGCTTACGTTCACATTCGTCGTCTGCAACACGAATGCCGAGTGCATTCGGCTCCTTTGGACGCCGTGGCGCGCGAGCGATCAGGTGCCGCGATCGGATCATCGTGCCGGATGAGTCTGACGCGAGACTGCCAGTAGCTAGTAGAGCCAGAACCGCCAGCTGCGCCGGTGTTCACGAGTGTCCTCCGACCGTTCTGGCCATCGGTCGCGCCTCACTAAAGCGGCCTCCTCCTCCTCAGAGTCCACGCGACACCAAGCACGACCACAAGGAAACCGACGGCAGCTGCACCGACTGCGACTGGGATGACAGGAAATCCGCCACTGTCTTCGCTTCCCAGCACGATGAAATGGCCCGGGAAGGGACCGGTCAGGAGCAGCTCGCGCCTGGCCGAATAAGGCGCACATCGAAGCAGTGTGTGAGCGGCAGATAATCGCCCGAGGGAACGTTAGGGACAGTGAAGCGGAGATATCCGTTGCCGTTCTCGTCAACGCGCAGCCGTCCAAGCGGGAAGAGACGAGCGTCGTCCGGCGACGTGATCGTGTCGACCGCTTCCACTGGGGCGAGAAAAACGCGAAGCGCCGTCGAGCGCGAAGTAACGATACGCAGAACGCCCTCGCCGCCCGTCCGTGCAGTAACGAGGTCCCCCGGAGCCGCATCCGTTGTGCTGACAGCAGGAACAGCGCCGCCCGTGCGCTTCCCGGCGCAAGCGCGGCCAATGCGGCAGCGGTCAACAGGATGCCAAGCCTCCTCATTGCTCTTACCCTTATGCCGCGCACGTCGTAGAGGTTCCTGCGACACATGCTGCTCGGCGCGGCCAGGGGAGGCGCAAGCGGCATGGGCCAGCGATTCGCCAGTGAATTCGCCTGCACGCGGCTCGACGGCCCCTCTTACTCGTGCCTCACGGTCGAGAGGTCGGGCCCCTCCTTACCGGGCACAATCCGGTCGATGCACCGGCTCAGCCCAAGGCAGGTCCAGACACTCGGCGGCCTGATCTGTGGTGGAGACGAGACGCCCTTCGAGTATCGCCGTTTCGTTGACATCGAAGCATTCGTGACATTCACTGGCGCCCAATACGGGGACGTCGATACGAGCGGGCTATCCCGCTGGAACTTCGCCTGCGCAGTGATCGAGGGGGCGCAAGCATTCGATGCCGAAGGCGCGAGCGGCCTCTCGCGCGAGGTCGAAGATCATTGAGGCGATGCTCGACTTGCGCGAGTTCGCGACTGAAGATAAACGCGACGAGGCGCTGTTGACGGTCAACGAGGCATTGAAAGGTATCCCGGTTGAGGCACGGATCGTGGGGGACGGTACGGTCGAAGTCGTATCCACAAAGCAGACACGCTCGCAGCGCGTACTCGAGGAACAGATCCATAGCGTCTTCGGCCACGTCGTGGAGGCTGCTGAGCTCGAAGCATCGCGCACGCATTACGCGAAGGCTCGGCGCTACCTCACGGCGGCAGACGCGGATTTCGAAAACGCCGCGAAGGAAGCGGTCTCCGCCCTTGAGTCGCTATCAAGAGAGCGACTGATGCCGGGCTGATCCCGCGTCCGATTGACGACATCGCGATCAAACTCTTCGCATATCGAGGCAACGAGCCCGGTGTCGCTCATGGTCAGGCCGACACGCCAGACGTAACGCAGGCCGAGGCCCAGCTCGTCTTCAACCTCGCCGGTGCGTTAGGCGCGTACCTCGCGTCACGGCTTCGCGGCGACTGATCCTTTCCGAAGCTGGTCTGAGATCTGCTCACCGCGAGCGCGGTTTCTGCCGACGGCTTCTACTAGGAAAGCCGCGCGTCTCGACGCCGCTTCCGACTCCACTCCACACGTACCCAGAGTATGAGTACGAGCCAAACAACGCCAGCGGACAGCGAGAGCTTGAGCGCCCAATCCAACCAGCCACCGCTGAGCCACGCCAGGATCGGCAACACCACCCCAAATGCAATTGCAAGCCACCCAACTAGCCACGCGATTCGTCTCTTGCGATCCATTTGGATGCGCCTACTTCCCGGCTTCTACAGAGAACGGCCACCTGCCAGCATAGGTGCATGAGAGGCCGGCGCTTGCGCGAGCGTTCGTAAATGTCCCCGAAGGCTCGTTACAACATCGAGGGGCGGTAGTCGCCGAGTTTGAATGTCAAGACGGTAACCGCAGTGCCCGGACGATCGCTCTCGCGGCTGCAATGACCAGGCCTACGATTCCGAGAAGTCCGACTGCGTTCACCCAGGCGGGTCCGTTAAGGGGATTGAAAAACACATCGATTGCCCATGCCGTTGCGAGAAAGAATTCCGCCCCGGCCATGGCGAACGCCTGACGACGCTCACTCACGACGGCCTCTGACGCCTCGGATCCAGGCGAGTCTCTCGCCCTCCTCGCGTTGGTGGCTAAGCGAAACAGGCTTCATCGTCAACTCTGATTTTGGCGGCTTTTGCTGCTACCGCAATCCACGCTCGGTGCACTCGGCAAACCTCATAGGTCGCGACCGTTGCCTGGGCCAGTGCCCGACGCCGTTAGGTTCCTCCAGCGTGGGACGATTGTTCACAAGCTTCGACGGGGCGTGGGAGTACTTTCTGGGGCGTGCTGAGCCGTTGGAGTGGTTCTTCGGCGACTTTCCAGAGGACGAGACTTTTGTTGCCGAGGGCTGGCTCATCGTGCCGCCGGGCGAGATCAAACAAGCGGCGCTGTCACTCCAAGGAGCGTTCGCGAGCTTGGAATGGCTGTCGCCTGTTCCGGAACACTTCTTGCACGTGTGGCTGGGTGGCGCAATCTCTGCGACTGGGCCTGCAGGCGAGCTGCGCCATACTGGAGCATTCGAAGCGGTATACCGACGCGTTAACTGTTTCCACTCTGCTGTGGTCGTCGAGGTGGAAGCACCGCAGCTGCACAAGCTCGTCGCTGGCACGCAGGTCGACGCTTCAACGTTTCTGCCGCACATGACGATCGGCGTGACGCGACAGGAACACGATCCAGGCGACCTCCGGCGCGTGCTTCTGCCGTTGCGCAACGTCCAGCTCGGTGTTGGCGAGGTCACTGAGTTGACGCACATTCGCTTCCCGGCTGCTCGAACCACCTTGCTGCAACCGTGGACCATCCTCGAGACGGTTCCCCTTTTTCCGAACAGCTGACAGACGCAGCGATCAATCACCGATGGAGCGACTGGCCTGGGCGAGTGTGCGGGAATGTCCCTCGACGATCTCCGCGCGAGATGAGAAACTCTGACTGCCGGGAATGACCCGAGTGGTGCCTCGCAATCGCAAAGTTGGTTGTTAACGGGCCTCATCGTCTTCGGCTGCTTCATGTCCGGCGTGGGGCCCCTTTGGGTCGCCGCAGGTCTGTTGCTCGCAGCTTGGGGTGTCGCCGTAGCGGCGAACTACCGCGGGATGGCAGACGCGATGCCGACGCGAACGGGATTCGGTCCGTTCTGGCAGGAGACGAGTCGCGGGATGATTCGCTTTATCTTCTCGTTCTTCGCGTTGTGGGGTGTCGGCCTGGCCGTAGCTGGGATCATCAGGACCTTCCACTAGCGCAACTTCTCGTCTGGGCCAGTGATCACGAATGTCCCTCGACCGCGGCCGGGCCATTTGCTCGCGAGCGAGCGAACGCAGGAAGGAGGTCCGCTCAGCGATGCGCGACGCCGCGCCAGACCCGCTTGAACGGCTCACTCGTCTCGCGGTCCAGGATCTCGACCGAGTCGAGACGCACGTCACGCCAATCCTGGAGGAGTTCCTGCAGATAGGCGTCGGAGAAGAAGTGCATCGTCTGGCCTTCCTGCTCGAGCACGTAGTCCTTCTCGAGCTCCCGTGCGACTGGCCGCCAGCGTTCCCGGAGCGGGCGGTCCTCAAGCGCGTTAACGTGAAATAGGAACAGACCCTCGGGGCGGACTACGCGTGCGACCTCCGCGAAGACCGAGCGAGTGACACTGTCGGGGAACATGTGCAACGCGACGTTCGACATCACCGCGTCGAAGCTCCCGTCTGCAAACGGAAGCGGCCGGGCCATGTCGGCAACGAGAAAGTTGATACCCGAGCCGAATTTGGCTCGAGCCTGCGCGATCGCCTCAGTCGAGAGATCGATCGCTGTAAGCGCGTAGCCCTCGCGAGCCAGACGGGCGGCATCGTTTCCAGTTCCGCATCCCAGTTCAAGAATGCTGCGTACCCCACCCTCTCGAAGCGGGACAAGAAACGGCTCGATCCACCGTTCTCCCCAGTCAAGATCGTCCTCCGTGTCGCGTAGTTCCCGGAAATACTCATCCCAGTACTTGGCGCCAGCGTAGGTCACTGCCAAAAGCTAACGGCTTGGCCGGGAACTGGAGGCAGTAAGGCCTGGCTTGGGCCAGTATCCGGGAATGATGCTTGAAGCGAACTAGCGCTCCAGCGATAGCAGCAAGGGCAGGCAGCTAGAACGAGCAGCATAATTGAAGCGTGAGGCTTGCCTGCTCGGCGATCTTCATGACTGGCCTAGCGGTTCTGGGCCTTATCGTTGCCGGCTGCGATGAGAAGCAATCGGCCCGACCGACGACTGCCAACCACGCGGCCACAACAACGATGGCCTCCAGCACGGTCTTCCGGATCAGCTCTCGCCCACCGCGATCTGGACCGACCTTCGCAGGCATTCGACAGGGGAGGGCACTGCAGCGTGCGCGGCAGCTTGCCATCAGCAGCCACTACCGTAGAGATGAGCCCCTTTTCTATCGCAACACGGGGGACGCCGCGATCACCCAGAAGACAAAGATCGGTAGCCACTCCGAGTGGCTAGTCCGGTTGAGGATAACCAGGCCCCGAAGACATTGTGTGTCGCTGTAAGCCGCCGCGCCAGCGGCGCCCTAGCTGCCAGAGCTCTGCGGTGTAGTGCCAGATAGCCACGCGTAGGGGATGGAGTGTCGCCTGCGCCAGTGTGCGCGAGTGACGCCCGAGTCGGCTTAAGGCAACTTGCCGCGCGGCCGCGGCCCCTCGCCCTCGTAGTACGCCGTCCACGCTTCGGCTTCGCGGCGCCTTTTGTCGCCGAGGCGTGCGAAGTACGACTGATCGCCGCTTAAGGCAGCGACATTCGGGCGCAGCTTCTCTGCAGCGAGCTGAAGCAACCGTGCGGGCGAGGCTTGGCCGACCATCCCGCTCAAGATGAGTTCCTCGTAGCGGTCGCGCCCGTCGGCTGGGACGACTGTCACGTCGACTTGGCACTCGCTGGGGTAGTAGCTCGCCGTGACGACGGCCTCCGGGGATGCGAATCGGACGACCTCGTCGTTCACCTCGACAAGTTGGAAGCCGCGCTCATCGACAAGAAACGCCAGCTCGCATTCGACAGCGTCCGAGAACTCCGTGTTCATGCGTCAATGCTTGCACGAGGGCGTAACGAGCGACAGGCGCGTCGTGTGCGCCAGTGATGCTTCTATAAAAGTCAAGCGGTCATCGGGGAGTGTTCGAGGAGGCGGTAGAGGTTGCGGGCGAGGTAGCGCTTGAGGCAACGGTTTGCTTCGCGTCGTGTCTTGCCCTCGTGCAGGCGTCGTTCGATGTAGGCGATCGTTGCGGGATGTGAGCGTTTGCGTGTGACGAGGATCATGTGCAGTGCGCGGTTGAGTTTGCGATCGCCGCTCCGGTCGAGCCGATAACGGATCGTTTGGCCCGAGGAGGCCGGGATCGGGGCTGCGCCGGCGAGCCGTGCAAAGGCTGCTTCGGAGGTGATCCGTCCTTGGTGCAACCAGGAGAGCACGAGTTGTGCGGCGGCGTGGGGCCCGACACCGGGCTGGTCGAGCAGCTGCGGGGCGAGTCTGCGCGTGAGTGCCTCGATCTCGCGTGCGAGTTCGCGTTCCTCTGCGGTCAGCTGCAGTACGCGTCGGGCGATCGAGCGCAGGGCGAGCATCCTGCCGCGGAGCTCGGGATCTCGTCCGCCGCCGGGTCGTGTCGCTACCAGGCGTTGCAGCAGCCGAGCACGGGTGAGCGGCCGCAGCTGGCTGCGCAGCGGTTCGGGGGTCGTGATCAGCAGGTCTCGCAGCTGGCAGAGGCCGGCACGCTTGGCGTTGACCGCGCCTTCGCGTGCGGCCACCAATGCCTGCAGCGCCTGGCGTTCCCCGCCCGCCCGAGGTGTCGCGGGCCGCTCGCTCGTGAGCACACTGCGGGCGGCGCGGACCGCGTCGAGCGCGTCGGTCTTGCCGCCCGAGCGGCGCTCCCGCCGCAACCGGCCCACCTCGAGCACCTGCTCACCGCGCATCGTCAGAAAGCGCGTGAGACCGGCACCGAACGAGCCAGTGCCTTCGACAGCGAAAGCTCGTCGACCAAGGGCGTGCTGGTCGACGAGCTTCAAAGCGTGCGCGTAGCCGCCGCTGCTCGCGTCGACGGCCGCCTCAAACAGGACGGCTCCGCTGACGACGTGCACGACGGCGAGCGCATGAGAGTCGCGGTGCGGGTCTACACCGACGACGTAGTCCAGCTGATCTGCAAGCATCCGAGAACTGACCTCCAGCCGAAGGGTTGGGGGACACATCCGGTGTCGGTCTGGGGTTGAGACCGCTGGCGGCATAACTGTGACGGGTCACGCGCTCACAACGCGGACAGGCTTCTGATCAGGCCAGCAAGCGGGCGCCAGGCCGACACCGGACTCTTCGCTCGGACATATCACTGGAAAGACACCGACAGCTCGGGTCATTCGACAATCGAGTCACAAACGAAGAGCACCGACGCCAACCTGACAAACGCCCCCGACGGGACAGCTCACACACTCACAGTTCGCGAATGGCACCCGACGTGGCCTCGCGCAGCTAGCGAGTGCATCGAGTTCGGCGAAATCCGACCGACTTTGCGAGCGCCGCGCGGGTGAGGCGAAACGGGCGCAGGTGGACCGTCAGCCGGCGAAGCTCCGCTGACAGCTTGCGTGGGACCGCGTACCACGTGTCGCGGGCGAATCGCCCGTCGTTGACGCCGTAGGTGAGGAAACGGTCGAGCCGCCTTGTTGCGACGATGCCGGTGACGTAGCCGTTCGGGGTGCGCAACTCGTAATAGGGCGTTCCGAGCTTCGGCCTTCGCACGCGCGCGGGGCAGGGGCCGGTGTAGTAGAAGGGCCCGACCACCGGCAGCACGGCCCGGTTCACGATCGCGACGCAGTGCGTCCGGTTGCAGACGCGCAGGTCGCCGGGCTGGAAGTCCTTCGCGCTTGCGGACGGCACGACGCACAGCGCGGGCGCTGCAAGGAGGCTTAGGAGCAGCGTTCTCACACCCCTTATACGCCCCTCCGCGGCTCGAAGGTCCGTAACCGCTCGCCTGCGCCAGTGTCCGCGAATGCCGCCCGAGGCCGCGTACGCAACGATGTGGCTGTGCCTCCACCGCTGCTTGTCGTGGTGACCGGGATGCCATCGTCTGGCAAGACGACGGTGGCGGAGACTCTCGCCCGCGAGCTTCGTTTGCCGCTGATCGCCAAGGACGAGATCAAGGAGTGCCTGTACGAGGGGCTGGGGACGGGAGACGTTTCCTGGTCGGGCCGAATGGGCGCAGCTGCATACGCGCTCATCTTCAGCTTGGCTCGAAGGATGCTCTCGTCGGGCGTGTCGGTCATCGTCGAGGCCAACTTCTTTCGCGACCAAGAACCCGAGTTCGCGTCCTTGCCCGAACATCGGTTGGTGCAGCTTCACTGCGAAGCCCCGCTCGCGATCCTTCTCGAGCGGTACGCGAACCGCTCCCGCCACGCAGGCCATCACGACGCTGAGAAGATCAAGGAGCTTCCTGCTCGATTTGAGAGTGGAGCACACTCGCCGCTGAGACTCGCGGGCGAACTCACCCAGCTCGATACCACTCAACCCGTGGATCTCGACGCCGTCGCAGAACAGATACGCACGCTGCTTTGACGGAAGATCCTCGCCTGGGCGGGTGTTCGCGAATGACGCCCGAGGCCGATTGAGGCGTAGGTCGCACCGCTAGTACAGGAGATTCCGGACGGTGACTGAGCCGAGCTAGCTTCTAGGGGCGATACCGAGTCGCTTCGCTGGTCGCGGTTGGCACGATGGACGCATGACTGGCTGGATTTACGGCGCGATTCTGGTGAGCGTCTGCGTCGCGGCGCCGAAGCGAGTGCGGCAACGGACCGTGTCTATTGTGAGCGGCGACCGTGCTCACCCGCTACTGGATTACGTTCGACTACCCGCATCCTGATGTGAGGTCACGTCCGTACGGGTCCGACGGGCACAAGTTCGGGCAAAAGGGCCATGCCAGATCAGTCTGTGACCGCGTGCTAGACGTCAGACCATTACGTCAGCAACTGGGCCGATGTTGTAGAAGACGATTTCGCCACGTCTCCCCGGAACGTTCTCCTCGCGGACGTCGATCTCTTCGAGGAACATGAGGAACGTGCCCAGACAGCGCCAGCGGGCTGCGAACCTGCGTAAACCTGGCGCGCCTTGAATTCACGCCGACCGACTACAGGTTGACATCGGACGGCGTACTTCGTAAAAAACGGCACATGGCAATTGCGAGGGTCCGTGACACCAAGCTCAAGGAGGCTTTTGAGGAGCTCGCGGCAGCGCAGGCGAGCGAGGATCAGGACACGACCGAGGAAAGCAGACTCGTCGCGGAGAAGAGCGACGAGGTAGCGCGCAAGGACGCCAAGTCGGCCAAACGCCAGATCTTCTGGGTCAACCTACTGTCCCTGATCGCCGGCGGAGTCATCGTCCTGATCCTGTTCTGGCTTCTCGACCCGACGAGCGGGTCGGAGAAGGACACCCGCAGAGCATTGTGCTGGGCGGCGATTGTGATCTACCTCGTGTACGCGCTCCTCGGTGGAATCCGCTGGGTCCAGGGAGGACTGTTGTCGTACATCCGCGGCAAGGATGGACGGCTCGCGACGTCCTTGCTCCAGGTCGGCCTGTGGACGATCGCCGTGTCGTCGGCGCTCGTCTACTTCATCTTCCTTGCGTTCTACTCCGACGACGCGGCGAAGACGTTCAAGACGGCGCTCGGCGGCGAGAACCTGCCCGAGGAGTATCTGCTCCTCCTTGGCGGCCCCTTCGCCGCCGCTGTCGTCGCCCGGCTCACGGTTGGATCCAAGGTCGACGACCAAGAGCTCCAGAAGGTCAAGGGGAACGCGAAACTGCTGGACGTCGTCGCCGACGACGACGGGCAAGCGAATCTCGTCGACGCTCAGTTCCTCGTCTTCAACCTCGTCGCGCTGACGTGGTTCGGCGGCGCGCTGATCGAGTCCCCGACGGTGCTTCCCGACATCCCGGATCTCCTCGTCGGTCTGACGAGCACTTCCGCACTCGCGTACATGGGCGCCAAAGGCGTCGCCTCGAATCGGCCGGTCATCACGAGCGTCACGCGGTACGTCGAAGCCGCCCGCGCCCGAGTAGGCGCGCCGCGGCCGGGTGACCTCGTCGAGATTCGGGGGATGAACTTCATCCCTGCGGGAGCCGAAGCCCCGGCCCTCGTGCGGAAGATCGTGGTCAAGTTCGGCGATGTCGACCAGTCGCCGAGGTTCAAGCTCGACCAGCGCGGCACGCTCTTGTCCCCGAGCGACGACGCCATCCTCGCCCGGGTTCCCCTCAACGTGACGCCCGGGACGATCCGCGTCTCCGTCGTGACGGCCGCGGGCATCGAGGCCGATCCGCGCGATCTGGTGATCACCGAGGACAAGCCGGTGATCACAGGCGTGCCGCCTGCGGGCGCGAAACGCGGGAAGGAAATTCACATACGAGGTCGCTACTTCCGGAATCGACGCGCAGCGCGCACCGATCATTCCTCCGTGCAGTTCGGAACCACCGTCATCGAGGCAAGCGCCGACAGCCGGGAAGGCTTGACCGTCACCGTGCCCCGCGATCTCGGCAAGGGCCCGGTGAATGTGCGTGTGCGAGCAGCCGGGGGCAGCACCTGGAGCGACCCCGTCACTCTCACGATCACGTAGAGCTCAAATGGTGAGGCTGGTAATCCGCTGCGAGTAAGCTCCGCTCGAGGCGCATCACGCTGTCTAAGACTCCTGTCCTGCAGCTTGGACTCTCTGTGACTTCCGCGTCGCCTCTCGTAAAAGTCGCCGCAAACCACTTTTGTCGTCGTCATCCTCGCAGTCTTAGTCGCCTGAGGTGAACGCCGCTTTCTACGGCTGCTGTTGCCGGTCAAGCAACGCCTGCACCTCTTCCATCGGCCGATTGCCGTGGGCGAGCACGACTGTCACACGGCCATCGTGAATGCCGGGGCCAACGGCGACGACGTGACGATCGCGGCCAATCTCTCCGAACCACTCCTCGGCGTTATCGCCAACCGATGGAATCGCACCGCCGGTCGTCTCAGTCGGGTCGCTTAGGTCGTGGTAGACGAGTAGGCGTAGGCCGTTCTTCCTTGCTCCGCTTGCTCCAGCGACTGCCTCGCCAGTCGAAGGGCACTTCTCACGCGCCCGGCCAGCTTCACGTAATCGATGACTTCGTCTCGTTCGACGGTATACGGACGGATATGCGCTGCCACGTCACGCGCGTTCTTGAGATCGCTGAGGACAGCGGCAAGACTCGGCTCGATGACCCCTCGCTGCCAAAGATGACCGGCGAGGGCCGTCGGTGCCCACCCGCGCTCAGCGAGGTCAAGCCCTGCGCCCTCAGCCAGTGCTTCAAGTTCTCGCTCCACGGCCAGCCACGCTTCGATAACCGCCGCCCGGGGAGCATTAGAGATTTCCGGCCATAGCTCAGTCGAAAGAGCAATCTCGCCCTCGGTCCGCTCCGGCGGAGGCAACTCCGTTTGCGCGAGCGTCTCTTCGGCCTCTCGCACGATGTCGCCGAACTCCGCCTCCACTCCCAATCCCTTGAACCGAATGCGTCGTTCCAGGAGTCGCCGCAGCGGCTTCCGCAGAAACACGACTATGAACGCGATCGCGACAGGCCAAGCGAGCGAGTCGATGACACTGGCGAGGAACCCCTTCCAGTCCATGGAAGGGGTCCTAGACGGTGCACCGGACGGCGTAGTGGGCCGGGTGGCGAGCCGAACGCCATGGCGCTTCTCACAACCCGGCCCACGGTACGCCGGCCACCGCGACTTCATGGCAACGGCCTGCCCCGTGACGAGGTCTATCGCTACATCCGCTCGGCCGAGTTCGCACGGGCCAGCGCACCCAGCGACCCCTCGAAGGAGCTGCGCTGGCTCCTGCCCTGGCTGCAGTGGAAGCTGGGCGGAGAAGCGGGACCGCGCGGGGCGCCGAAGAAGATCCCCGCGGGGGCATGGGCGGTCGCCGATGCGATCAACGCCGGCGAGTTCGAGCGCCGCTGACCGATGGCACCGACCGCTTGACGGCCTCGAAATCGATGCCGCCCTGCAACGATCGCTCCGTGCTCGCGACCAGCCCCGCCGGTCGGCGATCAGTGGCGTAGAAGACCGTCGCTCAGTAGGACCTACGTCTCCGAGCAGCAGGTCGGTGCCGTCCGTCGTGTGAAG